>WNFR01011271.1_pt1 | contig 11119 bp, 11 predicted proteins | sample 5400221 | NCBI WGS metagenome assembly WNFR01 (sample SAMN13153357, study PRJNA577476) | soil metagenome | isolation source: 40 cm soil under Madrone tree | place: USA:California | collected 2016-06-14 | reverse complement strand
GAATCGGTCGCGCCATTCATTCTGCTCGGCAAAGCTACGGTTCCAGAGTTCCTCTGGGCTGGGATACTGCGGCACCTCGCCTTCAGTGCCATCGCGCATGTCGATGCCGTAGATACCTTGCCCATTGCTGGCGTAGGTGAACCGAATCGTCATCTTCCCCGCATAGCTCTTGGCCTGGGCTACGCCTTTGGTCAGTGGTTCATTCCATGCCTTCGCTTCCACCACAGCCAGCTTATGATTCCGATACACGAGCACATAGTCGGCGACATCTGCGTCTCCCCGCCGCCCCTGACCTTCTAGGCGACCCTGGGTGATGCGGTATTCGCGCAGAATGCGGCTGCCCTCGACGACGCCCCAGCCTACCGCTTTCAGCGCGGGATCAATGTGCTCGGCTCTGGTTTCGGATTCGTTCAAGGCCGGTCGCTAAAGCTGGCCGGTGAAGGCGTGGTGCAAGAGGGACCTTTTCAAAGCATTGGTTGCATCGACCTTGCGACGATAGAGCGATTCAAGGCGTTGTGACTGTGCACGGTAGTCATCGAGCTTGGCCGTAATTGCTCGCTGATCTGTTAGCGACCCAGGGAATTGAATCTTGATCTCTTTAATGTCTGTGATGACAAGATTCCGGTTGGCCATTCCGCGTGTGCGCTGCTGGGCCTGCTGGCGTGCGTACGGCGAGTTTAGAAAATACTCGAGGTACACGTTGTGGACCAGTTCATGCCTGAGCTTGAGGAGAGCGACGCTCACAAAGATGCTGAACTCTGCGTCAACATCGATGACTTTCGCGACACCCGTAGTGCCGACCTTCGTGTATAGAACGTCGCCACGCAATGGTTTGCAGCGCCTTGTTAAAAAGCGATGCTCTTCCGGAGATATGAACCGGGTATCGCCGAAGTCAATGAAACCGTTAGTTAAATTCTTAACGGAGAGGAACGGGATGCCGCCCTTGGTATACTTCGGTGTAATGTGAGTGCCGTCGGTAATCCTCTCACAAACCAAGTCAAGCTTAGACTCAATCCACCCCTCTCCGCGCTGGGTAAGGACAGCTTGGAGGTAGCTTTCGAACAGAGCACGGGCGTTTTGTCGGTTCTTTTCGGCGTTAGCTTTGGCGGTGGCGATGCCGTGAAACGCTTCGTCAAGGATGCCTACGATCCGCTGTTGTTCGCGGAGCGGGGGCAGCGGGATTTCAAATCGTGCGAGCGATTCGCCGGTAAAATGCTGAATGCCCGCACCGTTGAAGTGCTTCTTTAAGGTGCCGTTTAGGTCTAGATAGTGGAGGTAGAAGAGGTACCACTTGGCGTGCTGCGGCTCATAGAAGCGCACACGATGGAGGGCCTTTTGAAAGTAGATCGGTTGGTCACGATCCCAAATGGCGGCTCGACCTGGATAGCCACCTTCGCAGACAACCAAGTCACCCTTCGTGACAGTATATTTGGCCTTCTCATCTGGAAGAAAGCGCATCTCGAGCACATCGGTCAGATCAAAGTCAAACCACCGGACATTGAGGTTTCGTAGGTATGGGCGCGGTTCGCCTTTATTCTTGACCTTGTCGAGCATCTTACCCAGCGAGTGCCAAGCGATCTCGCTAGTCTTCTTTGTCTGCCACCCTGCTTTCACAGCAGCGCCCGTATATTCCGCAGCACCTCGGCACTCTCCGCATCCAGCGCAACGATTTCATCCAAGATTTCGTTCGGACTGCGATGCGTCACTTCTTCACCGCCATTCGGGTTCTTCACGGAAAGATCGAAGGTCGTCTTGTCGATGCTTTTCGCATCTACGCTCCAAGACTTGGGCGAGTCGGCGGAGGTCGTTTGCAGTTTGATGAACTCGGCAAGGTCGGCGTCATTGAGCGGGTTGGTCTTGCCCATGTTGCGGCCGGGATTGAGGTGGTAGAACCAAACCTTACGCGTTGGTGTGCCCTTCTCGAAGAAGAGCACTACGGTCTTGACACCCGCACCTTGAAACGTCCCGCCGGGGCAATCGAGGACGGTATGCAGGTTGCAGCTTTCCAAGAGCAGCTTCCGTAGGGATACTGACGCGTTATCGGTATTCGAGAGGAAAGTGTTCTTGATGACCACGCCGCCGCGCCCACCGGCTTTGAGAATCTTTATGAAGTGCTGGAGGAAGAGGAAGGCGGTCTCGCCGGTGCGGATGGGAAAGTTTTGCTGGACCTCCTTGCGCTCGTGACCGCCGAAGGGTGGATTGGCCATCACTACGTCGTAGCGGTCCTTTTCCTGAATGTCGGCGAGGTTTTCGGTAAGCGTGTTGGTATGGAGGATGTTGGGCGCTTCGATCCCGTGCAGGATCATGTTCATGATCGCGATAACGTAAGCGAGCGACTTCTTCTCTTTCCCGTAGAAGGTGCGGGTTTGCAGAGCGTCGAGTTCTTTCGTACTGAGGTTACCCTTAGCCGTCAGGTAATCGAACGACTCACAGAGGAATCCCGCCGAACCGACTGCGCCGTCGTAAATGCGCTCTCCTATCCGGGGTCGCACGACCTGCACGATTGCGCGGATGAGCGGACGTGGGGTGTAGTACTCGCCGCCGTTACGTCCGGCATTACCCATATTCTTGATCTTGGCTTCGTAGAGGTGGGAGAGTTCATGTTTTTCGGCCTGCGAGCGGAAGCGCAACTCGTCTATGTGGTCTATGATCTCGCGCAGATTATAGCCGCTGGAAATCTTGTTTTTGATCTCGCCGAAGATTTGCCCGATTTTGTACTCGATGGTGTTCGGGCCGCTGGCCCTTTGCGTAAATCCGTGCAGGTAGGGAAAGAGCTTCTGAGTGACGAAATCGCGGAGATCATCGCCGGTCGCGGCGGCGTTGTGGTCTAGCGTGCCGTCCTTGCCCTTTGGCGCAGCCCAAGTCTCCCAGCGATAGGGTTTGTCGAGGGTGGAAGTGTGTTTCTTCCCCTCTAGCCGGGCCTCCATGGCCTTGTCCTGCTCCATCCCGTCTAGGTATTTCAGGAACAGAAGCCAGGAAGTCTGCTCGGTGTAATCCAACTCGGTCGTGCAGCCAGCTTCTTTTCGGAGAACGTCGTCGATGTTCTTGAAGGCTTGATCAAACATTGCCTATCAGGCTCCACATGGTGAGTATGCAAGGTGGCCGACTGGGGCACCCAGAAAGCCAGCAAAGAAATTGTCACAAGGCATGTTGGATTTGCCCGATTAATGAACTACAAACGCAATCGGTCGCGTCGATGCCCAGCATAGTGAGCACGAGCCACAAGTTAGGTTCGGAGAATGAAACTGTTGCGGACACACAATTGCGCCATCGACTTCCATCGTGTCGGGAATCGCCATGAGGGTTCGGGTGGACTTGGTTTTCCGAGTGCTGTTGGACCACCGCACGGCAAATCGATCCCAGCGGCTTCGGATCAAACGATTGAGTTCGCGCCCGATCAGTGTTGACGGGCGATGGTGGGTGTAACCGAAGACATTTAGAGCTTCGAATTGGTCCAGCCACCTATCCCACTGCCTCACGTACTCTACCGAATAAAAATCCCCAAGCTGGTGCAGTCTGATTAAAATCCCTGCCGGGTTTCTCAGGCACAACAGTTTCAATTCCATCGACAACTGCCGGATTAGCTTCGGTCCGTGACGGAACCGAATTGAAAAAGGAGACCTGTTCCCATAGCACGTATTCCAAAGTTTGCAGTGAGGGCAGCTAGCCCTTTCTTCGAGCGATAAACTGTAGATAGGAAAGGATTTTTTGTCGCCTTTCGTACAAATCGAACCGAGCTTGTACTGATTTTCGCCACCTTTCAAAACCCATCCATCGGAACCCGGATCGCGCAGTCGTGATGGAAAGAGAGTTCGCTTTTCAGTCAATGCGGGATGATCCGGTTCCAACCGAAGTGGATTACCCAGATCGTGGGAGGGTTCAAACCTTCGGCGGGCAACGAGTTTCATTCCAAGGCCCGACTAACGATCTTTCGTACCTCGGTGGGATTCAAATCCAATAAACGCGCGGAATTGGAATCGATCAGAGCCAAGCGTAATCCGGATGGGGCTTTCAATTGAGCTAGCGGTACCGCACGGGTCATGAATGACCGTATCCGCCGATCCTTCGTTTCTTCAATTCGAATCAAATCGGCCTTGTCGAGTGGTTCACGATGGGCATCACGGAATAAATCCGCAATTTTGCGAACCCCCGAACGTTCCAATTGAGCTTTCGCGGCTTCGGCTGTTCTCAACGTCGGACGAACTTGATCCAGTCCCAACAGACAAGCCGCCCACATCGAATATCTGCATCGGGCATCGGCATGGACCGGCGTTGGGTCAAAGGCCAATCGGATTACACCCAAGGCGATTTGATCCCGTGCCCTAGTGGAGACGACAAAGTGCGATTTCTCGCACAATTGAAGGAACCCGCCGTGATCCCGCTTGGCCACCCGATACAGGACCAGACATTGCCCAAGAGCCTCATAGAGTGTCCCATGAGTTCGGCCGATCTGCCGTGCCCAAACCTGAGCCAGTCCAGCCGCTCGACCAGCGACCCCCTCGATGTTGGTTAAACCAACATCAACGACCTTCAGCTTGGACATGATTTCCCCCTGGTCCCGCCGCATGATCCTAGATCAGTTCGGCCCTGAAAGTCGAATCAGGAGGCTCGGTCGAGCCATGACCATAAAACCGGGTCACCCATTCGAAATTGGGTCCATTTTGCGACAAATGCCCCGGACATAAGGCCCACTAGCACCTGGCTAGAGGCAATACCGAGAGCGCATCACTCTAGGCGCGATGAGCCACTTAATTGCGGACCGCCTTAAGCAGTACGGCGTTCCTGTGGAAATCTAGGAACGATTTTTGGCCGCTGCTGAATCCTCCAACATTGACAACCCCCGTGGTGTCGATCCCCATCCGTTGAAGAGAGGGTCGATGAGCTACCGGGGAGATGATGAGCTTTCCGCTGTTCTCGAAGCCGATGAACCCGCGATCAAAGAGATGATCGATGCTCGGCGTCAGAAGCAGGCCATTCTCGCCGTTTAGTCGCTCCTCATTCGTCGAATCCCGCCACGGCTTGCAGTGACTGGCCACGAGGTGCGCCGGATTTTCGACGCCCGTGATACGACATCTGGTTTCGATCTGGCTCACTCTAGTTTTGAACAGCCCTTGCCCATTCCGGGCACGGATGATTGCCAGCCGGTCCGTTTCGCAACGGCAGAATGCAGTGACGTGAGCGAGATTCCCTAGTCGGCTACAACCGACTAGGGTAAGCTCGCCAGCAGTTGCGGGGGAATGGGATGAGACTGCCACTGATATTTGTCGCTGGGCTGTTCGCAGCGCTCGGGCCTTCGCTCGCAGCGGCGCAGACGTTAACCGACCAGCAAATTACTGATGAAATGGCCAAAATGCATTGGACGAGGGGACCGGCAAACGCCACCCTCCCCATGTCAAAATCACTGTTGGCATTGCCCGATGGGTACGTGCTGGTAACCGGAGCAGAAGCACAACGGTTCGAATTTCTGAATGGCGGACCAAATGACACGACTATCGAGGCAGTTGCACTGAAATCAGACGTAACGGAGCGAATTATATACGTATACGTTGCCGACGGTTTCGTGTCGGCCGATGACTGGGGTGATGTCGACGCGACAGCGCTGCTTCAGGCTGTTACGGAAAACACTGCGAAAGCAAACGAAGAACGTCGAAAGCGGAATATAGATGAAGTCCACGTAACGGGCTGGATTCAAAAGCCGACCTTTGATAGCAAATCTGAAACCGCGTTTTGGGCGATTGGCGCAAGCACGGGTTCCAGTCCCGGCGTAAATTCAATAGCTTTACGTTTAGGTAGATATGGGTATGAAAAACTCACTTGGGTCGTCACCGCAGCGGGCTACAAAGCCGTCGGGGGTGGACTGGACCTAATGCTACGTGCTCACTCGTTCGCGCCGGGGGCACAGTACTCGGAGCATGTGAGCACGGACAAAGTTGCCGGTTATACCCTCGCGTCGCTGGTGGCGGTTGTTGCTGGCGCGAAGTTAGCGAAGGTGGCTGGTATAGGAGCACTCCTCCTCCTGTTAAAGAAATTTGGCATTGTGATTGTCTCGGCGGGCGTTGGGGTTCTGGCTTGGATCAAGAGCCTGCTTTCGAGGAAGCCGAAATCTAGCTGACGCTGTTGGGGCAACCTTACGAATCCCAGTGCGTGACAGATATGCAGCCGCCGCTTCGGTAGTTCTCAATGGCGGTCTAACTTGATCCAGTCCCAATAGACAGGCCGTCCAGATCGAATATCTGCAACGAGCATCGGCATCGACCGGCGTTGGGTAAAAAGCCAATCGGATCACACCCAAGGCGATCTGATCCCGTGCCCTTGTGGAGATGACGAACTGCGATTCCTCGCACAGCCGAAGGAAACCAGTGTGATCCCGCTTGGCCGCCCTATGCACGAGCAGAGATTGCCCCAAAGCCTCGTAGAGTGATCGAAGAGCAGACCCCGGCGCGAACCTTCACGTTCGTCATAGACCTGATTGCCTACCTCCAGCAGAACGATATGGAGATTGCAGAGGAAGCCGTCGGCGTGTTTGCCGACCTTGGCCTGGAAAGCGTAGCCAGGCCCCAAGGCGACTAGCTTGGCGTCTCAGAAGATCACGGTCACGTAGGCCGCGTGTTCGTCGCGCTCGGTGTGGACAACGTAAAGAGCGAGTGATCTTAGTCGCACTCCTTGTAGTTCGACAGCAGACACGTGCGGGCCAGCGCCTGTGCCTGCTCAATCTGCGGGGATGTCATCTTCGCAGCAATGGCGTCTCGATTGTCCGCAGCAGCTTTCCGTCTTTCGCCTTGCGATGATAACGCAGCAACATTGAACCACGCGTGAGCACGCACGTAGTCCTGCGTGACGCCCTCGCCGTTTTCATATATCGCCCCGAGATTGTTTTGTGCATCCGCATTTCCCTGCGCTGCTGCGAGGCGATACCATTTGTGTGCTTCCTTGTAGTCCTGCGGCACGCCTTCACCGTTTTCATACATCAGGCCAAGATTGTCTTGTGCACCCGCATCTCCCAGCGCTGCCCCGAGTCGAAACCACTTTTCTGCTTCTTTGTAATTTTTTGTCACGCCCTCGCCGGTTCGATACATATAGCCAAGACCGGTTTGCGCTGCCGAAACCCCCTGCGCCGCAGCTAGCCGATACCACTTTTCTGCTTGCTTGTAGTCCTGCGTAACGCCGTCACCATCCTCATACATCACGCCGAGATTGGTTTGTGCTCTTGCATTTCCCTGTGCTGCGGCAAGTCGCCACCACTTCAGAGCTTCCTTGTAGTCCTGCCTCACGCCCTCACCGCCTGCATGCATGTGGCCGAGTTGGGTTTGTGCATCTGCATTTCCCTGCTCGGCCGCCTTGCGATACCAGCCTGCTGCTGCCGCAGAATCCTGCGCGAGACCCAGTCCATTCAAATACATCCCGCCCAGAGCGTTCTGGCTGGCTGCGTTTCCCTTCTCAGCCAGCGGTCGCAACAGAGTCAGCGCAATCGCATAGTCACCGCTTTTGGCAGCAGCGATTGCATCTTCATACTGACCCGCCTGAGCACCGACGGCGCTCCATACCAGAAGCGCAAAGCAAAACAGCAATGTCCGAGGGGTGCGCTTCATCGCAGCAGCTTTCAATCCCGTGTTCAGAGCACAACGTACCACTGACACAGGGACGAAACAGCGCTATCTGCAAATACGGCCATGCCAGTCACCGTTATCGCCACAACTTAATTTTCTGGGGCACCTGGGCCGTGAGACTATCAAATTCGTGTTCCGGGACTAACTTGTCATTTCGAGCCCGGTTCAACGCTTCTTCGGCGAATTCCGCATCAGTTGGACCGCCCTCTCGCTTCGCTATCGCTATCGGATAGGTTTTAAGGCGTCTTCCAAGCTTGTCGCACACGGCGACGTTTCGCGTTTGCATCAAAAGGTTCCTGTGTTGTGGCGGGGATCGTCTGTACCACACTCGCGGCCATCGGATACAGACCGGGTGGGGAATCAAATGTCTACGCCGCTATTATGGGCCGACTATCCTTCCTGCGGCATAGCACCAACAACCTTGTCCATTTAGTTAGAGGGGAAGGGTGCCGACTTGCTGCCGGTCCCGATTTTATTGCCATTTGCGTCTAATGCATTCACGGTGAATCGATAAGTATGCGAACCGGATGGTGGACATGGCCCGTTGTAGTTGGTCAATGCTCTTGCCGGTATGTCCCCATTCGCGTTCGCCAGGACGGTGCCGTAAGAGCGGCGATAGTGGCCGAGCATAGAAGCAAGGTAAGGAGTAAGCCTTGGTAAGTGGCCGAGTGGTCTTAGGCTTTGTGGTGGCTCCCGCCGTGGTGCCAATCGTTACAACCGCGCTGTCGCGGCCCTCAGAAATTGCCTTCCTTTCTCTGCCCCTTTTTGTGTCCTATGGCTGTTCACTCCTATTTGGAATACCAGGATTCCTGTTTTTCCGCCGTCTTGGCTGGCTAACATGGTGGCAGGTCACGCTCGGTGGGATCGCCTGCGTAACTCCGCTTTTGCTGCTGTACGTAGTCTTGTCATCGCCGTTAAATATCCAGTTGTATGGGCTTCACAACGGTTCTGTGCTTGCAGGATGCAGCGCGGTCACGGCTCTCGCATTTTGGGTGACCGCGATATGGCGCAACCCATCGCTCCGAGTGAACCCTGTTTCAAATTAGGTCACTACTCAAGCTCGCACCATGGCACCTCTAGTCGCCGTCCGAAGGTAATCCCCATCTCGTGTTGGGGTTACGGTTGCCAGGACGTAAAAACGGGCTAGCCGGAATCCTCCGATAGACATGGATTTCGGCACGCCTGGGCAAGTTCCCAGGCGATTGCTTTTTGGGCCGGGTTAGCACGGAAGTGCTTTCCCGGTGCAAAGGAAGTGCGCCCCGACTTCAACCAAACGGGGATAGGGCAACGGATGAAGCCGAATCGATCCGAAGGAGCTAAAACACAAGGAAATCAGAAAATGACGACCAGAAAGATGACGACGGCCAAGGATGCAGACCTTTTTAGGTTTCACAAGGAGCAGCTTCTGATCGAGGTCGAGAGCACAGCCGATTGGCGAGCCCGGAAGGCTGAAGAGTACCCTGACGACCCCCGAAACGACCGCAGTGCCAAAGCGCTCGCGAAACTGGCGAGGCGGTTAAGCCGGATCAAGTCGGACCACCCGACCATTCGGGCTCTCGCGGAGTTTTGGGAGCGAGAGGACACACAGGCCGAGCAGATCAAGGCCGATCTGACTGACGAGCAGAGCCGATACATCGGTCGATACGGATTCGACTATCCGGAAGATGGAGACCCGGTGGGCTTCCTCCAGGACCTCCAAGACCTCGTGGCGGCGGTGAGAAGCGAGGAAGCAGCCTAAGAGCGGGCTCTGCCAACCGTCCTCTCCAACAACGCAGTCGCTCGACTTGGGCGGCTCGATCATCCCCTCGGGGCTCTTTACCAACTGAGCCCCGAGGGAGTGCCGCGCACCGACCCTAAACATGTAGTGGGTCGGCTACTCATCCGGCGGCAGTCATCGCTTTGTGAAACCCGAACGAAAGGTATTTCATGACAGATTCAGCGGATGTAATCGAATTTCCCGGCCTCGGCCGGGCTGCTGATAACCAAGACATTCGACCTGTTCCGGTTAACGGGGCAGAACTTCTCGATGAGATCGCATCGGCATTTCGATGCCATCTCTCGCTGCCGGACCGAGCACCCGAGGCGATAGCGCTCTGGGTTCTCTTCGCTCATAGTTTTGACGCGTGGCAGGCAAATCCTCGATTGCTCTTCACCTCGCCGGTTCCGCAGTGCGGGAAGTCAACGGCGCTCACGATGATCGGAAGCTTGACCCCTCGGGCGCGGCTCGCCAGCAACATCACCGGTCCCGTTGTCTTTCGGCTGATCGAACAAGAGCACCCAACACTTTTGATCGACGAGGCCGATACATTCCTTGGCGGCAAGAGTGACCTTGGTGGAATCTTAAATTCGGGTCACACACCTGCTGCGGCCTTCGTCTGGCGCTGTGATGGACCGGAGCACAAGCCTCGCCCCTTTTCGACATGGACGCCACTGGTGATCGCCGGGATCGGAGCCGTCTCTCCTGCTCTACACACTCGGTCCATCGAAATCCGTATGCGCCGACGGCGTGCGGACGAGGACATTCAACCCCTGTCATCGGCCGCGCTCGCTGATCTGGACCGGCTCAACCAAGTGGCATCGTTGTGGGCCATCGAAAACCTCGGGGCGCTTGCAGCGGCTACTCCGGTGATGCCCGGCGGCCTGATCAATCGGGCACGGGATAACTGGAATCCTCTCGTGGCAATTGCCGACCTCGCGGGTGGGGACTGGCCGGACCTTGCTCGAAGTGCAGCCGCGATCATGTCAGGCGATGCCGAGGAGCAATCGAAGGGCGTCAAGCTGCTCGGAGGAATCCGAAGGGTACTCGAAGCCAAGGGGGATTCTCGCATCTCTTCAGAGAGCCTATGCCGCGCCCTGTCTGATTTAGAGGATGCACCGTGGGCCGACCATGTCGGTGGTCCGGTGCTCACCACGAGACGGCTGGCGGCCGAGCTAAAGCCGTTCGGGATTAGCCCGAGGGTATTCAGGGAGGGGAACCGGACCCCCCGAGGGTACAACTCGGACCAGTTTGAGGATGCCTTCGCTCGGTACCTCCCGCCCTCTGCCGATAAACCGCAACAGCGCAACACGTGAGAGTTTACGGCGATTCCAAAGCGGGCGAAGTGCAACGTGTTGCACATCGTGTTGCGGAACCACACGCCGTGAACCCCGCATAATTCCTCGATTGTTGCGGTGTTGCGGATCGCAGAGGTATCGGCGCTGTCGCTCACGTCCGCAGTACCGGGCAATCACTGTGGGGCGCATTAAGTGGGCACGACGAGCGTTCCAGCCTAACTCATGGCTTCAACAGCAATGCCAGGGATTGCAGCGCTATTCCGGTGGTTATTACGGTAATCAATTAAACGGTTTTTTTCCCGCCTCTTGTGCGGACGAATTCCAATACTACTTTTTGCTGAGATCAACCTCTTATTTGTGGAGACTTTAATATGATTAGATTGCGTATTGAATCGCTAAACCGGCTCTCTGTACTGGATCAGAACGGCATTCTTGATGCAGCCCAAGCTGAGTTAGAC
>WNFR01010489.1_pt1 | contig 11120 bp, 5 predicted proteins | sample 5400221 | NCBI WGS metagenome assembly WNFR01 (sample SAMN13153357, study PRJNA577476) | soil metagenome | isolation source: 40 cm soil under Madrone tree | place: USA:California | collected 2016-06-14 | reverse complement strand
CGCTGAGCATCTGAATCTATTGATCGAAGAGAAATTCGCTGCGTAAGATCTGGGCGGCGCCCTCGCCACGCTAGATTCGTCGCTCATTTCGCGGGCGTCTGATCCGTATTCAGCTCGAAATTGATTTTTACGTCGTAATGATCGCCGGTGGCGAGACCGGCCGGTGGCGGGTCAACCTCACTTATTCGCTTTCCAATCGCGGCTACAGACTCATTGACCACGACATTTTCTGACGGCTTGACGATTTCGAATTTGGAAACGCGCCCATCTTTCTCGATGCGAACTTTGGCAACCGTCGAAATTTTGCTGCCGGAAGGAACGTTAGTCGTTGGCTGGATCCAGGCGCTGTAAAAGCGATCATGAAGCATGTGGCCATACCAGCCAAACTCCGATGCGCTGCTTCCGCCGCCGACGCTGCCACCTTTCCCTGTTGAACCTGTTTTCCCACTGCTGCTCTGAGATGCAGTTCCGGTTTTTGCCGTAAGGCTTTTCTCATTTTTCGCCGGCTTCTCACTGGATTTCGCCGGGGTCGGCCTGGCTTTGGCCGACGATTTTGGCGAAGCCTTTGTCACCAGAGTTTTCTTGGGAGTTGGTTTCGGGAGCGGTTTTGCCGTTGCCTTCGGTTTTGGTGTGGGACTTGCCGTCGGTTTTGGCGTTGGCGATGGCAATTCGATTTCGCTTTTCGAAGCCGTTACGACGGGCTTTTCCTCTTCCGCTTCATCATGTTTCGGGGGTTTAGGTTCGACCGGAGGCGCTGTCGCTGGTGCCGATGGCTCGCTTTCCAATTCTCCAGCCGCGAGATCTTCAGCGCTACCTAACCAAACAATGCTCTCCGGATTCGATGACGCTCTCGCTGCCACACTCCAGCGAATCAGGCCCAGAATCAGCGCAACGTGTGCGAGAGCAATCAGGACAACGTTTTGCCAAAAACGGCTATTCTTCGACGTCATCGCTCTAACCACGAATGGACACGAATGAACACGAAATCTCGGTCAGCCTCTTGTGCGCCGAAATGGTTGCGGTTGCCACGCCTTGGTCTGGTAGGGCGCACAGTCCTCTGTGCGCCGTGTTCCGAGTCTCCCAATGGCGCGCACGGAGTGACGCGCCCTACCGCCGCCATCCCGCACTTCATAATTCATTCGCGTTCATTCGCGGGCAAATCTTTTCCCTCTTCGTATCGATTAGTGTGCACTCGTGGTTACTTTCGCTATTTCGGTTCAGCTTTTGTTGCGATGCCGACTTTGGTGATTCCCGCCCGTTGGAGCGCGTCCATCAGTCCAATGAGTTTTTGCACGGGCAAATCGCGATCGGGTCGAATCACGATTGCAAGATTCGGATTCGCCGCCTTTAGATCGGTCAATTGCGCAGTGAGCGTTCCCAAGTCCACGACTTGATTGTTAAATCGGATCGTGTCGTTGCGGTCGATGGAGACGGTTTGCACCTGTGACGTATTGATCGGCGGATTCTTCGCGCCGCTGGATGGGATCACCAGGTTCATGCTGCTTTCGAGCAATGGCGTTGTGATCATGAAAATGATGAGCAACACAAACGCCAGATCGAGCAGCGGCGTGATATTGATCTCGCTCAGCGTAGAGAGACTCTGGCGCTGTGAGTAACGTCTCATCACGATTTCGGAGTTGGGCGTTGGACGTTGGACGTTGGACGTTGGACGTTGAAAAACATTTTCGAAAAACGCCGAACGCCCAACGCCGAACGCTCAACACCGAATGAAAGATGGACGCTCATCATTTTCGGAACGCGACCTCCCGCGAGCCGTGATCGACATATTTATGCTCGAACTCTGACGCGAGCTCGGCAGCAAAGAGAGCGCCGTGACCGTGGTGATAAGTGCGCCGGAAACGCCGGGCGCCATTGCGACAAGGTTGGGCGAGCCCGCTTCGGCCACGCCGGTGAAGGCATCCATTACGCCCCAGACTGTGCCGAGCAAGCCGAGAAACGGCGAGCCGCTCACCGCAGTGGCGAGCAAAATCATCTGCGATTCGAGCGAAAGCGCCGTTTCGCCGACAGCGCGTTCCATCGCTGCGTTCACTGCGCCCATCTGCGCTGGCGAAATTTTGTCTGCGATGTCCAGTCGCGCGCGAAACGTGTCGTCCACTTCGGGCGAACCGAGCAGATGAAATGTCATTTCCTGGCAGCCAGCCCGATAGACGTTGAAGACTGGCGATCCCGGAAAGCGCGCATTCTGTTTTCGGGCGAAACGGATCACGCGCAGTTTCGTGATCATGATTGACCAAACGAAGATGGAGACGACGGCTAGAAGCGAGAGGATGATTTTTCCTGCGATCGTCGCGTGATCAAACGCAAAGATGAGACCGCCGCCGGCTGCTACGATTTCCGGAACGAGCATTCCCGCTTCACCGGCATAAGTAATAACGCCGTTTCGCCAAAACGAAAGCGGATTCGCAGCAAAGAGGAAGGAACGGTCCGTCTTGCGAAATTCAAATCACGGCGCGGGACCGTTCGTCATTCGTACTTCGTCATTTTTCCCCATGCCTCGAACACATGCTGACACCGTGCCAAACGCAATGCCATCGGATCGGAATATAGACTTGCAGTCTGTGCGGCCAGCGGCGTTGGACTCTGCGGCTGGGGTTCAGCGGATTTCAAATCCGCTGGGCGCACAGGCAGAATGCCTATGTTCCCTTCGGATACGTCGGTCGCATTTTCGCTGCGACGATGAAGGCGATGCCGATGAGGATCAAAAAGAAGGAGAAGAATTGGCCGCGCGTGAAGGGACCGATCAACTCCGCATCGGGTTCGCGGAAATTTTCAATCACGATCCGAAAGATCGCATAACAAATAAAAAAGAGTCCGGTTAACACTCCGTTAGGCTGGCGGCTGCGCGTGCGCACGAGCCACAAAATCGCGAACAAGGCGATCCCTTCGAAAAATGCCTCGTAAAGCTGCGACGGATGGCGTGGTGAAAGAATTGAGCGCAATGCGTCTGCTACTTGTGGATGGTTGTTTACCGCATTGACAATCGCTTCCGGCGTTGTGAGTGCCGGATCGATTTGCGCGCAGGCGGCCACCGCCCGCTCCGCTTCCTGCGGGTGATCGAGCAGTTCCTTTGGAAATTGCATCGCCCAGGGAATGTTCGTTATCCGCCCATAAAGTTCGCCGTTGATAAAATTGGCGCAGCGCCCAAAGAACAATCCAATCGGCGCTGTGACGACGAGATTGTCGCCGAGGTTCATCCACGAGATTTTATGTCGATGGGCGTAGTACAACGTGAAAACCAACAGGCCGAGCATCCCGCCATGGCTCGACATGCCGCCTTCCCAGACGCGCAAAATCGATAACGGCTCGCGCAACATTTCTGGTTTGTAGAAGAAAACGTAGCCAAGCCGTCCGCCAACGATTACGCCAAAGAGCGCGCAGCTGGTGATAAAATCGCCCACTCGTTGCGGGGAAAGATCGGCATAGCCGTGTTTGGCTAGCCAGAGGAAGAGCAGGTAGCTCGAAACAAATGCGAGCACGTAAGCGAGGCCGTACCAACGCGGGCCGACATTATCGTAGATCCGAAAAATGACCGGATTCAGATTGTGCAGATAGTACGCGAGCATTTGGTGTGGCGATTGTCACTGATGTCGCTGATACCCGCAATTCAAACGCGTGTCATCCCGAACGAAGTGAGGGACCTCCCAAAAGGTGATGGATTACGCAGTATCCGCTCCGTGACGCTCACTGCGATTGTGAGATCGTTCGCTCCGCTCACGATGACAGAGCTGTTTTCGCGCGCGTTGCTCTAAGTGCTTTTCGCAGAAACGGCGCGGTGCGGCTCACGCGATTCTTTGCGACTTGTTCCGGCGTTCCACAGGCCACCACTTCACCGCCGCCGTCGCCTGCTTCCGGTCCAAGATCGACAATGTAATCCGCTTCGGCGATCACACTCAGATTGTGCTCGATCACAATCACGGTGTTCCCTTCATCCACGAGGCGGTGCAGCACTTTGAGGAGCAGCTCGATATCAGCCATGTGCAGGCCGATGGTGGGTTCCTCGAGCAGGTACAATGTTGATCCTGGCTTGCGCATTTTTCGAATACGCTCGTCCGCCGCGCGGCCCACGCCGCGCTTTAGTTGCGTCACCAGTTTGAGACGCTGCGCTTCGCCGCCGCTTAACGTCGGGCTTGGTTGACCCAGTTTTAGATAGCCGAGCCCGGTGTCGACCAACAGTGAAAGCGGGCGAGCAATCTTCGGATGTGCCGAGAAAAATTGCGCCGCTTCTTCGATCGTCATCTCCATTACATCGCCGATGGATTTTTCGTTATAGAGAACTTCCAGTGTTTGCGGATTGTAACGACGACCGTGACAGTCCTCACACAGCACATAACTGCACGGTAGAAAATTCATCTCCAGTTTGATCACGCCCTGACCTTTGCATGTCTCGCAACGCCCGCCTTCAGCGTTGAATGAGAATCGGCTGGCAGAATACCCGCGCACACGCGAGACCGGCAGTTGCGCGTAAAGGTTCCGAATCTCGTCGAAAACTTTCACGTACGTGCCGGGCGTCGAGCGCGAGGTTTTACCAATCGGCGATTGATCGACTTCGTAAACCGCCTCGATAACGCGGAGATTCTGGGGAGCGCGAGCGCCTCGCTCGCTCTTTTCGGCGCCCTCGCCGAAAAGTCCTGGGTGCGTGTCCCGCGAGGCGCGTGACACAGCGGGCGAGGCGCCCGCGCTCCCCAGACTCCCTCGAACCGCCGGGAGCAAAACGTCGTGCATAAGCGTAGATTTTCCCGATCCGGAGATCCCCGTGATCACCGAAAGTCTGCCGACGGGGAAACGAACATCGATGTCTTTCAAATTGTTCGCGCGCGCACCACGGACTTCGATCCAAGTTTCGACATTCCGCAGAGATCGACGCGATCCGCGGATCGGATGGCAAAGCGGCGTGTTGAGGCAACGGGCGGTCTCCGAATTCGGATTCTTTTCGACATCGCCCAAGGTTCCACTGATTACGATTTCGCCGCCGTGGATTCCGGCGCGCGGCCCAAGATCGATGATGTGATCGGCGTGTCGCATTGTTTCGTCATCGTGCTCGACAACGACGACCGAATTACCTTTGTTGCGAAGCGCGGTAAGCGTTTCGAGCAGGCGCAAATTGTCGCGGGGGTGCAGACCAATAGTTGGTTCGTCGAGGACGTACAGCACGCCGCGCAAATTTGAGCCAAGCTGTGCCGCCAGGCGGATTCGCTGCGACTCGCCACCGCTCAACGTCTTTGCCGAGCGACCAAGTGCGAGATAACCAAGTCCCACCTTTTCCATGAAACGCAGTCGCTGTTGAATTTCGGGAATCAGACCGGCAGCGATTGTTTGATGCGTTCCGTGGAATTTCAGCCTGCCGGTCGTGCGCATCGCTTCGCTCGCCGAGAGGTTTGTGAATTGATCAATGGTGTAGCCTTGCGCGCGCACGTGACGCGCCACAGCATTCAAACGCGACCCGTGACAACTCGGGCATTTACGCGCTTCGCCTTCCTCGATCCATTCCGATTCGCGCTCCGCGGCAAGCTCGTTTTCCAGAACTGATTCACCGTCACTGCTCGCGGCCGTTTGGACATCCTGGTCCCAGATTTCGCCGAAGCCGCCGCATTCGTGACACGCGCCGTGAGGCGAATTGAACGAAAACAAACGGGGATCGAGTTCTTCAAACGCGCGGCCGCAGTTTGGGCAACTCATTTCCGTGCTCATCACGGTCAGCCGATTTTTGGAATCGAGCAGACGCGCTGTGCCGCGCCCGATTTCCAGCGCACGCCGGGCAACGTCGCGCGCGTTGGCGATCCGCCGCCGATCGATCACACCCACCACCACATCGATAGTGTGCTCTCTAAACCGCTCCAGTTTCCGAAAATGCGAGATTGGGACCAACCGGCCATCGACGTAGAGCGTGTCGAATCCCTGGCGTTCCGCCCAGCGTGCCACATCTGTATGAAAACCTTTGCGCGCTTTTACCAGCGGCGCGAGAACCTTGAGCGGCGCGCGGTTTGCAGCCGCCTCGATTTGTTTCACGATCGACGCCACACTCTGCTTTGTCACCGGCAAATCGCAGTCCGGACAAAATTGCGTTCCAGTTTTGGCAAACAAGAGCCGAAGGAAATGGTAGACTTCGGTCACCGTCGCTACGGTAGATTTGCCTCCACCACGCGTGGCGCGTTGCTCGATCGCCACACTCGGCGGCAAGCCGCTTACCAGATCGACATCAGGCTTTTCGAGTTGCTCGACGAATTGCCGCGCATATGGCGACATGCTGTCGAGAAAGCGGCGCTGTCCTTCGGCAAACAAGATGTCGAACGCGAGAGTCGATTTTCCGGAGCCGCTTAAACCGGTGATCACCACCAACTGCTCCCGCGGAATTTTAACGTCGATGTTTTTGAGATTGTGCTCTCGCGCACCGTGGACGTGGATGGCGCGGTTGCGTTCATTGGCGCGAAATCGTGGAGCTGTCTCGGCAGCTCGCGCCAACTCAACGTTGTCATCCCGAGCCCCGAATGCTTTCGGGGCGAAGGATCTCTCCAACTCGCGCGAGATTTTGTGAGGTCCCTCTCCCCGAAAGCATTCGGGGCTCGGGATGACATGCAACGGGTTGAGAGATGCTGAAAGAACTCGTCGCAAGAATTTGCCCGTGTGAGAACTCTCGACTTTCGCGATTTGCTCCGGCGTCCCGATCGCCACGACTTCGCCGCCCGTGTCGCCAGCTTCCGGGCCGAGATCGATGATCCAATCCGCGCATTTGATCACTTCCAGGTTGTGCTCGATCACCACGATCGAATGTCCATGATCGACCAGCCGGTGAAATAATTGCAGTAGCACCGCCACGTCATCGAAATGCAGTCCCGTGGTCGGCTCGTCGAAGATGAACAGATTGCCAAGTGCCAATTGCCGATTGTCGATTGCGGATTCGCCGTTGGTTGGATGTTGGACGTTGGGCGTTGTGTGTTGAGCGTTTTCCGTCTCCGCGAGATGCCCAACCAGTTTTAACCGCTGCGATTCACCACCGCTGAGTGTATTGAGCGGTTGACCTAGCCGTAAATAACCGAGTCCAACTTGTTCAAGGATTTTCAACCCGCTAGAAATTTGGCGCGCTGACTTCTCACCGATCTGTGCAAAGAACTGAATCGCTTCGCTGACCGTTAACTCGAGAACGTCGTGAATTGATTTGTCGTGAAGACACACTTTTAGGACGTGCGGCTGAAACCGTTTGCCTTCGCATTCGGCGCAGCGAACGAAAAGATCGCTCAAAAATTGCATCTCGATCTTTTCGTAGCCGGTGCCCGAGCAACGCTCGCACCGCCCGCTACCGGAGTTGAAGGAGAACGCACCGGCGGTTAACCCTTGCGACAGAGCTTCCGGTTGCGCGGCAAACAATTCGCGGACGCGATCGAATAGACCAAGGTAAAGAATCGGAGTTGACCGTGGGGTGCGCGCCAGCGGCGCCTGATCGACCATCACAACGTCGGAAATCTGATCCGCGCCGATAACCGATTTGCATGCGCCTGGCTCGTGATCCGACGATTGTCCTCTGGCATGCAAGAGATTCCGATAGAGCACATCGTGGATCAGCGTGGACTTGCCAGACCCGGATACCCCGGTCACGCACGCGAACAGGCCAAGCGGTAGATCAACGTCGATGTTTTTGAGGTTATGTTGTCGCGCGCCTACGATTTTGATCGATGATGTCCATTTCCGTCGAGATTTCGGAACGGGAATTGATTTTCGACCGCTGAGATAATCGCGCGTCAGTGAATGGGGAGCGCGGGCGCCTTCGCCCGCTGTTTTCGGCGCCTCGCCGAAAACTATCCCGCTGTCCCGCGAGGCGCGTGCCAGTGCGGGCGAGGCGCCCGCGTTCCCCAGATGCAAATGATGATGTTCGAGAAAATCTTCGAGCGGCCCGTTCCAAACCAATTCGCCCCCGTGTTCGCCGCGGCCCGGGCCGAGATCGATCAAATTATCTGCGGCGCGAATGATTTGTTCCTCGTGCTCGACCACCAGCAGCGTGTTGCCTTTGTCGCGCAAGTTGTGCATCACGCGCACCAGCTGGCCGACATCGCGCGGGTGCAATCCAATGCTCGGTTCGTCCATGACGAAGAGCGTGTTCACGAGCGATGCGCCGAGACACGTCGTGAGGTTTACCCGCTGGACTTCGCCGCCGCTCAACGTGCGTGTGGATCGATCGAGCGTAAGATACCCAACACCGACCTCGCAGAGATAGTTCAGCCGCGCGCAGATTTCGTCGCGCAACATGCGCGCAGTCGAATCATTTAGAGAAATGTCGATTGTTCGGAGGCAATCGCACGCATTGGAAATCGAAAGCGCCTGGAATTCGGGGAGCGTCAGATGCAAACCGGAAATCAGATAGCGGATACCGGATAGATTTTGGTCACTTGTGTGTTCTGCTGTTTTCGGTTTCCGGTTTCTAGTATCCGGTATTCGAAAATTCAGCGCCTCGGGCTGATAACGGCCGCCCTTGCAGCTGGGACAGGTGACGTAAGCGCGATAGCGACTGAGCAAAACGCGCACATGCATTTTATAAGTCTTGCTTTCGAGCCATCGAAAAAAGCCGCGGACTCCGTACCACCGATCATTCTCGTAGTCTTCATCGCTGTACTCGCCGGAACGCTTTTCGCCGTCGATAACGAAGTCCTGGTCGGCCTTTGGTAATTCCTCAAACGGAACATTGATGTCGATCTCCTCGCGCGCGCACGCTCGCAGCAAATCCTTCTGCGATTCGCCAAACTCGGCCCCGCGAAAAACGCGCACGACGCCTTGTTTAATACTGAGTCTGCGGTTGGGGATCGCCTTGTTTAGATCGATTGAAATGGTGCGACCGAAGCCGCGACATTCCGGACATGCACCGAGCGGATTATTGAAACTCAAAAGCCCGGGCGTGGGCGGCCGAATGTCCAGGTCACACCAGGCGCAGTGCCAGCCGGTCGAGAACGGGATTTCGGATAGCGGATAGCGGATACCGGAGAGTTCCGGTTTCCGCTTTCCGGTTTCCGGTATCGCGATGACATTGACTTTGCCTTTTCCAAAACGCAGCGCCGTTTCGATCGCCTCAACTAATCTCGCGCGGTTTTCTTCACAGATCACGATGCGGTCTTGAATCACCTGCACGCGCGCGCCGAGCCGCTTAATTTTTACATCGGCATCCGCGCGCACGATTTCGTTATCGATCCAAACGCGCAGATACCCCTGCTGCTGGAGAAAATCGAAAAATGCGCGCGGCGCAGTCTTCGGCGGAACTGCAATCCAAAAGGTGATGAGGGCAGTTGAGCTGTCATCCCGAGCGGAACGAGGTGAAGTCGAGGGACCACGTGAAGATACCGATAGGTTTCGCACCGGGATTTCTCGACTTCGCTCGAAATGACGAAGTATTTGCTCTGCGATCGACTGCGCGGTTTCAGGTCGGATTTCGCGGCCACAACTCGGGCAAAACGCCTTTGCGACGCGTGGCCAGAGCAATTTCAAATAATCGTTGATCTCCGTCATTGTTCCGACAGTCGAACGCGAGGTCTTTACCGGGTTTGATTGCTCGATAGCAATCGACGGCGGGATCCCACGGATGTCGTCCACGCGCGGCTTATCCATGCGGTCGAGAAACTGCCGCATGTATGGCGAGAACGTTTCGACGTATCGACGCTGGCCTTCGGCGTAAATTGTTTGGAACGCCAGACTCGATTTGCCGCTGCCACTCGGGCCAGTAACGACCGTCAGTTTCCCCAGCGGAAGATCAACATCAATGCCCTTGAGATTGTTCTGGCGCGCTCCGCGAATCTCGACGTAATCGTTCTGCTGTGTCGCGATAACGTGTTCTGGTTTCCCGATCGTTGAACCCACTGGAAATATTCGACGCCAGTCAAGCGGTTCGCAAATTCCTGCAGCACCAAACGCACGTCATCCCGAACGAAGTGAGGGACCTCGCCAACGAAGTTCGCGGCACGCGGGGTAGCAAGCGTGATCAATCACCCTATGAGAGGTCCCTCGCTCCGCTCGGGATGACGGAATTACTACTCTTTGAAGCGCGCGGCGAGTTGGTTGCGTTGTTCCAACAGTTCCTCCGGTACCACGCCGCCAAGCGAATCGAAAAATTGTTTGTGCCCTGCGATCTCTTTTTGCCATTCCTCATGGTCGATACAGAGAAGTTCGGCCACGCGTTTATGATCGATGTCGAGCTCGGCGAGGTCGAGGTCGTGCGGGCCGGGCAACCAGCCGATGGGCGATTTGAGCGCGCCGCCAGTCTCTTCGCAGCGGTCGATGATCCACTTTAGGACACGCATGTTTTCGCCAAAGCCCTGCCAGAGGAATTTTCCATCCTCGCCTTTGCGAAACCAGTTCACATTAAAAATGAGGGGCGGGTGGGTAAGGCGTTTCCCCATGTCGAGCCAGTGCTGGAAATAATCGCCGATGTTGTATCCACAAAATGGCAGCATCGCCATCGGATCTCGTCGCACCTGTCCGACGGCGCCGGCAGCAGCTGCGGTTGTTTCTGAGGCCATGGTCGCTCCCAGATAAACGCCATGTTTCCAATCGAACGCCTGATAAATCAACGGCACCGTGTCGCTGCGGCGTCCGCCGAAAATGATCGCGCTGATGGGAACGCCTTCGCCTTTTTCGACATCCTGATCGAGTGCCGGATTGTTGCGCATCGGCGTAGTGAATCGGCTGTTCGGATGCGCGGCTTTCTCCTTGGAATCCGGTGTCCAGTCGTTTCCGCGCCAATCGATGGCGTGTGCCGGTGGCGTGCCGTCTTTTCCCTCCCACCAAACGTCCCCGTCATCAGTGAGCGCGACGTTGGTGTAAAGCGTGTCATGCGCGATCGATCGCATCGCGTTAGGATTTGATTTGTAGCTCGTTCCTGGCACGACGCCGAAATAACCGTTTTCAGGATTGACGGCGTACAAGCGGCCGTCGCGATTTTGCATCCACGCAATGTCGTCGCCAACGGTCGTGACTTTCCAACCGGCGAAATGTTTCGGCGGGATCAACATCGCGAAATTTGTTTTGCCGCACGCGCTCGGGAAAGCCGCAGCCACATAATGTTTTTTTCCCTCGGGCGATTCGATGCCCAGGATCAACATGTGCTCAGCCATCCAGCCTTGCTT
>WNFR01018175.1_pt1 | contig 11121 bp, 11 predicted proteins | sample 5400221 | NCBI WGS metagenome assembly WNFR01 (sample SAMN13153357, study PRJNA577476) | soil metagenome | isolation source: 40 cm soil under Madrone tree | place: USA:California | collected 2016-06-14 | reverse complement strand
AAGATGTATGAAAATCGGTTTCTATGCCAGTATTCTCGCCGTCGTCATCGCGACGGTCCCTTTCGCAGCTGCTCAGTCTAAGGCCGTGCAACAAGGGACAATCACCAAGGTCGAAAAACAGGACGTGTCGAGCCCGCCAGTAAGAGCAGGCGCTGAACCTGTTCGCACGCCATTGCAGTCTCACTACTCCGTATACAACATTTCGGTGAAACTGAACTGTGAGGTCTACGTTGGGCGTTACGAGTCGGAACTCAATGATTTGCCGTCTAGCCTCTCGCCCCAAAGCAGTGTTCCGGTTCGCCTGGAAAAGCATGCAATGTACCTGGACTTCCCCGGCGACACCGTGAAGACGACAATCGTGCACCACGAAGCCAGCCACGAAGGGGCGTGTGCGCAATCAGCTCCTGCGAAGTGAGAGGCACGGATGAGTTGTGCCCGCACTAGGCGTTCGTCTGCATCAATTAGTGCTGAACGAAGCTAAATGGATATTCGATACTTACATCTGCGCGGCCGCAGCCCCAGATTGGGGAATGGCCGCGACTGTCTATATGGTCTCAGCTGAGGCAGAGGGCAACGGCTGTACATCGGTGTCGTCCACGTCACTCCACGGTTCCCACTGAGGGCGGATGCCGGAAGGCGAGAGGATCTTGATTGTGGCGGCAACTGCCGGGACCAAGTAGGCAAAGGTTACGAAAACCCACATCAGGGCGCCGGCGAATTCCTGGTCAGCAAGAGGTGAAATATTGAACGCCGGCCGCATGCGAAGGTAGTTAGGATAAACAACGCGTCCGCAGAACGTAAGAAATGCCGAAAGCGCGTCGCAAGGCAATGTCGCGAGGAAAAGATACAAAGGAATAGGCCACCGGGGAGACCCGGCATCGCTCGGCGAAGATTGGATCACGGGCATCCAGAAAAGAATTCCTGAGGCCAGAAAACTGGCACATTCGATTGCATACCATAACGCTGATCGCATCCCGAGATCGAATGCTCGGGGAAAATGCCAGACGATCACTGCAGCGGTACCGGCGACCCAGCAGAAAACATAGTTGTTACGAAGATATCTGCTCAATTGCGGTGTCCTGCTGCGTAGAAGCAGGCTGCGACGAATGAAATATTTCGGCAGCCCGCACAGCAGTGGCAGGGCCGGTGCCCCTAGCAGAATCAAAGGAGCGCCCACTGTCATTAACAGAAGGTGCTTCAGCATGTGGACGGTGAGCAACTGATGATCAAGTGCGGTGAGGGGTGAGCCCACGGCGATCCATATTGCAAACAGTCCGCTCGCAAATGCCGCAAGCCGCGAATTCGGAAAGAGACTCTGGGAAGCACTTCGAAGACGAAGCCAGCCACGCGAATACACGAATGCCAGCAGGGCCAAAATAAACGTTATGGTCAGCGAGGAGTAACAGGATTGCTGGTGCGCATGGATTTCGAACGGCATAGATCATCCTAGGGACGCGAGGGGACTCCATCTGCCCCGAGCTCAACCGTGCGGGAAGCATTACGCGCAGGCGCTTGATTTGCCGGATGCAACGTCTTAAGGAACGCTACTAACGCAGTTGTTTCCGCAGGACTCAAGTTTTTTCCATAAGCCGGCATATTTCCTCCGCCCTGAATCACTTGACGAATCAGTTGATCTTCGGTGAGTTGGAGAGCAACGCTGTCCAGCGCGGGCCCGCGCTTACCACCTTTTTCATCCAGCGAGTGGCAGTTGTGACACTGCTTCGCTTGAAAAACCAGCGCGCCCTGACGCTCCAAGGCTGTGCGTCCGTGCACATACTGTGAGGGAATCGGCTCGCTGCTCCATGCGTTCATGACCGGGCTCCACGGCGCAAGTTGCGCCAAGCGAGTGAATGTGCCCAGCGCGACTGCGATAAGCAGAACCGAGAGGACGGCAATAGGCCTGCGTTTCCAACTCTTTTCGCCTTCGCCGGCAACGAAGGGAAGCGCGAGCAGAACAATCAATGCGATTGCCGGTCCAATCAGCAATATCAGTGTCTCCGATGAGGGAGGAAGGAGCGACAGCAATGCATACAGCCACAAAAATGGATAGTCAGGACGTGGGACGGTCTGAATAATCGTCGGATCCGGCTGCCCGCTCGGACCAAAAGGGCCGAAATAAACCGCGCAGGCAGCAATCGCAAGAAGAATGAAAGCGGAGAACAGGATGTCCTTCCACACCGCGTTAGGGACGAACGGCACACCGTCCTTGTGTGTCAGTTCGTGATACTCCTGCAAGTAAGTGGCGCGCCGGACGACGCGTCCCGGCATGGGCCATTCGTTGATTCCTAATTTCAGCACCATGAGCAAGTGCAGCCCGACGAAGGCAATGAGCAATCCTGGGATGACAAAGACGTGCAGCGCGAAGAACCGCGAAAGAGTCGCACCGGCGATGATGGGCCCGCCGAGCATAAGGTTCACAGCCCAGGGGCCGAGCACAGGAACCCGGCTCGCAATCGATGCCCCGATACCTAATCCCCAGTAGGCGTCCTGGTCGAACCGCAGTACTTGTCCTGTAAACGCCATGCCAAGCGTCACCAGTAAAAGAAGGACACCAACGATCCAGGTGAGTTCTCTGGGAAATTTATAAGCTCCGAACAGGAACACTTGCACCATGTGGATCAGCACAATTGCGACCATGAAATTCGAGCCCCAGCCGTGGAGGGCTCGTATAAACCAACCGAGAGAGACGCCATGATTGAGGGTCTGGAGACTGTTCCATGCTTCCCCCGCGGAAGGGACGTAGATCAGCGCAAGCAGTATGCCTGTCACCAGCTGAAACATAAAAACCGTGAGCGCAGCGCTGCCGAAAACGTAGAACCAGCTTGCCGTTTCGCGCGGAACCGGGTGTTCGACGGTTTCACGAATGGGCGTGCCAAGCTGCAGCCGCAGATCAAGCCAGTCAGCGACTTTTTTTGTCAAGCGCATGACGTGTCCCCGCGGGTGGTATTCGCGGCATACCCGGGAGTCGGCATTTCGCCGGCTTTGATAAGAAGTTTTCCACCATCGATCTTGTAGCTGTATTGGAACAATCCGCGCAGCGGGGGCCCTGAGGCGCGCGAACCATCCTGGTAGTAAACGCCTCCGTGACAGGGGCACATAAACAGGCTCGATTGGGGGAACCAACGGACCGGGCATCCCAAGTGCGCGCAATTGATGGCAAACACTTGGAAATTCTGGTTGTCCACGTTACGGACCCAGCACGCGATGTCGTCGGTTTCTCCGTCCCACGAATTGACCACCGGATTTCGATAGGTGGCGAGACGAGTCTGGCCGGCAGGAAACTGTTCCAGCCCGCCGAGAGACAGCCACGACTCGTAACCGGACTTCTTTTCGCGTATGACAGGCGAAAGGAGATAGCCCACGATCGGCACGGCCAAGGCAGCTCCCACAATACCGTTAAGAAACATTCCCAGTTTCACGAGCATCGCTCGTCTGGATATTCCGTTTTCTGTACTCATCGGAACCCTTCCTTTTCCCGGTCCGTGGAAGCGATTGGGTAGGGCTGCCCCGGGAATTGTTTGCGGTGGGCGGAGAGCCACGCCACTACGTCAGAAATTTCTTGTGCCGACATGGGGTGTCCAGAGACATTCCCGCGCCAGTCAGGTGCACCGAGTTCCGGTCGGCCTGCAATGACGATGGTTCGAAGCTCTTGATCAGTTACCAGAGCGAGATAAGCTCCATCCACAATCGAGCTAGCCTTGCTCCCTCCCTGGCCATTCGGGCCGTGACAGGACGAACAGTAAGTTGAGTACACAACCGCGCCGTGTTTCGGATCCCCCGGGGTCTGCGACGAATACGGTGGCGGGGTCACGTTGTTGAGGACGCCGGGCTTTGCCCAAGAGCGAATTCCACTCACAAGCGCGCCGACCTGCTTGTCCGTAAGCATTCCACCTGCACTTTGCGCGAACGCGGGCATTGCAGTCGCGGACACTCCGTTGGCGACGGCGCCGCGAATGGCGGTATCGTCGGCGATCACAAGATAAACGGGATTTGCCAAGGCGATCGCCGCTCCACCTTTTCCGTCCGCACCGTGGCATCCAGCGCAGTTCTGGCTGTAGAGGAGACTGAAATCCACGATCTCATCGGGCCGAACAACGGCCGAGTCTGCCGCAGGATGACCGGGGAGGCGGTTGCAGCCCGTATACACAACCAGGGCAATAACCAGGAGAGCAGGACGGGGGACTGCGCAGCCTATCACCGGTCGCCCCGATTCTTCTCGTCTGTGTCCTTGTCCTTGGCTCCTGGCGCTTCGAACCCGGCGCGCACCGCGAACGGAAGATGCTGCCAGGTCCGTATTCGTAGTTGGTGCGAGACTATGACGCCTGCGACAATCCCGAATCCGACCTGGGAAACGACGAACCAAGCCCAGTCAATCCGCTGGTTGAGCAGTGGATCGATGAGCTCAACCAGGCTATGAACTAAGCCCGACCACAAGATGGGTGCAATCAAGCCGCCGAGGAGAATCGGGTGGCGGGGAAGCATGGGTAGCATCGCGCCGTAGAGGAGTCCTACGAGTAAGGATATGAGCAAGTGGAGAATTGTGGCGATGAGCAGGAAGTCCCAATGAAAAGCGCCGATTTGCGCGACGGGGTGCCTATCCGGGAAAAATCCCGCAGCGAGAACATTGATGGCATACCACATCCCGCGACCGCTGATAATCCCATACAGAATCGCCAACACAGCCATGGCAACACTTCCTGCCAAGCCACCCTTTACACCCGCCGAGATGGGGTAAATCTCCAGAGGCAGTCGTGCTCTGTGCAATTCCTCGGTCATCCACTTGACCCGAGCTACTTGTGGACGGGAGGTGCTGACGCCCGTCACTTGTTCGGCGGCCGAAACCAATTCGTGCTTTTCGTGTGGCAGCACATCGCGGAACCATCCAATGCCCCCGATCACAGACAAGATTGCACCGAGAAAACTTACCGCTGAACTGGTCACCATGCCGGCAAAGACCAAAGTCAGGCCGAAGGCCAGAACGATAGGCCACGCGGTAGACGCGGGCATTTCGATCTGTTCCGGCGCAATGCCTGTTCGCGCGCGTGCGTCTATGGCCATGCCTTTTTCTATTCGCGTTTCCATTCAGCGTCCGATCACGTAAACAACGGTGAAGACCACAACCCAAACTGCGTCCACGAAGTGCCAATACAAAGACAGCACGTCGATGCGCGCGGCATGTTCCTGCTTGACCGCGCCGAAAAGTGTGAATGCCATTACGGTCGAGAGACACAAGAGGCCCACAATCACGTGAAAGCCATGCAGCCCGACCAGTGAGTAGTAGGTGGTTCCGAACAAGTTGGTGGTGATCGTCAGGCCCTCCGTATAAATCAAGCGGTGCCATTCTGACGCGGTTCCGTAAAGGAAGAGTGCGCCAAGTGTGATCGTTAGAAGCCACCACACAGCAAAACGTCGAACATTGCCGGCGCGAAGAGCCTTGACCGCGAAGTGAATGGTCGCACTGCTGGAGAGCAAGCAAATCGTATAGAAAATCGGTGTTGAAAGAACGTCTTTGGGCGTGGGGCCGGACAAACTCTTCCCGATATAAAAGAGGTAGGCCACGACAAAGATGGTGAAGATCGCCGACTCGGCCGCGATGAGAGAATACATTGCCACGGGTCCACGCGCGGGAAGCTTCCACTCGAGTTCCGCTGGCGGCAGCGTTATGGATGTTGTCGTCATCACGTTTGTTCCTTGCGCGTATTCCGCTACTCGTACTCCGTTACTCGTATTCCCAGTCCGCATCGTCCGGGTGCTTGAGGTCCCAGAGCGGACGGCGGCTCTGGACCGTTGGGATGACGGAAAAGTTATATTCAGGCGGCGGAGATTTAGTGGACCATTCGAGAGTCCAGGCATCCCAGGGATCGTTTCCAGCGGCTTTGCCACGGTAGTACGACCACAGCAAGTTTCCCAGGAACACCAGGATTCCGGCTGCCTGGAAGAAAACGCCGACGGTCACGATGAAGTTCCATTTCTCCCAGCCGCGTCCTGGTTCGTAGGTGTAGATCCTTCGCGGCATGCCGAGCAGTCCTGGGATATGCATGAAGTCGAAGGTCAGGTGGAAGCCGATTAGAAAAAGCCAGAAATGCAGTTTGCCGAGCGTCTCGCTGTACATCTTTCCGGACATCTTTGGAAACCAGTAGTAAAAGGCCCCGAAAAGCGTGAAAAGAATGCCGCCGACGATCACATAGTGAAAGTGCGCAATCACGAAATACGAGTTACCCAGCTGCCAGTTGAAGGGCGCCGCACCCAACATAATCCCAGTCAGGCCGGCAATCAGGAATTGGAAGAGAAAGGCGATGCAAAACAGCATCGGAGTCTTGAACTCGATTTTTCCGCCCCACATAGTTGCCAGCCAGTTGAAGATCTTGATGCCGGTGGGGACGGCGATCGCCATTGTCGACATCACAAAAAAAGTGTTGAGTGCGGGGCCCATACCGACGGTGAACATATGGTGGGCCCAGACACTCATGCTGATGAACCCGATGGCGACCGTGGCAGCTACCATCACCGGATAACCGAAGATCGGCTTGCGTGAGAACACGGGAATTATTTCTGAGGCGAACGCGAAGGCTGGGATAACCAATATATAGACTTCCGGATGTCCGAAAATCCAGAAGAAATGCATCCACATCACCGCGGACCCTCCCGCCTGCGTGTCGAAGAAATGCCCGCCTAGATAACGATCAACCACCAACATGATCTGTGCCGCCGTCAGCGGACTCACGGCAAGTATCACGAGACCGGCCGTTACCAGATACAGCCAGGCGAGTAGCGGCATTTTGGCAAGCGTCATGCCTGGGCAGCGCATGCACATGATCGTCGCGATGATGTTGATCGCCACGCCGATACTGCCAAAACCGGAGACCAGGATCGCCAGAGTCCAGAAGTCGGTGCTGTGGCCTAACCCATAGAGCCCGTTGGCCCCAACCATGCTGAAGTAGAGAAGCAGGCCACCAAAAGCGGTCATCCAGAAACTGAAAGCATTCAGACGCGGAAACGCCATATCCCGCGCACCAATAGCGAGGGGGATCAAGTAGTTGGCAAATCCAAACAGGACAGGCATGATCACAAAGAAGATCATGGTGGTCCCATGCATGGTGAACAGTCGATTGAAAACCTGGGGCGAAACAAAATTGTTATGTGGACGGATAAGCTGGATGCGGATGATGAGTGCTTCGATCCCGCCGATCACGAGAAATACCAAGGCATAACCGATGTACAGCAAGCCCAGGCGCTTGTGATCGACCGTAGTTATCCATTCGTGGAGGTAATCCACAAAGGAGCGAGATTCCGCGGTCGTGCTCGGCCATGCGATGCTGTCAGTCGACATCGAAGGTCCTCCTCATAAGCTTTAACGAAGCGTCTCCAAGTACGCGGTCAGCGAGTCCAGATCCTGATCGTTCAACTGCATTGCCGGCATCAAAGAACCAGGTTTGATTGAGTCAGGATTTTGAATCCACTGTTTGAGATTTTCCGGCGTGTTCGTTGCTGCTCCCGCTGCAATCGTGTCCCGGCTCATCAAGTGAGTAAGGTCTGGGCCAAAGTGCCCATTGGCTGCGGTTCCGGCCACGGTGTGACAGTTAATGCAGGCAGTGGTTTCAAATACTCGCCGCCCCTGTGAAGCAGCATCGCTCACGGATGCCGGCTGACGCTGCTGCTTGAGCCAGAGGTCAAACTCATCTCGCGACTGAACATAAACGCGCAGGAGCATCTTGGCGTGTTGTGTCCCGCAATATTGCGCACACTGGCCCAGGTAGAGTCCGGTTTCGTGCGGGTCGATCCACATGCTGTTCGGATGGTTGGGAATCAAATCGGTCTTGCCTGCAAGACGCGGGACCCAGAAGCTGTGATCTGTATCCGCCGACAGAAGATTGATGTACGTCGGCGCGGGGTGATTGGCGTCGCTTACCGGCACATGCAGTTCATTCGCAGTCACGACGCCGAGCGCGGGATAGCGGTACTCCCACCAGAACTGGTGTCCGATAGCGGTAACTTCGATCGCATTGTCGAGTCGCGCCTGCCTCTGCACATTGGCGATCACCCGTGCCGTCGCCATGAACAAAGCAATAACGATCAGGATCGGAATAATAGTCCACGCCAGTTCCACCTGATTGCTGCCGTAAACCTGGGGTGGCTCGCGTCCATCGTCATTGTTTCTCTTCCTGAACTTCGTTACCGAGTAGGCCAGCAAACTGAAAACCACCAGAAAGATCGCGGCCGTGACTGCAAGTACAAACAGGGACAATCCAAAGATCGATTTTGCCGGGGTCGAGGCGGGAGCGAAAATACTTGTCGGGCTCCAGCGCGGTGCGGAGTCTGCCAAAGCTTCTGCCGAACAGCAGAGACAAACGAGAAGTTGCGAGCGCAGAGTGCACCATTTGGATGAGCTGCTTGATCGCAATTGGGTACTCCTCTTAAACTCGCCTTAAGCCGGACGACGGCCTCGCTACTTGAAAGACGAGCTACTGTCTCGTGGCAGGCCGATGACGTGAATCTCAGGTGTTCGATCGCTCTCCTGCGATGCAAGCATTTGGTCTGCCAACTAGACCTGCCGAAATCGGCCAAAGGAAGCAGTAGATAGGCGCCGCGCTATTAACCCACCAGGAGGGAGTGTCAGCATTTCGACAGAGGGGCTCCCCGCGCCAGTTCGGACCTTCGCTGCTCTTTGTCCGATGTTGCACGCCAGCTCTATAACACTTATGGATGAGACCGCCCCGAGTTAAGAAACCTATGCTGCCGGGATTCTCCGAGGCTGAGCAGTCCCGACTTCCTCGCGGCGGCGCGGCGGCGAGACGATCAACGGAAGCACCACGGAAACTGCCATCACCAATGCGATCACATGCAGAGCTCCACGATACGTACCACTTGACTGGCGCATATAGGCAATCAGCAGCGGTCCAAACGCGCTGGCGAAGCCCCATGCCGTCAACATAAGACCGTAAATAGGGCCCACGTTTTTCGAGCCAAAATAGTCAGCTACGAATGCCGGCATCGTACCGAATCCACCGCCGTAACACATAAGGATGACAAAGGTGACGAACGTCAGCACCGAAGCGGAGGTGATGCTGGGGAGAATCCAGAAGAGTACCGCTTGCGTCAGAAACATCACCACGAATGTTGCTCGTCTGGTGATCGAATCAGATGCCCAAGCCCAAAACACTCTCCCGAACGCATTCCCGATGCTGGCGATTCCGACCATGCTGGCAGCTGCCACCGCAGTTACTCGGGCAAGTTCCTGGAACAATGGAGATTCCTGCGAGATCACCGAAATACCGGCTGAGGTATTCAAGAACAGAAGCAGCCAGAGCGCCCACCATTGCCAGGTTCTGAGCGCCTCCCCAAGTGTGTAGTCGTGGCCCGCTCGCTGCGAGACCTCAGACGCAGTTGGCCTCCAGCCCTCTGGCTTCCAACCCTCGGGAGGATTTTGCATGAAGTAGCCGGCTACAACGGTCACGATAAGAAACGCGATACCGAGATAAGCAAATGTCTGGAGAACGCCTACGCTCTGGATGAGGCGGGTGGCTATCGGCGCCGTTACCAGGGCCCCTGCTCCGAACCCACCGACAGCAATACCGGTAATCAGCCCTCTGCGGTCGGGAAACCATTTCACCAGAACCGCGACCGGTACGATGTAGCTGAAGCCGAGCCCGATTCCGCCGATCACACCGTAGGTGAGATACAGCCACCACAGTTTGTGATCGGAGAAACTCGCCAGAAAGACTCCCATCCCATACAGGAATCCGCCCGTAATCGCGACGATTCTCGGGCCTTTGCGATTGAGCCACAGACCACCGAAGAAGGCGGAAATGCCCAGCACAAAGATGCTGATGGTGAAGGTCAGCGTGACTTCGGAAATGCTCCAGCCAAATTGCTTGGCGAGGGGGACGCGAAATACGCTCCATGCGTAAACGGCGCCTAACGCGACTTGGAGAAAAACTCCGGCGATGGCGATAGTCCAGCGATTCTGCATAACTCTCCTACGTCGTAGCTTTACTCTGCGGAGTCTCACTCTCCAATGCATGGAGGTGGCGTCCAAAGGCCTGCAGAAAGTCAACGGCTGCAGCCAGACCACGAAGACTGTCTTTGTGGCTGAGACGTCGCAACACCCGAAAAAAACTAACCGGTTGATCTCGCTCTGCCGTCGCCTGCGCTATTCCCTCGGGAATTGCCTGAAACAAACCCTGGAACCATTCCGGCTCGATGCTTCCAAGAATGCGCCGCCAAAAAAGAAGATTTCTGATGGCGCGAATGGCTTCGGGCGTTTTCGCATTGTCCACGACTTTATCGAGAATGTCGTCACTTGCCGCCACTGCGCTCCGCATCAGATCGAGCGCACCTCGGTTGTGAAGTTCCTGGAGCACTTCATAAACTGCCAGGATCGCTTCCGCGTGCTCTTCGGCCGCCCGATCCAACCGGGAGCGCAACACCGCACGTGAGTCACTCGGTGGAACATCGAGAGGAATGGGTCGAGCCACAGGATTTTTTCTCCTAATCGTTATTTCGTCTGCAATTGCACAAGTCCATTTCCCGGAGGGGCATAGTCGGGTCGCTTCCATTTACGCTGTACTTCTACTCCGTTCTGCGGCGTCGGATGCCCGAATCGAGAATTGATGCGTGGTAATGGACTCTCGCCGACTTCGGCCAATACATTCATGTGAACACTGGTTTCCTTGTAGGCGGGGGTGTTGGTTGCGGGATCAGCGTGGCTGCTGGTCAGCCGGTTCACAGGACTTTCAACGGAGTTCATCGGCATGTACAGTTCCCGCCCATGTACGCGGTCGGTGACTAAGGCGCGGACCCGCACCTTGCCATAGCGCGAGACCAGCTGTACCCAGGTGCCGCTTTGCAGGCCGCGTTCTTCGGCGAGTTCGGGAGAGACTTCTACAAAAGTGTCGGGGACCTTCTCTCGAATGCCTTCCGTGCGGTAGGTGAGATTGCCCTCGTGGAAATGTTCGAGCAGACGTCCGTTGTTCAAATGCAAGTCAAATTCAGAGTTCGGTTGGTCACTGGGGCCGACCCAGGAGAGCGGAAATAGCCTGGCTTTTCCGTCGGGAAAAGCGAAGCGCTTGGTATAGAGCAACGGCTGATCGGTTCCATCGGCTGCAACCGGCCATTGCAGGG
>WNFR01007451.1_pt1 | contig 11123 bp, 9 predicted proteins | sample 5400221 | NCBI WGS metagenome assembly WNFR01 (sample SAMN13153357, study PRJNA577476) | soil metagenome | isolation source: 40 cm soil under Madrone tree | place: USA:California | collected 2016-06-14 | reverse complement strand
ATTTTTGACAGCACCACCGAGTTCGATGTTTCCGGATTCGCACCCAAGAAAGAAGAGGGGAGGGAAGGGGGCCCGTCTCCTGATACTCTGCGCGCCGTTTCCGAAGCGTCCAGTTTTCGCAGCCGCGAACCTGTGCCGGTCGCAAAACCCGCAGACAAAAAACCGGATTCCTCAAGCCGAGAGCCACGTCGCTACCGGACCGGAAGAAACGTACAGCTCAATCTCAAGGTCCGCGCAGAAACTCTCGAGTCCTTCTACGCGCTCGCGGACAAGCAAGGTTGGGTCCTCGGCGAAACGCTTGAGAAAGCCGTTACGGCTTTGAGCAGGGAGATCGCGGCCAAAGACAAGGTGCCGTGACGGCCTTAAGAGTAGCGGAGGGCAGGGGCCTTCAGATTCTGAATTCACTTCCCCAAAGCACCGTGAATTTGATATTTTTGAGCAGGGAGAACGGCAGAGCAGGATCTTTTTTCGAACTGGCCGATGCCCTTCAGGACTTACACAGATGCTTACACAGTTGCACAAAGCCTTAAAATAACTAGCTGTATAAGCAACAACTTACAAACACATGCATAGCACTTAAAATCCTCCGGGGATTTTTCCTCATGTGGGTTCGACTCCCACCCCGGGCACTAGTCTTTCTTATTGAAACCGAATGAGGTGTTGGTGCGCTGCCTGCCGTGTACTTCTGTGGTGTACCCCGCCTTGCGAGAGAACCAGTGGATCGCGGCTCCAAAACCCTACTGACCACTGTTTACGGAATCCTTATAAATCGCTCAGAACTTCTTCAACACTGTTTCGCTATCTTGTTTTCGCTTGTCGAGATCAGTTGAGTTCTTCGAGTCCACTGGACTGAGGAAGGCAGCTGATCTCACGCGTTGGGCTGGGGCTTTGACTCTAATCGTCCCAGTAAGTTTGTTTCCTGGCTTGCGCGTTCTACGTTTCTGTTTCACTGCATGCGGGACACGGAGCGCAAGAGGACAACTCGTTCCGCGGCTGACAATCAAGCCGAAGGGAACTGCAAGCTGAAGGGCCCGCATATCCTTGCCAGCATGGCAGAGCGGTAGCGGCATTGGTTGCCATCAGTGCGAAGGGAATGTGTACGAAACGATCGCGAGATCATCGATCTCGGGCAGGAGAATCTAGGAGAAAGATGGGAAGGGCCAGGCTTCTAAACGGGGTGATTTTGTACACGGCGCCCTGAGACGCAAGTTACATCGTTCGTGCGGTGTCGCATAGACTCGGAACAACCTTTCTTTGCAAATTGCCGTACAGGAGAGACATATGGGTGCGTTCGGACAGAAAAGGGGTTTTATTTGGCTAGTATTGGCTGGATCGCTGTATTCCAGCGCGGTGCCCGGCGTTGTACGCGCGGACGGCAAGGACGGCGATACTCCGCCGGCGAAGACAGAGACGGCAAAGGCCGGCGCGGCTAAGGTGGACGCGCCTGCGCCATTGACGGAGCGGGAGCGCTTGCTGCTGGACCGCGTAGAGCTACTGGAAAAGCGTGTCGCCGACCTTGAGTCCAAGGGCGGCTCCGCGGCGGCTTCTGCTGCGGATGTGTCAGCCGCGCAGCCACCTTCAGCGAATTCAGCCACATCGGTTGTTGCAGCGGCCACTCCGAGTATCGCTCCCGGAGCAACGGCCGCGAACCCAGAGTCCCCTTCCAATGATCGCGTCGCAGCGATTGGGCCGCAAGCTACGGAAAAGGGTAAGTCGGGCGCTGCCAAGCCCGGAAAGGCCGATCCCTTTGCATTTGCCGATTTCACCTGGCTGAACGGCAACGCTCGCACCAAAGAGTCGCCGATGGACACGAAATTCTTCACGCCGGAAATTCGCGCCGACGTGGATTACAACTACAGCTTCAATCACCCCAAGGACGACACGATCGGCGGATCAAGCGAGGTCTTTCGGCACGGCGAAGTCCAGGTGACGCAGCTAGGTGTTGGCGGGGACTTCCACTACGACAATGTACGCGCCCGGCTGATGACGCAGTTTGGTCTCTATTCGCAGACGACGCCGCGCAATGACGCCAGTCCGGCGCGCGGTCAGTGGCAGCTAGACAATGCGTACCGATATATTTCTGAGGCTTACGGCGGCTACCACTTCAACGCACTGCATGGGATCAACGTGGATGCGGGGATCTTCATGTCCTACATCGGGCTTTTCAGCTACTACCAATTCGACAACTGGGCGTATCAGCCGTCCTACGTTTCTTCGAATACGCCGTGGTTTTTTAACGGCGTGCGCGTGCAGATTTTCCCAACAGAACATCTGAAGATCGAGCCTTGGTTCACTAACGGATGGCAGTCGTACGGACGGTTCAACGGCAGGCCAGGCTTCGGATTGCAAATCTTATGGCGGCCGAATGGATGGCTTTCTGTCCTCGGGAATCAGTATGCCCTGGGTGAAGAGGCGCTGGGAGTCTCGGGCCGTATCCGCTATCACAGTGATGACAGTATCGAGATCAAGTATCTGGACAGGCCAGAGAATTTTCTCAGCAAGGCCGCTTTCTCTCTAACCGGCGACATCGGCTGCGAACATGGCGGCGGCGTGAGCTGCTGGGGGAACTCCGCTAAGGGCCCAAAGCAAGATTTCCTGGGCTTCATGGTCTACAACCGCTTTTGGTTTCACCGGGACCGCTACGGTCTGACTTTGGGCGGCGGCAAGATCAACAATCCGGGACGCTATTTGGTGCTGCTGCCGCCGATTAATGGCGCGACCGCAGCGTCAGGCACGCCATACTTCACGGAAAATCCTGGGGACCAGTTCAAAGCCTGGGATGCGTCGGGGACCTTCGATTACATGCCCAGCCAATACATTACTTTTCGCTGGGAGTTCAATCACCGCGCGGCGAATGTGCCGTACTTCTCGGGACCGGGAGGAGTTACACCGTCCTGTCCCACTGCTCCGATCGTCGAAAATATATGCGGGTCGCCTGGAGCATTTGTGCCGGGCTTTACGCCGGATTTGAAGAAAATCGAAAACCGGATCAACCTGTCGATCCTCGTGAAATTTTGATGCCTCGGGACAAGCTAAATTCCTACCGAATGGCGGAGATGCGGGATCAAGGCGGCGGCAGCCGGTATTTGCCGCATGAATGGACTTGAGGAGACCAGAAAGCATGTTGGACATTATTTTTATCGCAGCGACCGTCTCTTTTTTCGCACTGGGAATTGTCTACGTTCGCGGCTGCGAACGCTTGAATTAGGAGTGAGTCTATGAACGCAGGTGATGCGGCCTTACTGGTGATTTGCGTGCTCCTCTTTGGGTACTTGCTGTACGCGCTGCTGAAGGCGGAGGAGTGCTAGCCCATGACCGCAAATGGCTGGTTTCAGATCTGTTTCTTTCTTCTGGTGGTCTTTCTACTCGCCAAGCCATTGGGCGTCTTCATGACGCGTGTGTTCGGCAGGGAGAAGACCTTCTTAGATCCGATCTTGCGGCCGGTGGAAAGGGTCGTATACAGGCTCACCGGTGTTAACGAGAAGCATGAGATGCGCTGGACGGAATACGCCACGGCCATGCTCCTGTTCAGCGGGGTCTCCATGACCTTGCTTTACCTGATCGAGCGCACACAGAAATGGCTGCCTTTCAATCCGCAGAAATTCGGCAACGTGGAGCCTGGGCTGGCGTTTGGTACGGCTGCCTCGTTCACCACCAATACAAACTGGCAAGCTTACAGTGGCGAATCCATGATGAGTTATCTCACGCAAATGGCGGGGCTGGCTTATCACAACTTTGTCTCCGCTGCCGTCGGCATTGTCCTTGCCATCGTGGTGATTCGCGGTATCGCCCGCAAGGAAACGGACAAGCTCGGAAACTTCTGGGTGGATACGACGCGTTGTCTCCTGTGGGTTCTGCTTCCCGTCTGCCTCGTTGGCTCCCTGGCGCTGGTTTCCCAAGGCGTCATACAGAACTTCAAGCCGTATACGACGGTGGAGTTGATCGAGCCTCAGACTGTTCAGGTGGCTGGCGCGGATGGCAAAACCACAACGCAGGTGGTGACCCAGCAGGTGATTGCGCAAGGGCCGGTGGCATCGCAGGAGGTAATCAAGGAATTCGGGACGAATGGCGGAGGATTTTTCGGTGCCAATAGCGCGCACCCATTCGAGAACCCCACGCCCCTGGCCAACTTTTTTGAAATGGTATTGATCTTCGCAATCCCTTCCGGCCTCACGTATACGCTCGGCCGGATGACAGGCTCGCAACGCCACGGCTGGGCGGTCTGGGCAGCCATGGCGTTCTTGTTTTTGGTCGGCGCGACAACCGCCTATTGGGCAGAGGCCAGAGGCAATCCGCTATTGGCAGGCGCCGACCAGCGAGTAAGCGCCATGCAGTCGGGCGGAAACATGGAAGGCAAAGAGGTGCGCTTCGGGATTGCGAACACCGCCTTGTTCGCTACCGTGACGACCGACGCGAGCTGTGGCGCGATCAACGGCCAGCACGATTCGTTTACGCCCCTTGGCGGAATGGTTCCGTTGATCAACATCATGCTGGGAGAGGTTGTCTTCGGCGGAGTAGGCGCCGGCCTGTACGGCATCATCGTATTCGTGATTCTCGCGGTGTTTATTGCCGGTTTGATGGTCGGCCGAACGCCGGAATACCTGGGAAAGAAAATCGAATCGTACGACGTAAAGATGGCCATGCTGGCAATTCTCATTCTGACGCTTACGATCCTCGGTTTCTCCGCCGTCGCCATCGCCAAGCCTTTTGGTGCGTCCAGCATCTCGAACCCCGGCCCGCACGGATTGTCGCAGGTCCTTTACGCCTACGTCTCCTCGACTGGAAACAATGGCTCGGCATTTGGAGGTTTGAGCGTGAACACCATGTGGTACAACACAAGCACCGCCGCGGCTCAACTTCTGGGCCGGTTCTTCATGATCATTCCGGTGCTTGCCATTGCCGGAAGCCTAGCCAAGAAAAAGACGGTCCCCGAATCGGTGGGAACATTCCCCGTTACCGGCGGCCTGTTCGCCGGTTTGCTGGTCTCCACTATTTTGATCGTGGGTGCCCTTACTTTCTTCCCGGCTCTGAGTCTGGGGCCGATTCTCGAACACCTGCTGATGCACGCAGGAAGGGCTTTCTGAGGTGTCTGTGGACCCGGTCGCTCAAATCAGGAAAAAGTCGCTCGCCGACAGCGCTATCCTTTCGCGAGCGATTCTGGATTCATTTCGCAAACTGAATCCGCGCACGATGGTCAAAAATCCGGTGATGTTCGTCGTGGAGGTGGGCGCCGTCCTGACGACCATCCAGCTCGCGTGGAACGCGTTTCACGGTGCGGGGCACCTCGGGTTTGGGCTGCAAATCACGCTTTGGCTGTGGTTTACGGTGCTCTTTGCCAATTTCGCGGAAGCCATGGCCGAAGGGCGGGGCAAGGCGCAAGCCGACACGCTGCGTAAGGCGCGCGCCGAGACACAAGCCCACCTCCTGACGTGTGATAACACCATCGAGACTGTGCCCAGTTCGAAATTGCGATCCGGGGACATCGTAGTTGTCGCTGCCGGGGAGTTTATTCCCGGCGACGGGGAAGTGATCGAAGGTGTGGCATCCGTTGATGAATCGGCGATTACGGGAGAGTCTGCACCCGTCATTCGGGAATCCGGCGGAGACCGTTCCGCGGTCACCGGTGGAACACGTGTTCTGTCCGATGAAATCAAGGTTCGCATCACGTCGAATCCTGGCGAGACCTTCCTCGACCGTATGATCAAACTCGTTGAAGGGGCCTCGCGCCAAAAAACTCCGAACGAGATTGCGCTCAATATCTTGTTGGCAGGTCTCACGATCATCTTTCTCCTCGCTGTTGTGACCCTTCAGCCGTTTGCCATCTATTCGGGCGCTCCGCAAAACATCTTCGTGCTGGTCTCGCTTCTCGTTTGCCTGATTCCCACGACCATCGGTGGGCTGCTATCTGCTATCGGCATTGCCGGTATGGATCGCATGATTCAGCGAAACGTCATCGCGATGTCGGGGCGCGCGGTCGAAGCGTCAGGCGACGTGGATGTGTTGTTGCTGGACAAGACGGGCACCATCACTCTGGGAAACCGTGCCGCTACCCAATTCTTTCCTGCGCCGGGCATCGAAGAGGCCTATCTGGCTGATGCCGCGCAGCTTTCTTCGCTGGCCGACGAAACTCCGGAAGGTCGCTCCATCGTTGTGCTGGCGAAGGAGCGCTACAACCTCCGCGGCCGCGATCTTTCTTCTCACGCGGCGACTTTCATCCCATTCTCGGCGCAAACGAGAATGTCCGGCGTGGACATGGACGGTCGGGAAATCCGCAAAGGGGCGCTGGAAGCGATTTCGTGCTTGGCTAGCAACCGTGGTAACGGTATTCCTTCCGAACTTCAGGTTTGCGTCCGAGAGATTTCAATTGCTGGAGGAACACCCCTTCTGGTTGCCGAGAACGGCCGCGTGCTGGGCGCGATTGCTCTTACCGACATCGTCAAAGGGGGCATGAAGGAACGTTTCGACCATCTCCGCGCCATGGGCATTCGCACGATGATGATCACTGGGGACAATCCGCTAACCGCAGCAGCAATCGCACGCCAAGCCGGCGTGGATGATTTCCTCGCCGAAGCCAAGCCGGAAGACAAGATGGCGCTCATTAAGAGCGAACAGGCAAAGGGGAAGCTCGTGGCCATGACGGGCGACGGCACGAACGACGCCCCGGCGCTCGCTCAGGCGGATGTCGGAGTGGCCATGAACACGGGCACCCAAGCGGCCAAGGAAGCGGGCAACATGGTGGATCTCGACTCCAATCCCACCAAGCTCATCGAAATCGTCGAAATCGGCAAGCAATTATTGATCACGCGCGGCGCACTCACTACGTTCTCGGTGGCCAACGATGTGGCCAAGTACTTCGCGATCATACCCGCCATGTTCGCCGCCGCTTTTCCCGTCCTCGGCGCCCTGAATGTGATGCATTTGCACACGCCAGAATCGGCCATCCTGTCCGCCGTAATCTTCAACGCACTGATTATCATCGCCCTTATTCCGTTAGCTCTCCGCGGCGTGCGCTATCGGCCCTTGGGTGCGGCGGCCCTGCTGCAGCGCAATCTGCTGATCTACGGTGTAGGCGGGATCATTGCGCCGTTTATCGGAATCAAATTCATCGACGTATTGCTGACGTATCTTGGAGTTGTTTGAGGGTCTTATGAAAAAAAATCTTCTCATCTCGTTTTGGTTCACATTGGTGACCACTGTGATCTTTGGATTCCTGTATCCGCTCGCCGTCACAGGGCTTGCGCAGGTGCTCTTTCGTGATCGGGCCAACGGACAACTGATCGAGAGAGACGGAAAAATCGTAGGTTCCAGAATCATTGGGCAGGCATTTACCGCGCCCGGCTATTTTCATTCACGGCCGTCTAATGCAGGAACCGGATACGATCCAACCGCGAGCGGCGGCTCCTATCTGGCACCTACGAACAAGAACTTGATTGAGCGCGTAAAAGGCGATGTGCAAAAACTTCAGGCGGAGAACCCTGGCTCTCCAATCCCGGTGGATTTGGTGACCAGTTCAGGCTCCGGCCTTGACTCGGACATCTCTCCTGCTGCTGCTGAATTTCAGATTCCTCGTGTTGCCCATTCGCGCGGGATGAGTCAGGACGACGTGCGCGCTCTTGTACAGAAGCACACAAAAGGGCGCGACCTAGGATTTCTGGGTGAACCGCGCGTCAATGTTTTGGAACTGAATCTGGAACTCGCCCGCAATGTGGGCGCAGCTCCGGCAGACGGCCCCACCTATCTCGGTTTCGATCTCAATACCTATCCCGGCGATCAGGCTCTCCCCATTCTGCGAAAAACGTTTTCCTTCGCAGGTTACTGGCTCAGCCCTCCGCCGGGCGAGAAGCAAAACAGTTGGAGCGGCAAGCGTGCAACGCTTCGCGCGGAAGGCTTCGGCTTTCTCGTTCTCTATCGCGGACCGCACAGCAGAGCGCTGAAATCCCTGGCGCAGTCCGCGGGGAAGGGAACCGCCGACGCGCGCACCGCCATCGCCTCCGCAAAAAAAGAGGGCTTTCCCCCGCACGTCATTATTTTTCTGGATATCGAAGAAGGTGGGCGCCTGCCGCCGAACTATCACAACTATCTTCGTGCCTGGCTCGGTGAACTCATTCGCGCCGGCTATCGCGCCGGATTTTATAGCTCTGGAATGCCCGTCAACGAAGGCCAAGGCGTGATCACCGTCACCGCGGATGACATTCGCGACCATCTCGCCGGCCGCCAGATCGTGTACTGGGTCTACAACGACGCTTGCCCGCCCTCGCCCGGATGCGCGCGGCCGCTAAGACCTCCGTTTCCATCCGCAAGCGGCGTCTCCTACGCTGCCGTCTGGCAGTTCGCGCAATCTCCGCGCCGCAAGGAATTCACTTCCCGCTGTGCCGCCACGTACCACACCGACGGCAACTGTTACGCGCCAGGCGACGTTGCGCGCGCTTGGTTCCTTGATCTCAACGCTGCCACCACTCCCGATCCCTCTGCCGGCGGAAACTGACGAGCCGCGCAACAGTGGCGCCGCGCGGCTCGCTGCGCTCAGATTTGTCCGAAGCCGCCGTCAACAGGGATTTCCGCCCCGGTAATGTAGGAAGCGTCCGACGACGCCAGAAACGCGACGGCTCCCGCGATTTCGTGTGGTTGCCCAATGCGCTTCATCGGGACTTTGCTCACAACCTCTTTCACAAACTCCTCGATCACTTCTTTGGATAGTCCCGTTCGCTCAAATCCCGCCGGCGTCTCGATAGGTCCTGGGCTCACCGCATTTACGCGAATCCCTCGGCCTACCAATTCCGCGGCGATTGATCTCGTAAATGATCGCAATGCGGCCTTCGTAGCGGCATAGACCGTGCCGTTGACCAGTCCGGTTTCGTCGGCCACCGAAGTATTCAGGATGATCGATGCCCCGTCGTTTAGAAAAGGTAGCGCTTTCTGGATCGTGAAATACGCGCCTTTGGTATTGATGTCGAACAATTCGTCATACAGGCCTTCGGTCGTCGCGGCGAACGGTACAAATTTGTAAATCCCCGCGTTGACGAACAACACATCGATCTTTCCGAACTTCTTGGAAACCGCTGCATACAGCTTGTCCAGGTCCGCCGGATTCGCGACGTCGGACTGCACCGCCAACACGCCATTGCCGATGCTTTTCACCGCCCCTTCCAGCGTTTTCGCGTTTCGTCCGGAAATAGCCACCTTCGCGCCTTCCTCTTGCAAACGCCGGGCCGCCGCCAAACCGATTCCGCTGTTTCCTCCGGTTACTACCGCCACTTTTCCTTCGAGCCGCTTCATGGGTTTTCTCCCGCTCTCTCTCTAACTTGCATGTCGCCAGGTCTGCCCGTTCAACTCCTAGAGCTCCGGGCAGTTCCTGTGACTTCGATACTTAGATGAGTATCTAACTGTATGGTTGTAGGAAATCTGCAAAGCGTGCAAAGTCAGGCAGGCCCCGCCCCAAAAAGGTGGGTTTAAGCCGCCGCACTCGGCTAGACTAGAATAGCGCTATGGAACGTGCCCGTATCGAGAAGATTTCCAAGGCTTTAGCTGATGCCACGCGCCTCACGATTTTCGAGGCCATCTCCGCAAAAAAGGAGATGGTGTGCAGCGAGCTGGTGGCCCTGCGCGGCGTTACGCCCGCCACCATCTCTCATCACCTCAAAATCCTCGCCGATGCCGGCTTGATCGAGTGCCGCCGCAGGGGGCAATTTGTTCACAATCGCGCCGTACCCCAAACCATCTCCCAATACTCGCGCGCTCTCGCCCGCATCGCGCGCGGCAAGAAACATGCCTAGTCACGGGCCGGTCCCGCTCGTCTACTCTTAACCTCTGCACTCTTAAATTCTCTATACTGGTACTTTCGCAACCTTCCTTTGCAGGAGGCACCCATGCGCGAAACGAGGCGCGGATTCGTGCTGGCGTTGGCCGTAACCGCGAGCCTCGCCACTGCCGGAGAAATTTTGCTGTTTGCGCAAAAGCGCAAAACTCTGCCGGATCCGCCCGAGCCCGCCGTGAAGGTGAATCCCGCTCAAACCGGCGATGCTCAAACTTCGCGCCAGAAATCCGCCAAAAAAGCGATGCTTCTCCAGAATGAGCGGGAATTTCGCGCGGGCGTAGAGCGCCTGCACCAACTAACCAGCGAGCTGCGCGACGAAGTGCAGAAAACAGTGACCAGCGATGTGTTGTCGATTGGCATGTACAGGAAAACCGAAGAAATTGAAAAACTCGCCAAACAACTCAAACTCAAGGCCAGAGGCTAGATTGTCGCCAGCGTGCCGGATTCGGCACCTCAGACGTTCCGCCTTGCGGCAGAATTGCCGTTTTGGTGCGAAACTATGACAAACGACCTTATCAGGTGTGAACTCGCAAAAATTGGAGGGCCAGAAAATGTCTGACACATCTCACGTTCTAGAGGCGATGCGCATGAGCGAAGGAAAAAGTTTCTTCGAGCGTTTGCTGGATTTCTCTTTCCAACATTTCATCACCCAGAAGTATGCCAAACTGCTGTACGGCATTCACCTTCTTCTCGGCTTGATCGTGGCCACTTGGTACGTATTCAACGGCTTTCAGGCCTCCACGTCGCAGGGCTTGCTGGCGCTGTTGCTCGCCGTAGTGGCTTATTTCCTCTGGATTGTCTACGTTCGCGTGATTCTTGAATTTCTGGTGGCCATGTTCCGCACCGCGGAGAACATTGCGCGCGCTAGCGGCGGGGGACGCGAATCGTAAGCAGCTAACCCTTTTGCAGTCCTCCGTGATACGCTCCTGCCTCTCGGAGTTCGCACTCGGATGTGTCCTTTTCCAGGGTTTGGCAATCAAACCCTGTGCCCATCGACGTCATCCCTGTGCGTCGAATATCTCACGCAATCGCCGGAAGGCGAACCGCCTTCCGTTGGAGGAAATCTCTATGAGTCCCAAAAACCATCGTTCTTCTGCAAAGAGTACGCAGCAACTCGAAGAAGGTTCCGACCGCGCCAGTCCCATCCTGCACCAGAAAGCCCGCGAAATTCAGCCCTTCGGCAAGATGACCCACATGCCCATCGCCCTTGACGAAAACGTGCGCGCGCAAAGCGTCGAAAATCTCAATCAGCTCCTTGCCGATACCATGACCCTTCGCGACATGTACAAGAAGCACCACTGGCAGGTGA
>WNFR01007449.1_pt1 | contig 11124 bp, 5 predicted proteins | sample 5400221 | NCBI WGS metagenome assembly WNFR01 (sample SAMN13153357, study PRJNA577476) | soil metagenome | isolation source: 40 cm soil under Madrone tree | place: USA:California | collected 2016-06-14 | reverse complement strand
AATTATGATAAATGTGTATCAATTAGATGCGTGATTGGATTTCGTATCGAATGTTATGAACGGGTTGTTGCAACACTCCAATACAATATTCGGATTTCTAATTGGTAATAAATAATACAAAAATGTTTTGTGAACAAAAATTTGATTATCCTCAAAAGTAATAGTGCACTCATTAATATTTTCCAAAGATTCGAATAAATATTTGATATCATTGATAAAAAATGTGATAGCGAATGTTTTTGTGTTCTCGTAATCTATAGGTTGATAAAACATGTTAATTTCCTGAACGAGACAATTGAATGGTTTAAACACATTCAAAATCAAATTATCCGATAATTGTAACCTCTCATTTGGGTTATTTGTATTGCACATGGCCAAATAGAGTTTGGGTATTATTTTTTCCTTGATTTTTTTGCATTCGGAATATATTGTTTTTGTTTCATTTGTTTCAAATTGTTGCCCCACGATTGTTTCCACTTGGTTATTTAACGCGAATTTTAACGAAACGATGCAGTCCGGATAATTCAATAACATTCTATCGATAAAATAATTCAAAGATGTATTGCAACAAATAAATATTGTCACACTATTTATATCTTTGCGTGATAATTTAGAAATGTTGAACATCTTATTGGAATTTGAGAATTCAAAAAATGATGTCTTATCCAAAATTATCGTTGTCAATTGAATTTCGTGAAAATATGTGGTGTGACATAAACACGTTTTCCCAGGATAAAAATATGGTGGGCCCGATGGAACATAAGTAATGTGTTCTGAATATTCACAATTCGTTTCCGATATATAATTCAAATCCATGAAGAATCCTCTCTTTTTTAAATATTATATAGCTAATATGAATAGTTGCTATTTTATTACGCATGTTAGATACCTATAATTTTATATATATGATAATAATTATTGCGCGAGTTGATGATTATTACCTATTTGATTAATTGATCATTAATTATAATTACAAATTATAGCTATTTACGATAAATAGTAATTATTATAATTAATTAATTCGATATCAGTTTGCTACAATTAATTCTTATTTATGGACTATTTGAAAAATGTGTTTTAAAGAAAATTCACAATAATTAGCTATGACAATCATTGACTACTCGATAGATCATGATAATAGCTATGATATGAATCATTGGCATGATAATTATAGCTACAGAATAGCTATAGTGTGACTTGTTGACTATTACAGAATCGCTATGAATGGTAATGATTCATTGGCATTGTTATGATTGATATGATAATTATCGCAGAATAGCTATAGCTACAATTTGACACATTTAATTATCGCAGAATAGCTATAGCTACAATTTGACACATTTAATTATCGCAGAATAGCTATAGCCACAATTGGATTTGTTGATTTGCTAAATAAATCTTCATATCATATAGCTATATTATTGAAAAATAATAATATTGCTATATTAATTTTGAGTGATCATTGTCGACCAGATAATAATTCACCCATTATTCAATATTAATAGCTATAATAAACGCAATAATAATTACTCTATACCTATATATACACACATATATTAAATTGTTTTTATTTTATTTCAGAAAAAAATATGAACAAAAAAACTCTGGTTGATAATTTATTAAAAACGAAATTAATTACACCAACCGACTATTTGGACACTACTTTAGACAGTTTGAGAAAACGTTTTGGTACGAGTACGTGCACGGAATTTAATTTTGGTAAATATATTATTGAGGATATTTCCAAAGCAAAAGCGCCGGTCGAGTACGTAATCAATCCCAAAGAAATAAAAACGTTCATGAATGAATATATTAATCAAACAAATTTGCACGAATCGCATTTGGTTTACAATTTGGCCGAGTCCGTATTACATAAATTGGTATTTGATATTGATGTGACAAATTCGAATGATAATCTCGGTGATCGATTGACAGTTATAAACAATTATTTGATCAATCAATTTAGTCCGCTAATTAAGAAATTTCTCATCAAAACTGATACGCCGGATGTCGAAATTGGTCGCAACAAATCGACAAAAGTATCGAAATCCATTGTTTCGACGACACCTCTCGTGGCTATGGTGTATTTGAGAAACACTGGCTATGGAATGCACATTATGTTTCCAGATTGCGTGATAACACACGATGATTATATGGTTTTGTGCAAACATTTGAATGATAAACAACAGTTACTCAACAATTGTGGAATAAATAGTGTCAATTATAAAATTGATTGCCCCAATAAATGGTTCCTGCCAAAAGCTAAGAAAAAAGATGCCGATTTGTACGAGCTCAAGGGATTACTATTCTTATATCCGCTAATACCCAATCAAATATCGCATGTTGAGTACGTCTCGTTGGAAGGATCGAAAATGAAAATTGAGGAGATAATCAAAAATAAAAAATATTCAAAAAATTCCAATCTATGGAACGAACTCATACACAAATTACAAACGAATGACCTCCACGTAATTCTCAATGAGCAATCATTTCCGTTCATAACTGAATTGTTGAAAACCTATATTGTGTATTATTACAATACGTACAAAAAACCGCACGACAATTATTCTGATGGTATCGTTTGTGCGCATTTGACAATAAATAATTATAAAAAATGCGGCGACGAATACATTTACAAAGATAATTGTTTGTTGGTATTGGAGGGTAATCCGAGCAAATATAACTATCCCTATTTGAACAATTATATCGGATCGGTCGTTCGCAAAGTTCGAGAAAATAATAGCAATTATATTTTGAGTAATTTGATCGAAAATTGGCTCAAGTCTTTCAAAAAATGCGAGGCTACCCAGTTTGAAGATGTGCAATTATTGGATAATAATGATTCGATTGAGGGATTAAACAAAATATTGTCAACTGTTACCGACAAGAATACTAATCAGATAGAGTATGAATTTTCAAAGAGATATGATTTGGACGGAATGCAATTTATTGGCGCAATTTGCGACGAAATTAAAATCATTATAAATGCGGAAATTAACAAAACATTCACCTATTGCTTGCTATTCGATCAATGTTGCTATTTGCCCTCATTATTTTATATAACTTATAATTTATCACATTGTGAGAATCCGACACTCTTATCCACATACTTCCAAACTAATATAGTTTCAAGAAATTATATGACTGACACGTGTCTAGCATTATTTAAGAGATTGGGTAAGTACAAACATGTGGTGATCAAGGATATGTCAAAGAATTTCAATATACAAAATTTAAAATACATATGCAGCATGATTAATTATTCAAATTTATCCAATTACTCCAAGGATACTGACTTATTGAGTGTCAGAGATAAGAAAATGAAATTGAAATTTTTGAACAAATATTTTTTGAGGCAATTCAACGATATGATAATGGATAATGCTATATATTCATCGAGTAATCAAATTGTGGATTACGATTTTTATAAAATTTTGAGTGAGATTGGTAGTATTTTCGCGCCAATTGGTAGCGATAATAATAATCAATTTATCACGTGGTACTGGAGATATGGTTATTGGAAAAAATATAACGTCAGAGATCCGTGCGTATTCATTCTTATGTTGAGTGATATTTGCCAGTATTTGAATTTTGATTACAATAATTTATCCGTTCAACTCATCATCAAGAGACTCAAAGAATCATCAAATTACGAGGCACTTAACAATCAAAATGATAATATTTCGGAAAATAAATGGACAATCAGATTTAATGACCTAACATATGATCTGCTGGCTAATCGAATGGTCAAATCCGTACCGGCCTATTTCAACAATTCCAGTTACAATATGAATACAATGGAATTTGATAAAGAAATGGATTGTTTCAACGAATTGCTCGGGTCGATTTGTTTGAAAAAATTATTCCAGATTTTGATCGATCGAGCATTTTTCGAAACGTATTTGAGAAACATTTTTGATGGGGACAAGAATGATTATGAGAAATTTATCAAAATAATACAATTCGAAAAAAAAATTGGAAACATACACAAAAATCAAAAGGCAAATGATTATTATGATAATTTGCGTGATATTGACAATGACATTGTCGATAATGGTGACACTGATGCTGTCGCTACAGTGACAACAACGGTTGATGATACGAATAATAATATAGATGATGATGCTGTGAATGATTCGAGCAGTGGTTATGATTTTGTCGATGATGATACTAGCGCCGGTGTGACACCGGACGGAGCTAAGAATATATTAGATGGTAATGCGCGGAATGATTCAAGCAGTGACAATGACATCACCGATAACGATACTAGCGCCGGTGTGATACCAGATGAGAGCAAAAATACTGAGAATGATTTCATGGTGGGTGATAAAAATCTTAATACTGAACAGATCTATGCCGATACGTTGTTCAATAATTATATCAATGGTGAGGATGATTTCTACATTTCGACATTATTGAGTACACTAAAACACAATACTGATATTTTCACGAGTCTCTCACGAGAAATTGAAAATAGCTATGCCACATTCAAAAGGAAATATTTCGAACATATCACAAACACAAAAATCACCGGGGAATTTGTTAGCAATTATACGAGATTGGTGAAAACAATTTTCTCACAAATAATAAATTTTATGACGATGATATATCAAATTATGAATTTTGACATTGACAAAATAATTTTATTATTAAATATTCTTAGCAGTTTGTTAGTGGGATCGAATTACAATAGGCTATTCATCATTTTTGTTGGGAACACCAGCAATGGAAAAACATTATTATTTAATCTATTAAATAATTTGTTCAATAGCTATTCAAAATCTGCGGATGTCACAAATCTAGCTATTGGAAAGAAATCGTCAACCCAATCCGATTTGTACCACGGATACTATTGCAAATTGTTACAAATCGAAGAAATAAGCACGGAAATTTTGGACGATCAACGCATTCGCATACTGACCGGCAATTCGTCAATGGTTATGCGCCAACTATACATGAATTATCAGAACGGTATGTTCCTGGCAAAAATATTGTGCACGACCAATTCGTACATACAATTCAGAAATTTTGACGAAGCGATGAATCTCAGATTGTTACCCATCAATTTCGAATCGTTTTTTAGAAATAATAGCTACAATGTCCGCGATCAAATGTTTAAACTCACATTCAAACAGAAAACTGAATCATTGCTACATTCGAATGTGCGTGGTTTCTTTTTCTCTCTAGCTTACAATTACATGGAAAATATGGATTACGAATCTGGTTTCATGCCATTTATCAAAATTCCACCGATCATTGAGGAATTTAAAATGAATTATATCAAATTGATGGATGATTATGCGCAATTCAAAATCGAGTATGATATCCAAGAGATTCAAGACGAGTATATAAGAGAAACGGACTTAATAACCGCCATAAGAGGGTTTTTGAAAACACGAAAGAAATTGGCCTCAATTACCGAGACATCGATCCGAGATTCATTCGATGAGGAATTTCGTCATTTAAAATGTGAGGAAGATGTCTTTTCGATGAATGACGAGATGGGTAATATCGACAGCTCGAAATCAGCGATGAATGACGAGAATTTTAATAATAATATGGGTGATAATGAGTGCAGCGGTTATGATGCGAAAATCCAACAGATTGGAAAAAATGCAGATTCATCAAAACGAAAATGCACCGATCCAGATGAGAATCTTACAAAAAAAAGATATAAACGAAAATTTTATATGTATATGAATTTATCAATGAAAAAATTTCAAAGTCGTTAATGATGATCGATTACAGTTGCATATAAATTACGTTTTATTTAATTCGATAATATTATGATAATATAATAATTCAATGTTGTAACAATAATATTCTGATTTTAATATCTAATAGCACATAATATCAGCCCATGATACTGAACGTTTTTCATCCTTGTCATCGTTCACGGATTCCCCATCGATTATGGTGATTGTGTTTGGTTTTGTGCTAGTTATGTTATTCTCATCGTTATTAATAATGTTTTTCTCAATTTTGTCACGACTATTAACCGATGTTGGACAATAATAATTCTCACCCATTATGGATTTCTCATTGTTAATAGTGTTGTGTTGTGATGATGACGTGTTCTCGATCGTATTTGTTTCAGTTTTAATAGTGTCAATTATCGTAATTGCTTTGTGAGGAGTTGTTACTACAGTCGTCGTCGTCGTCGTTGTTGTTGCGTATCTATTCACGGATAATTGAATTTTATGATACGCACTGTTCGGATTGATCGGTTTGAATTCGACCCAACGACTCAAAATATTATGCCACTGTGATCGATTGTTGCAGTGTTCAGAAAAACTTAACCAATATGCGAAACAAAACAGTTGAGTTGTTGCACAATGATGTATGCGAGGAGTGTGCTTAGTTTGACGATGATAGGCGCAATCGTAATTGTCAAAAAACATGTCATGCAAAACACTCGTTGAAATGATGAGGTCATTGACGGATGGGCAATCGAATTTCTTTGGATCCAAATAATTGATGTTCGGATGTAGGACGTATCGTCCGTAAATGTCCATATCATACATGATCGCGTTAACTCTGGCATTATCACCAATGAGTATATTGGCTATTTTACTATTCACATAGTGCATGGTACTGTGGAAATTGTAGAGTGGGGGAATATAGTTCTTAGATGGCAGTTGTTGCCAATTTGAGACATATTTGACGCTGTTTGAATTTCGGAACGTTGCGTCATTTTTTCTCAATTGATACTCCCTCTGCGACAGTGGCCTAAGTATGTACCTCTCGAATTCACCGTCGATTGTCAGGTAAGCAATTTCTTTTATAACAAATCTATTAAAATCTTGAAACCCCTGAAAGGCTATTATTGCCGATATATCATTCAAATTATTTGTCATTTTGAATAATTTTTGTGTCAATTTTTATTTTATAATTTTTTTAAAAATATTCACAATTCTTTCCTATACTATATATATATCATATATCCCTATATTATATTATGCTATAGCTATTAATTATTTCCCGCACCAATGACACTGATTGATCCGAGTATTCCTAACACTTATTATGATAACTAGCTATTATTGTCCACGATTATGACACTGATCAATATGAGATTCTTAGCAATAATTATGATAACTAGCTATTATTTCCTGCACCAATGACAATGATTGACCCGAGTATTCTTAGCAATTATTATGATAACTAGCTATTATTGTCCACGATTATGACACTGATCAATATGAGATTCTTAGCAATAATTATGATAACTAGCTATTATTTCCTGCGCCAATGACAATGATTGACCCGAGTATTCTTAACAATTATTATGATAACTAGCTATTATTGTCCACGATTATGACACTGATCAATATGAGATTCTTAGCAATAATTATGATAACTAGCTATTATTTCCCACGATTATGACACTAATTGATCCGAGTAATTCCTAATAATTATTATGATAACTAGCTATTATTTCCCACGATTATGACACTGATCAATATGAGATTCTTAGCAATAATTATGATAACTAGCTATTATTTCTCACAACTATATGACACTGATTGACCCGAGTATTCTTAGCAATTGTCATTATACCCTAGCTATTGATTATTTCCCACGATTATGACACTGATCTGTCAATATGAATATTTCTAAGCATTGTCATAATACCCCAGCTATTAATTATTATTTCCCGCAAATATGATACTGATCAGTATGAATAGCTATTTATAACAATTGCTATAATATTGATCATCGTGAATATTTCTGAAATTTATTATGACTACTATTTTCCATATTCCTCGATAATCGAATTGGTTTTGAATCGGAAATCAACTTTTAGTGTTTTGGCATCGTTCAAACACATGTGAATATTTTTGGGAAATGGTACCCAACTGGTGTTTGACGTTTGCAAAATTTCCCGATCACTGTCCCAAACCAATTTCTCCTCGGCCGCCGATGCTAGACCATTGGCCCGAAAGCCCGTGTTCACTTCCATGAGTCCGGCGCGAAGGCCGCCGTTTCGACTCGTTCCCTTAACGGGTTGGCCGGTAATTTGGTCGATCGCGCACTTGCTAGCCTCGTACAATTTTTCGTGACACAGGAAATCAATTATCAAATACGAACACTGACCCATGAAACCGGTACCGATTTTGTAAGTGTCAGTACGCGGATTGTAAATATCATATTCGTCACCCCCATTCGACAACATCTCCTTTATCTGACCCATCGTTTGTCGTTTGATCATACTGACTGAATTTTGCAACAAACCCGGAATTGTTCGAATTTCATTTTCGTCGCTACACTTGCCTACAATACCATTATGCACCATTATGCTTGACGTCGACCCGGTAATTGATTGGTTTCGTCGAACGGCCACTGGCATATCAATTCCTTTTACCGCGGTCACGACATTCTTCTGGCCATGTCTGTTTGATATTTTGTCCCCAGTACCAATTGTATGATCGTAACCCAATGTTATGATCAGGTGAGTTTTCAAATGATTAAATTCGTATTTCTCAACTGCCCAAACCCCCTGTTTCCTCACGAACAATTTGTACATTGAATGATCGTTCGTACCGATATTCTTATTCTTTGTCTTGAACATGGTTGTGAAAAATGCAGTTTGTGTCGTGTTTGTGATTTTGAATGGGCATCTCATTGAATTGTATATCACACCCAATTTGTGCTCGTTTCGATGATTGATCAATTGACCCCTGTTGGGTCTGAATTGCGTGAAAAACGGTGTGTCACAATTGGAAATCTTGAATCTGATGCGATAATTTTTATGAATGGTCAACAAATTGCGTCCGATATCCTCGTTCAAAACGATCGAATCTTCTTGGGTCAGGCCACCGAACGATTGGAACAATACATTGATCAACGGCAATTTGATTAACCAAATCGCGCTGAATTCGTCAACTGGTCGCAATACCGCACGATATTGGGAATGATCGTTGAAGAAAACATTTGTCGTTTCACGAAAATAATTGGAAAATTTCGAGTCAATGGCCAGAATGGAATTTTTCAACGCCGTTATCACACCACGAAGTTTGTGAATGGGATTGTGTCTATAGAATGGTAACAAATCGGTGATGTGACTGGTAAGGAAATCGAATCCCAACTTATCAATAACTTTGGTGAATGATGTATTTGTTGCTGCTGTTGCAAGATTCTCACGGTCTAACCAATAAAAGAAATCGGTCGGACTGACGAAATAGCCATATTGCGGTATGTGTTTGAACATTATATGGTTGATGTATCTGACAACTATAATTCCGCTCATACCCGTGACTAACCTTTCAGTATCTGACAATTCCAATTCGTAACACTCCAGATATTGAAACGTTCTTTTCAAATCACGCAAATTGATTCTCAATTGTTCAAACGTATTTTCGGGCAATCTCAAGGGTACGTTATTGAATAGTAGAATGTGCTGATCGTACCCATTGTCAACAGAGGAATACATTCTCAAAATATCCATTTCGATGGGTCTGATGAGATGATCAATCAATTTTCGTAGCATTTTTTTTGAAATATAACTTATCAACACGTTCCGGGTCAGTATTGTCAATTTACCCACGGCTTTGCTATCCGTACTGAATGTGCCGCAGAAAAAACCCACGTACGATTCGTCGAACGAGAATGCCGTGTAATTTGTTTGCGCTCTATCCGATATTACATTGCTGACAATTTGCGACAAATATGGTATCAATTGATATCTGGATAGACTAACATCCTTGTAACACGATTTTTTTTTCTCAAAAAATTTTTCATTATTCCCCGCATTGAAATTATTTCTACCATCACTATCACCGCAGGTATTGTTGTTGTTAATGCTACCACCGCAAGTAGTGAGAGTGATCTGATTATTGAAACGTTTTTCTTGATATAATTTGCTAGTTTTTGAAATCACAAACAATAATTGACCATTATTTATGCATTTTTTGATTTTCGTTGCCAATTGCGTGATTTTGACTCGCAAATTCTTATCGATCAATTTCACATTTGTTTTGGGCACATAAATCAATAGATTCTTGTGCAATAGTCTGTAGAGAAACGATCCGGGCGAGTATACCATTTTATTTGCCAAACTGTTTATGCTCTTATTCTGTGCGCCAAATAATCTCACATAATTGAGCACATCTGCCAAATAGAATTTTACAAAATTTGGTTTGTCAACAATATTCACCAACAATTGGGCAATATTATCGATCGTCAAAATAGCCGACACCGGCAATTGTTCCCCTCCGCAATTATTTATGGTAAATTCATCAATGGTTTTGTTATAGTTAATCAATGTTCCATTCTCGTCCAAATTGTAACTAAATTTCCTCACATTATCTTTGAAACAATGATACACTTCCGGACAGAACGTGACGAAATAGGGAAGTTGTTTCAGAATGCCATTAATCAAAAAGCATGTGATGGCTATGTTTTTCGTATGTTTCTCATCTATATCGTATTTAAACGTTTCTAATTTGGCTAATTCAATCAAAACCAAATCTCCACTATTATCCAATTTTGTATTTCTGTGAGTTATGTAATTATCCAATCGTGAACCGATCATCACTGGCCATACATCGAAACAATTGTTCAAAGAGACACTCTGTTTATGATTTTCCAAAAATGTTACCGAATACGTATTTTTCTCAATCAGTATGTGTTGTTCGAAATCTAGCGCGGGATAGACGCATTTGAAACCCCTCTTATCGAATTGTTTGATAATTTTAATGGAATACGAATCATACTCGTCCAGAGTGTGTTGAATAATGTTTTTTATATCAAATGTATTAGGGTAATTCATTTTTTTTATTTCGTGTTTGAATTTTGATTCCTCAATCACGAAATAAATTATGCAAACAAAAATTATTATATAGCTATCACTTTTGCGCGATTTGACACACAAAATATTTTTGAAAAAAATAACGAAAATTATGCGGAAAAAATAACGATTTTTCGATTTTTTTGTTCCCCAAAAAAATGCGCGAACTAGAAAGCTTTTTTTGTCGAGATATGAAGCTAATTTCGAATTTGAGTTTTAGCTTTAGATTTGGACAAAAAAAGCTTTCTAGTTCGCGCATTTTTTTGGGGAACAAAAAAATCGAAAAATCGTTATTTTTTCCGCATAATTTTCGTTATTTTTTTCAAAAATATTTT
>WNFR01008152.1_pt1 | contig 11125 bp, 6 predicted proteins | sample 5400221 | NCBI WGS metagenome assembly WNFR01 (sample SAMN13153357, study PRJNA577476) | soil metagenome | isolation source: 40 cm soil under Madrone tree | place: USA:California | collected 2016-06-14 | reverse complement strand
TATCATTCCGCCGAGCGGACGCATCTCGCTGGCGCTTATCCCGGGCGGAATTTTCGTTAACGGTAAGACTGTTGACGAAGTGGCCGAAGCGATCAAGAAGAGGTATGACGAATACATAATCGACCCGCAGGTGTCAGTTTCGCTCGATAAAGCGTCATCGTACCGTTACAGCGTCATTGGTGACGTGGCCCAACCAGGAATTCGTCTGATGAGCCATCGGCTGACCGTGACCGAAGCACTGGGTGAAGCAGGCGGCGTGCTGCAAACCGGCGACCGCAGCAAGGTTGTCGTGTTGCGTCGCCAAGCTGACGGCAATCTGAAACCAATAGCTGTCAACGTCAGTGCCATCTACAAAGGCAAAGCTCCCGATGTGACTTATCTGGTTCCCGGCGATCAGGTGATCGTACCCGGCAACAAGTTGAAAAGCTTCCAGAAGATCATGACCTTCTTCCCAATCCTGAGCTTCGCGCGAATTTTCACGGGGGGAATTTTTCCTTAGAGAGAATTAGTAATATCCGCAGAAACGGCTATGCCGTCTGATATGCGGAAAGCCTCTGCCCTTCCGACAAGCTAAGAAATATCGGGGGCTCCGCCCCGCCTTAAGAGATGAGATTTGCTTTACGAAACTTCAGGGGTGCAGCCCCAAACAATATCGACGCCTTCCGGAAGGGCAGAGCCCTTCCGCACATCAGACGGCACAGCCGCGGCCATCATTCTTTACTGCGCGCTGTAAACAGCCCACTGCTCAGTGTGTTCTTATCGCTGCTTACTGCCTACTGCCTACTGCCCACCGCCCTCGCTTCAAACGGCGTTTGGCAACGTCAACGAACCAGCTCGATGGCCTGGCTGCATTCAGTTTTCTTTTTGGATCAAAATCGCGGCTGGGTGGTAGGCAGCCGCGGCACCTTGTTGGCTACGACTGACGGCGGAACGAACTGGCGCAGTCTGTCTCGTCCTACCGAAGACACAATCCGCGACATTTATTTCGCCGACGAGTCCAACGGTATCATCGTGTGCGAACGAAACATCTACGATCTGAAATCAAATGATGAACCGCGCGCTTATTTGATGTCGACTGCGGACAGTGGCGAGCAGTGGAAGCGCGTGGACATGCGTGGCGTCGACCTCAATGCGCGCATCATGCGGGCCATTTTCACCGGGGCCGGGCGTGGCTGGGCTTTCGGGGAAGCAGGGACGGTTTACACAACTCATGACACGGGCGAGACCTGGACCAGATTGCAGGCACCCACGCGCTTCCTGCTGTTGGGCGGAGATTTCATTGACGAAAGCAACGGTTGGCTGGTCGGAGCCGGCGCAACCATTCTGCAAACTTCTGACGGTGGCGAGAGTTGGCAACATGCACGCCTGCCTACGACCAACGTTCGATTCAACGCCGCCTCGTTTGTTGAAAGGCGATTGGGTTGGGCTGTGGGTAGTAACGGCGCGATCTATCGCACTATCAACGGCGGTCGTTCATGGCAGTCACAAAACTCCGGCGTCGAAAATGATTTGTTTGATGTGAAATTCCTGGACGCAGCCGAAGGTTGGGCAGTCGGTGTTGAAGGAGTTGTGTTGCACACCACGGACGGCGGCACACATTGGACCAGCGAGCGCAGCGAGACGAACAATACCCTGGAACGACTTTTCTTTTCCGACAGCACTCACGGTTGGGCCGTCGGTTTCGGCGGGACGATTATCGCGTTTGGTAATGCTAGCCGCGCAGAAGCGCCTCGTCTTAGACACTGACTCCTCCGTCATCCTTAAATAACCGTGCCAACTACATACGTCTGCACAGGCGCCGTAAAATCCTTCCTTGTTGTCGTAAGCCCTGCCGCCTTCAGGCGGCTAGCCCGAAGGGCTGATAGGCCAGCCGTTTTGCGGCTGGTTTATCCGCATCGGGAATTCTTAGGCCGTTTCAACGGCCTTTAGGATTTCTCATCTTCGTCAGAGCGCTCCAGTCGTTCCTTTGTTGTCCCGCGAGCGTGGTGTTCCTTTTGGTTTTTCACATATTCAATTACCCACTTCAAATCTTTCGTTCCGAAACTAACAACGCCATAACCATCTTGCCAGTCGAGCAATTTGCGGTTGGCAATCTCGTGGTTTATGTAAAACGAGCTTCCTCCTTTTAGCTTTCCGATCCAATCACTAATCAAGAGACTCGGCGGAATGGTGGCAGCCAAGTGGACGTGATTCTCCGTTCCGCCTACCGCATGAAAGAACACATTCTTCGTCTTTCGAATTTCATGTTCGAGATAATGGTGAAGGCGATCCTCAATTATCTCCATTAGCACAGGCGCATTGTTTTTGGTGTGCCAGGTCATATGCAGATTGATTTCGCTGTATACATTCTTCGGCATGCTGAGAGCAGACAACATCCTCTGAAAATTCGTCCAGCATGGTGAAGATTGGAAGCGTTTTGGATCGATGCAAGAAATTCAATTAAGGCATGAGAAAGGCCGCTGAAGCGGCCTACAATTGGGGTGGGATTCCAACCAGCCGTAAAACGGCTGGCCTAATGGCCCTGTGGGCTAGCCGCCTGAAGGCGGCATGTCTTCGGCATCTTGATTTGCGGCCACAATGGTCTCGGTTTGCTTCCGCTCTGGCCGCAAATGCGGAAACAGAATTACGTCGCGGATTGATTGGCGGTTGGTGACAAGCATCACAAAACGGTCGATGCCGATACCTATTCCGGCGGCTGGCGGCATGCCGTACGACAGCGCGCGGATGTAGTCTTCGTCCATCACCATTGCCTCTTCATCGCCTCGCTCGCGCTGTTGCATCTGCTCCTTGAATCGTTCGTACTGCTCTTTAGGATCATTGAGTTCAGAGAATCCATTAGCAGATTCCATGCCTGCGATGAATAGCTCAAAGCGCTCGGCGATACCCGGGTCAGTAGGAGAAGCTTTTGACAGAGGTGAGAGGACCTTGGGATAGTCTGTGATAAACGTTGGCTGGACTAATCTAGGTTCAACGACATCGGCGAAAATCATCTCAAGGTTAGTTGCGACCGGTTCTTTCCCGAGCGAAGGCTGCTCACGAATTTCAAACTTCAGGATGTCCTTCCAGGCCTCTTGATCAAGTTCGGCGAGTTCGCGCTCTGAGATCTTGTCAATCCTCTTTGCATCCTTGAAGCCCGACATCAGCATCTCTCTATGCCCGAGGAAGTTTACAATGTCTAAAGAGCGTTGATTGTCCTCCAGCCAACTCTCTTCGAAATTTTCACTTCCTAAAACTTTCCAGCTAGGCGGCCAATATTCCAGGATGGCTTCCTTCATCGTTAGCCGCCGAAACGGTTGCGCAAAATCAAGGTCATGTTCACCAAACTTCACATGCGTATGCCCCAGCGCCTTAAACACTACTGCGCGCAGCATGCTTTCGCAGAAATCCATCATCTGGTTAACGTCTGCGTACGCCCAGTAAAACTCGAGCATCGTGAATTCCGGATTGTGCCGCGTGGAAACGCCCTCGTTGCGGAAGTTGCGGTTGAGTTCGTAAACTTTCTCGAACCCACCCACCAGCAATCGTTTCAGATAAAGTTCCGGCGCGATGCGCGCGTAGAGATCGATGTCGAGCGCGTTGTGATGTGTCTTAAAGGGACGCGCCGCCGCGCCGGTGGCCAACGGCGTCAGCATTGGCGTCTCAACTTCAATATAGCCGTGGTCTTCCAGAATGCGGCGCATCTCCGCCACAATTTTTGCACGAAGCTCGAAGACTTCACGCGGCGTTAGTTCATCTTGCTCGCGTTCCAGTTTCAAACTGCCGGCAATCAAGTCCGCATAACGCTGTCGCTGTCTAATCTCCGGATCGTTAATGCCGTGCATCTTGTCAGGGAGCGGCAACAGCGCTTTAGCGAGGAAGTGCAACTTCTGCACATGCACGGAAAGCTCGCCGGTTTTGGTGATGAACAAATAACCTTCTACGCCAATGAAGTCGCCGTGATCGAGTAGATTGAACAGTTCCCAGCCATCGACTTCGCCGCCGCTTGCATCGTTGCGTACGCCGGCAACGTCCGCGCGCTTCACATAAATCTGCAGACGAGTCACTCCATCGGACAAATGCACAAACGCGGCTTTGCCCATTACGCGGGGCGGCGACGCAATGCGACCAGCCAGGCGAACCGTAGTGGTGTTGAGTTGTTGATTGGCAAGCTCGATTGCTTCCGCAGCCGGGCGGCCGCCTTCGGGAGACTCTGGTTGAAAGCCACGATACTTTTCCACGACCGCAGTGATCGTGTCTTCCTTGCCAGGCTCAACCATTTCACTGCGCTCGAATTTGTTCGGATAGACATTGCCCACCAACGCTCGCAAAGCTTCGAGATGCTCCTCGCGCGCACGCGTTTGATCATTCTCTTCGATGAAAGGCACAGACATGTGAAGCATCGTAAAGCGAAGCAAGAGCGGGGGCAAGCCCACCTTCCTGACCTGAGAGGTTTCCGCAGTTGAGCACTTTCCTGGTAGTGAAGCATTGCCCGAAGCCGTCAGACTCAAGTTCGGTAAACTCGAGGTTGGGAAGGTGGGCTTGCCCCCGCTCTTTGGTTTCGGACCCGTCGTGCTAAATTGTTATTAATACGATGAGACAAAAGATTCTGAGCCCGGATGAATTGCTCGGAGTGCGCGAAGGTCTGCGCGCGGCCGGCAAAACTCTCGTCTTTACCAATGGCGTGTTTGACCTGTTGCACGTCGGCCACGTGCGTTACCTGGCAGAAGCGCAGGCGTTAGGCGATGTGCTGATGCTGGCTATTAACAGCGACCGCACGGTGCGTGAGCTGAAAGGCGAAGGTCGTCCCATTACCAACGAGGATGAGCGTGCTGAGATTCTGGCCGCTATCCGTCAGGTAGATTACGTAACAATCTTCGACGACATCTCGCCACGCGCATTGATCACACAATTGCTACCTGACGTGCTGGTCAAAGGTGGCGACTATGATCTGGATGAAATTCACGGTCGCGAGGAAGTTGAAGCAGCGGGTGGGCGTGTGGTTAGTTTGCCATTTATTGAAGGCGCATCGACCAGCGCGATTATTGAGCGAATGAAACGGCAGTGATGATAAGTAATGAGTAGTCATGAGCGTCCAGAAGTTCAGAGTACAACTTCAGGTTGCTTCTTCGCGTGAACAGCAAGCTAAAGCTTGGACTCTGAACTACTTGTTCGCTCGCTCAGTACTCATCACTCATCACTAAGATATGAGCAGTACGATTCAAACAACTAACGTTTTACAAAACACGCTGCAAGCGGTTCGCCACACTCTGGAGTTCAAGCGCCTCGTCGACGAAATCAATCGCGGCGCGCGGGTGATTTCCATCAGTGGTCTGGTAGCCGGTTCTGCTCGCGCGCTGGCGCTGGCGATGCTCCAGCGCGAAACAGGAAAACTTTTTGCGGTTGTCACGCAGGCGAACCGCGACTTGGAGGCGTGGGAAGAGGACCTGCGCTTCTGGTATTGCGCCCTCGCAGGAAAACAAAGCTGCGATCAGGAAGTACTGCTCTTGCCGGCTTCCGAAAGCGATCCATATGCGGGCTCTTCACCGCATCCCGACACTCTCGAGCAACGCGCGCTGACGCTGTGGCGACTGGCGCACGGAAGCCGTGATTTTGTGTTGCTCACCGCGCGCGCTTTGTCGCGACGCACAGTAACTCCTGAAGAAATTAAGCAGGCGGGCGCCTTACTAAAGCGAGGCGAGACCCAAGCGCCGGAAGAGCTGGTTGAGCAATTGGTGGCGGCAGGCTATATGCGTGAAGACCCAATTGGCGCAGTCGGCGAGTTTTCTATGCGCGGGGGCATTCTCGACGTTTGGTCGCCGGGTCAGCAACAGCCGGTGCGCATCGAGTTTTTTGGTGACGAAATCGATTCCATCCGCGCCTTCGATCCCGAAACACAACTGTCAACCAATCAGTTGAGCGAAATTGAAGTTGTTCCGATGCGCGAGCTGGTCGTTCGTCCGCGAGATTTCAGGGAGTGGGCCTATGTCGCTCGCGAACGTTGGGCTGACGAGCGTTACGCGCGCGCGCTGCGCGACCGCACTGTCTTTGCTGACGAAGCGGAAAGCTTTGCTGGTTGGGAATGGTTGCTGCCGATTGTGCGCGAAAGAAATGCTAGCGTTTTTGATTACTTGAAGAACGCCGTGCTGGTCGTCGACGAGCCCTCAGCCGTCGATTCGTATTTAGGCGAAGTTTATCAAACGCTTGCCGACCGTTTTGCCGAGACTGATGCGGCAGACGACATCGCGCTTAAGCCTGAAGAACTTTATCTCTCAGCAGAAGAACTGCGAACCAGACTGGATGTACTACAGCGCGTCGAACTACGCATGCTGGGTCGCGCCGCCGCCGAACTTGATCAGGCAATGGCGCTCGATGCGGAAGCTCCCAAGGTCCAACTCGGTCACGCCCGAAACGCGCGCGCGCCGCTGTTTCTTTTTCCCCCAACAGAGCAGGCGCCTGAAGTTGAATGGAAGACGCAATCCGCGTTGAAGTATCACGGGCGCCTCGCGAATCTGGCGTCAGATCTGAACCGCGCCCGCGAAAACGGCACGACGACCATGTTTGTCATGCCGAGTTTAGGAGTTGCCGAACGTGTTACCGAAATCCTTGCTGAATACGAGATCGAGGCGGGTCTTTGGTTAGTCGAAGAAGCAACTGAAAAAGTGACGACTGCGCAAACGATCGTAACGGTCGGCCGGCTCAGCAGTGGTTTTGAAATGCCGGCCTCGCAACTGTTGGTTCACGCGGAGGCGGACCTGTTTGACGAAGCGGGCATACAAACGATCGAGCGACGCGGAGTGGCCCCGGACGGCAGGCGGCAGACAGCGGAAGGTAGGAAGAAGAAAAAATTCCGAACAGCGGCTTTTCTTTCAGACTTTCGCGATCTGAAGCCAGGCGATTTTGTTGTTCACGTCGATCACGGCATAGGACGTTTTGGTGGTTTGCAGACTCTCGATCTGGGCACGCGCAGCGGCGAGTTCATGCTGCTGTATTACTTGGAAGACGCAAAGCTCTATGTGCCGGTCGAACGAATGGACCTGGTGCAGCGCTATTCAAGCGCCGAAGGACATCAGCCCACGTTGGATCGGTTGGGCGGACTTGGGTGGCAGAAAACTAAAGCGAAAGCAAAGCGCGCCATGCGCGACATGGCCGACGAGCTTTTGCGACTTTACGCCGAGCGAAAGTTGGTGGGCGGCTATGCATTCGCCGCCGATACGCCGTGGCAGCGCGAGTTCGAAGATGGCTTTGAGTTTGTACTGACACCGGATCAGGAGACCGCGATTGAAGACGTCAAGCAGGACATGGAACAACCTACGCCGATGGACCGCCTGTTATGCGGCGATGTGGGCTATGGCAAAACTGAAGTGGCAATGCGCGCGGCTTTTAAAGCGGTGATGGAAGGGAAGCAGGCTGCGGTTTTGACGCCCACGACAGTGCTTGCCTACCAGCACTTCGACACTTTTCGCGGACGCTTCGCGCCATTTCCGGTGAAGATCGAATTGCTTTCGCGTTTTCGTTCGCCAAAAGAACAGAAGGAGATCGCCAAACGCGTCGAGGCCGGCGAAATAGATGTCGTCATCGGCACGCACCGCCTATTGTCAAAAGACGTGCGCTTCAAAGAGCTGGGCATCGTCGTCGTCGATGAAGAACAGCGCTTCGGCGTAGCTCACAAGGAGAGATTGAAACAACTTAAGAAGCGCGTCGATGTGTTAACACTTTCGGCGACGCCGATACCGCGCACGTTAAACATGTCGCTGAGCGGCTTGCGCGACATGTCTTTAATTGAAACACCGCCGCGCGATCGTTTGGCAATTCAAACGCACGTGGTCCAGTTTTCAGAAAATGTGATCAAGTCTGCAATTGAACTCGAGCTGGGCCGCGGTGGGCAAGTGTTCTTCATTCATAATCGCGTCGAGACAATTGAAACCATAGCCGCGTTGGTGCAGCGACTGGTGCCGCAGGCGCGACTGGCCGTTGGTCATGGCAAGATGAACGAAAAGGAGATGGAGCGCGTCATGCTCGATTTCATTGAGTTTAAGTACGACGTGCTGGTGGCCACTACCATAATCGAGAACGGCATAGACATCCCGCGCGCGAACACCATCATCATAAATCGCGCCGATCAGTATGGTCTTTCTCAACTCTACCAGTTGCGGGGTCGCGTGGGCCGATCAAATCGTCGCGCGTACGCTTACCTTCTTATTCCGGGTGAACTTGAATTGACACCGATTGCGAAACGACGCCTGGCAGCCATTCGTGAATTTTCAGATCTCGGCGCCGGGTTTCGCATTGCGGCTTTGGATTTGGAATTGCGCGGCGCCGGAAATCTTCTCGGCGGCCAGCAGTCGGGCCACATGGATGCACTCGGTTTTGATCTTTACACGCAGATGCTGGAACGCACGGTTGCGGAACTGCGCGGCGAAGCAGTGGAAGATGAAACCAGCGTCACGATAAATCTGGGCGTCGACGTCGCGATATCCGACGACTACATAAACGACATGGGCCAGCGACTGCGGACTTATAAACGCGTGTCTTCAGCTCGTGATGACGAGGCGCTGGCAAACATTCGCGAAGAGATTCGCGATCGCTATGGGCGCTTGCCTGAGTCAGTCGAACAACTGTTTGGTTATGCGCGTTTGCGCCTGCTGGCGGAAAGCGTTGGCATTCTTTCGATAGATAAGACGAGCGACGGCGTGGCGGTAAAGTTTAGTGAAAAGGCGCGCGTTTCGGCGGAAAAGCTGATGGCGTTCGTAGGCGCCCGCGAGGGCCGGACATTCACACCCAGCGGCGTGCTGCGCCTGGGTTTGACTGACGAAGAGGAGGATCAGGTGTTGGATTTGCTGCGTGGGGTGCTCGAGCAGATTAAGCAATAGTCAGTTGTTGAAAGTTAGTGGTCAGTTGGAGTAATAAGCGCCCTATACATTTGTTGGAAGTGACCACTTTGTGCTCAAATCTACGGCTCAATGCCCCGTCTGTGGAGCAACCAGAAACAGACAACTGACCACTAACTACTGACAACCGGGACACCGATAATCTACTACTGACTTTTTTAGGAGTAATACTGTGAAATCCAAGTTTATTTCCCTCGCCATTGCGAGCCTCTTCATATTCTCCATTCTGATTTGCAATCCGGCCCCAACGTTGGCGCAGGAAGGTGAACTACAAGTTGTTGATGAAGTCATTGCCCAGGTCAATGACGACGTCATTACGCTTTCGATGTTGCGGCGCGAATCGAAAGAGCGCGTCGAAGCGCTAAAGCAGCAGGGGATGACGGAGCAACAGGCCAGCGACGAAGTGAACAAACGGCAGGCGGAACTAATCGCCACCTTGATCAACGAACAGCTTCTTATGCAGCGAGGCAAGGAACTGGATCTTTCAAGCGAAGTTGAAGCTGAGGTCAACCGGCGCATGCTTGAAGTAGCAAAAGATCAGGGCATCACTTCGGTGGAAAAGTTGGACGCAGCCATGCGCGAAAGCGGCATCGATCCCATAATAACGCGACAAACCATGCGCGTTGAAATGATGAAGCAGGCTGTCATCCAACAGGAGGTTGATCGCAAGATCTTCTTCGGTCTGACGATTGATGAGTTGAAAAAGTATTTTCAGGCGCATCAGGATAAGTTTCGCAAACCTGAAAGTGTTACCCTTTCCGAGATTTTTCTGAGTTCCGCCGGAAAAAACGAAGCCGAAGTGAAAGCTAAAGCTCTGCAGCTCGTAGCCCAGTTACGCGCAGGCGCAGACTTTGGCGCCGTCGCCGTCGCCAATTCCGAGCGCGAAGCGAATGGCGTTCGCGTTGCCCCGCAAACGAAAGGCAAAGTGGGCGCATTTGAAGTGCCGAGTTTGCGAGACGACATTGCCGGCGCCGTCAAAAACGTCAAGGTTGGCGGCATCAGCGAGCCGCTGCGCAGTAACGATGGGTATCAGATTTTCCGTGTCGACGAACGCACCGTCGCAAGCACCACCGTAACATTTAATGAGAACCAGGTGCGCGAAGCGATCACCATGGAGCGAACGACCAAACAGCGCGAGGATTACCTTCAGAACCTGCGCAATGAAGCGTACATAAAAATTTCAGAAAACTACCGCCAGTCGGTAGCGCCACTCCTGAAGCTTGACCCGCAAAAGATGGCGGATAACGCTGACGCACAAACAGGCACCAGCTCGAAGCCTCCTGAGAAGAAAAAGGGCAAGCTGCTCGGAATTTTTCCGAAACCTTAAAAGACTTGAGCAGGCGGCAGAAGCAGACGGCAGGCAGAAGCGAATTTTTAGGTTACGACTCCTGCCTCCTGGCCCTGCCGCCAGCTCCTGGCTCTACACCGTGCGCCTCGACCTCTTCCTCAAAGCAAGTCGCATTTGTTCCCGCCGCATCACACACCGTGAAAGCCGGCGACGAAATAACGATCACGCGCCGCGATAGGATCACCACAGTGCGCGTTCGATCCGTTCCTGATACTCGTCAAACATCGCGAAAAGAAGCGGCCAGCCTTTACACAGTTCTGAGTGAAGAATTACTGGAGCCAGAGTGAGGCGTTCGTCTATTATTCCAATCATGGTTTTGGCCGTGCACTATTGTGTATTGGTTGCCACTCTAATCGGGGGCATAAGCGGTCTTAGCTGCCGCCCTGAAATCGCCAGGACCGGGCAGCCAACGGTAACTCGCGGAGAGAAAAAAGAGATAAATGCGCAACCGACTTTCCAAAAAGAGGCTCTGAGACTCCCCTTAAAGAATCCGCGAATTATCGTAAAAAAAGGCGAGCGCAAATTGGAGTTGGTTTCTGATAACGTCGTGGTTCGCACATATCGTATTGGCTTGGGTCTTAATCCCGTCGATGACAAGCAGCGCGAAGGCGACCGCGCCACTCCCGAGGGCGAGTTTTACATCTTCATTAAGAACGATAAGAGTGCTTACTACCTGTCGTTGGGGATCAGCTATCCCAATGTCGAAGACGCAGAGCGGGGTCTTCGAGATGGGATGATTTCACGCGCGCAGCACGACGCGATCGTTAAAGCCATCAACCGCAAGGGTACGCCGCCGCAAAACACCGCGTTGGGCGGCGATATCTACATTCATGGAAACGGCGCAAGTAGCGATTGGACATGGGGCTGTGTGGCGTTGGAAAATGAAGATATACGAGAACTGTTCGACGCT
>WNFR01007443.1_pt1 | contig 11127 bp, 11 predicted proteins | sample 5400221 | NCBI WGS metagenome assembly WNFR01 (sample SAMN13153357, study PRJNA577476) | soil metagenome | isolation source: 40 cm soil under Madrone tree | place: USA:California | collected 2016-06-14 | reverse complement strand
CCGCTGGTTACGCTCCTGGTATAATAGAAGGTGGTAGTCGTTGTGCCGCCATCATTATTCATGAATCCGTAGATTTCATAACTGACTCCACGCAGATCCTGATCGTGGGTAGCCGCGCTCCGGGCATTCTTGTAAGGCGCCTGGTTTAGCATATCCTTGAGGACGGTTCGGGGGTTCAGTGGATTGCTATGCTTCGTGACGTTCGTACCAATGAAATCCTGCGTGGATGGGCAAACAAATACCGACTGTGCCAGCGCAGCGGAGATATACTCCGGGTAAAGCCAGGTAAGGTCGTCGTCTGAATCGTCGTAAGTGCCCGAAAGATAACCATGCGAATCGTCCTGGCCATACATCATCATCCCGACACCCATTTGTTTGAGGTTGCTGAGGCATTGCGTTCGCTTTGCCTTTTCTTTGGCGCGCGACAGCACCGGCAAGAGCATCGACGCGAGGATCGCAATAATCGCGATGACCACTAACAACTCAATCAGGGTAAAGCCGCTTCGCGCCCGACGGGACCGGCCAGGTTCTTTGGGCGCGGAGTTCCTTCGACATTCGTTAGCATTCCAAGAAAGTATCACCTTTGCCATAACGAACGGTGAGTCATTAATGGTAACTATGGACAAACGTACAAGAATTGGAAGGCGTTTTTCGCGCCACCGGTGCGGCAATGGATCGCGCCGAGTCTCTGACATGCTCGTGATTCTCGAACCACATGCATCGAAGCCAAAGCGCCAGAAAAGACAGGCGCACTCCAAAAGCTTCGCCATTTCGTGGTGTGTGCGGACCTCGCGCCAGCGTCGTGGAGTGCGGCTGTCCTTCTGCCGCTTTTGGTTGCGGATTGGAGTGATTTTACCGCGCGCATTGACATGTCACCGCATCGAACCCAAAGCGCCAGAAAAGACAGGCGCACTCCAAAAGCTTCGCCCGCCCAGCGCCTCTTTCTCAATCTTGCCTGGGAACTATCGCCGCACCATACTGATCCCGATAGATAGATGCACCTCGAGACCCAAACCGCTGTCATTCCTGGTGAATGGATGCCGGATTCGTGGCAGAAAAGACCTGCCACCCAATTGCCGATCTATCCGGATACGGGCTTGCTTCAAAGCGCGCTCAAACAGTTGGCCAGGCTCCCGCCGCTGGTAACCAGTTGGGAAATAAAAAATCTCAAGAAACAACTTGCCGAGGCAACCCGCGGTCAACGCTTCCTGTTGCAAGGCGGTGACTGTTCCGAAAATTTCGACGACTGTGAATCAGGGGCGATCGCCGGCAAGCTCAAGATACTTCTGCAGATGAGCCTGGTGCTGGTGCAGGGGGCCAAGAAGCGGGTCATCCGTGTCGGCCGCATCGCCGGCCAATATGCCAAGCCGCGCTCGGCCGAAATGGAGACCCGGGCGGGTGTCACGCTGCCCAGCTATCGCGGCGACATGATCAATCACTCAAGCTTCAGCTTGCAGGAGCGCGCAGCCGACCCTGTGCGATTGCTGCGCGCTTATGAACGAGCCGGCTTGACCATCAACTTCATTCGCGCGCTGATCGAAGGAGGCTTTGCCGACCTCCATCATCCGGAGAATTGGGAGATTGGTTTTGTCGCCCATTCGCCGCATGCGGCCGAGTACACCCGCATGGTTGAATCGATCGGTGAATCGCTTCGCTTTATGGAGACGCTCGCCGGCCGTGTGGCGGGCGATATCAACCGGGTCGATTTCTTTACCAGCCACGAAGCGCTGAATCTTCACTACGAACAAGCCCAAACTCGTCAGGTGCCGCACCACCACGGCTGGTATAATCTTTCAACCCACTTCCCCTGGGTGGGCGAGCGCACCCGCGCGTTGGATGGCGCGCATGTGGAATATGTTCGCGGAATCGCTAATCCCATTGGCGTGAAAATCGGTCCCGCGGTCACGCCCGAGGAGGCGCTGGCGCTGGTCGATGCGCTCAACCCTGAGAACGAACCAGGCCGGCTCACATTTATCCATCGGCTCGGCGCCGGTAATGTGGCAAAATGCCTGCCGCGGCTGGCACAAGCTATCCAACGAGGCGGCAAACACATCCTCTGGTGCTGCGACCCCATGCACGGCAATACCGAGACAACTCGCGAGGGTATCAAAACTCGTCGCTTCGCAAAGATTCTGGAGGAACTTGAGATCTCCTATCGCATCCTGCAAGACTGCGGGACGCACCTGGGTGGAGTACACTTTGAGCTGACGGGGGACAACGTCACGGAATGTATTGGCGGCGCCAGCGGCGTGACAGAGGCCGATCTGGCTCGCGACTATCGGACGCAACTCGACCCAAGACTCAATTATGAGCAAGCGATGGAGATGGCGCTGCTTCTGTCGAGGCTTATGGCAAAAGATGGTGGTGAGCGCCAGTCAAACAGAGCTGCCGTTGAAGATTGATCACTATTTCTTCCCAAACATGCCTGCGAAGGCCGACTTGGACTCCTCCTGCCGTTGACGGACTTTGAGCTGGCCGAGGATGGAGTGCCAGCCGATGTAAATTTTATGCCATTGGCTCTCGAGACTGCGTAACGCGCCTTCGCTCATTTCACTGAGAAAGCGGAGGGAAGGGGCATTGCCTACCAGGGCATGGATTTCTTCTTTGGTGGGAGTGGAGACTTCGAGCGCGGACAAAATCAATTCAAGTTCCTGAACGATGATGCTCTTGATTTCGAGGAACTGCACATCATCCTCGGGGCTGAATTTTTTGGCGCGCGCCAGATTGAGGAAATAGTTGAACTGTTTCCAGCACTCCAGATAATTCTCCATCTGTTGGATCAAGTGGTCCAATTTTTTGTTGCGCATAGAGTCGTGGTCAGAGTTAGGTGGCCCGCGTGTCGAGTCCTTTAGGCGCGAGAAAGACAACAGCGCCGCCGCGCAACTCGCGAGCGGTGATTTTCAAGCTCGGATAATTGATGATCAATTCCGAGAGCGGCAACTGGGCGGCCGCGGCGCTACGGAAGGCTGCCAGCACATCCTCGCCTATCTGATGGACCAACACGGCGGGGAAGCTGGAAGGCAAAGTAGCGATGAGAACACAGCCCTCACGATTCACGGTGAAGCTTCCCGCGGGAAGCTTCAGCAGGGGGCCGGGGGCTTTGGCAAAAAGCGTCAAGAGGCCCATAACTCTAAAACTTTTTTCATCATTTCACTAACCTGCTGGGCCGTCATGGAATTGCGCCAGCCCACGCAAAACTCCGTGTCATCCTGGCGGGCCAAGGCGATATGACGCTGTGGCCCGAGTCCCACAAGTTGCTCAAGGGGCCCTGCCTGCAAGCGTTCACCCAGCTCGCGAAATCGTTCGCGGCTTTGCTGCGCCCAGGCGGTCATCCGTTCGGGATTCTCCAGCCCTCGCGCCTCAGGCACATTGGTTTCTCCCGGCTTCATCGCCAGAATAAATTCGACCCCTGCCACCTGGGAAAGCTCGGCCAGGGGCGAGGAGACGCTTTTCGCCTCGCCTGCGCTTGCGTCCGGCATGCGCGCCTCGTCCAGCGCTTGCGCGGTCTCCAACAGCAACGCATTATAGGATTTGGTGATCGTCCGTGGCCGGCTCGGTTCCGGCGGAAGCGTCTCGAACATTCCGGTTCGCCATGCGAGAATTTTGTGGAAGGCCGCTTCCCCAGCCAGGTCACCCGCCTCGGCATCGATTAATTCTCCGTCCTGAATCCAAATTCTGCCGGTGAGCGGGCCATTGGTAATGCGCAGCACCGAAGAACTCTGCGAGAGGCACTCTAATTGAATGATATCGACCAGGCTTTTGCTCTGAACGCCCCGAAAACCCGCGTCCGTGTCACGCCCAAGCAGAGATTCAAGGCATTCCAGGAACATTTTTATTTCCTGTTCCGTGCTCGGTTTGTGCCAGAACAAATCGACCCCCAGAGCGTACACTCGCGAACGAAACTGCTCGTCCACGACGGACGTAAGCACCACGGTGCGCAATTGCGGGTACTTGCGGCGCACGATAGACAGCACTTGCAGGCCATCCATCTTTGGCATCTTCAAATCGGAAATCAGCAGCCGGAAGTCGTTCGCTTCGAGCATCGCCATTGCCCTGCTCCCCGAACTCGCGGTAAAGATTTCTGGCCGACTGGGCAATTGCGAAATGATTTCCGGGTACATATCCAGCAAATCCGGATCATCGTCCAGCAGCAGGATTTTGTGGGTCGCTTCCATTTTTTATCACCTTAACGGCTAACCGGCAATTTTTACAAACTCAAGCTCCAATATCGAGCTTCTTTCCAGCCTGATTGTAGCAACCCCTATTCCGAATTGCTTGATTCCGCGCGATTTCGTTCGAAATCCTCCCCGCACGGCGGGAACAGTCAAACGGGAGTCGGGGGGGCCGGTGAATGACAGATCCGATAGGCGGGCTTTACGCAGCAATGGGACAAATGAAGTCCACGGATGAGACATCAAGAAAACATCCAAGTTCCAAGATCCCAAGCTCCAGAAAGTTACAAACACCAAGTCTCAGGCGGGACCGCGCCAATCGAGTACCCGCCTGGACGTTGCGCCTTGTTGCGGCTTGTAAGGCCCTGTGACGGCAGGGCCTCGGGGGGGGCCACCACCGCCTTTTTCGAGTGTGTGTTGGCGAAACATTGTGAGGATTGACTCTGAGGAGCTGATCAGCCGCTGCTTGGCACAATTCCTGCGCTGAAAAAACCCAGTTCAGATCGGAGTCGCCGTCGTGTTTGAGCTGCGCCAACGATACCAGAGTTGAACGATGATGAAAACTTGAATGCTGTAAGTCAGCCGCGAGGACTAAAAATGTTCGGATACTTTAAAAATATTTTGCGAAAAATGGTGGAGGCGCCGGCCGAGGATGCAATGCCTCCGACCCAGTATTACGATGACGTGACGGCGTACGAGCAAACCCATGCCGCGTCAAACCCAGGCTCACCGTCAGGCAACGGTCATCACGCGAACGGAAAAGAGATCGAACTGCCTCTGCAATTAGTTCTTAAAGGTTTGCCGCTGGAGTTGCAGCCCCGGGTCAGGTGGGCATCCGTAGGCGAAGCGACGATCTGCATCCCTCTTGAAAAAATTCTCTCACAGCTCTCGCGCGGAGCGGTGAAGATCTCCTTTGGCGAATTGCGCACGGCTGCCCCTGAGCTGTTCGATAATTTAAATGATCGTGACCGGATGTTAGTGCCGCTGCCTCTGGCCGAGATTCTCTCCCGGTTGAATCCAGCTCTAATCATTCGCCGCCGCGCCCAACGGCAAATTGAGGTGCCCGCGGAAATCGACAGCCCCTTTGGCTCCGATGGTCACGGGCTGATGTTTTCGCGTGAGCCAGCCAAAACCGAACCCGCAACAACTCCAGGTCCGTCCAACAACGGCCATGCTGCTCCTCCGGTCCCCATGCCGGGAGTCCGCAGCACTATCACCGCCGCAACCACCCCACCGCCACCTGGCGCGACACCGCTGGCAATGCCTTCGTTGGGGGGAGCCTCGCGCAACACCGTCCCCGGCCCGATGCGCATGGCCCAGCCTGCAAAGCCCGCCGGCCCACCCCCCTTGATGGTTGGTCTGACCGCGCTCGCCGAAGGATGGCCTGAATCCGTGCGCCAGGAAATTGTTCAACTCAATTTAGTCGATGCCAAAGTCGGCTTGCCCTCGGAAGCCGTCGAACGCGCGCTGAAGCAAGGCCGGATCGCTTTTACCTGGAAAATGCTGCGCTCATGGATCAAACCGTCTCCTTTGCCTGCGGTCTCAGCTCATGATGGCGCGGTCCTGGAACTTCCCTTAAGAGTCGTCGCACCGTTGTTCCTGGAGCGCCAGAGGGAGGCCGCCAAGTCTCAGCAAAAAGTTTGCATTGACGAGAATATTCCCAATCTATTCTTCGGCTTTCCCCAACCCGAACCCGGGGCAGCAACCTCCGCGGCTCCCGCCAGCTCTGCCGTGGCCAAGCCGGTAGATACAAATTATTACATCTGGGACGATTCGTCCGATACCGTCCGAGTGCATGAATCCGAAGTGAAACGCGGTCCGACTCCGGGCACCAGCTTTGTCACTCGCTACGCTACACCCAACGAAATCGTTTCCCGTGCGGCTGGCCTCGAGGGCGTTGCGGGCGCGCTGATCGCGCTGCCTGACGGTTTGATGGTTGCCAGCCAGATCGCGCCGGATTTGAACGGTGAAACTCTCGCCGCCTTCCTGCCTCAAATCTTTGGCAAACTTAGCCAATGCACCAGAGAGCTGCGAATGGGGGATCTGAATAATCTCAACTTCACCGTCGGCAACGTGCCTTGGAAGATCTTCCGCGTGAATGCAATTTTCTTCGCCGCATTCGGCCGCGCCGGCGAGCCCTTGCCGACTGGCCCCCTGGCGGCGATGGCAGCAGAGCTGGACCACAAACCAAAGTAATTCCTATGGCCATTATCAACCAAGCAACCAAAGAACTGCAGGTCAAAATCGTCTATTACGGTCCCGCCATGGGTGGCAAGACGACGAACCTCGTGCAGGTGCATGATCACGTCCAGACCGCCGCCGGTAATAAAGGCAAGCTGGTCTCCTTGGCGACCAGCTCCGATCGCACTCTCTTTTTCGATTTCCTGCCGATCGAGGCCATGTCCATCAAAGGCTTTAAAACCAAGTTCCAGCTTTACACTGTCCCCGGGCAGGTCATCTACAACACCACCCGCCAATTGGTGTTGCGGGGAGTCGATGGCATTGTGTTTGTAGCGGATTCGCAATACGAAAAGATGGGGGAGAACGTCGAAAGCTTCACCAATCTGGAAGAGAACATGAAAACTCTCAAACTCAACCTCAGCGACATCCCCTACGTGTTGCAGTATAACAAACGTGATCTCCCGAACGCAGCGCCGGTGGATTACATGGAGTTTTTGCTCAACAATCGCGACGTCCAGGTCCCTTCGTTCGTCTCCAGCGCGCACCTGTGTGAAGGCGTCTTCGAAACGCTCAACATGATAACGCGCATGTTGCTCAATAAGTACATCAGCCAGTCCGCGCCGCAATACGCATGACATGGCCACCTTGCCTCAACTCATCGAGGAAGACATCCAGCAACTCGAGACGGTGCTTCAGGAGTTGCTGGAGAAGACTGACGCTACCACCGCTCTGATCATCGACAAAGGCGGCTTTCTGATTTCGCACCTGGGTGACTCCCGTCAGTTCGACCTAACGACCATTGCGGCACTGGCTTCCGGCGCCTACCTGGCCAACCAGACCATTGCCAATCTCATCCACGAAACAGATTTCAGCAGCGTTTACCAGCAAGGAGAAAAATTCAGTCTCTTTGTCAAATGCGTGGATGAATGTTGTCTGCTGACCGTAATTTTCAAAGCGCATCTGAGTGTGGGCGTGGTTAAATATTTTTCCGCCCCCGCGTCTCAACAGATTGCCCAACAATTGCAAACCGCCCAGCAACGCGATCCCGGCGCGGGACTGGACCTTTCAATGCTCAACATGGCCGACCCGAGTGAAGTGTTTAAGAAGAAGTCGTGAGACTGAAGCTATAGCTAACGCCTAAAGCGTCGAGTGCGTTCCATCACAGAAGGGCATGGTGTGGGAGTGTTTACAAGCGCACCAGGCCACCATCTTTGCTTCTTTGATCTCGACTTCTTTTGGGCTGAGGCCGGTCCCTTCGTGAGAGCCATCGCAAAACGGCTGGCTTTGTGAGCGCCCGCAACGGCACCACCAGTAGGTACCAGGTTCAACCTTTTGAACTATGGGAGATTTTTGAAAGATGGTTGGTTCAGTCATGAGGAAAAATAAAGTGTGCGGATAATTCCGCACACTTCAAACCTGATGTCAATCTGCCGATATGCCGGTCGGGGCAGGATCAACTGAGTCGCGAAAAGGCCAAAAGATTCAACCGCTCCTCCGCCTGCTTCGACAGGTTCGTAAACACCATCGACACATGGTACCCGGTGTGGCGGTTGCCGGTGCAGGAAATCACCACACCATTGCAATGGACACGCCCACCGTCTTGCGGTGATTGCAGCGTCATGATCATTTCGGTCCACGGCGAAAACGCCGTGTTACTCCGGAACTCGATGCCGTGTTTGGAAATGATTACTGAATCTGAGGAAAGAGATAAACGGCTTTGCCGTGCTTCGACCGTGACTTGTTGTTGTAGTGACCCAGGGCCTTCAACTTTTCTTGCGCTCATACAGCGAAACAACAATAGCACAAGGTTGGCAGCCGTCAAATGGAGAATTACCACTCAATAACGGCGGCTCCCCAGGTCAACCCCGCGCCGAAGACAACCAGCAAAATCAAATCCCCACGCTGCACGCGTCCGGAACTTATCGCCTCATCCAGCGCAATCGCAACGGATGCCGCAGAGGTATTGCCGTACCGATCCACATTAATGAAAAGCTGGTCAGGCCGGGCGCCAAGCCGTTCGCCGACCGCATCAATGATGCGCCGATTCGCCTGGTGCGGGACAACGCACTTGATCTTGGTAATGTCGATTTCACACCGCCGCAAGGCTTCTTCGGCCGCCGTTTGCATCGCCTGCACCGCATTCTTGAAGGTTTCCTTGCCTTCCATCCTTAGAAAATGCAGACGCGAACTTACGGATTGCGCGGTCGCCGGGCAACGGCTGCCGCCACCGGGCATGAACAACAAATCCGATTTATTGCCGTCCGCCCCCATGACCGCAGTGAGGAGGCCGTGGGCATTCGGCCGGTTTTGGAGGATGGCTGCGCCTGCCCCGTCGCCGAACAGCACGCAGGTGTTACGATCCTCCCAGTCCACTATCGAGGAAAGCTTTTCGGCGCCGATCACCAGAACAGTGTCATACGTGCGCGACATGATGAATTGCTGCGCGATCTCCAGGGCATAAATAAAACCCGAGCACGCCGCCTCAACATCAAATGCCGCCGCCCGCGTGGCGCCGATCTTTTGTTGCACCAGGCATGCCGTCGAAGGGAAAGGCATGTCGGGCGTAATGGTGGCAATGATAATCAAATCAATCTGGTCGGCTGTCACGCCAGCCATTTGCATTGCCTTCCTGGCAGCTTGTGCCGCCAAATCTGATGTAAACTCGTCATTCGCAGCCAACCGCCGCTCTTTAATCCCAGTGCGTGAGGTAATCCACTCGTCAGAGGTGTCCACGATTTTCTCAAGTTCCGCATTGGTCAGGGTCCTGGCGGGCACATAAGATCCGACGCCAGTAATAGAGCAAGTACGTCCCTGGAAATTGAACCTGGCGCGCGGGTTTTTGAATTTGGCAGCGGGGTTTGAACTCATGTTTCGGTGGTGACCAGGAGCTCATTCGCGCGCGCAATTTGTTCGGCAATGATTTGATTGATGCGATGCTGGAGGCTCTCTGTGGTGATGCGGATCGCGCTGGCGATGGCGCGTTCACGCGCCGAGCCGTGGGCCTTCATGACTGCTCCATTGAACCCCAACAACGGAGCGCCTCCATAAGCTTCAGGGTCCATGCGCTTTTTGATGGTCCGGAAAGCGTTCTGCGCGAGCAAAGCGCCGAGCTTGCGGCCGAGGTTCGCCTTCAATTCGCGTTTGAGCATGGTAAAAATTCCCACCGCCAGGCTCTCGCAGGTCTTGAGCACGATATTGCCGACAAACCCGTCGCACACCACCACCTCAACACGGCTTTTGAAAAGATCGTGGCCTTCAACATTGCCGATGAAATTAATGTCGAGCCTTTTACAGAGTTTGAAAGCTTCCAGGGTCAAATCATTACCTTTGTTCTCCTCGGTGCCGATGCTCAGCACGCCCACGCGTGGTTTCTGATAGCCGAGAATTTCACGCGAGTAAATGCTGCCCATAATCGCATAGTGGGCCAGGTGCATTGGCTTGGATTCAATGTTCGCGCCGGAATCCAGCAACACAAATTCATTGTCCGGCGTCGGAATCACCGCGGCGATGCCGCCGCGGTCTACGCCCGCAAGGCGGCCGAGCTTGAAAGTTGCCGCGGCGAAAATGCCTCCGGTATTGCCGGGGGATACCACCGCATCGGCTTTGCCTTCGTGGACCAATTCAACGGCTCGTGTGATCGAGCAATCTTTCTTCTTTCGCACTGCGGCGGCGGGCTTGTCCTCCATGGTCAATACCTCGCTGGCATGGACCACACGCATGCGATGGTCGCGAAACCCGCGCGGCGGCAGAGCTGCGTGAATGGCGGTTTGATTGCCAACGAGGAATAAAGTCTTGATCCGGGAGTCGGCAGCGAGTGCCCGCCGGGCGCCTTCGATCACTACTCCGCATCCGTGATCGCCGCCCATGACATCCACTGCAATTCGCATAAAGATGCTCAGAACGCGGACAGAGCTTCCCCCGCGCCGGGAAATGGATTAACCGCCGGCGGTGACGGTAATAACCTGGCGTCCCTTGTAGTACCCGCAGGCGGGGCAAACCCGATGCGGCACATAAGGCGCGGCGCACTGGGGACAAGTGCTGAGTTGAGGCAGCCGCAGGACGCTATTATACGCCCGGCGCATGCGTTGGCGGCTTTTTGACGGTTTTCTCTTCGGGACACCCATAATTCAATTAATGCTAACGGTTAAATTTCAGTTTGTTCAATTCAGCCCAAGCGGACGAACTCGCTTCGGTCTGACCGGCGGCGCGGCTCTTTCTTGCTTTGGCTGCCGCTGATTTTGGCAATCCGCGGCATTCCCGGTCACACAACGGATGTTGCGGAAACGCCAGAAGAATATCTTCCCGCACAAAGGGCGTCAAGTCCACGCAATCATTGATTACAGGCGCGGCGTCCTCCCCTTGCAGGGGCACGTGGTAGGCCCCTTCCTCCAAATCCAACCGATATTTGAAGGGCTTGAGACATCGCACGCATTTGCATTCCAATACCATGTGCAAATCGCCCTGGAGCAACAGCCCCTCTTCGAGCTTTTGGACTTCCAGGTTGTACTGCAATGGCTGGGTCACCTGGATCACTTGGTCCCGGGTGTCGATGTCTAATTCGGCTACCGATAACTCCCCTTCCAAGCGGATACTGTGCGCCTCCAGATGGCGCAGATTGACCATTAGTGCCATAAATCCCCCACTATGCCGGCATCAGTCTTAATTTCTCGGTCAATGCGGTCTGCACGTGCGCCGGCACAAACGCGCTGACGTCGCCGCCGAGTTGCGCGATCTCCTTCACGATTCGCGAGCTCAGAAAGGTGTAAGTGTCCTT
>WNFR01008640.1_pt1 | contig 11128 bp, 12 predicted proteins | sample 5400221 | NCBI WGS metagenome assembly WNFR01 (sample SAMN13153357, study PRJNA577476) | soil metagenome | isolation source: 40 cm soil under Madrone tree | place: USA:California | collected 2016-06-14 | reverse complement strand
GTTTTCGCAACACTGGCTTTTCTCCTGGCCGCCCAGAGCCCAGCTCCCGCGAGCAAGCAACCATTCACCGTGGTTGAATCAACCATCCGCGAGATGCAGACAGCTATGCAGCAGGGCCGCATCACCTCGCGAGAAATCGTCCTGCAGTACCTCACACGCATCGCAACCTACGAAGACAAGCTCAACGCCGTCATAGCCGTGAATCCTCATGCGCTCGAGGAAGCGGAAGCGCGGGATCGCGAGCGCACGCAGGGAAAGATTCGCGGCGCGCTCCACGGCATTCCTATCGCGCTCAAAGACAACATCCATACGACCGACATGCCGACTAGCGGAGGCGCGCTCGCTTTTGACGGCCTTGTTCCGCCCTACGAGGCGACGCTTACAAAACACCTCCGTGATGCGGGCGCCATCATCATCGCCAAGACCAACATGACCGAGCTCGCCAATTGGGTGGCGACCGGCATGCCTGCGAACTACAACGGGCTCGCCGGCCACGGGTTCAACCCCTATGATCCGCGACGCGATCCGCGCGAGGCGACATTCGATGGACGGCCGGCGCTCTTCACCGGCGGGTCTAGCTCGGGCGTCGGAACCGCCGCAAACTTCTGGGCGGCGAACGTGGGGACTGAAACATCCGGCTCCATTCTGAGCCCTTCCAATCAGAACATGCTGGTCGGCATCAAGCCGACTCTCGGTCGTGTTAGCCGTTACGGCGTGATCCCCATCACCGCCGACCAGGACACGCCCGGACCTATGACGAAGACTGTTACGGATGCCGCGATTATGCTAGGGGTCCTCGAAGGCGCGGCCGCGGACCCCAACGATTCAGCGACGGGCGGCGACTACACGCGGTTTCTCAATGCCGGGGGATTGAAGGGCGCGCGCATCGGCATACCTCGAGCATTCTTTTATGAGAAGATCACACCGCCCGGCGCAAAGGAGCCACGCGGAGGGCTCGACCCGGCACAGACCAAAGTGATGGAGGAAGCTATCACAATCCTCAAGCAGCAAGGCGCCATCATCGTCGATCCGGTTGAGATTCCGAGCATCGTGTCCAGCGATCCGCAAGAAAACTTCCTGCTCTGGCCCACCTGTTCCGGCTTGGACAATGCCAAGGGCAAGGACGCCGGGTGTTCGATCGTTTTCAAGTATGGCATGAAGCGCGACTTCAACAAGTGGTTGGAATCGCTAGGTGCGGCGGCTCCAGTAAAGACGCTTACCGAACTGCGCCAGTGGAATGTGGCGCACCAACGAGCGGGGTCGATCAAGTACGGGCAGGCGCTGCTGGACATCTCGGACGAGATGAATGTTCAGGCCGATCGCGCACGGTACCTGGCGGATCGGGAGAAAGATCTGCGGCTCTCAGCGACAAACGGGATTGACGCGGTGATGAAGAAGTATCAGCTCGACGCTTTGTTATTTCCCGGCCCGAGTAGCGCGGCCATCGCGGCGAAGCCCGGCTACCCGACAGTAATCGTACCGTTTGGCTTGGTGCCGAACTCGCCGACCGCACCGGCTCAACCGTTCCCCGAAGGCTTCGCGGCAAAACCGACACCTTTCGGAGTGGGTTTCACGGGGTTATCCTGCAGCGAACCCCGCCTGATCGAGCTTGCGTATGCGTTTGAGCAGGCGACTAAGCGCCGCGTTCCTCCTCCGTCGGCGCCGTAGCGTGAAGCGGGGTGCGAGCCGGCGTAACTTTCTCGAGCGCGGCGCCGAGCTCTGTAGAATTGTCGGAAGGAGAAAGCAGGCTCATAATCGGCGTGACGTTGCACGATGAACTACAAAGTTGTTGTCAACGAATCAGACGAAGGCTTTAGCATTTCGTGCCCTGGCTTACCCGGTTGCTGGTCCCAAGGTGACACCGAAGCTGAAGCGCTTGCGAACATTCAAGACGCCATTCGTGAATATCTTGCCGCCATCGACGATCTCGTAAAGGGTCACTATTCCACGCAATAACCCAGTCAACGCTTTTACCATGGGCGGTATCGCTCGTGATGCTGATCTAACGGTGGAGGAATTTAAGAAGCTCCTCTAAAAAGTATCTGGCCGAGCTCTACTCGACACCTCATCACTCGCGGACTTTGAAGAACGCCCGCCACACCGGACTCGAATCGATCAAGACGTCTACTCGATAGATCGCCGGCTTCAAGCTCGTTATGTCAGCCTTCCACGATGAGTATGATGGGTCTTTGCCCGGCTTCAGGTCTATCTTTGACGGCTTGCTTTCCATCAAGACCTTGCCGGAGAGATCGTAGATTCGAATCGTCGCGGCCCCTTTGATTTTTTCTTTGGGCTGCCAGGCAAGAAACACCGCAAGAGACCCTTCCCTGGCGCTGAATTCGTGGGTCTCCTCGATCGGTCTCGGTGAAGGCCTTGTCTCCACACGCCTCGCGAGCGTTCCCCACTGGACGTTTTCAAAATGACTAAGAGGGGCTGTGAATACTCCGCCATTTGCAAGCTGCTGAAAGTTCGTGGTCGCTCCTGTCGAGGACTGCCTCGACGATGGATGGATTGGGACCGCAAGTAAGCCCGGGGTCGCATTTGCGAGCGACGCGCCACCGTAATACGACTTCGCGGACGCCATTCCCGGAATCAGGCTTCCTCCCACGACTCCGATCAAGTCGCCGTACTCGTTTAGCAGCGGCGAGCCAATCACGTTCGGGTGGCTGCAGTTCAGATTGATGCGCTCGCCGGTTTGAGGGGACCGGTTCTTCCCGACGATATCGCAACGAACAATAACCCTGGCGCCGTCTGGCGACACAGCCAAAGCGAACACTCGACTCCCAACAGGCGACTCCACGTTTGAGGAAATCTTGATGAACCGATTCTGTCCGGAGTCTACTTTGAGGAGAGCGAGATCCTGCCACTGATCCCAACTGAGCGCCTCCTGGGTTTCGATTCGACGACCATCCGGCAATGAGACGCGTACCTTCGTTGCCCCGTCTATCACTTGAAAGGCGGTCAGCATCACATCGGGTTCGATAAGAAATCCGGACCCGGTATCAATGCGAACGCCTCGCGCATCGAGTTTCTCAATGAGAACCGTCGCAGCGTTGGCGAGTTCGTAAATCTGCGACTCGCTCAGCGGATGCCGAGCTTGTTCCGGAGGCGGGCCCGTTGGGTTGACCGGGCCCGTAGGGTTGACCGAGTTAGTCTGGGGAGGACCGGTCGCCGTCTGAGCCGTGGCGACCTTCGAAGAAACGATTTGAAACCGATGCTCCCCGGTGATCTCTCCGTCGATGCGAGCCTCGAGCGTCCAAATCCCAGTTTCCGAGGTTTCCGAAAGCAGCAACGTGAAATACCCGGAGCAGCTTCTTCCTCTCACCTCGAGTTTGAAATCAGAAACCGCAACGAGCTTGCCCGCAGGACTCTTCCACTGACCTTCGAATTCGTGCTGCCCGGCGACCCCAGTGGCGCCCTCCCATTCGCAATAGACGAGCACCTGGCGATCATCGGGAACCTTAAAGACCGTTCTCGCATCATCGATCACGTATCGTCCGGCTTGTTCGTGTCCCTTGCTTCCAGAGATCGAGCGTATGAGTCGAAACTTATTCTGAACGGCTTGAGCTGGGCCGCGGCGCAGGTCGCCGGTCGATTCCGCCTTGGAAATCGCCGCTGTGATGAATATCGAGAAGATCGCCAAGGCTAGAAGGGTTCGACCAGGGGGCGACTCGTGGATCATGTTGAGCTCCTGTGAATATGCTGAAAGGCAGAGCGTCTATCGCCGCGTAATTCTAGCATTGTTCCACGATCAGGGAACAAGGTAGCTACCAGGATCCCTTAGTGCATCTTCGTCTCAAGCAGAACAGGATCGCGACAATTGCGCTGCTGCCTGGCGTTAATATTTCAGTTTCAATTGTGGATTCACCGATTCAGGAGGTCAGACCACAACCTTCGTTGGCACCCCGTCAATCAGAGGGAGGCCGTAATGGCCGCGACCTTATGTCAATTATTGCTGACGCGATTTGGCCCCATCTTCGTCCTCGTGTCGAAGAATGTATAACATTAGCAGAGGGCGAAGACTTGCACTCGTCAGGGTCTTCGCAGCGGCGGAACAAGCGAAAGCCGCCTACTCAATCGCATTTGCCGCTTAAATCTTCAAAGAGGTAGAGGCAGCAAAGAGCCGCTAAGACGCCAATCTGAATGGCGCTTACGTAGCTTGCATTAAGACACCTTTCGGGGTTTGCTATCTGTCTGCAATTACCGCGGAGGTTGAACCATGCCTCGAGGCGCCCCACTCTTGTTCGTGACGATCATGCTTTCGGTAAGCCAGGCAGCCGTCGCTCAGAACACCACGACCAATCCCGCCAGAAGCTGGCTAAGTCACGATCAATCTCTGTGGCTAAGTCACATTCAATATCTCGCGAGCGAGAACTCGCCGGGCGTGAAACCGGCAGCGAAGGCCATCGTCGAGCCGCTGAGTATGTCGCCGCCGGTTTCAAACGCGCCGGTTTGAAACCGGGCGGAACGCAAGGCTACTTCTAACCAGTGAAGTTCATTTCGCGAAAGATCGTCGAGGAACAGTCCAGCCTCGCGATCATCAGAAATCCAAAAGATCCCGACCCCGCAACACAACGCGGCACTGTTGGCGAATCAACACAACGCGGCAGCGGTGGCGAATCGATCGGCAAAGAAGAACCTATCGTTCTCAGTGAAGAAGAAACTTTCAGCATGGGCATCGAGCACGCCCCGCGTACCGAAGCCCCAATTGCCTTTGTCGGCTACGGGCTGACCGTTCCTGAGATGAACTATGACGATCTGGCTGAACTCGATCTGCGCGGCAAAGTGGCGCTGCTATTGGCGGGTGGGCCATCTGAGATACCCGGCCCTCTGGGCGCGCACCATCAGAACACGCGTTGGGAAGCATTGAAGCGAGCCGGCGTGATCGGCGTCATCGGAATTCAGAATCCCATCGGCCAGGACATTCCCTGGGAACGTTCCAAACTCGCGCGGCTTCGGCCTGCCCTGTCGCTGGCCGAACCCGGGCTCGAGGAAAACGCCGGGCAGAACTCTTGAGAGCCTGGCTCACTCCGGTGCTTTTGGCTATGTGCCGAGTCTCAGGCTCAGGAAGAGTCGGAAGGAGCTTTAACGCTCGGCGTGGGCGTGCGGGGGTTGTTGACAAGAGCTGAGCGTATCTCCTGATTGGATGATCATTGAGTCGTCTTCGCAATCTGGTCGGCGACAGCCGCAGAGATCGAAGTCGTCCTCGCTTAAGCCAAAAAGCTGTTGTTCAGGCGGCACGCCGAGAGGTATGCTTCGGACATGGCCACAATTGTTGAGATAGAGAAACTAGCGCTCAACCTGCCTGAGAGGGAACGAGCAACTCTGGCGGCGAATCTTCTCGAATCTCTTCCCGGCGTTTTATCCGACGAAGATGAGGGCGTTGCGGAAGCGTTGCGTCGTGATGCGGAGCTTGAGGCGAATCCAGATCGGGTTATTTCTCTTGCGCAGTTGGATGCTCAAGTAAAGAGCCGGCGCGGCTGATGCGTCTGGAATTCCACAGACAGGTTGCGTCTGACATCTCGCGCATTATGGATTACTACGAGAATGTTGCGGGGCCAGAGCTTGCAGACGAGTTCTACACCGAGCTGCAACTCTATTTTCAGAAGGCAGCCGAATCTCCTGAATCTTACAGCGTTCGTGAGCGCGATCTAAGGCGCGTGAATCTGAACAGATTCCCTTACCATTTCTCTTCCGCATAGTTGAAGACCGCGTACGCGTGTTAGTCATTCGTCATCACAAGAGACGGCCCTCGGTCGGAACTCATCGGCGTTAGAGCCAGATGTAGGCGATTCCACAGAAGTGAATCCGCCGCCGACCGCGGAAGATCCCAGTCAGTTAACCCCGGCTCATTACTATTCGCGGCGCCGCTTGCTTGAGAGCCTGGCTCACTCCGGTGCTTTTGGCCATGTGCCGAATCTCAGGCTCAGGAGGCGTGCCCAGGAGCTTTAACGCGAGCGGCGTAGGCACGCGCGGGTTGTTGAAATCGTCCACCATAAAGGTTTCTGGGTTTGAAACTTTACGGCTATGATAGCGGTTCGCACGCATGGAACTCAGACTCTTAAAACAACGCGCACCGATGAGATTCGGTGGTGGAGAAGAAACATGATGTCCAATAAGAAGCTCTGGTGGGTGCTGCTGGCGATATTATTTGCCGAGCCAACGCGACTGGACGCCCAAGAAGTAACTGTAGATGTGCTAATGCGCCTTCGTTCCGTCTCTGATGTGCAGATTTCGCCAGATGGGAAACAGATCGCCTATGTCGTCTCGACGCCATCATTCGAAACCGCCGCACATGAAGCGATTCTCTATCGAATCCCCGTCGCCGGCGGAACGCCGCTTCGATTGACTTATCGCACCCGAATCTTTAATAGGCCGTTGCCCTCCCCCTGGTTGCGTTGGTCACCTGATGGATTGTTGATTTCGTTTATAGGCTATGTCGATGAGACTCCTCAGGTGATGGCGATGTCATCGACCGGAGGCGAACCGTGGGCACTTACCTCGGTGAAGGGTGGCGTCACACGGTATGAATGGTCGCCAGACGGCAAACAGATTGCCTTCATTGCGAGTAATCCGCCTACAGCCGAAGAGGAGCGGCGAAAGAAAGAAAAGAGCTATGTGATTCCTGTCGATCGGGACCAGCGGATTCCGCGAGTTTGGCTACAGGAGATTCCCGGAGGGGCGCCAAGAGTTCTAACCCCTGCCGACAAGACTGTGCTCGACCTTCACTGGGCCCCCGATGGAAAGGGTCTGGTATATGCTGCTTCGGACGAAAGCGGCTTTAACGCTTCCTACAATTCCGCCATTTATGCGATTTCGAACGCAGGAGGTGAGCCGCGGGCAGTCGTCCGGCGGCCCGGGACGAACCGCATGCCGCAATATTCGCCGGACGGCCGGTCTATCGCCTTTATTTCTTCGGGTGGCCGAGCCGGCATGATCACCGCACAGGACCTTTATGTGGTGGCCGCAGACGGAAGTGGCGGGCCGCCCCGTGGGCTTACTCTGTCGCGAGAAGTTTGGGTCAACGAATTCAGTTGGGCGCCGGACAGCCGGTCAATTCTCTACATCCCGCTGGAACTTGGCGAACGCATGTTCGAACAGGCTATCTACCATGTCTCGGTCAACGGTGAACGGTCGGAGGTGGTGACACCTGGACGCGTAGTTAATTTTTCCCTGAGTCTCTCACTCGACGGCCGGCGCATTGCGTATCGTTCAGTAGAAAGCCGCACGATGGGCGACGTCTACGTCACGGATCTTGTTGACGGTAGGGCCGTCAAGTTGACGGACATCAATCCAGAGCTAGGCAAGCTAAATCTCGGCGATCTCGAGGCCGTTCATTGGAAGTCTTTTGATGGAAAGGAAATCTGGGGCTTGCTGCTGACGCCGTTCGGCCATCGACGGGATCAGCGCATTCCGATGATTGTCTATTGTCATGGTGGGCCGATCGGCGGCTATACCTATGGGCTTTTCCCCCAGTTTGCACATCGCGTTGGACAAGTCGATCCGTATCCCGTTGAAGCTATGGCTGCGGCAGGAATGGCGATCCTGTTCCCGATGCCTCGCGGCGGCTCAGGCTACGGCGTAGAAGGCTTTCGCGCCATCATTAACCGTTGGGGTGAGGATGACTATAAAGACATCATGGCTGGAGTCGACTCCATGATTGCACGAGGTATCGCTGATCCGGATCGGCTCGGAGTAATGGGGGCTTCGTACGGTGGTTACATGACCGACTGGATCGTCACCCAGACGGGGCGTTTCAAGGCGGCATCAACGGCCGCGAGCATATGCGATCTGATCAACTTGTATTACTTCTCGGATGCCGGGGATTTTATCGTTGAGTATTTTGGCTTGCCCTGGGAGAAGACCGCACCGCTAATTCAGCATTCCCCTATCACGCACGTCCGCAACGTTTCAACACCGATTCTAATTCAACACGGGGAGAACGATAATCGGGTCCCGCTGAGCCAGGCGCAGGAGTTCTACAAAGCGCTCAAGGCTCTGCATAAGATCGTCGAGTTTGACATCTATCCTCGCGGCGGGCACGTAAATTACGAGCCGCCACTCGAGAGAGAATACATGCTCCGCAACCTGAAGTGGTTCCAGCGATGGCTCAAGCCAGATTCTCGATCAGAATTGACGAAGGAAAGGAAGCAATGAAGAAACAGTGTGGTCAAGTTGAGGCTCGCCTGAGTCTTGAAAATTGTGACTTTCGTTCAAACCGTTTACATGAACCGCAGCTCATACCAACACGAGTGCAACCACGCGAGTGCGTGTTGACGAGAACCCCCGGTACGTGTAAGCTCGCCTCGTTTTCGACGCCTCAACGTCCTGCCCGTCGGGTACCTGTGGGTTTTAAACAAGTGGGAATTTTCAAGGAGGCTATCAATGCAGACAATACGAAGAGAACCCAATCGCTCGTCCGGATTCACGCTGATCGAACTGCTCGTGGTGATCGCGATCATCGCGATCCTAATCGGACTCTTGTTACCGGCCGTTCAAAAAGTGCGCGAGGCGGCGTCCCGAGCCTCTCAGTTCGAACACCTTCAGGTGGTCGCATCGCGCGTACTCCAGACTACCGATGTCGAATCTCCCCTCCACGGGGCCCTCATTGGGCTGCAGGGGCTTGTCCGCAACGTGCAAGCCGGCCAGCTCCCGGATCCCGAGGAGGTCGCGCGGTTGCTGCATGACCTGCAGATGGGGGAGGCAGAGCTCAGGCAGGAGCTTGCAGACCTCGAGAACCCGGCGCGATTCCACGTTCCTGGTGAGCTGGAGGCGTACCTCGACCTGAAACACAACCTCACAGAGACGCTTCCCAAGCTCAACCAGCTCGAGCAACACCTGGCGCACGTTCTCCAGATCGTGGAGCGCTGATCGAGCGCACCCCACAGCGAGAAGAGGTCAGGCCTGACATTGTTGACATTTGCAACGACGGCCCCAGTCAGCTAACCCCGGTTTATTAGTATTCGCAAAACGCCGCTTGCTTGAGAGCCTGGCTCACTCCGGTGCTTTTGGCTATGTGACGAATCTCAGGCTCCGGAAGAGTGCCCAGGAGCTTAACGCGAGCGGCGTGGGTGTGCGGGGATTATTGACAATAGCTGAGCGTATCTCCTGATTGGATGACCATTGAGTCGTCTTCGCAATCTGATCGGCGACAGCCGCGGAGATCGAAGTCATCCTCGCTATGCGCAGAACCTCTTCTGTAGTTATGCGGGATTCTTGATCAGGTAATAAAGAATCCGCGGATCGTTGTCCTGTATCAACACGCCCCGTTCGCTTCGGTCGGCTTTGGTTGCGAGAATGATCTTCTCAGCATAAGGCATCGCCCGAACGCAATCCCACACGGTTGTATCTCTTCCGCCCGCGGATTCTTCTTTCGCCACGGGCCTCGCCGTCAAACTCGACAGAATCTCCCGGGGGTTCGCGTCAATTGAGATTGCAAAGTATAAAGATCTTATGCGGGGATGTCGATTTCGACCGTCGTCGTTCGACTTGTTAATGGAGGTGCGCGATATGAACAATAATTTGGTTTATCTCGATGAGCGAGTCAACGTCCCACTACGAAGAGGCACAACAAAGCGCGCGTGCCTGGATGCAGCGGGCTGGCGTCCACATCTCGCCGGCCTTAGGGTCGTCGACTGGAAGGGCGCGGTGCTTATTGGAGTCTGGCTGTGGATTGGGTCTTATGTCACGCTTCTTGTGGACTCTGTCCTTTATGCCGGTAATGGACTCGTGAAAATGCTCCTCATGACAGTTATACTCGACCTGTTGCACTAGGCTTAAAAATATCGAAGATCACGTTATGCAGCTTCCTTTGAACCCGCCCCTTTTGCCGATGCTCGCCAAGCGGGTCGGTGAATTACCCAAAGACGGAAAATGGATTTTCGAACCGAAGTGGGACGGGTTCCGTGCTCTGGTCTTTCGCGACGGTGGCGAGATCCTCATCCAGAGCCGCGACGAAAAACCCCTGAATCGCTACTTTCCCGAACTGCTCGAGCCGCTACACTCACAGCTGCCTGCTCGCTGCGTGCTCGACGGCGAAATCGTTGTTGCAAAGAATGGCGCGCTCGACTTCGATGCGCTTCAGCTCCGCATTCATCCCGCCGCGTCGCGGGTGAAGCTTCTTTCCGAGGAAATCCCGGCATCGATAGTCTTATTTGACCTCCTCTGCGAGGGAGATCGAGATCTGCGGGGCATGGCGTTCCAAGAGCGCCGCCTGAAGTTGGAATCGTTGCTCTCATCCGCGGCGCCGCCGATACACCTGACGCCCGCGACCAGCGAACTAAGCGTTGCGGCGGACTGGTTTCGTCGCTTCGAGGGCGCGGGTCTGGACGGCGTCATCGCTAAGCCGATATCTGGCGCCTACGAATCTAATAAGCGCGTGATGCTCAAGGTCAAACACGAGCGCGACTGCGATTGTGTCGTTGCCGGCTTTCGATGGCACAAGAACGGAACGGGCACGGCTGTCGGCTCACTCCTGCTCGGACTTTTCGACCACTCCGGCGCACTGCAGCATGTCGGCGTCTGCGCGAGCTTCACGGACAAGGTGCGTCGGGAGCTTGTAATATTTCTCGCACCGTACCGCCAGGACGCGCTCGCCTCTCATCCGTGGAAACACTGGGCCGAGCATGAACGAGCAAACAGTGAAGCCGAGCATCGCAGGCCGGGCGCTCAGAGCCGGTGGAGCCAGGGGAAGGACCTGTCGTGGGAGCCGCTGCGTCCCGAGCTGGTAGTCGAAGTCGCTTACGACCACATGCAAGGCAGCCGCTTCCGTCACATAGCGCAGTTTCGAAGGTGGCGCACGGATAAAAAGCCGGGCGACTGTACGTACGCCCAACTCGAAGTTGTTCCGCCGCAGGAGCTGGCTGAGATTTTCGGTGATGGTCGATAATGACCTAACCTCGAAAAGAGAGCCAGATTGAGTAGATGTTTCGCGCAAACACGCAAAGACAAGAACAATCTGTCTTTGCGGGACTCTGCGTCTTTGCGGAACTTTGCGTCTCCTTAGAAACTCCTAGCCTTGGGCCGGTAGAAGCTGGTAGCCCAGTGAGTGGGCCTGTTTCTTGAGAGCATTGATTCGTCGTTCCTTGTACATTTGTTCATAAGCTTGCTGGCCCGTCTCTACGTAGGC
>WNFR01007441.1_pt1 | contig 11129 bp, 6 predicted proteins | sample 5400221 | NCBI WGS metagenome assembly WNFR01 (sample SAMN13153357, study PRJNA577476) | soil metagenome | isolation source: 40 cm soil under Madrone tree | place: USA:California | collected 2016-06-14 | reverse complement strand
GGCCTTGGATTCTTTCGCCGGCCGCGGCAGTAGCATCATGGCGGCGGGTGTCACCCAAAGGATAAAAAGAATATCCGATGGCCATGGAGTCAAGGTGGGAGCGTGAGCGATACTCTGATAGAAGGTCTCCAGGGCTTGCGCAGCGCCGCCTAAAAAGAGCGCCGTGGCTAGCAGCATCCACAATTGGCGCAAGTAGGCTTTAGAACGCCGGGCCACCAGAAGTGAACACAGAGCAGCCCAAAGGACGATTGCGCTCTGCAGGAGATTCGATAACAGCAGACTCGTAGAAGGCTGAGGAACTGCTTCAACCACAACGAGCAGTAGCGCCGTCAGGAAACCTGTGACAGCGATAACGAGCCAGGAAAACTTGCCTGAGGGACGCAAACGAGAGACTCCACACGCTGCATTCAGTCTATGTCGAGTCCACTTTGCGAACAATCGCCGTGACGGGACGTGATACGAATAGGCAACACTCATAATTCAAGCCCCCAACCGTCGGAAACGGGAACCCCTTCTGTCGCTGGAAAATGAGTTGAGGTCAGGTCGGGCGTGTGCACCGACGCATAAGTGTTGCAGTGGGTGCCGCCGTCCGTTAGATTTGTATCTGCCGCTGCCCGGGTGGCGGAATGGCAGACGCTGAGGACTTAAAATCCTCCGGGGTTTTACCTCATGGGGGTTCGAATCCCCCCCCGGGCACTTGTTTTTTGGGGCGCGCACACCATTTTCGTCACAGCTACCGCAAGAACCTTCCACCCCGCGCCGTATCTTCTTCTAGAATCTCAGTGCCTGCGTCCGGGCTATGCTCACGCAGGCGAACGCGGCTGATATTTGGAGGCGATGTGGTTTTGAGCGACAACTTCGACCTGATCGTGATCGGCTGCGGCCCAGCCGGCGAAAAGGCCGGTGCGCAGGCGGCGTACTTTGGCAAACGCGTTGCGGTGATCGAGCGTGCCGAGCATACGGGCGGGAGCTGCATTAATACCGGCACCGTTCCCAGCAAGACGCTGCGCGAATCCGCGCTTTATTTTTCCGGCTTGAAGCAACGCGGCCTTTACGGCATCGATTATTCGCTCAAGGAAAATCTTACCGTCCACGATTTCATGCACCACGAGCGTGAAGTCGTCGAGATGGAGCGCCAGCGCATCCTAAAAAATCTTGCCCTCCACCACATCGAGCTCGTGCGCGGGCAGGCTGCTTTTCTGACACCACACACCGTGGCTGTTGCCGGTGCTCAGGGCATGCGTCAGCTAAAGGGAGAAGTCATCCTTATTTCCACCGGCTCCAAACCCCATCGCCCTTCAGAGATTGCTTTCGACGACATCCACACTTTTGATTCCGACACGTTTCTTCAGATGGATCGCATTCCGAAAAGCCTCGCGGTCATCGGCGGCGGCGTGATTGGTTGCGAATACGCTTCCATTTTCAAGGCGTTGGGAGTTGACGTCACGCTCGTCGACGGCCGCGACCGACTTCTCCCCTTTCTCGACAACGAAATCTCCGATCGCCTTCGCGACCGGCTTGCTGCCCTTGGAATGCATTTCCTGTTTAACGAGCGGCCGGTCAAAACCGAGAATTCCACGACTGGTGTGCGTCTGACGATGAAAAGCGGCAATGTCCTCGAAACCGATGCGGCGCTTTTTGCCGCCGGCCGTCGCGCCGCCGTGGATGGCTTGGCTCTCGAAAAAGCGGGCCTGGCGATCAATGATCGCGGGTATATCCCAGTCGACGAGCACTATCGAACGGCTGTCCCGCATATTTATGCTGCCGGCGACGTCATCGGTTTCCCGGCGCTGGCCTCCACTTCGATGGAGCAAGGACGCGTCGCCGCCTGTCACGCTTTTGGTTTGAAATACAAAGAGCGCGTTGCTTCTCTGCTCCCTATGGGCATTTACACCATTCCGGAAATTTCCGCTGCTGGCGAGACCGAAGAATCCTGCAAGGAAAAGAAAATTGATTACGTCGTCGGCCGTGCGCTCTACGAAAACAACGCTCGCGGCCACATCGTGGGCGATACGGCGGGCTTGCTCAAGCTCATCTTCGCTCGCGCCGGCAAGAAACTTCTCGGCGCCAGCATCATCGGCGAAAGCGCCACCGAACTAATCCACATCGGTATGATGGTCCTCGACAATGGCCTCACCATTGACGAGTTTATCGAGCAGGTGTTCAACTATCCCACGCTCAGCGAACTTTACAAATACGCGGCCTATGACGGCCTCGGCAATCTTGCCGGCCACAAGCTTCGCGAAGGTTAAACATGAGATTCCTTCTTCTCTTCTCTATTCTTCTCTGCGCTCTTTGCGTCTTTGCGTTAACTTTCTCCCCCGTGTTTTCCGTCTCACCGCTAACCGCTCACGATACATCAGAGCACTCGCGTTCCTACTTGGGCTTCGATCGCAACATGTATCCCGGAGATTCAAGTCTTCCCATCTTGCGCAAAAGTTTCGCGTTCATCAGCTACTGGCTCAGTCCCCCGCCCGGCGAAAGGCGCAACACCTGGAAGGGAAAGCGCGAACTTCTAGTCTCACATGGGTTTGGATTTTTAGTTTTGTATCGCGGGCCAGACAGCGGCGAGCTCAAAAGTGAAACCGATGCGAGGGTGAAAGGGAATAAGGACGCCGGCGAAGCCGCCGCCGCTGCGAAAGAAGAAGGCTTCGCAGCTGGAACAATTATTTTTCTGGACATCGAGGAAGGCGGTCGCCTCCCCGCCACTTATCACGCCTATCTCCGCGCCTGGATGGACGAACTCAAGCGTGCGAGCTTTACAGCTGGCGTCTACTGCTCCGGTATTCCTGTGAAGGAAGAACCCGGAGTCTCCATCACGACCGCGGACGACATCAGCAGTCACGCGCCTTCCCACGAAATCGTGATCTGGGCCTACAACGATGCCTGCCCTCCGTCGCCTGGCTGCGCATTTCCAGTAAACCCTCCAGCACCTTCGGCGAGCGGCATCTCTTATGCTGCGGTCTGGCAATTTGCGCAATCGCCGAGGCGAAGAAAACTCACCGCGCGTTGCCCCGCGAAGTACGCGCCAGATGGCAACTGTTACGCGCCTGGTGACACCGCTCACGCATGGTTCCTGGATGTGAACAGCGCTACCTCGGCCAATCCATCCGGTGTCCCCAAATGATCTTTCCAGAAAACACAAAGAGGCGGGTTTGACCCCACCTCTCTCCCTGCGACCTGCAGCCGTGTCTTAGATTTGCCCAAATCCGCCGTCGACAGGGATCTCAGCGCCCGTGATAAAGGATGCATCCTGCGACGCGAGGAACGCCACAGCCCCGGCGACTTCCTCCGGCTGTCCGATGCGCTTCATAGGCACCTGGGAAATAAAGCCTTTAAGCATTTCGTCCAACGTTTCTTTGGAGAGCCCCGTGCGTGCAAATCCGGCCGGTGTCTCAATCGGTCCGGGGCTCACGGCGTTCACACGGATGCCGCGCTCCACTAATTCCGCGGCAATCGAACGGGTGAACGAACGTAGCGCGGCCTTCGTGGCTGCATACGCCGTGCCGTTTGGCACCCCAATTTCGCCTGCCACCGAGGTATTGATAATGACCGAGGCGCCGTCGTTGAGGTGGGGCAAGGCTTTTTGGATGGTGAAGTAAACGCCTCTGGTGTTGATGTCGAACAATTCGTCGTAGAGATCTTCGGATGTGGCTGCCAAAGGCGCAAATTTGTAAATCCCGGCGTTCGCAAACAGAATATCTATTTTGCCAAGCTTCTGCGACACCGTGGCGTAGAGTTTGTCCAGATCCTTAGCAACGGATACGTCTGCTTGCACCGCTACTACGCCATTTCCGATCGTTTTCACGGCTTCGTCCAGCGTCTTCTTGCTTCGGCCCGCGATCACTACGCGCGCGCCTTCTTCCTGCAAACGCTTCGCCGAGGCCAGGCCGATACCGCTGTTGCCTCCGGTCACCACCGCTACTTTTCCTTCGAGTCTTTTCATGGTCGTCTCCTCAATCTCTTGCACCCTTCTTGTCCTAGGAGCCGGGCCGTTGCCCCTTTCGCACTCCCCTGACATTTCGATACTTAGATGAACATCGAAGTGTAAAGTTACGAGAAGTTGTGGCCCCCACAGGCCGAATAACCTTCATGGCCGGAAGCATCTAATATTCGTTACACTTAGGACTGAATTATGGACCGTTCTCAGATTGAGAAAGTATCGAAAGCGCTCGCCGACCAGACGCGCCTCAGAATCTTTGAGGCTATTTCAGCCAGGGGCCAAATGAATTGCGGTGAAATCGTCTCGATGCGGGGTGTAACCGCAGCAACCGTTTCACACCATTTAAAGGTTCTGAACGAAGCCGGATTGGTGGTCTGCCGCCGCGAAGGCCAGTTTGTTTACAGCCAGGCTATTCCCGAGACTATCGTAGCCTACGGGCGCGCACTCACAAAAATTTCCAAGCGCAAAAAATCGGCGCCGCGCAGATGACTTGAGGGACTTAGTTGGTGGGATTTCTCGGAAACTTGAAGTAAGGAAGCCGAACGCCCTGATCCATGATTTGATCGGCGCGGATATTGGCGGGCGCTTCGAAGCCTCCCGTGCCACCGCTGGTCACGTAGTCGTCTTGGTCCACTCCGTCGCCGCTCACACCCAGTCCGCCTACTAAGATTCCGTTGCGATACAAACCCGCACTTCCTGGGAAGAAAACGACTCCGCTTTTGTTCGCGTTAACTGCGCCACTTTGAAGCCCTTGCGTGCAGGGATTGGCCAGATCCATCGTATATAAATTGAAAAATGGCCCGGTGGATGAACCATCGATTCCCGGCGGATACAGCGGCTGCGCACCAAAACTGATCGTGCGGTTCGTCACCGCCGTTCCCATGGGCACGCCGTTCAAGTCTATTGTCGTTCGGCTTGCGCTGTTGAAGTACACCATGTTGCGCGCCTTTGTCGCCGCGACATCTATGCTGAAGACCGTCGAATCCTGCATCCGCCGCAGACCGATAATGGTTCCATCCAGATCCGCCACGGCAATCACCATTTTTGCTTTCGAGCCTGGCGGCAATCGAATCGCGGCGCGCGTCGTATTCGCTGTGGCTTCAGCATTGCTCAAGATTAGCGTCACGTCAGCTGCACTGAGCCCGCCGAGCGGTCCCGCTGCCGGCGTAATCAAATCGCCCTCGGGCGGCTGCCCCTGACTGTTCGACGCCGCCACAAGATAACTGCCCGCCCCAGCAACGGGCCCAACGGTAAATCCCGCAGGCCGGGCGGTCTGACTCACGAAGGGCAGCGCAATGCCGCCGATAAATACCACGCCCGGAGCCGCAGGTGTCGGACCAAATGTATCTGGCGGTGCGGTTCGCGCCGATGTCGCTCCGGCGAACGCTGCGTATTCCGCGACGTTCAAATTATTCGAAGTAGTCACGACGCCGATTCCACCAACCACAACGTTTTTGTAGAAAATCGGCACGCCGCCAGGATTCACCGTGGTCGCATCCGAATCATTGATGTTGGCTTTGCCGGTAAGCACGCCGAGCCCAAATCCTCCGCCGAGCGCCAGCGAAGGAGGAATCTTGCTCTGAAAGGTGGGGTCATTGATAAGCGTGCAGCCCCGATTGGTGGTTTCGATTCCATACAAATCCGCGGGAGGTTGGTTCATAACACCGGGTGGAAAATGAATTCCGCTAATGAACCGTATGGTTCGCGAGGAAAGCGGCGCCTGATCGTTGCTGAAAAACGCGCCGGTCCGCGCCAACGCTACTGCGACTTCATTCGCATCCTGCACTTGTCCAAAATTTCCCGTGGCCGTAGCGGGAGCATTCTGCGTTCGAAACACGCCTAGCACAAATCCGGCGCGGTCTACAATCGCCACGGTCATGTCGACGTTCACGGAGTTGACCGTCGCCTGAACGATATTCTGGACATCGGCTCCTTGCAGAGGCTGAACTGGAGTTGCCGGCGGCGAAACAGGTGTACTGCTTCCGCCCCCACAACCAACAATGATCATCGCGAGCGCTAATGCGATTCCCAATGCCAGAAATACACCAGGCGCGATCGTTTTGTTTCGCTGTTGCAACGCGCGCCGCGATTCCACCGGCTTCTGCAGTGTGTGAGTCGTTTCCATTTTGCGAGTACTCTCGTTGGTACCACACTCGTTTCCAGCGGCTCAACGCATTTGCCTTGGCAGAGCGGCGTACTGGTGAATGGCTGCGGGCGTTCGGCGTGTTATCGAATGTCTCCATCGATCCGGGAAAAGTGTTGCTCGCTGCTCGTCGATATTGTTAGCTAGTACGCGATTCCTTTTTCTTTCATCGAGCAGGGCAGGCCGAACGCATGATCGTTCTCTTCTCGCGGAAATATCGACGCGCGTTCTGCGCGGTCTGCTGTATTTCAGCTCTTTCCTGCGCCGGGGTCGCCGGCGCGAAGCAACAGGAGCAATCGCCGCCAAGTTCCCAAGACTCCGCAAAAAAATCGAGTGAACAGGGACCGCCACTGCGAATTCCGCGGCAAGAGGCGCAGACCAGCGCAGCGCTGGATGGTTTGGTGCGCGACTCAAGCACGACCGGAGCCACTCGCCCCGTTCCGGCGGCGGCCCTCACACTGAGAAACACACAATCTGGGCAGATATTCAGCGGTACAAGTACTGATGAGGGGGTCTTCCGAGTTTTTCCGCTGCCGCCGGGCCACTATCAGCTGCGTGTTGAAGCCAAAGAATATGCACCGTTCGTTCTGCCCGATCTTCCCTTGCAGCCAAACGAAATTGTGACGCTTGAAATCTCGCTGGTCAGTGTTGCGGCGGTGGAAGCGCGCTCGCGGCTGCCGCGTCTCCCTGAGCTTGGCCCCGCGATTTCCGCCGAAGCGCAACCTTCGTTCGGGAGCTATCGGGAGTTTCGCCATCGGCTCGATTCCGATCCCAATTACATAGAAAATATTTCTCGAGACACGCTTCCGCCCGTAGCCGATGTCTACAACGCGGTTCCCAATCGCTGGGCCCTCGAGCAGCCCGACTACCGCCGCTATCCGCAACGCGGCGAGTACGTTTACACGAAGTCCCGCTGGTACGATCCTTTCAATCACAATCGCCTCAAGGGCGACGAGCCTATTTGGCCGGAACTGCTTGGTCAGCAGATTTATCTGAATCTCACTGCGACTTCGGAATCTTTTCTTGATGGCCGCCGGGTTCCTTCGCCCAGCAATGTGAGTACCGCGCGCCCGGGCAGCTCAGGGTTTTTCGGGGAAGGCGAACAAGCGTTTTTTGACCAAACGCTTCGTTTCGCGTTTGATCTATTCCATGGGGACGCGGCATTCAAGCCCGTGGACTGGCGCATTCGAATCACACCCGAGCTGAGCCTCAACAATTTGAATGTCCGCGAGCTCGGCCTCGTCGGGCCCGATCCTCGCAGCGGCACTAACCGCTTCGACGATCACGTCGGACTCCAGGAAGCGTTCGTTGAAGTGAAGCTTCACGACCTCGGCCCGAATTATGATTTCATTTCCGCGCGCGCTGGCGTTCAGCAGTTCAATGCCGACTTCCGTGGTTTTTTGTTTGTTGACGAGCAGCCGGCGCTGCGTGTTTTTGGGAATCTCCGCAGCGATCGCCTCGAATACAATCTCGCGTATTTTCATTTCCTCGAAAAAAATACCAACAGCGGGCTCAACACGTTTAACCGCCGCCACCAACAAGTTCTTCTCGGTAACGTCTATCTACAGGACTTCTTTTTCCCGGGTTACACGGCGGAATTTATCGCTGCCTGGAACAAAGATGATCCCAGCCTCCACTATGATGACAATGGGTTTCTCGTTCGGCCTTCACCGGTTGGAAATGTCATCAATCAGAATCCCGGCGCTGGTCCAATTCTTCACGGCATTCGCGTCGGTTATTTCGGCTGGCTGGGCAGCGGGCACATCCGCCGGCTCAATCTCACGCACGCTTTCTATCAAGCTGTCGGCGAGGACACGTTCAATCCCATCGCAGGACGCCGCGTCACTGTCAACGCGCAAATGGCAGCCGCGGAGATCTCCTATGACAAAGACTGGATACGCTACCGCATCTCCACTTTCTACACTTCCGGCGACGCTAAGCTTCGCGATTCGCGAGCTCGCGGATTTGATTCCATCGTCGACTTGCCAAATTTCGCAGGCGGACTCTTCAGTTTTTGGAATCGCGAAGGCGTTCGACTGCTCGGCTCTGGAATTCTCCTCACCACGCCGGGCAGCCTGATTCCTTCTCTGCGGGCGAGCAAAGAAGAGGGCCAGGCCAATTTCGTAAATCCGGGAATTTTTCTCGCGAACGCGGGTACGGACTTTGAAATTACGCCAAAACTGCGGGGCTTCGCCAATTTCAACTTTCTCCGATTCGAACGCACCGAGCCGCTGGAATTTCTGCTTTTTCAATCGCCGATCCATCACACCATCGGTGAAGACTTGGGTCTGGGCGTCGAGTACCGCCCGCCGCTAACAGAAAATATCATTCTCACCGGCGGAGCATCCGCCCTCCAGCCGGGCCAGGGTTTCAAAGACATCTACACCAGCCGAACGCTTTTCTCGCTTTTCGGCTCCGTGAAGTTTACTTTCTGAAGTGCATCGATTATGAACAGCGAACGCCAATCCGTGTCGTCTTCTCTGCGAACCCTCAGCGTTCTCTGCGTCTCTGGGTTATCTCTTTTCCTTGCACTTTATGCGAGCTCCAAGGTTCGCGTGGTGGCCACTCAAGAATCAGCTACATTCCGAGGCCAGTCACAGGAACAAGCGGATCGCAAATCATCCGGCTGCATCTCCTGCCACACTTCAACCGACGAACCCACGATGCATCCCACGAAAACCGTCCATCTAGGTTGCACGGATTGTCATGGTGGCAATTCGGCCGTTTCGGTTGGATCCGGGAGTGCATCGAATTCTCCCGAATACAATTCCACAAAAGAAAAAGCGCACGTGCAGCCGCGCGATTCTTCGTTCAAAAATCGTTCGGCTCTTCCCGAACGCACCTTTACGAAGTGGCTCAAAGAATCAGCCGAATACATTAAATTTGTAAATCCCGGCGACCTGCGCGTCGCTCCGGAAACTTGCGGCCCAGCAGGCTGTCACGCCGCGGAGACGCGTGCTGTTTCCACCAGCATGATGACGCACTCGGGGATGCTCTGGGGCGCGGCGCTCTACAATAACGGCGGCTATCCTGTGAAAAACACGCGTTTCGGTGAAAGCTACAATCGCGACGGTGTGCCGCAATCGGTCAAAACGTCTCCCGAGCCCACGCAAGAAGAGACCCGAACGAAAGGTGTCATACCCGAGTTGGATCCGCTCTTTCGGTGGGAAAGTTCGCAGCCCGGCAATGTGCTCCGCGTTTTTGAGCGCGGCGGCCGCAAGAAAGCGGAAATCGGCAATCCCAATCGTGAAGAAGACGCCGGGAAGCCGGATGACAAGCTTAGCGAGCGCGGTTTTGGCACAGGACTGCGCACCGATCCTGTCTTTCTCGGCTTGCAGAAAACGCGCTTGCTTGATCCGATCATGTCGCTTCCGGGCACCAACGATCATCCTGGTGAGTATCGCGGAAGCGGCTGCGCGTCATGCCACGTCATTTATGCGAACGACCGCGATCCGTCGCACTCGGGCGCTTATTCGAAGTTTGGTCACTCGGGCATTACCGCTTCTTCCGATCCGACGATTCCCAAGAACGAGTCTGGCCATCCCGTCAAACACGCATTCACCCGCTCCATCCCTTCGAGTCAGTGCATGATCTGCCACATTCACCCCGGCACGAACATGGTCACGACGTATTTCGGGCTAACGTGGTGGGACAACGAAATTGACGGCGACAAAATGTATCCGAAAGAACAGCACAATCCGACGGAGGAGCAGCGCTATGAATCTTTCGAACGCAATCCGGAGGGCGCTGCTGTTCGCGGCCTATGGAGTGACGAGAAATTCCTGGAAAACGTGGGTAGTCCCGAATTCAACAAGCAATTGAAAACCACGCAGTTTGCCGATTTTCACGGGCATGGCTGGATTTTCCGTGCGGTCTTTAGTCACGACCGCAAAGGGAATTGGCTGGACAAAGACGGCAAGCAGATTGCATTTGATGATCCCGACCGTTTCGGCAAAGCGGTGCACCTCGCGGACATTCATCTGGAAAAAGGAATGCATTGCAATGATTGCCATTTTGCGCAGGACAATCATGGCAACGGAAAAATTTACGGTGAACCACGGGCGGCGATCGAGATCGACTGCATCGATTGCCACGGCACAATTCGAAAGAAAGCCACGCTGATTACTTCAGGCCCGGCAGCGCCGGAAGGTGGCCGCCATCTGGACGCTCTCCGCACCCCGTGGGGGCTTCGCCGGTTCGAATCGCGCGACGGAAAGATTGTTCAGCGGTCCATGGCGGATGAAAACAAGGAATGGGAGATCGTTCAGACTATCGACAGCATCACGCCGGGCAATGTGCATTTCAGCGAAAAATCTTTTCGCGCGAAACTGATAAAGAAGGATGGCAGCGTGTCTTCGCAAATGCCGGGCGACGAAAGTTCACTTGCCCACGCCAATAGCAGCATGACCTGCTACTCCTGCCATACTTCGTGGACGCCCACCTGTTTCGGCTGCCATTTGCAAATGACCGCCAACGCCCGCAAGCCCATGCTGCACAACGAAGGCCTGCTCACAAAGAACTACACCAGCTACAACTTCCAAGTTTTGCGCGACGACATTTATATGCTTGGCGTGGATGGCACGGTCACCGGCCATCGCATCGCCCCCGCGCGTTCTTCCTGTGCGGTGCTCGTCAGCTCGCAAAATGCCAATCGTGATTGGCTTTACTACACGCAGCAGACCATTTCAGCGCCAGGCTTCTCCGGACAAGCTTTTTCCACTTTTGTGCCGCACACGGTACGTGCCAAAGAAACCAAACAATGCAGCGATTGCCACGTCTCCGCCAAAACTGACAATAATGCCTGGATGGCGCAGCTCTTGCTGCAAGGCACTAATTTCATGAATTTTATGGGCCGCTACGTTTACGTCGCTACCGGCAAGCATGGATTCGAAGCGATAGCCGTTGCCGAGCACGACGAACCGGAAGCCATATTTGGCAGCGACCTGCAGCGCATCGCGTATCCCGACAACTACAAGAATTTCTTACAGCACCATCGGGAACTCAGCGCCGCGGCCGAACATTCTGGCAATGTCCTCGACATCC
>WNFR01007439.1_pt1 | contig 11130 bp, 9 predicted proteins | sample 5400221 | NCBI WGS metagenome assembly WNFR01 (sample SAMN13153357, study PRJNA577476) | soil metagenome | isolation source: 40 cm soil under Madrone tree | place: USA:California | collected 2016-06-14 | reverse complement strand
GGGAGGACTGTTGCTTAGAGCAACGTCACGCCTTGCTGGCGCTCGTCCAATACGCGAAGTAGCTCGTCCACAAGCACCATCATCTGCTCAGAATCTTCCTCTTGTGAAACTGCTTTACACAATTCGCGTACATCAGAAGTCGCAGGAACGGATTCCATGATTGTGCCTCCTTGCGTGGCGCACCTTGTGATTTTGCAAGGAATGTTCCAAAGTTCTAAGTCTCGGAACATCAATGCCTAGCGAATAGTTGCGGTGGCGCTCTTTTTAAGCACTTTGGAAATATTCCCGGACGGATGGAAGATTTTCCCCAGTTCAGCAAATACCCTGAAAACTGTAGAACTCTCTTAGTGCGGAAGTCACCCACCGGTGGCAGGTAGGATTACAGATCGCACCTTCGCGATCATCTCGGTTGGCCCTTCTAACTTGTGCAGATAGTAGTCGGGAGGTTCCACTGCGTCGGGGAAAACAATTTCACCCGAGAGAATCATTATGGGCAGGTTCGGGCTGAGCCGCCTCAGTTCTGCGACAAAATCGCTCCCGGTTGTTGGAGGCAAGAGATGATCGCTAATCACAAGATCTACGTAATTAGCCTTGAACACTTCCAAGCCCTGTGTTGCATTGGCTGCCGTCAGGACGACATAGCCCGCGCTTTCTAGGACCATTTTGCGAACCGAGAGCGCCAGCTCCTCATCGTCAATACAAAGAATCGTGCGAATGACCAAGCAAAGCGGGACATCCTCAGTTCCGAAATTGTCGGCGAGGAAAACATGGCTGTCTGGTCAAAATTGCACAGCTGCGCGAAAACCATTTTCCGCTGCTCGAACCTGCCAGCTTGGATAATGTGTTGAAAATGAGCAGTATTGAGCATTTTTCAACTATGGGACGTTGCATCATGTGTGGTCGTGAAAACTAGGGAACTCACCCCGAAACAGATATTGTCCGTGCCCTGTCCTACTTGTGGTGCGGCACCCAAGGAACGTTGTGAACTGAATACGGGTGCCCTGCGCACCGAGGCCCACCGAGATCGGAAACTCTCCGCAGCCGATGCCGCGGAAACAAAGTCCCGCCAACGATAGCTTCCGGTAGCTGAAGCACCGCAGACTGAATTCCGCCTCACAAACCAGCAACCCGAGAAGCCGCTAGAGCACCGCAACACTCCAAACCCCGCGCTAGAAGGCAGGTACAGCCGAACGTAATTCGTGACTATTTCCCCGCACGGGTCTAGAATTGATTCAGGTACTTACCTTTTCCTTCCAAGCGCCGGAGGAGAGGCGGGCTATGCAGGACGAACAACAACAAGAACTCTGGCTGAAACTCTGCCAACAGGCTGCGAACGAGCAAGACACGGAAAAATTCATGGCGCTGATCCATGAAATAAACGTCCTGCTCAATAAGGAAGAACAGCGGCTAAAGCAGGACCGGCAACACCAAGAGTGGTAGAGAGCCTGCCTCTAAGCTTTGGTTGCGGAAGCCGCCATCGGCTTGATCTTCTCAAAAGCGTCTTCTGCTCTTCGCAACGCCTCTTCCACATTGGCACAGATGTTCTCCCGGCCAACCACTTCCTCGAACTCTGCTTGATGTATCAATCGCGCTGGCTGCTCGCGCGCGCCGCATACGATGAGCGTCCGCCCGGAGGCATGCAGTTGTTTCGCCGCTTGTTCCAGCGCAAACAGGCCAGTGGCGTCAATCGCCGTCATGTTGCGCAGGCGAATGACGACCACCGGGGACAGCGTCTGCATATTCTCCGTGATCACCGAAATCTTGTCGCTAGCGCCGAACAGAAACGGCCCGTGAATACGGAATATGGTCACGTAATAAGGAATGTCCTTGTCCTGCAGAATATGAATGCGGCCGTCCTCAATGTAGTCGTCGGTCACCTGGGAGACGGTCGTGGTGCTGGCCACGCGTGTAATAAAAAGTAGCGCCGCCAGGATCATGCCCGCTTCAACCGCCACCGTGAGATCGGCAAACACGGTCAGAGCAAAGGTGACCAGCCATACGCTGATGTCGGTCTTGGTCAACTTGAGGAGTTGGGGAATTTCGCGCCACTCGCCCATGTTGTACGCGACAATCATCAGGATTCCCGCCAGGGCGGCCATCGGAATGTAACCGGCCAGCCGCGCCGCAAATAGCAGCACGCACAATAGCGTGAGCGCATGAATCATGCCTGCAACCGGCGATTGTGCGCCGGAACGAATATTGGTGGCGGTGCGGGCGATGGCACCGGTTGCAGGCAGTCCTCCGAACATCGGCGAGACGATGTTAGCCACACCTTGCCCCATCAGCTCCACATTCGGATTGTGGTGGTCGTTGCTCATGCGGTCAGAAACTACCGCCGACATGAGTGACTCAATCGCCCCCAGCATCGCCACCGTGAACGCTGGCCCGAGCAGTCCGTGAACCAGGCTCGCGTGCCAGCGCGGAATCGCCAGATGTGGTAAGCCGCTGGGGATGCCGCCAAAGCGTGTACCCACAGTTTCTACTGAAAGTTTAAGAAAATATGCGGCAACCGTGGCGCCAAGCATGGCCACGATTGGTCCAGGAATGCGTCCGGAAACGGCGCGGCACGCGAGCATCACTACCACCGTAGCCACCGCCACGAGGGTTGCCTGCAACGACCATGTTGGAGATGCTGCAGCGAGTGCCTTCATTCGCAGCCAGAACTCGCCCGGAACCTTTTGCAAATGCAGCCCGAAGAAATCCTTGATTTGCGTGCTGGCAATCAACACGGCAATTCCGTTCGTGAATCCAAGCACCACCGGACGCGGAATAAATTTCACCGCAGAACCCATGCCGGTCGCACCCAGAATAACCAGCAGAATTCCCGCCATCACCGTGCACATGAACAGCCCATCTACACCGTGAACAGCCACGATTCCCGCAACGACAACAACGAAAGCCCCCGTCGGTCCGCCAATCTGCGTCTTCGATCCGCCCAGCGCAGAGATCAGAAACCCAGTCACCATCGCGCAATAAATTCCCGCCTGCGGAGTCAGCCCAGAAGCGATGCTGAACGCCATCGCCAGCGGCAACGCCACCAGTCCGACTGTGATCCCAGCAATCAGATCCCGAATGAATTTGTCGAGGCTGTAATCGCGCAGGCACAAAACCGACTTCGGCAGCCAGCAGTCATTGATACCAAAAGAAAGAACGCGAGAAGACATACTTCATTGCATTATTGCAGCTCGCGATATCTTTCTGTAGCTCCAAACAAACCAAAGGTCTTTGCCCATGTGGTGCGACACGCTTCGACTTCACTGCGAGCAGACTTTGTCCGCCGCCTTCGACTCTGCCGAACCCATAGCCGGCATAGATGTTTTTCGATTGGACTTCCCAGCGAGTTCTACTCAGATTCGGACAGCAAGCTGCTGCCGTGAAGCAGCATTATTAAAACGTGAAGCAGCATTATTAAAATATGACCCGCCCCCGTTTTCCGGTCCTGTCGTCCCGAGGCGAATAGCGCAGATCCGTAAACTCCGTCAAGCTCATATGGATGCTGTGCTCTGTGAGGCCATTTCGGACAAGAACCGGCACACGTCCCCGCGATCAAGTAACCGTCTATTTGGCCTCAGATGACGCCAAGTTCGTAAGTGAGGCCGGGTTGGTCATCGATGGATGCTATACGGGGGTTTGAAGTGCTGAAAGTAATCTGTCGCTGGACAGGATCAAATCGTGCCAGCAAAGCACCTCAGCCGCCAGGACTCGTCATTTTATTTCTCTGGGTTCAGGCCGCACCGTTTAATGGATTTCGTTCGCGCTCAACTTGGCAGTAATTTCGGACTGATTCAATTTCGGCTCTAAGCTTGCCGATTTGCGCGGAGTACCGTATCGCGGTCAGGAGTGCTCCCGCCTCCGTTCCAAGAAGAAAAAGACCAACACCTAACCAGGTATCCATCTCGGCGCTTTCATGCCCGTACGCAGCGAATGCGCTACTTCGTCTGAAGCCGCGTGCTTGGAAAGAGATCGGCGAATGCAAGAAAAGCAGTGCATGTGCAGAGCTTGACACCGCCGACATTGTTAGAGATGGCGATTTTCGCCAGCTATCGAATCGGTTTGCTAAAATGCTCCGCCATGGAGCCCTCGCTGTTGTGTCCCGACTGCAAAAGATTGGAGCGTGAATATCAGCTCACTATTGCTGAAATCTATTCTGTTGTCGGTGGAAGGTTCAAAAGCGTACGCGAAAAATTGCACCAATTATTTCGATGGCAGGATGTGCGCGACGAGGCTGTGGAGGCGTTCTACGAACACAAAAAGACTCACGTAAGGCGAGCTTCCGGTCTGCGCAGGGTAGCTTAGTTTAAGGCATTCACAAGTGACGCACATGGGGTTCGTAAATTCTAGGAGACGGGGTTTTATTGCAGAGGCATGAGCACCACAAAGAGCGAAGACCTGCGACGAAACTCTCAGCGGCTAAGAAACAAATCCGCCATACTGATGCAGCAACGGGAAGCCCTCACGAAGCAATCGTTTCGTTTGATCGAAGAATCAATCGCTATGGAGAAGAAGCTGCTGATGCTGTCGAAGATCGCAGAGAAAAATTGCAAGAAAACGTAACCTCAATACCTTGCGGAAAAAGTCTAAGGCCGAACGGTTGTGGTACGAACGTTTAAATTGAAAGTAGAAGGTGGGGCAAAGTTCAATTCTCTTTAGTTCTTTTTCTTCTCTTTTTTCTTTTCAGTGTCTTTTACGTCCGCTTCGATGGTTACATCCACGGATGCGCCGGGTTTGAGTCCCACTTGTTCTCCTTGCTCGTTTTCCAGCTTGTTCTCGATTCGTATCTCTTGGTAGAGCGGCTCTGCGTCTGGCACAACGATTTCAGCTTTTTCCGGCTCGTTCGGGTCGGGTGATTTGATGATCCTATTAACCGTCCCCGGCAGGGTTGTGCTCGGCTTGTCCTCGTTTTCCATGCCTGACTTCTCAGTTTTCATTCACCAAGTGTACTGTACAGAACAATCAGTCCACCGTGTTTAGCATTTCCCTAATCTACGTTTTCGTTCACCGCTAAGACGTACAGCGCAGATCGAGCACTGTCTGAGGGGGAGGCGTTTCGGCGGGCCTTCTTTTCTAGTTTTTACGGCTGCTGCCGCTCTCTGTTTGAATTTTGAAGAATGTGCAAGATTGACCATTTTTCTTCCTTCGGATTGAGACATCATTCAACACATGGGCAAGAAACCTACGCCCGAACGGGTACAGGCCGTCCGTTGTCCGACTTGTGGCGCGGCACCGGGAGAGAACTGCGAACTGAGCACAGGACAACCGCGTACAACTCCGCATCGTGACCGACCCTTAATCGCTACGGATTGACTTTCGATGAACATCACACAATGCCTTCATCTGGATCATCCACGGACATTACTCGGCAGGATGCTAATGATCTTTTGCAAAAGTTCATTAGCGAGCGGATAAGGGTGCAGGCAGTATTTGTTGGGCGCGGCTCCGTGAGTGCTTCGACGGCTGGATTTGTCAAGCGCCGAGAAAACGGGATGGTTGGCGTGTCCGAGGGCAATGTGAACGATCCTTCCACCATCAAACGATGCGTGATCGTTGGACGGCGAGTGACGGGATTTCGGGGATTTGGAGCTGGCGACCCCGCGGGACCGCAACGCCAGCTTTGAGCTGCCCAAGATCGTGGCCAAGGGACAGACCCGCTTTACTGGTTTTGATGACAAGATCATCCGAGAGTTTTCCCCCAGCCGCCAGGCTGGTGAATTACGAACCCGATCTCTTAGCTTCGCGAACGGGCGTTTTACGCGGCGAAATCGATTTTTGTAATCGGTGGAGGTTCGTGCTTCTCTGCAATCCTGCCCTCGCTACTGATCTTGGCCAGTTCGGAGTTAAGTTCGGCTCCGACCAAAATTGCAAAGCCCGTCCAATACAGCCACACCATTAGCGCAATCCCCGCGCCCAGTGTTCCATACGTTTTGTTGAAGTTCGCAAAGTGGCGAAAGTAGAAGCCGAGCACATAAGAGAGGGCAATCCAGCAGCCCACGGCGAGGATGGCGCCCGGTAGCGTGGCCAGAAAACGCTGTTTGACATTCGGAGCCAGGTAGTAAAGCGCTTCCACTGCCAGAATGGTGAAGGCAATCGCAATAGACCAGTGAATCAATGGCCACAGCAAGACAAACAAATTGGAGAGATGAACGCGACTTGCGAGCCACTCTCCGAATCTCGGTCCGACGATCATGACGGCTAGCGTCAGCAGCAACAGACCTCCTATTGCTAAGGCTAGTCCTACCGCCAGCGGGCGTGTCTTCCAGAATGGGCGATCATCTTGCACGTCATACGCAACATTCAACGCTTCAATCGCTGCCGAAAATCCGCCCGACGCTGCCCACAGGGTGCCCAGGATGCCAAAAGAAAGGAACGCCCCTCGGTTTGGTGTCACCACATCTGCCAGGATCCTGCGGACCAAGCCCATGCTATCGGGTGGTATAAATCGCCCCATAAGGCCCAAGGCTTGCCCAAACAGATCCGGTACTGGCAAGAACGCTACAACCGCAGACAAGAAGATCAGGGCTGGAAACAACGACAAAACAAAATAGTAGGAGAGTGCCGCCGCCATTTGCGTGGTATGGTTTCGGATCACATCGCCATACGTTCGAGCCAGCGCGTTCTTGATCCCTTCCGGTCTCACGAGCAGTTGGATGCGGGTTCTCGTTTCTGGGAGGATACTGAAATTCCTTTTTGGCCGTTAACTCGATGCGACCAAAGCTTTACCCCCCATCCACAAAGATCAGAGTGAGTATTACCCGTATTTCCAGCTTCGAGTACTGAAACACCCACGCAGCCGCGTCTGGGCGCCTGAGTCCGTTACGGAACTCTGCTTTGCCAAAGAATGCACGTTTATGACATCATCGCTCCATAGCAGAATTCTTTCCCTGAAGTCGTTCACGCCTAGGGTTTAGAGACATGCCCGCTAGCTCTGCTCTTGAAAAGGTTAACGCACAACTGCGCGCAGTTGCGCTCACCTGTTCGGGGGTGAGTAGCCCGAGCCGTGGTTTACTCAAGAACGTATTCCTGTTCTGAGGGCGACCGGTTGGGAGAGCAGCGGTGTGGCAGCCCTGAGAGACACGTTATGGTGATGACCGGTCTTTACGATTACCGCCTTGTTAGCCTCTCCATCCTGATCGCTATTTGTGCATCCTACGCTGCCCTTGAGCTCGCGGGGCGGACTACAGCTGCAAAGGGCCGAATGCGCATTGCCTGGCTCGCGGGCGGCGCTACCGCTATGGGCTTGGGTATCTGGTCCATGCACTACATTGGAATGCTAGCTTTCAGCTTGCCCGTACCAGTGCTATACGACTGGCCCACCGTGCTGCTGTCCCTGCTGGCTGCCATCTTCGCCTCCGCTGTTGCGTTGTTCGTAGCAAGCCGAAAGAGAATGGGCTGGATTCGCGCCATAGCAGGCAGTGCAATCATGGGCGGCGGCATCTCCACTATGCACTACACCGGTATGGCGGCGATGCGATTGCGCGGGATGTGCTCCTACGATCCATTGCTTCTGACTTTATCGGTCGTGTTCGCAATCGCCATTTCGCTAATCGCGCTATGGCTCACGTTTCATTTCCGAGAGGACGTGACAACCTCGCCTTGGTGGAAAACAGGTAGTGCCGTGGTGATGGGGGCTGCTATACCCGTGATGCATTACACGGGAATGGCCGCAGCGCGGTTCACGCCCTCGACTAAGGTCCCGGACACTGCTCATGCCGTGAGCACTTCCACTCTCGGTTTTGCGGGCGTCAGCTCCCTCACACTGTTAGTCCTCGGCGTCGCGGTAATGACATCGAACTTCGATCGCCGTGTTTCCGCTCAGAGGTTGCGGCTCGCCTCAAGCGAGCGGCGGTTCCGAGGGCTCTTGGAGGCGGCTCCGGACGCGATGTTGGTCGTTAACGGTGAGGGCAAGATTGTTCTTGCGAACGCCCAGGTGGAGAAGCTGTTTGGTTACAGTCGAGAAGAGTTGCAAGGGCGCACGCTTGAGATGCTGATACCAGAACGCTTCCGGGAGAAGCATCCATCGCATCGGACCAGTTTTTTCAGTGACCCTCGGGTGCGGCCAATGGGAACTGGCTTAGAGCTGTACGGTCTCCATAAAGAAGGTCGCGAATTTCCGGTCGAGATTAGCCTCAGCCCCCTGGAGACAGACGAAGGCATCTTGGTTACGAGTGCCATTCGCGATATTACCGAGCGCAAGCGGGCAGAACTGAGCCTCCGTGAACTTTCTGGCCGGTTGCTGCAGTTGCAGGATGAGGAAAGAAGGCACATCGCTCGCGAACTCCATGATAGCGCCGGGCAGACGCTCGCCGCCTTGAGTATGCAATTGACTCCACTAGCCGAAGACAGCAAGGCCACTCCAGATTCCGTCAAGGTCATTAAGAAAAGTCTCGGGCTTATTAGCGAACTCTCCAACGAGGTGCGGACGATTTCTCATTTGCTGCATCCGCCGCTGCTGGATGAGGTTGGCCTTTCATCTGCTCTTCGTTTGTTCGTTGAAGGATTTGCGGAGCGCAGCAAGATCAAAGTGGACTTGGAAATTCCCAATGATTTCGCACGACTTCCACAAGAATTGGAAACGGCGGTTTTTCGGGTTGTGCAGGAATGCCTCACGAACATTCATCGCCATTCAGGGAGCGCAGTAGCTAAGGTTCGGGTTTCCCGGTCTGACACCGACCTTCGCGTTGAAGTGCAGGACCAAGGCAAGGGGATATCGCCAGAGAAGCGATTGGAAATGGAGCTGGCTGGCAAGGCGGGAGTTGGGATCCGAGGTATGCGAGAAAGAATCCGTCAACTGGGAGGCGCCTTGGAAATCGGTTCTCAGCGCATCGGCGGAGGAATGACACTCGTAGCGCGCCTGCCGATTGCGGGGAGATCCCTGGAATCCGCCATCTAAAGGAACGTCAATACCAACGTTATGGCTGGATAGCGAGGGATGCCATTGCTGAGACAAGGTGTTCACCTAACCCGCGATTGGTCGAACCTGACCCTAAGAAACTGCTGGAGCGCATCCATGCGGCAGAAGCGGCGATTTTTAACCGTCTTCAAGACCTGGCACGCTCCGATAGCCCGGACCATAGAGCGGAACAGCAGGCCACCGCAGATGCGCTAAGCGCTCTGCGGGTTTTGAAACGGGACAAGTTGCAGTTTCCGGATTGGAAATCGCATTGAGTCAGGCGGCAATTTGGTCGAGCAAGCTTCGAGCCTTTGCAATTAGAACCGCAACCGCCTGAGATTTTGACACTACGGCAGAAACACCAGCGGCGCGAGCTTCCTTCTCAACGAAGGGATCGCTATGGGAGGTAAAAATAATCACTGGGACGGCCGGCGTCAGCTTCTTCAGCGCGCGCGTTTCTTCCAGGCCATTCATGACAGGCATTGAGAGGTCCGTCACAATTAGTTCAGGGCGCAGCAGTTGAGCCATTTCGATTGCCTCCTGGCCATTTTCAGCCTCCCCGCATACCTCGAAATCTCCTTCGCGCGTGAGTTCGCACAGCGCTTCGCGAACGAGCTGATTGTCGTCAACGACTAGCACTGACTTGACAGGCATACGAACACTCCTCAGTTGCATTCTCGTATGAACGGACACCCCTTTAGCTAGTGTCAGGTTCGATGCGCAAATCGACTTGTCAGGTTTTGACCACACAATCGGAAACGTATGGGAATTCCAGTTCCTTAGATTCCTCGCGTTCCAGCGGTAATCACGTTGAATACTGTAGGTTAGCGATTTCTCGACTACGCATTCGAGTTGGGGATGGATCTTTCAGCGACTCGGAGGAATCTCAGGTAATGAGGCCTTCGTGTGTGGCGCAGCTACTTGACAACTATATCTTTAAGATATATCATGTATTTAGTTCATAGCCAATAAATTTCTAGTTCACCGGCGAGACGAACTTGCGCACACGAGCGCACTGGACAGTCGAAGCCACCTTCCGCCGGGAATGATCGCCCGCATAGCTCTTCAAATACTAGCTGGAAAATCAGGCCGTGATGGGACCGTCGAATGTATTAAGTTCTTAACCCCCGTGTCCACAGATCATGGTGTTCCAGCGCGATCCCGTGCGGGCTGCCGAGCATTTTCTAAGAGTGGCCCGTTATGTATTCCCGTCGCCGATCGGCGACCCTGCGAACTTCCCAGAAGCCCGTTTCTGGCCAATCAAGAGACGGTGATAGTTGGTCCTCACAAGGATGGACATGACGCAAAAGTACGGTCGATCGTTTGCAGGCAAGGTTGCTCTCGTGACAGGCGGTTCACGAGGGATTGGCGAAGGAATCGTGAGGCGGCTTGCTTCAGATGGCGCTGCCGTCGCATTTACATATTTCAACTCAGAAGAGAAGGCAAAGCGACTCGCGAGCGAAATAGATGCTGCGGAAGGCAAGGCACTCCCGATCGAGGCGGATAGTGCCTCTGCTGAGGACATTCGCGCAACAGTGAATCAAGTCGTGAAAGAGGTCGGGGAAATAGATATTTTCGTCAACAACGCCGGAATTCTGATCCGGGGAACCATCGACAGCTACAGCCTTGAAGACTTCGACCGCATGTTGGCCGTTAATGTCCGCGCAGCATTTGTCGGTATACAAGCGGCTTCACAAGTCATGAAGGATGGAGGACGGATCATCTTGATCGGCAGCAACACTGCCGTCCGCACCGCGTTTCCAGGGGCTAGCGTCTACAGTCTGACGAAGGCTGCGCTCACTGGACTCGTACGCGGCGCTGCCATTGACCTTGCGCCACGCTCAATCACGGTGAACAACGTTCAACCCGGGCCAACCCTCACGGATATGACCTCAGATTTTGTCGATTTGGTCAGACCGCTCATCCCTTTGAAGCGAATGGGTGAAGTGTCGGAGATCGCCGGGTTGGTCTCGTATTTGGCGTCCGATGAGGCCGGATTCATTACAGGGGCCAGCCTCACAATCGATGGGGGATACATCGCATAATTGAGAACGAGGAGAGATGGATATGGCCCGACCGAAGGAATTTGATCTAGAGAGAGCTCTTCATCGTGCCATATCCACCTTCTCTCAAAAAGGCTTTGCCGCCACGTCGACCGACGAGCTGATGCGTGCAATGGAGGTAGGTCGGCAAAGCATGTATGACACTTTCGGGGACAAACGCGCCCTCTTCTTGAAGGCTCT
>WNFR01007438.1_pt1 | contig 11130 bp, 11 predicted proteins | sample 5400221 | NCBI WGS metagenome assembly WNFR01 (sample SAMN13153357, study PRJNA577476) | soil metagenome | isolation source: 40 cm soil under Madrone tree | place: USA:California | collected 2016-06-14 | reverse complement strand
TGAACGATCCAAAGCAATTGGCCGACGCAGCTTCATCGGTGGAACGATGGCAGCCGCGATGGCAGCTACGGCGCTGGGCCAGGGCCGCGACTATGGTCAGGGCGCGGCACCGGTGCGTTATCCGGATCGCGACATAATTGTTCTGGATCCGCGCTTTGCCAGGTACAAGCTCGGCAATGCCGCTATCCAGCGTCTTTACACAGGGATGCTGTGGGCCGAAGGTCCCGCCTGGAACGGTCTCGGTCGTTACCTGGTTTGGAGCGATATTCCCAACGACATTCAGCATCGCTGGTTGGCCGAAGATGGTCATGTCAGCATCTTCCGAAGTCCGTCCAACAACAGCAATGGCAATACGTTTGATTGGGAAGGCCGCCAACTTTCATGCGAACATGGAACGCGCCGAATAGTTCGTTATGAACACAATGGCAAAGTAACCGTGCTTGCAGACAAGTGGCAGGGGAAGCCCTTCAATGCGCCAAACGATTTGGTTGTGCATCCCGACGGAGGCGTCTGGTTTACTGATCCCGGTTATGGAAGCGTCGGAAACTATGAAGGCAACAAAGGTGAGCTGCTGATCAAAGAGGCGATTTATCGTATCGATGTTAAGACCGGGCAACTGGCAGTCGTCAGCGACGAACTCAAGAAACCAAACGGTGTCTGTTTCTCGCCTGATTATAAGAAGTTCTATGCGGTCGACACTGGGCGACCGGGAAGCATCACTGTTTGGGACGTCCTAAACGGAAACAAACTCGCCAACAAACGAGTGTTCGCCCTGATGAGTTTGAAGACTAAGGACCGTGAACTGGTGGGCGGTACTGACGGTTTGCGCGCGGATGTAGACGGACACATCTGGGCCAGCGCCGGCTGGGGCGGCGAGGGCTTTGATGGCGTTCATATCTTCGCTCCCGACGGACAGCGTATCGGCCAGATCGTTTTGCCGGAGACCGCCAGCAATATTTGTTTTGGGGGACCGAAACGAAACCGTCTCTTTATTACCGCGAGCCAATCGCTGTATGCCGTCTATGTTGAAACCCAGGGTGCACACATCGCATGAAGGTTCAGAGTTCAACCTTCAGGTTGCTGTCTGTCAAGCGCAAGCTAAAGCCTGATCACGAATCAGCTGGTGTATTTCCTGGCGAGCCCTTCGCAAGTGAAAGACACCTCCTGGATCAGGCCGGGCAAAGTCGCCTGGGACTGGTACAACGCCAACAACATCTATGTCGTAGATTTCAAGTCCGGCATCAACACCCAAACCTATAAGTACTACATCGACTTCGCTTCGAAATACGGGATTCAGTACATCATCCTCGATGAAGGCTGGTACAAGCTCGGCAATCTGCTCGAGGTCGTGCCGGAAATGAATATCGAAGAACTGGTTGCTTACGGCAAGCAGAAGAATGTCGGGATCATCTTGTGGATGGTATGGAAGACGCTCGACGATCAGTTTCAACCCGCCTTCGATAAGTTTGAGCAGTGGGGCGTCAAGGGCATCAAGGTCGATTTTATGCAGCGCGACGATCAGCCGGTCATTAGCTTTTATCACAAGGTCTGTCGTGAAGCTGCCAGACGCAGGATGTTGGTTGACTTTCATGGCGCGATCAGACCGGCCACGATGACTCGCACCTGGCCCAATTTGATCAGTACCGAAGGCGTGCGTGGACTCGAGCAAAATAAATGGAGCAAGTTGGCGAACCCGAAACACAACGTCACACTTCCCTTTACGCGAATGTTTCTGGGTCCAATGGATTACACGCCCGGCGCCATGATGAACAGCGGCAGCGAAAAGAATTTTGCGGCGGTCTTTGATCGACCGATGAGTCTGGGAACACGTTGTCACCAACTGGCGATGTATGTTGTTTACGAGAGTCCGCTGCAGATGCTGGCCGACAGCCCTTCGTATTATCTGCGCGAACCGGAAATCATGGAATTTCTTGGACCCGTTCCCACCGTCTGGGATGAGACGAAGGTGATTGCCGGCAAAATCGGTGAGTACGTAGTCATTGCGCGCAGACACGGCCAGGATTGGTATGTGGGCGCAATGACTGACTGGACGGCGCGCGAGTTGGAGATTGACCTTTCATTTCTGCCGGCCGGGAACTATCAGATGAAAGCATTTCAGGACGGTGTGAATGCCGAGAGACTTGGCAGCGATTACAAGAAGGTCGTCACCGTCGTTAACAAATCAACCAAACTCAAAATCAGCCTGGCTGGCGGCGGCGGCTGGGCTGCTCGGATATCTGGGCGTTGAGCCCGCGGAGCCGGTTTGGAAAATGAGTGCCCATTGATCGTTCAAGAACAGAACTGGAGTTTGTCGGACGGTCTCAGGAAAACACCTTATGACCAATCGTCGGATCCTGCCGAACGTGTTAGCTTAGGCAAGCAGAGGAGCACGAGTTTAATGGCACTCCTAATCGCACCTATCGCTGAGTTCGCGATCGTCGTTGACCGAACGACAACGTCGCGGTCGTCAAGAAAGAGACCACACCGGGGCTCGAAGTGTTTCTGCGAGCTGCACACAAAGGATGCGGTGCTGCCCGGGCATCGCTTCGCGACGCGGACAGGGCTACCTACTTACGCGCAACATCACCACACCGTGTCCCGGAACGGTCAGCGGATATTCTGGTCCGGGCCAACTAATATCCTGGTGCAGCCAAAGATCTCTCAGATGTTTTCCACCCAGACCCAACTCTCCCCAACGCACGGTGAGTTTCGCAGGCTCAGTCGCCCGATTGAAGATCGCCAGCGCCGTGGCTCCGTTTGAGAGGGGCCGGGCCCAAATCTCCTGATCACCTGATTTCCAGACTCGACTTCCCTGCTTGCCTTCCTTGTCCTGATTCACAGCGATCACCTCAGGGTCAATGAGAATTTCGAGGATGGCCGGACTCATATTGCGCAAGTCGTTTCCGGCTAACAACGGCGCTGCCAGAATTGCCCAGAGACTCATATGAGTCTTGTATTCAATCTCGCTCATGCCGCCATTTCCGATCTCCAACATGTCGGGGTCGTTCCAGTGACCTGGCTTGGCCCATGGCGCGAGGTCGTTCTGACCAAAACCAATCTTTGTCATTGAATCCCAACTGTCGCGAATGTCACCCGTCGTGCGCCACAGATTTCCGCCCACGTCCGCGCCCCATTTCCAAACATCAAGACGGCCGTACTGGCAAAGGCTGTAAACAATTGGCCGCTTTTGGGCTCGCAGCGCGTCACCCATTTTTTGATAAACCGCGGGCATCTCCTCATCGGTGTACAGTGTGCGCGCACCGCACCAGTCATATTTCAAGTAATCAATTCCCCAGTCGGCATAGGTCCGCGCATCCTGTTTTTCATGACCATAACTGCCTTCGTATCCTGCGCAGGTATTCGGTCCCGGCGACGAATAGATACCCAGCTTCAATCCTTTGCTGTGCACGTAAGCCGCCAGCGCTTTCATGTCGGGAAATTTCTTGTTGGTTTGAATGTTTCCCTGCGCGTCCCGCCCGCTTTCCCACGTGTCATCGATGTTGATGTAACGGTAGCCGGCGGCTTTCATGCCATTGGAAGCCATTGCGTCGGCGATGCTGCGCACGGTAGCGTCGTCGACTCGGCCGGCGAATTTATTCCAACTGTTCCACCCCATGGGTGGAGTTCTCGAGAGCCCATTGTCCGGGACTTTATGCAGCGCGGGGAGTTCGATACGAGCTGGAAGGGCACCCTCGCCCGGGGGCACACGGCGAGCGATCATTTCAGTCGGTTTGTCTTCCGGACGACGCCGGGTAAGAACGTGCAATTCGTCTCCGACGAGTTTCCCTTCGTACTTTACAGTGCGCACGCTCTTCCCATCCTGCATCGAGCCCGTCAGAGTGAAACTATCCGGGCCGCCAACGCTTTCTGTGATCAGATAATAGAACTGCGTGACGCGGATCGAGCCGGTGATTTTCGGGCCTTGCGTTTTCAGATTCAAGTATGTCGTGCGAAAGGTCCCGTCCGCATTCGGAGTCTTGACCGCCCAGTTCCCGCTCAGTTGATCGTTGGGCTGCTGAGCTGAGACGAAGAAGACAACCAGATTGGCGAGTAACAAGAGCGCCGGAGCCGCTTCGGCAACCCTGATGATTCGACGACTATCCTGCATGTGTTTTGTACGCCTCATTCTTAGCTCCTCGGTAGAACAACGTCCACACCAGGTATGTTACCGATAACATGAGGCTACTTTATCACACGTAGGATCGGGGCGTCGCCCCGGATACGGAACCGCTTGCGGTAGCAAGCGGGTACCCCCGTGCGGATAACCCGGTCGCTACCGCGACCGGTTCCGTACCAGTCCCGGTCGTACGTCTCAATTGATAAGCGCGGAAACCCGAGTCGCGCAGGGGAAGTTGGGCAAGAACAAAAAAAGAAATGCCACGCTTTGTCGGCGCGGCATTTCAGGTTAGATATTACTTTGTCTCTAGCAGACTCAAGGTCGCCCAAGGATATTCCCAAGAATGCTTCCCTTTCGGCTGCGAGTGTTGCCGTAGCCGCCGTTGCCGTAGCCGCCGTTTCCATAACCGGCATACTGCCGATATCCCTGGTCATAGCCACGAAGGAATCCCTGACGGAATGCCTGCGACGAAGCGTTCCGGTAGTAATGCGATCTCTGTGGGTCGAAGTTCTGCCCACGCTGCGCATCACTGGCTCCGGTGTTCACGCCAGCCTGATATCCCTGGTTCAGAGCAACCTGGGAGCCGTTGTTATAGCCGCCATAGTTACCGTAGGTTCCGTTGTTACCATAGCCGCCGTAATTACCGTTGCCATAGGTTCCGTAATTGCCATTGCCATAGTTGCGGTTGTTTCGATCATAGCGGTCATTATTGCGGTTCCGACTCTGATTCTGGTCGCGCCTCCAGTTCCAGTTTCGATCCTGGTTATCAACACGATTACGATCGCGACGTTGGTCTTGCGCGTTGCGATCATCTCGATCGTTCCGATCATTGCGATACTGCGCCTGTGCTGTCGTGCTGGTCGCGATAAAGATGCTGAAAATAAACGCGAGGCTCGTTATCACCCCACCGATCCATGTTCTGAAATTATTTTTCATGATTTGATTCATTCTCCCTTTCCCCGCCTTGCCCATAGCAAACTTGGGGCCGTCGCATTACTAATACAGTTTACGTTGACAGCTATGTAGTTAAGCTCAACGTCAAGCATGGTCTCTCCTCATTAGGTGCAGAGATCGCGCAGATCAGTCGTTCTCATTCCGGCGCCGGCCTTTACTTCGCATCTCGTCCCTCATCTGCTGGAACTGTTTCCACTGTTCGGGCGTGAGTACCTTCTGTAGCCGTTCGTCAGTATGGTGACGAATGTCGGCCACCCGCGGGTCAGCATCCTTACGCAGCGCCTGCAACTGCGCGCGGGCGTCGGTGAATATCTGCTGGACCTGGGTCTTTTGATCGCTGGGAATCATCATCGGCGTTTCCGCCGTGATTGCGATGGTCAGTATCGGCCAGGGCGCGCAGGCTTCCGTGCAAGCTCAAATTGAAAGCATCGGAACCAATCTCCTTTTCGTTAGCGCCGGAGCGCAGAACGTGGGCGGCGTGCGCAGCGGCACCGGCGACTCGGGCACCAATACACTCACTGTAGAAGACCTGGATGCGATCAAGCGCGAGGTGCCGAGCGTCTCGATGGTAACGCCCACGGTAAATGCCCGGTCTCAGTTGGTGTCAGGCAACGCCAATTGGAACACCTCTATTCAGGGTGTTAGTGAGCAGTACCCGGACGTGCGCAAATGGAAGGTCCAGAGCGGAGAATTCTTTACCGACGCTGACGTGCGCACCGCGGCGCGCGTAATCGTCATTGGACAAACAATAGCCGACAATCTTTTTCCCGGCATGGATCCCGTAGGACAGACGCTGCGAGTAATGAATCTACCGTTCCGCGTAAACGGAGTGCTGGTGAAGAAAGGTCAGGACCAGCAAGGCCGCGATCAGGACGATGTAGCCTTTGCTCCATACACGACAGTGCAGAAAAAGATCCTGGGCAGCCCGCGTCTGCAAATAGCCTATGTCTCGGCCATTTCGCAGGATGCTACTTATACCGCACAGTCACAGATAACCGAATTGCTCCGGCAACGCCACAAACTGGGCGCGAATGAGCCCGACGACTTTACCGTTCGCAACATGACGGACATCGCCGACGCCGCCAACCAAACCAATAACACCATGACGCTTTTGCTGGCCTGCATTGCCAGCGTCTCGCTGCTGGTGGGCGGCATCGGGATCATGAACATCATGCTGGTTTCAGTTACGGAACGCACGCGCGAGATTGGTATTCGGATGGCGATCGGCGCGCGCTCGTCGGCGGTAAAAACTCAGTTCCTGATTGAATCAATTGTGCTCAGCCTGACCGGCGGGCTGATCGGCATCGCGCTGGGAATTGTTCTGTCTCTCTTAATACCAAAGCTACTCGGCTGGCCCACACTAATTTCCACCCTGGCCATCATCGGCTCAGTCATCTTCTCGGCGGCAGTGGGCATATTCTTCGGCTATTACCCCGCGCGCAAAGCCGCGGCCCTTGATCCGATTGAAGCGTTGCGTTACGAATAATATTGCGTCGAGCACTTGAGAAAGCAGAGCGGCCGCGGCATTTTATGTCCGGTTGGCGTATTCTGCCACAAGACTGCGGTAGAATATATAATGCCGCTATCGCCGAAACTGAATCGAATCCACGAACGAGGTCCCGCCTTGCAATGAGTGTCGCCAATCTAGCTGAGGGTCAGTATCTGAAGGCTGCTGGTCTCGCCCTATTTCTCACTTGCATTTGGTTTGGAAGCTCTTCAGGAAGGCAACAATCTCCCAACGCAATCCCGATAGTTCGCTTAGACAAAACCCGGTTTGCGTTGGGCGAGGACATATTCTTTTGGGAAGGGGTTCAGCAAATAAATAGTGAACCTATTTCCAAGAAATACCAGGACACATGTCGTCGGATCATCACGCTCCCAGATGGCACACAAAAGACTGAGAACGTAGGTTGGCCGATAGATGGGGCACCTAATAGCGGATGGTTGGGAGGTGCGCATCTGTCAAGGGAAATCGTACAGCTCGGTCGATACATTATCGTCTTCGAGTTCGCCGGACAAATGACAGCCCCCGCCTCCCTGTTCGTCGAAGATACTCCGATTCTCAAACAGATCAAAAGGGAATTCGTCTTCGCCAAATTGAGAGATGATCATGCGGTTCTTGACGTCCGGCTTCCTACCACGGAAAAAGTCACGCTGATCGTGAATAATAACTCGAAGCAAGCTCTAAGGTTTCCGCGACTCGGTGGAAGTGGACCTTCGTTGTCAGTGTCAATTAAGCGTATCGACGGCAGCTACGCAAATGACTTCTTCTATCCTGACAATGAACTCTCTGGTAAGGATCAGGGTGGGATTGGGTCAATCGCATTTGACGTATTCAGCTGGGAGATAGCGCAGAAGGTTCCAACAATCACCCTGCGGGCCGGTGAGACTTATCGCCAGGAACTTTTACTGCAAGCCGCTTTCGACGAAGCGCAAAAGAGCCTGCCTTTCAAGGCTGGCAAGTACCGAGTAACCTTTTCAACCGAGTTGCCAATCCTGATTGGTGAGAAGACTGGACCGTGGGTAGACCTTTCACCAGTCCGTCTTCCTGCTAGCACGACCGTGACGTGTATCTTTACCCGATAGACCACGGGCGGCCTCCCGCCCCATCTGCGTCGCAATTCAATTAGTGGGCGGTCGGTCGTTAGCGAAGATGAAATCGCAGGTAGCTAACATGAACGAGAAACGATCTTCTGAACCGGAGTACCTTTAGTCAGACATGAGGTGTTCCTTAGTGCGACAACTTTCATGTGACAATCGCGGCAAAGATTGAGTTTGATTAAATTATGGCCGCAACGGGTAATGTGTTTTGTTCCTGGCATCCCAGATCGTAAAAAGCGCACCCACGCCAGACGTCAAACACGCTGACACTGATCGCCTTGATCTCAAGTCGTCCGCACAATAGCGAGGAGTGCACGAAGAGTCGTCGGGTTGCGACCGTTACGTTCTAGATCGCGCGCCGGCCAGAGACCAGGTTAATGATCAGGACGATTACTGCGATGACCAGCAAGAGGTGAATTAAACTGCCACCGATGTGACCGATGAGTCCCAGTAACCACAGGATCAGCAATATCACTAATATCGTCCACAACATTTCTCGACCCTCCTTCGTTAAGTCTGCGAGGACGTTATCAATCGCGCTTGCCCCCGCGACTATATTCCTGTCAAGAGTGCTTATACACTCGACACCAGGATTCGTATCAAAGTACACGCTTAATTTTGAACCCCGCATTTCCTCCTTCTGTTAACAGTCTGTCTCGGGGGAAGAAACAAACAACACAAGAAAGAGGCAGCTGGCCTGGTCTCAGGTGTCGAAAGCGATTTGTCTAAAGAACCGACTTTTGCTGAAGGATACTACTCGAACCGCAATAAGCGCAATCGCTCCAGGGTTCTTGAAAACCCTCACCTCTTTTCAATACTTGGTTTTTGTATCCAGCTTGCGCTTTGCGGCGTATACCTTCACCTGAGGCCCACATGAGGCCGCAAGATTTGGACCCAAAACCCACAACGCCGTTCACCGAGGACGGGAAACATGAACCTGCCGAGATCCAAGCCGACCGCGATGGCGCGAACAGGTGGTCCACGGCGGTTCGCTCGTGGGTAGATGAGTTTCAACTAGACGATCATGGCCAATCTCTTCCAGCCTTTGACAGTTTGCTCAAGGACACTTTGTCGTAAGCGCAGAAGAAGGTAATCTCACCTCAGGTTGCTGACAAAGAGGCCAGCACACGGTTTTGATTTCGCGGCATTGCGAGATACTTCGCGGATCGTGCCGTCGTCGTCGTTTTCATAAAACTCCAGGAACAGCAGTAAAGAATCAAATGCGCGATAATCACCTGAAATCACCATCGTTTGATGACCATGACCTGGCCAAACTTGAGTCGGATACCTTCAAATATTTCCTGCACGAATTGCATCCGGCCACCGGTTTGACGGCTGATAGCACTCGGGAAGGATCGCCCTCCTCAATCGCCGTAGTAGGTTTCGCTCTGACCGTTTATCCAATCGCCGTCGAGCGGCGTTATCTCTCGCGCGCCGAAGCTATTAAGAGAACGCTGACGAAGCTCCGGTTCTTTTATCACGGGCCTGACGGCGAAGGGCCAGACGCGATTGGCCGTAAAGGCTTCTACTATCACTTTCTGGATATGAAGACCGGACGCCGTACCTGGCAGTCGGAAGTTTCGACGATCGATACGGCAATCTTGATCGCGGGAGCGCTAACCGCGGCGCAGTATTTTGATCGTGATACCGCCGCAGAGTGCGAGCTTCGGCAGCTCGCGGAGGAACTGTACCGGCGAGCGGACTGGCAATGGGCCCGGAATGGCGGGTTAACCATCACGCACGGTTGGAAGCCTGAAACTGGATTCATCAAGTATCGCTGGACCGGATACACCGAGGCTTTGATTCTCTATATACTCGCGCTCGCGTCGCCGACCTTCCCGGTTTCACCCAAGAGCTATCGCGCCTGGACCAGGGATTACAAGTGGAAAAAAATTTACGGATTCCAATATCTATACGCTGGCCCGCTCTTCATTCACCAGCTTTCGCACATGTGGATCGACTTTCGCGGCATACAGGATGAAATCATGAGAAGTAAGGGAATCGATTATTTCGAGAATAGCCGCCGCGCGACTTACGCTCAACAGCAGTACGCCATGCGAAATCCAAAACGTTTTAAGGGATACGGCGAACACATTTGGGGAATCACGGCCAGTGATGGGCCGGGACCGGCCACGCGTCGCATCAAAGGAAAGACCGTGCGGTTCCACGATTACAAAGGGCGTGGCATTCCCTATGGACCTGATGATGGAACCCTGGCTCCGTGGGCCGTCATTGCCTCTTTGCCATTTGCGCCCGAGATCGTTTTGCCGTCGTTGCATTACTTTAACCGGCAATTTCCAGAGATGACCAGCAAGTACGGTTTCAAGTGCAGCTACAATCCTACCTTCTCGGATTCGCAGCGGAACAAGAACGGCTGGGTTTCGCTTGGCTACTATGGACTGGATCAGGGACCAATCGTTGCCATGATTGAAAACTATCGCACGGGATTTTTGTGGCGCTTGATGAAAAGCTGTCCTTATATCGTTGAAGGATTACGGCGCGCTGATTTTAAGGGCGGCTGGCTGGCAATACCTGCCAAGTGAGGGGGCGAGGACGCCCTCAGCCAAGCAAGCGGCGATGCTCCTCTTTGACCACCTCGTAACACATATGCTGCTGTTCGCCGTTGATTTTCTCAGCTGCAAGCGTCGTATTCCAAGGTTCGAACTTGGACCTTCTGAGACCACGGTTGGTGTCCTGACCTTCAAAGTTGATGCTTGGAGTACCACCGTTGATGCTGGGAGAACCATCGTTGATGCTCGGAGGACCATCGTTGATGCTCGGAGGACCATCGTTGATGCTCGGAGGACCATCGTTGATGCTCGGAGGACCACCGTTGATGCTCGGAGGACCATCGTTGATGCTCAGAGCATCAAGTCCTTTTCGCGCAACTTCAACAAATGCAGTGGGTTAGCCCTAGATCACCCGGGTTTCCGAGAATCCGGCTGCGCGCATCTCAGGATTTGGGTGGGGTCGCAGTTTTGGCTTAGCCTTTTGGGAATGGCTCGCCCAGGAAACGGGAGCATCAGGCTTTCCTCAAAAGTGACAATAGTACCGGCTACGTCGTTGTCAACTGACTTTGACCCACCGGGCCACTGGTTAGTCAATTATCTTATTCCCCAAATTAGGGCACTGCCGGGCTCATGGCAGTCACCTCAAGGAGGTATCGGTTGCTTGGTTTGGTCAGTCTGGCTTGGGCCAATTCTTTAAGGGCCGCTCAGCTTTGCCACCCGCGCCAGGACCGCGGATCGAACCAGGTCTTTAAGCGAACGATCCGGGTTCAATGGAAAACTCGCTGTGCGCATCCGGGCATCGTGAAAATGGATGGTGTATTCGGCAGGGTCTTTCGTGACCTTCCCAACAGTCAGCGCAAAAGGGATTCGGTTCTCGTTCCACAGTTCATCAAGCACCTCCTGAACTTCGGTTTCGATGGAATGGGGATTTTCTGACATGAACGAGTC
>WNFR01012707.1_pt1 | contig 11131 bp, 8 predicted proteins | sample 5400221 | NCBI WGS metagenome assembly WNFR01 (sample SAMN13153357, study PRJNA577476) | soil metagenome | isolation source: 40 cm soil under Madrone tree | place: USA:California | collected 2016-06-14 | reverse complement strand
ATCAAGAGAGTCCAGGATCTTTTGGCGCCAGCTTTGGCCGTCCCGATCCAAACCATCGCTACCGACGATCCGAAACTCCAGCGACGGAAAGCGGCGCAGCAAAATCGGAATCGTCTCCCTCATGGTTTCGGCGCCCTTGTTTCGTTCCAGTCGGCCCACATAAAGCACTGTGTTTTTGCGCACCGATGTCGAAGGTGGAAAGTTCGACTGGTCAATGGGATTATGCACAACCAGAGTCGTCTTCTCGCTTAAGGGCATCCAGGTTCGCGTGAGATCAATCACGGCCTTGCTCGGAGCTGTTACCAGGTTGGCGCGATTGATCGACTGCTTTTCAATCCAGTACTCTCTATAGCCGCCCTGCTTTGCGCCCAGTCCGTTGAATTGGTCTATGAATATTCGGGCTGTGTGCAGGCGCGTTACTAACTTCGGCCGCCCCGGCAAGTAGCTGACAAAAAAACCGTCGGCTCGTCCTTCCGCGGCTTCGACGATGTCGATCGGGTGTCTGCGATTTATGCTCCGAACCTTACGCATTGCCGCCCAGGCGAAGCCTGGCCAAACCCGGTTCAATCTCCAGAAGACGGGAACGGAATCCCATTTCGGAGCCGGCGAAACGCGATGAACTTCAATTCCGTCGCCGTTCGTAATGCTTGCTCCGTTAACCGCTCGTGAAATAACTGTCACCCGATGGCCAGCGCCGGCCAGTGCATGCGCCATCTCGTAAGTGTACGAGCCGATGCCTCCCCAACCCGTTTCCGGCGGATACTCCTGAGAGATGTAGCAGATGTGCAAAGGTCTCACGCGGTCTGCGGTAAGCTTTTGATAACCTGAGCCGGGACACCGGCAGCAAATGTGTAGGGAGGGATCGACCGGGTCACAACCGCACCCGCTCCGACCACGCTGCCGCGGCCAATCGTGACGCCGCGCAAGACAATCACGCGTGTTCCCAGCCAGACATCCGATTCGATTCGCACCGGCGCGGCCTGCGCGGGAGAGTTCGCCACCCCGTGGAAATCGTTGTCCAGGATTACGGTCTCATCTCCAATAAGCGCGTTGTCCCCGATGCTGATTTCGCGACTGCAAGCTATCCGCACGCCCTGATTAAGGAAAACGTTATCTCCCAGGGTCAGGCCTGCATCACGCTCGCACCAGATCTCAACCATATTGAATTTACGAGATCGAATGGTCAGACCATCGCCGGCTTTGATTGTTCCTTCCGAGCTGATCGCGCAGGGACCGAGGACGGACAAGTTTCTGCCCAGAGCTGCACAGTGTCGCCGAAAGCGCCATGACCACCATCGAATCTTAAGCTTTTCCACACTGCTCCGAACTAACTGGCTCGAGCACGGGTAACGCGCTCGGAACGGGCGCCATAAAAATGTTCAAGCACGCCCACGACCTGTTCCGGACTAATTCCCGACAGGCATTCTTCTTTCAGGTCGCGCCAGCAACGCTCTGTATTTGCATCTATGATCCCGCCCATGCACGGAGCACACGGCAGTTTCGAACGCAGCACAACATGTCGTTCGTTTTGGGGCGCGAGGATGTCCGGTTCCGTGGGACCAAAAATCGAAATTACTCGCGGAACCTGCGCCGCTTCGGCAAGGTGTAGGGTTGAAGTGTCGTTCGTAATACACAACTGACACAAACTCAACAGGGCCGCGGTCTCTGCAAACGTGAACCGTCCGGCAATTGATTTCACCCGTGTCTCCAGGCTGCCCGCAATCTGCTTACAAACCTCCACATCGTCGCCGTCACCTGTCAAAACGATCTCGAATCCCTCATTGACTGAAAGGAACTCGCAAACGGTGGCAAAATATTCCGCCGGCCAGCGTCGGGAGTTAATGTGGATCTTCCCGCCGGGATGAATTACCGCGAGCGGCATTGAGGCATCAATATTCTCGCGCTGGAGTGCGAGCTTTACAGTATCCAAATTCTCCTGGCTAACCGGATATTCGTAAGCTTGACTGCCGGCGGAGATTCCCAAAGGCTCCAGAAATTTCAGATAAGCCGTGGCCCGATGTGTGCGCGCGTGATCGAAAGCTGTCACATCTGTCAACAGCTTGTCGTTCGGTCCAACAGGTCCGATTCTTCTCTGAACCTCGAGACAGTACAAAAGCGCATTGCCGAGGTTCCGATCAAAATCGGAGAGAGCAAAATTGATGCCCAGGTCATATCGCGAAAACAAGCATTTCAAAACCAGGCTCGGGTAATACCGGATCGCCGCCAGGACCAGTTTCCCGCCGGACTGATTCACAAACCTCGAAATGATCCATTGTCCGGGATACGCCGGAAGCGTGGTGATCGTGGTGAGGCGCGGGTGATTCTGGAATGCATCCTTAACGTAACCATGCAGTGTGACGAAATCGATCTTGGCATTCGGATATTCACCCTGTAGCGCGGCCAAAGCCGGAGTCAACATCAACATATCGCCGAGGCCGGCAAGTTGAATGACGATAATCCGCTTTGGCCGTCGGCCGCCGGAGAAAATATTCAGCAGCCCCTGAATTGCAAACCTGAACGGCCAAAGCACGAGCAGCAAAACCACCATGAAAAATCGTGCGACTGGTCGCCGTTGTCGCCACTCGTAAAGTCTCCGCCGCGCCTGACGAAGTGTGGGCCGAATGTTCGCTCCTAAAAACGACTCCGTCATTAATATTTTCCGAGGGTTCGCAAGAGGTGAGACAAAAGGAAAGACACTTAGGAATCGCAGAGAAGAATGCTCTACCTCACGGCTCAAGATTTGCTTTCACGAACGCAAGGCGAGTCAGGAATTTCCAATACACTTTAGCGTCTGCCCATGCCAATCTCCATTCACGACGCTCCAGATGAGGACGTAAATAGTGACGCGCATACAAACGCAGCGCGTGGGGTAGATAATGGGGGAAATTCTTATAAAGAAACATGAAGTATCCGTGTTGAATGAAATACAGCTGCTTCTTGCCCGCCGAGGCGCGGGCCTTGTGCCATACTTTGGCGGCTGAAGTGCTTACCACGCGCCAGCCGCGCTGTCTCATACGCACTCCCCAATCCGTATCTTCGTAGTACATGAAGAAGCGCTCATCCAAGAGCCCAACCTCTTTTATCGCCGCGCTTTTTGCGAGCAATGTCCCGCCACAAACGTAGTCTGTATCCCGAATGCCTGAGAACTGTCCGCTGTCCAACTGATCCAAGCCTAAAATCCCGCCCCGCCCGGTTTCGGGATCAATAGAACCGGCGGCTATCTGAATGCGTTGAGGATCGCTCCAGTAGTACATCACGCCACCGGTTACGGCTATGGCATCGTCGCTCTCGATCGCCGAAACCAGTTCTCCCAGTGATTCAGGATCAACTACCGTGTCAACATTGAGCAACCATACATATTCGAAGCCGTTTCTAAGTGCCCATCGAATCCCAGCGTTGCACCCGCCTGCAAAACCAAGATTCCGCTTTTGTCTTAATATCAGGCCGTCTGGGTACCTTGATTTCAGTTCAAGGTAATCCGAGGGTTTTGAGAAGTTATCAACGATGACAACTCGAAAATCGCGATACCTTAGTCTGCTGAGCGACTCAATACACGCGAGCGTGTCGTCCGCATTGTTCCAATTCAGCAACACGATCGCCACGCGTTGGGTTGACGTGCCGGATCGCGGCAGTAAATGTTTTGCCGGCATGACGGTTCGAATCGTTACGAGGCGAGCTATCCCGAGTACAAAACAGGCGGCGCTAGACCCGACCCAGATATTTAAGCCAATGATACATTTTGAATAAACGATTACTCTGAATTCGCCTGACCATCACGTCGTACTCATGGGCCTTTCGCTCGTCTTCGAGCAACTTCCTCTCGACCTTGGCGGCGCTTTCGAAAAAGCCCAGGAGCATCTCTATGAGCGCGAGCCTGAAAGGATCCGGGCCCTTCGTTAAACTCCCGCAGTGATCGAGGATCTCTTCAATATCACTCGTATATCTTTTCCTATTGAAGTGGGTCAACGCTCGTTCCCGGCCCTGCTCACCCATTTTCTTAGCGCGTTGTGGATCCTTGAGTATGCCAATGATTGCAGATGCAAGGGCGGACGGATCACTCACTGGCACAATGCATCCAGTTACACCTTCAACGACCATTTCGCTGGCGCCGCCGCTGCTGGTAGCAACCACGGGCTTCCCGAGCAGCATTGCTTCCAACACGACGAGTGGCAAAGGATCTGCGACTGAAGGAAGCACGAGGAGATCCGAGCTGGCTATGATATCGAGCGGGTCATTACGATAGCCGAGAAATCGGAAGCTTCCCGTTATACCTTTCTGCTCTATCATTGCCTTCATATCGCCGGCCACACCGCCATCCGGCCCGACCACTTCAAATCGCGCATTTGGCATTACATTTAGGAGCTGAGGAGCGGCTTCAACCAGGCCCAGTGCTCCTTTTCTTTTCGAAAGATTTCCCACAAAGCAGATACGCGATCCGTTTTGTTTTCCATTTGAAGGTTCGTGACGCTTTAAGGGTCTGACTCCATCTGGTAGATCGATTCCGGTATGGACCGTCGTAATCTTATCCGCGTACAAATGGCTTTCAATGTTCTGCTTAACACTCTCAGAGACAGTAATGATCCTGTCACTCAGCGCGCCCACAAGATGGTGGAAAGCCGCCACATTAATCGGAGGATGCAAACCCGGATCTCTACCAAGTAGTTCCAGAACGTGCCAGACATGCGGAACTCCGCATAAGCCGGCGGCTACCGCACCGTCCATCACGGCCAGCGAGTTGGTGAATACGAGGTCTACTCCTTTGCTCTTTATTACGTCGGCGAGGTCAAGCGCTCTTCTTCTCAACCCTTCGCCAAATCGTACTCGGTAATCCAGATCATCCGGCTGCGTAGTCAGGCACCACGCCAATTCGGCAACGTGAGTCTCCACACCCAGCTCAGAAACCCTATCCTCTAACGGACCATGGCCTGGCAATACGACAAGAGCTTCATACTTTTGGCGATCGATCTCGCTCAGGAGTGAATACAGACAATTCTCGGCCCCGCCGGATGCGGCCCCGTGGGAAACAAACATAATTCGGGATTTCATGAAGAAAAACCTAATTGCGGTAGGCGAAGATGTTTAGACTGTTATCGAGGCCCAAATAATTCAGTCTTTCAACAAAGGGCATAGACGTTACCAGCTCTGACTTTATGTGGATTCGAAAACCACTTCGTTTCAAGATGAAAAATACTTCATCCAAATATTGCTGCTGACCAAGAAACGAATGGTACTCGACAAATAGGTGATTGATATTGTCGAGTTTATTCTGACAATCCCTCAAAACTTCAATCTCAGCTCCCTCGATATCAAGTTTGAGCAATTCAATTGGTTCGTTTAAGTAATCGAACAGCCGCACTGAAGGTACTTGTATTGTTTGGGTCGCATCTCTCAAACTTCCAAAGGCAACATGCCCGGCGTCAGCCCCTTCCGAAAGAAAGGACACTTCGCCCGGTCCACTCCAGACCGCCTTATTTACCAACTCAACCCCTTCAAGTTGTCGTTGTTTACAATTCCAAACTAACGACTCAAACACACCGGGATCAGGTTCAAACGCGACGATTCGCGCGGATGGATACAGCCGTTTCCAGTAGATTACGCCCAACCCTATGTTAGCGCCGCAATCAAGGATCAGAGGATTGTTGCTGAGGGAGGGAAAACGATATATCTCTTCGTCAAAGATCTCTCGATAGGATGAAAGGAAGGATGCAGAATCGACTAAACGGAGCGGCTCTCCGAGCAAATCTGTCTCAGTCTGTTGATAGCGAGGCAGAGCCTGCAGGCGCGCCATCTCATTTCTCAATTGCGACCCATCGTTTCCGACAGGGTTTCCCAGCATGCGGCTTGCAAATTTTCCAAGTGCCGACATCAGTTTGTTTCTACCATTGAGTCAAACTTACACAAGTAGGCTCCTGGAAAGACTTCCGTATGCCTCACACTCTCCACGTCAGCTATAACATCCATTCTCCTGGCGTAGTCCACGCTATCTATTTCTTCTACCCCTCCTCTGCCTATCCAAAGACCGACATAATAGCTGCCTGGCTTCAACAGCACTTCCTTCAGTCGAAAGCGGATAGTTGCCTCCTGGCCGGGCTGCATGCTTAGGAAGTCTCCTTTGAGCGCCGTATTTACGTCAATGAGCCGATAACCGTTCGAATCGTAGACAATGACCGCAACGTTCGCATCCTGAATATCCGCCAGACAGCTAACGGTCGTCTCGATCAGCACATCACAGCCAGTCACGATTGAATGTATGGGTTGACCGGACTTACCATTTGCTTGCAGATCCATCGATAAAAACCTCGCCTTACCACTTCCTTTATGTGTAACTTCTCGAAGATCCGTTGTTTGATTCAAGTTAAGGCCCGCTGCTTCGAATTGATAACTGGCTGTTACATCAGTCGACGGACCGTCCATTGATATCGAGCCGGACGTCAGCAGCAGTGCTCGCTTGCAAAGCGAAACCACAGCGCTGGTATTGTGACTTACGAAGAGAACTGCGCGTCCTTCTCTGGCCACATCGCCCATTTTTCCCAGGCACTTCTTTTGGAATGCAGCGTCACCAACCGCCAGCACTTCATCGACTAACAAGATTTCCGGATCGAGGTGCGCCGCGACGCCGAACGCCAGCCTCACGTACATGCCGCTGGAGTAATGTTTGACCGGAGTGTCAATGAATTTTTCAACCTCCGCAAAAGCCACGATCTCGTCAAATTTCCGTCGAATCTCGGCGTGCTTCATGCCTAGAATGGATCCGTTTAAGTAAATATTTTCGCGACCGGTCAGCTCCGGTTGGAAGCCGGTGCCGACTTCGAGCAAAGAGGCGATGCGGCCGGTGATGTCAGCATAGCCTTCGGTCGGCTCGGTAATTCGCGACAGGATTTTCAGCAGCGTGCTCTTTCCGGCCCCGTTCCGGCCAATGATACCGACAACTTCACCGCGTTTGATCTCGAACGAGACATCCTTGAGGGCCCAGATCATTTCCGCTTTCGATTTGTGACCGTTGGACGAATGATGACCGTTGCGTCTACCCAGAGACCGGAGCGCCCGGAAAGGGGTTGCTGCGGTGTCAGTCAATTTCTCTTTCAGCGTCTTGTAAGACTGCTGGTTTGCGCCAATGTGGTAACGCTTGCCCAGGCCTTCGACTTTGATTGCTATATCAGACATTAATTAGCCACGGATTTACGAGGATAAAACGGCTCAGGAATTTCTACACGATGTCGGCGAACGTCTTTTCCATGCGGCGAAAGTAGAAAGCGCCGGTGATCAGGATTACGATTGCCGCGGTGGACGAGACAGCGATGATTGGACCCGGAGCGGTCTTAGTTCCCAACAACGCCCAGCGAAAGCCTTCCACCACGCCGACCATGGGATTGAGACCGTAGAGGGTGTGCCAGGGTTCGGGCAGCAAGCTGCTCGGATAAGCGATCGGAGTTACGAACAGCCAAAACTGAGTGATGAATGGAACGATGAATCGAACGTCGCGATACTCTACGTTAAGCGCCGAGAGCCATAGTCCCACCCCGAGCGATGTCACCATGGCCAGCAGAAGAAACAGCGGCAGCCACAAGACATTGAGCGTCGGCAGCAGACCGTAGTAGAGCATCATGGCAATCAACACCGCGAAAGCGATCAGAAAATCGACTACGCCCGAAAAGGAAGAGGCCAGCGGAACTATCAGTCGCGGAAAATAAACCTTTGTGATCAGGTTCGAGCTGCCTACCAGGCTGTTCGACGACTGGCTCAATCCGTTAGCAAAAAAAGACCAGGGCACCAGGGCCGCAAAACTAAAGATTGGGTATGGAATGCCGTCCGAAGGCATTTTGGCGAGATGACCAAAGAACAGGCTAAACACCACCATGGTTAGAAAAGGTTGAATGATGGCCCAGGTCGCTCCCAGCGCGGTTTGTTTGTAACGGACCTTAATGTCGCGCCATACCAGGAAGTAAAGTAGCTCGCGGTATTCCCAAAGCTCGCTCAGTTTGAGTGGGACCCAGCCCTTCGAGGGCGCGATGCGCAGCGTGGGTAAGGCAGCAGCGGGCGAAGGGCCAAGCGCCAAGGGCGACTCGGAAACTGCGAATTCTGTATTCATCTGGGAACGACTAAGGGTGAAGACCTAAGAGCAGAGCACAGAGCTAAGAGCGGAGCATAGAGCCAAGAGATAACCCCTGGCCTCTGATTTCTAACTTCTGATCTCTGTTCTCCGACTTTCCGGCTGCCAACCAAACTTCTCCTGATAGACCGGATGCTCCGGCACACTCAGGTAATGTACGCCAACACCGACGTCGTTCGCGGTCATCTCATCTAGAAATTCATCGCGGCTAATCCCGGCGCGTTCGGCGTCAATCAAAATCGTATAGAGATGGTAAGCGTGACGTGTGTTCGGCTCAGGCGCGGCCGGCAAGGTCAGCGGCAACCCGGCAAACGTCCGATTGTATTGCCGCCAGATCTCTTCGCGACGCAACCAGTTTGATTCGACCCGTTGCAGTTGGTGAATGCCCAGCGCCGCTTGCAGATCCATCATGTTGTATTTGAATCCCGTCTCTACGACGAAATAGTGTTTGTAGCCTTCGTCGCTAAAGCGCTTCCAGGCGTCTTTGCTCATTCCATGGAGCGCCAGCATCTTGATTCGCGCAAGATCTTCTTCACTCGTTGCCAACACCATGCCGCCTTCGCCGGTCGTGACGTTCTTGGTGGCATAAAAACTGAAGCAGCCAAAATCGCCGAAGGTGCCGGCTTTGCGGCCATGGTATTCGGTTTCGATTGCGTGCGCGCAGTCTTCGATCAATTTCAGTTCATACCGCGCGGCAATTCCCTCGAGCGCGTCCATGTCCGCCGCGCGCCCGGCGAAATGCACCGGCAAAATAGCTTTGGTCTTGGAAGTGATGCGGGCTTCGACCCGCGCGGGGTCGATGTTCATCGTCAGCGGATCGATGTCGGCGAGCACCGGCGTCGCTCCGGCGTGGACGATCGCGTTGACGGTGGCACAGAAAGTCATTGGCGTGGTGATGACCTCGTCACCTGCGCCGATGCCGGCAGCTAATACGCTCAGGTGCATGGCAGCAGTGCAGGAGCTGACGGCGGCAGCAAACCGCTGTCCCTTATATAAGCCAAATTCTTTTTCAAACCGGGCGACCCGCGGGCCGGTGCCGATCCAGCCAGATTCGAGACAACGCACGACCTCGTCGATTTCGTCGCGCTCGATTTTCGGCGCGCCGAATACTATGAAGTCGGAAGGAGTCATCTTGGATTGGTGATAGCTAAAGGAAAAAGCAAGGAGCAGGTCTAAGTGATCTTTACGCTTGGCGCCCTTTGCCCTTTGCGTTCTTAGGGCCTCGGGGCCGATTCGCTGGTGTAGTCAGACTGGTATTTCGAGTAGTACTGGTAACTGTAATGGTAGTCGGGCGAGTGTAGGTTTACGCGATTTAGGACCACACCCAGGACCTTCGCTCCCACTTCCAGCAAGGCTTGCTGCGATCTCTGGACTACCTTGCGCGAGCATTCGTTGGCATGAACTACCAGGATGACCCCATCAGCTATCGCCGCCACCAAAACACCGTCTGTAAACGAAGCGATGGGTGGAGAGTCGATTACTATATGATCGAACGAACCACCGAGCGCGAGCACAACTTTGCGCATCTGATCGGACCCGAGCAATTCAGCCGGGTTAGGCGGCGACGGTCCCGCGGTCAGCAAATACAATCCGCTTTCTTTTTCCTGCTGGATGAAAGCGACCATTTCGGCCTCGTTCATATCGTTTGAAAGAATGTTGCTCAGTCCACCTTTGTTTTCGACGCCAAAGGCAGAATGGACGCTCGGCCGCCGCATGTCACCATCAATGACCAGCACGCGGGCCCCTGTTTGAGCCAGAGTCACTGCGAGGTTGATGGTCGTAGTCGTCTTTCCTTCAGCGGGCACGCAGGAGGTGACCACCAACGTTTTTGGCGCGCGTCCAGCCGACGAAAGCAGAACGGAAGTACGCAAATGACGATAAGCTTCCGCTAGCGGCGAGCGCTGATCGAGATCGAGCAGCAGCGCCGGGCTTACCCTTCCATGTCCATTTCCGTTGCCGTTCCCAGTTCCGTTACCATTTCCGTTTCCATTTCCGTTTCCATTTCCATTCTCGCTTTGCAGTTTAAGAGATGTCGGGCCCTCCGCGAGCAATCGGCGCGCCTTACTCTTCTTGAGCACCGGAATGGTGGCCAGCGTTGGCAACCGCAGCATTTTGCTCACATCTTCACTGGAGCGAATACTGTCGTCCAGATATTCAAGCATCGTTGCCAGACAAACGCCGAAACCAAGCGAAAAGAGAAACGCCAGCACGACCCCCTGTAGGCGATTGGGACCAATTGGATTCCGCGGCGGCGTCGCATAGTCAGTGACATGCAAATTGTTAGGCGTGCCTGCCAGCACGACATCGTTCTCTTTAGCGCGTTGCAGCAGGCCGTCCAGCAAAGTCTTATTCGTGTCTATCTCCTGTTGAATAATCTTGTAATTGATCGCCGCTTCGTTCTGGGTCCGCGTCGCACCGCGTTGTTCTTCGAACGCTGCGCGCAACGATTGCTCACGCTGCTGCGCTTCATGGTAACGCGCCTCAAGGGCTTGTGCCTGGGTCGAGGCGGCTTTTGAACGCGAGTCTTGAATTTCCTTTTCCACCGCCGCGATTTGTTTCTCGACTTCCTTAACCTCAGGCCACTCTTCAGTATTATCGACCAGCAATTGCGCGCGCTTTTGCTTCAGCAAGGCAAGTTGTGCTTCAAGGTCTTTGCCGCTGCCCGCTGCGAGGACGTTAGGACCGTTTGGCTCCTTACTGACCCGATAGGCCGCTTCGGCCATCTTGCGGTCGTTTTCCGCTTCGAGGAGTTGCTTGTTAAGTCCTGCCAGTCGATCCACAACCGTGTTCTGCGCCGCGTCGAGGGTCAGTATCTCGTGCCCTTTGGCATAATTGATCAGGCGCTCTTCATCGGTGCGAATGAGTGACTGCAGTTCGGCGATTCTTTGTTGCAGGAAATCGCCGGTCGTGCTGGTGAACTTAGTCTTCTGTTCCATGTTTGAAAGGACGAATGCATTAGCAACCGCGTTTGCGACCTTCGCTGCCACCACTGGATTCGCATGGCTAAACTTAATGCTGATC
>WNFR01041887.1_pt1 | contig 11132 bp, 11 predicted proteins | sample 5400221 | NCBI WGS metagenome assembly WNFR01 (sample SAMN13153357, study PRJNA577476) | soil metagenome | isolation source: 40 cm soil under Madrone tree | place: USA:California | collected 2016-06-14 | reverse complement strand
TCGACCCGTTCCGGTCATTGGCTTTTCTCCACACCGGCTGTTCGCGCCCCGCCGTTTGGACCGGCGACGCTTGTGACACAAAACCCACAGTGGACTCGCGGCTCGCACGGATTCTGCTTGACTGCTCGTCAGGCAGTTGCTATGATTGAGCAGGCACTCATTATTGGAGAGAAATGGCGCGCCCTCTCAGCGAAGACAAGCGGACCGCAATCCTTGAGGCGGCTACCAAAGTGGTGGCCATGCTCGGCGTGAGCGCGCCGACCGCGAAGATTGCCAAGGGTGCAGGCGTGGCGGAAGGCACGCTATTTACTTACTTCGCCAACAAGGACGAGTTGCTGAATCGGTTATATCTGGAACTCAAGATGGACCTTCGTGACGCCATGATGACTGGCTACCCTTCCGGCAAGAGAATCGTCGACCGGAGTCGCTACGTCTGGGATCGCTACATCGGTTGGGGTTCGGCACATCCCTTGAAGCGGAGAGCGATGAGGCAACTGGCGGTGTCCGACCGTATCACCGAACAGAGCAAGAAGCTCGTCGGGGACGCATTCGAGGAGATCAACGACATGATGCGTGAGTGCGCGGCCGGTGGTGCAATGAGGCACCAGCCTCCGTCATTCGTGTCGGCGATTATGAGTGCGATCGCCGATACGACGATGGATTTCATCGCGCGTGAGCCTGCACAGGCAAAGCGCTACACAAAGGCAGGGTTTGATGCGTTCTGGAAGGTAGTCGCCGGTTGACTTTTTTTTGTTTAGTGAATGAGCAAGTGCGCGCTCATACACGTTCCCGCCAAGGAAACTTCGGACTTCACAGTAAAGGAAAACGCCATGGAATACGCAACGCTCGGCAATACAGGTCTCCTGGTTTCGAAACTCTGCTTCGGAACCATGACATTCGGTGACGGGAGAGGGCTCTTCAAGGCCATCAGCGCCGTTGGCCAGGCCGGCGCCGATGAACTCGTCAAGACGTCGATTGACGGCGGCATCAACTTCTTTGATACGGCGGACAATTACACGGAGGGTGAGAGCGAAAAGATTCTCGGGCAATCACTGAAACACCTTAACATCGCGCGGCAGGATGTCGTGATCGCGACCAAAGTCTATAGCCGCGTCGGCCCGGGGCGGAATGACATCGGGGCTTCTCGCGGCCACATTATGGACGGTGTGGAGGCCAGCCTCCGCCGTTTGCAGACCGACCATATCGACCTGTACCAGATCCATGGCAACGATTCCGTGACTCCTGTCGAAGAGACGATTCGCGCTCTCGACACCTTGGTGCAACAGGGAAAGGTCCGCTACATCGGCTGCTCCAACTGGCAGGCATGGAAGATCGCCAGAGCCCTCGGCATCTCTGAGTTTAGGAACCTGGCCCGATTCGACACGCTTCAGGCTTATTACTCGATCGCTGGCCGCGATCTCGAACGGGAAATCGTTCCCCTGCTGGAATCCGAAAAGGTCGGCCTGCTGGTGTGGAGTCCGCTTGCCGGCGGCTTGCTTTCCGGCAAGTTCAGCCGGACGCACCAGAAGCCCGCGGATTCGCGCCGCACTGACTACGACTTTCCCGTGGTGGACAAAGAGCGCACCTGGAAGATCCTCGACGCCATGGCTCCGATCGCGAAAGCACATGGATGTAGTCCTGCACGTCTCTCGCTCGCATGGCTCTTGGCAAAGCCTGTGGTAACTTCGGTCATCATTGGCGCGAAACGCCTCGACCAGCTTCAGGACAATCTCGCGGCGGTCGAACTCACACTCACCCAAGACGAGCTTAGGCAGTTGGATGAGGTCAGCGCTCTTGCGCCCGAGTATCCAGGGTGGGCGCTGCCGTTCCAGGGAGCCGACCGTCTGGGGCCAGCTGATCGCTGGGAACGTTTACGCGAGGCGAGCAAGCCGCACTGATCCTGCAAATCTCCTCCCGGCTGGCAGCAGGGCGGCCATTGCCTCGGCGATCCTCGGGCCGGATATTGGCTGCAAATTAGGAGCACGCAGCGGATGACCGGAGTTGGCCGGACCCATCGCCGACCGGCAGGTCCGTTCGGAGCTGACGGATCGGTATCTGGTCGACACCGGCCAGTCGTCGGCGATCGGCCGATGCATCCTTAACGAATAACGGCGCAGGAATTCTGATCGCGATTCCATGACATCGGCCGCGCAGCCAGTTCGTGCCTCGGGCCGGCGGCGGACGTGGCGGCGCGTCATCGGGCGACACCGGTCGGCGCCGAGCAGACCTGCCGGTCGGCGATTTCGGGGTCCGGCCAACTGCGGTAATTCGGAAACGCTTCGGAAATCTCGGCATCGCCGACACTGCGTCGGCGAGTGCATCGGTCAGGCAGGCGCAGGATCAGACTCGAGTTGTCGGGTTGCGCATGTGAAGTCCGTCTTTACGGTCAGAGGCAATGTTTGTGCCTTTCTGCGGGGAGGTGATCATGAAGACTCATGCGTCACCGCCGGGAATTCTCGGCGGTTTGTTGATGGCAGCATTCGGCTTTGCGGTTGCGCTGCCGGCTCCTGCCAGCCCGATGAAGTACTCGGCGACGCTCGTCACCGACATCAAGGTGGGAGAGCGCCGCTACCACAACGCCGCGGTAACGTTCACGTTCGTGGGAGACACGAATGACATCGCGGCTGTGGTCGACAAGCAGGGCAATCCGATCACGAGCACCTTTTGTACACCCGCTACGGGCTGGTTCTTCTGGCTGACCAAGGGCAGTGCGTCTTTTTCGGTGCGATCGCAGGAGCACACCCTTCACGGCCACTTCGAGTCGGGGCAACTCTTCGTCGCGCTGGACGCATGCAACGGCGGGATCGGTTTTGGATCCTACACGGGCCCCACCGGGATGGAGGTCGCGTATCCCGTGGCTTATGCGCTCGGAACTGCCATGACCGTGGCGGTCACGTCGGGCCTGTCGAGCCCCGCCCACATGTCCGGCAACGCGTGGTCGTGCATCGGCTACCCGCCGCACAGCGCAGGCAATCTTCCTGGCAACAACGGGTTTTGCATTGACCCCAGCAGCTATGCCCTGCACTCGGACGTGGGGGATGTGTTCGTCTACCTGCCTTATACCCTCGATAACCGGGACGGTTCGGTTGTCGGCAACCATGTCGGGACGGTGAATGGCGGCACGTTCTCTATCACGCCGGTCTCAGAGGAGGAGTAAGAAATGACGATCGCATCCTGTCGATGGATTTCGAAGATCGCGCTCGCGTCGATGATCGTGGCAGCGGCTGGCGCCAACGCGACGCCGGTCGTCTACACGCTGCGGACCGTGGCTGACGGCAAGCTAGGCAGCTATGTGTTTGCCGAGGCGCTGGTGACGATCCGGATGAAGGCGGATACCGGAACCGTGCAGAAGCAAGCCAGCTCGAACGGAGGGTTCCTTTACACGAACAGTGTCGGCCCCGTCACAGTCAGCGTAACCGACGCCAGCGGCAGCACGAAGGTTGCCACCTTCGCCCCGGGCGAGGTATACGTCCGCTACGACTCGGGAATGGGGATTGCCGGGTTTGCCTCGGCGCTGAGTCCCAGCTACCCGGTCGCCCTGGATTGCGATGACGTTGCTTACCCTTCCAACGCCACGTATGTGCAGGACTGCCTGCAGTCCGACTGGACGGGCAACTCCAACGAGTTCAACGGCACGTTGAGCGCGCAAGCGGGTCAGAGCGGGATAGCCGGTTTCGGCGAGGTCCTTTCGCCGGAGCTGGCTTCGCTGCCGCAGAGTCTGTCCCAGTCCACGCTCCTGACCGGTCAAGCGCACTCGTGCGCGACAACGTACACGGTCGGCCCCACGCTCGGCTTCTTCATCACCGGCGACTTATCCGTGTGCGCGGGCCCCGCCTCGCGCGGGCTGAGTACGGATCACGGAGGCTTCTTCCTGCAGGACCAGGTCGGCGGGTCCATCACTCCCTTCAATCCCATCGGCTGGGGCGGCTGGGGCGCGGCCAACACCGGTTCCCTTCAGGTCGAGGTGATGACGGAAGAGTAGGCATCGGGCGAGGCGAGGCCTGAAGCGCCTCGCCGCGAATTGCCGTCCAACTCTGGGGAGAGGCTCGCCAAGCCGTGACCGGACGCCTCTTGCGCCCGATCGCCGAGCAGAACTACCCCACCGAAGCGCAAACCCGCGGTAGCCCAACGGTCGCCGCTTCCGCGATGAGCAGCTCGCGCATCGCGGCTTCGATCTCTGCGCGCAACCCCTTGAGGAAGCGCAAAGCATCCCCGAACTCCAGGACATCATCCCTGTTGCCAGGCGGAGCACACGGCTTCAGCTCGGCCACCAACTCGGCCGCAGTGATGCGGTCGGACGCGTGCGGCTGCTGGTGCCGCAGTAACCCGGAGTATGTGGTCCAGACATCCTGCAGCCGATAAAGCTCGCCCACGGCAGCAAGACCAGTGAGCAGCTGCCTGTGGACAGCGTCTAGGCGTTCCAGTTTCCAGTGCAGGTCGCCCAACCGCACCGTCTTGGTGACTGCCTTGTCTGAACGGCTGCCTTGTCCCCGATTGTCGCTATCCTTCATTTCGAGCACGGTGCTACTCCTGCAGGGTGGATCATGGCCAGGACCGGCGGCCACACGAATCCGTCGACCGAGTGAGCGACCCGGAAGCGAGCGATGCGGGGCTCCACCAAGAATTTCGCGAGGTGCCTGCGGCTGTTTCGCCCTACCACCGCAGGTAGGGCCGGCTTCGAGCGCGAGCAGTCGATGCTTTGACGCTCGTGTACCATTTGGTTGTTGCGCAACAACCAAATGGAAGCCGATGAGCTCTGATCCCAAGTCGGCCCTGCTCTCGCCTCGGGAGCGCCGGCATCGAGCGAATCGCGGGGCTGCACGCCACAATCCACGTGAATTCTGGATCGTCGAATTCAAGGGGCCGCTCGCAGGTGCGAAGGCCCGGCAGCACATATTCCGAGAGCTTGTCCGCCGGGTAATTTCCTCGTCCGGAGTCGAGCTGTTCGATGCGGTGGAGGCCGGCGTTCCCACCTATCTGGTGGATGTGATCGCCGGTGCGACCGGGGAAACCGCAAATGAGGTCATGGACCTTGTCGGCGTGTCCCCTACCACGTTCCGGCGCAAGGTGGAGGCGAAGGAGCCGCTGCCGGACGTAGTCGGCCACCGGGTGGTGGGCTTCCTGCGCGCGGCTGCGACGCTTCGCAGGCTGCTGCAGGAAAGCGCAGATGCACAGCGGTTAAAAGAGGTCGACCTCGAGAGCTGGATAGCGGGCTGGATGCGCGAGGAGCTTCCGGAGCTCGGGGGTAAGACGCCCGCCGAGATGCTACGAAACCCTGAAGGGCAGCGCGCCGTGGAGGAGGTGCTCGAACGCATGGGCGGCGGGCTACCGGCGTGACGGTCACCCTGTGGCGTGTGGCGGCCGATACCCCCCAATGGACCGCCGAGGACATGGCAGGCAAGGGCGCGGCCGCCAAGGGTGCGCGATGGAATCACGCCGGCGAGCACGTGGCCTACGCGTCAATGTCGATCTCATTGGCCGCGTGGGAGACTCGCGCGCATTTTGGCAAGGGCGCCCGACTACCCTGGAACCGATACCTCGTGCGCATCGACGTGCCGGAGGATGTCTGGGCGGCAAGACAAATCATGGTTCGACCGCCCTCGGTCGGCTGGGATGCGATTCCCGAGGGACTCGTGTCTCGTTCCGCGGGATCTGCCTGGCTGAAGGCGAGCCAGACCGCATTGCTCGCCGTTCCGTCGGCAATCATCTACGAGGAAGACAACGTGTTGATCAACCCCGCGCATCCCGACGCGAGACGGATAAGCGCGACCAGGGTGCGTCGTTTTGTTTACGATCCCAGAGTCTGATTGCACGCGCTCCGCGTATTGACGCCGAAGTGCCAAGGTCTCCGATTACTTGAAAGCTGCGATGGTCAGTACGGATGCCCACGATCGATGAAGCACCGCTTTCAGGACCAACCCGCTCAGCGTGCAAGGGAGCGCCATGCCCAGCTGCGGCGGTTCATGGGCACGCGGGCCCGGCGCAAGATTCGCTACGGCGCATTGCTGACAAACGCACTTGACCTGCGTCGCGTCCCGCGCGCCCTCGACGCTGTGCTCGCACACGCGCGCCATTGAAGAGCTGCGGGCTCTGTTTCGATCCGCACGATCGAGCGCCTAATCGCCTCGGGCGAGCTTCGGGCCGTGCGGGTGCGTCGCTCTGTCCGCGTGACGCCCGAGGCGCTCGACGCGTATATTTCCGGCCTGCCATGCCAATCCGCAAACGCGCAGGTCGCTTCCAAGTCCGTGTCAGCCTCGGCGGTGGTCGGCGCGTCGAACGGACGCTCCCGGCCGGCGCCAAGCGCGGCGACGCGGTCGCGCTCGAAGCTACTTTGCGCCGTGCAGGCCGCGGCGATTCACTATCGCCGACGCTCTCATGGGTCACAGTTCCCTGAGCGTGACTTCGAGGTACGTTCACGGCGTACCGGAGGCGGCAGCGCGCGGTGCATGGTCTGAGCGTGGGTCGCAAATCGCGGGTCAAGCGTGGGTCAAGAACATCGACAGGAAGGCAGGTTTCCCACGTAAGTAGTTGATTCATAAAAAACGCCGGGATGGCGGAACTGGTAGACGCGCCGGACTCAAAATCCGGTTCTGGCAACAGAGTGTGGGTTCGATTCCCTCTCCCGGCACCATCGAGTATGAAGATGGCCCTGGCCGTATGACGCATCGCGGCGCAATGCCCGCTACGAGGCCAGCAGCGGCGCCACGTCGGATGGACTTTGGAGGTAGCGTCCAACGATTGCACGAAAGCCAAATCGATTCCCGTTTGTCCCCGACATGCGTTTGTCCGGCATCCTGAAGTCATGGAACGATGAACGGGGCTATGGCTTCATCGCCCCGAAGCGCGGTGGAGCAGAGATCTTCGTCCATGTAAGCGCTCTGCCGCGAGACGGAACGCGTCCAACGGTCGGCGAGAGCCTGACCTATGAGCTGGGTCGTGGCCGGGACGGAAAACCGCAGGCAATCAATGTGCTCCGGCAGGCAATCGATCAGCCGAGCGCCGAGCGGCACCGCACAAGCGAGCCGCGTAGCTCGAGGCGTTCCATCACCATGCCGCTGATCTCCCTCCTCATCGCCAGTAGTCTCGCGGCGTTTGGTTACCGCCAGTACGACCAACATGCTGCACGGGCGCGCGGGCTGCAGGTAGCAATGCCGACAGACGCTTCGGTGGATGCAGCGCAAGCCACCACGGTCAACTTCCGGTGTGACGGAAGAACCTACTGCTCTCAGATGACGTCGTGCGCTGAAGCGAAGTTCTTCCTCAAGAACTGCTCAGGCGCAAAGATGGATGGCAACAACGACGGCGTACCCTGTGAGCAACAGTGGTGTACGAGTCCTTTCGCGAAGTAGCTGGCCTAAGCGCCCGCACCCTTTGCTCAGACACATATTATCGACAGGCGTCGGACAGGATCTCGCCAATCACCCGGAAGCGCAGGTGAATTGCGCAGTCCGAACAGGCGGAATGTGCGGCTGAGTAATGAGCGCGCCGCTGCGCTAATTGGGTGGAGTGTGCAAGTCCGTTTGTCGCGTGATAGGCGCCCGCGCCCTGTTTTACCAAGAATCGGACCGGTTCAATGGCACGGCACTCTGGCTCCTCATAACCCCGGCGTCGCGACCGCGATCCACCAGGCATCGGCCAACCGCTGTCGATCGGCCGGTGTCGACCAAGTACCGATCTGTCAGCCCCCAACGGACCTGCCGGTCGGCCATTTCCCTGGCCGACCATCTGCGCTCAGTCGACCAGTCCTGGGAGACTGCGCCCGGACCGAACATTGCTGCAGCTCACCGCCGCGGAGAAGGCCGAGGTGGTCGCAAATTGCGACCACCTCCAGAAGCTGAAGTTCTCCAAGGCTCTGCCGATCGCCTTCACCGAGCATGGTGCCATCCAGGCGGCCAATGTGCTGGCCACTGCCCAGGCTGTCGAAATGGGCATCTATGTCGTGCGTGCTTTCGTGCAGTTGCGCCAGGCCAGCGCCTTGCATGCCGATCTGGCCAAACGCCTCGACGAACTCGAACGCAAGACCGAACGCCTCGCACTATCGCACGACACCTTCAGCCGCAACACCCGGATCCAGCTCAAGCAGATGTTCGATGCGCTGCGCGCGCTGATGACCCCGCCCGATCCGCCCAAGCGCCCCATTGGCTTCGCGCCGCCCGAGGAAAAGAAGACCGGAAGCTAAGCGGTCTCCCCTCTTGGTCCCATCGATGCTAACAAACCGCTAACGAATTGTTGAACAACGCCGCGCTTCAACAAGTCGTTAGCAGTTTGTGAGCAGTTCTTCAGGTAGTAGTTGTAGTGGGTCCCGCTTTCCGGCGCAGGCGCCGCAAGAGGATGTTACGCGGGCCGGTAGATCGAGCTCCTGCCCGTCGCCGTCCCCCAGGTCGTCAACGCAGATAAAGAAGGCGAGAGGTGCTTGGCTATACCCGTAATAAATGCGCGTCCACTGGCAACCGGCGAGAAGGATCGCGCAGGCTATTTCGCGAGCTGAAGAGTCGTCGATACGACCCAGCCGCCATTCCCGAGCTCGTCGGTGACCTTCCACCACACGCCCATCTTGTCACCGGTCGGGTAGAGCATCATCCCTGGATCGAGGCCGCGAACAACCGCTGACTTCAGGTTGGAGTCTTCGTACATCTTCGTCGGCTTAGCGACCGAGACCGCTTGCTGGACGTTGTTCGCCTTCGCATCCGGTGTGTTGGTGCGCACGTCACTTACCATCTTCGTGTAGGCATCGAGGTATGCCGCGGCAACGACCTGGCCGATCTCGCTATTGGCGTAGCTGCTCGCTCCGCCAGCGGCGAACCCGCTGAAGAAGCCCGCGCCTCCGCCACCCATCCAGCCCAGATCCGTTTTCTTCGAGTGACCTTCCTGCAGCGACACCTGTTCTGTCGAGCGCACGTCCGTCAGAGTCAGCACCACGTCGGCGGTCTTGCTCTTGAGACTGATGCCACCGATCAGCGCGCCGACGCCGTGAGGAAGCAGACCGCCGAGCATGCCACCGACGTTGGTGCCGCCCGAGTTACGGTTGCGATTGGCAATGTCCGGCACCAGCACGTAGTCGGCGGCCTTCATCTGACCCTTACCGATGTTGGACCCTTGTCGCTCTTCTCCGCTCGCGGCCAGCGCGCGCTCAGCCTTGGCGGCGTCCAGACCCTTACCGCGGTCCACGAGCGTGAAGCACTTGGATTCCGCAACATAGACCTTGATCAGCGCCGCCGGCGAATCCAGCTGCAACTCGTGCCACCAAGTGGTGTCCTTGGGCTCCACCACCGCCAGTGTTCCGATCTTCTTGTCACAGACAGGGAGCTTGGGGGCGGACTGCTCCTCGGCGCGGGCGCCACCGATGGCCGCCCCAATCGCGCAACACGAAACCAAGAGCGTGCGCCACCGCCCCGTGCATGACCGGCTTAACTTCATAGATCTACCTCGTTACTGTCAGAATCCCGGCCGCCCCGGCATGCTTCCCGCTCGGGGTGATCGCCCGCGATGCGTAGTTTTCTCGATTACGTAGTGGTTATGAAATCTAAAACAAATACACAGCAAAGACAATGACGATATTGTTGAAATCCCTCAGCCAGAAGGAAGACTTCGACCGCAAGGCAGTGGAAACGCGCTGCTTCCGGTGCGTTGCGACCAATGGCGCGACCAACAAAGCAAGCGCGGCGACTCCTATCGGAAGTGCGAGTGCCGGAACGCTTACCGTGGCCCACTCGACAAGCACGGGCACGACATTCAGCTTTCGGCCAGCGGTCGCGATTCTTTCATTTAACGCACTGATTTAATTGATAAAGTGCAGGCGCGCTCCTCTCAAAATCCGGTTCTGGCAACAGAGTGTGGGTTCGATTCCCTCGGCTATTGAGAATGGCGTAGGACGCCGATCGACCCAAAGCGGAGGTCCAGGCTCGCGGGTGCAGCCGGTCGCCTCTGGCGGTCGCTCATCCCATCCATTCCGCGGCAAGTCCTGAGCCGATTGCGAATCGTGGACGCTTACTGCAGCATCGCCAGATTCGTTTTGGTCCGGGGGCGCCATGGCGGAAACCCACAACGTCGGTCGATGGGTCGGCGGCGCGATGCTCGTCACCTTCGTGGTCGACCTGCTGTCGAACTTCAAGCTGCAGGGCGAGCTGTTCGCGGGTGGGGGCTTTATCGTGAATGCAGCGACGCACCCCTTGACGATCGGATCAATCGTCGTCCTGGGGATGCTCTCGAGCCTCCTGTCGGCCTGGATTGCGGCGATCCTGTGGACCCGGTACGGACGCGCCTTCCCGGGCCTGGCCGGGACCTACTTCGCGCTGGTGGTCGGCGTGCTGGCGGCATCCGTGACGGAGCTTTCCACGTTCATCGCGATGCGCGACCTGAGCGAGCTTTTCGTCGGGGCTGGCGCCGAGGCGGGCACGCGGTTCGAAACCGCGAGCGCCGTCATCCGCGGCCTGCGCAACGGGATGCACTTCACCGGCAAGGTGCTTGGCGGCGCAAGCGTAATGGCGTTCTTCCTGCTGCTCTTCAGGGCTCGCCTGGTACCTCGCTGGATGTCCGCATTCGGCGCCCTCGCGGCGTTATTGCAGATGGCTTCCGTCGCACGACCACTGTTTGGGGGGGAGGTCATCTACGCGATGCTCGCCCCGCTGGGCATTGCCTATGTCAGTATGTTGACCTGGCTCCTTATAAAAGGTTTTGCGCCTGGTACGGATCGCGTTGCCGACGTCGCGCACGGTGCGTGAAAACCGGAACTGAAGTCGAGGTCCGCTATGTCGCGCATCGCGGCCTTGCGGCAGCCATCAACGAAATGCTCAAGCGTCGCAGCGTCGCGGAATGGCTCCGTCGTGGCCCGGTGGGTACAGCATCGTGGACGCCGGCTTTATAGATCTCGACATACTGCTCACGAGAATTCGGCACGCGCAGTCGAAGGTTTATTTTCTCGACGCTGCAAAGCCTACAGCCGAAAAGGCTGGCGCATCCTTCATGGACGCCCGACGGGCTTCGTTGTAAACACTCCGACCGCTTGATTTTAGAGGAGACGCAGCATGGACCGATTCACGGGCGGTTGCCTGTGCGGCAACGTCCGAATTGTGGCGTCGGGACTCCCATACCGGGTCGGCCTTTGTCACTGTCTCGACTGCCGCAAGCATCAT
>WNFR01007437.1_pt1 | contig 11132 bp, 11 predicted proteins | sample 5400221 | NCBI WGS metagenome assembly WNFR01 (sample SAMN13153357, study PRJNA577476) | soil metagenome | isolation source: 40 cm soil under Madrone tree | place: USA:California | collected 2016-06-14 | reverse complement strand
TGGGCTGAGCGGACGGTGACGTTCTACTGCCATTGTCAGGGAGCGCAATAGTTTTACTTGGCCAACTAAAAACGGGGTTGTAGTTTTCGTGCGGGCTGAAAGATTGACTAAGGAAAAGTGTTCCTTCTCAGTTAAGTCCTGATTCACTTGCGACCAAATCACCGCCTCGTTTTTCATTTCCAGCGACAAAGCCGCGCAGGATCGCACACTGCAATCCTGAGTTATGACCAATAAAGCCGTCGTACTGTTTTCCACGACGCGACGAAAGCGAAACCACCAGGACGAGATGATCCGGCGCGCTGCTTTCGCGGAAAGATCGCCCAGATCGAGCATGACGATGCCAAAACCGCCGCCCTGCAAAAGGAGATCGGTGGCTTTGAAAGCGTGCTCAAGGTTGCTGTCGCAGCGTATCCAAAGCAGCCGTTCCAAATTTACCTTTGCGCCGCTGGCTGATTCCGGATCGAGCGTGTTATTCATATCAACCAGCGCGCAAACTTCTTCATGGTTTGTCGCCGCCGCGAGCGTTGCCAGCATTAAACTGGTGCGACCTGATGAAGCCTTGCCAAAAATTTCTGTGATGGCGCCTCGTGGCAATCCACCAGCGGCAAGCGAATCGATTTGAGGAATGCCGGTAGCAATAACTTCCGGACGTTTTATTTCGTGATGCTTAAACGCGTCGCCAAAGCGAGCTGCTATGGTGGATTCTATTTCCGCTTTTGAAATTGCTGCTCTCATGATCTATAAAGTGGCATAGACTTTAGTCTGTGCCCTTTAACTAAACACAGACTGAAGTCTGTGCTACTAACATGCCACGCAAAACTTCACAGGGCTCGGCTGAAGAATTCTTTCCTGACAAACTAACCTTGCCTGCTCTTAAAGAAGCCGCTGCTGATTGCAAAGCCTGCGACCTTTGGAAACGAGGGACGCAAACTGTCTTCGGCGAAGGTCGCAAGCGTTCGACAGTAGTGTTCGTTGGCGAACAACCAGGCAACGAAGAAGATCTAACGGGCAAGCCTTTCGTCGGTCCCGCCGGCCGGCTTTTTGATAATGCGCTTGTCGAGGCGGGCATCGATCGCTCGCAAACTTACGTCACCAATGTTGTCAAACATTTCAAATGGGAACCGCGTGGCAAACGCCGTATTCATAAGAAACCAAACGCCGGCGAAATCTCTGCTTGCCGACCCTGGCTCGAGGCCGAAATTGCTGTAGTCAAACCAAAAGTTATTGTCGCCCTCGGCGCCACCGCGGCGCAGGCGTTGCTCGGTCCAAAATTTCGCGTCACCAAACAGCGCGGCGAGTTCATCGAATCAACGCTGGCTCCCTACGTAATGGCCACCGTACATCCCTCTTCGATTCTGCGTGCGCCTGACGATGAAACCCGCCGCCTGGAACATCGTCGCTTCGTTGACGATCTCAAAAAACTCGCCCGCGTTTTGAAGTAGGACAGGCATTCCTGCCTGTCCATTCTTTCTGAACTGGCCTTTTTTAGAATGAATCTGCCTGAATCGGGACAGGCAGGAATGCCTGTCCTACTTTTTCCTTGACCCCGCCCCTCTCATTCGCTAATATTCGCTTGATTTTCGCTTACTGCCGAAAATAACACTTGGAGCGCTTTTTAGGCAAGGGTTTTTTCGAAAGGAGTTATGCGCATGTCTGTAACGGCAAGGCAAAGGCAGGTCTACGATTTCATCTGCCGCTATGCGGAGGCCCACAAACTGCCGCCCACAATTGCTGAAATTGGGAAACAGTTTCAGATGACCTCATCGGCAAGTGTGCACAGCATTCTCTCGGCACTCGAGCGCGGAGGGCTCATCAAGCGTATCCCCAATGTCAGCCGCGGAATCGAGATTATCAAGCAGGAGGAGAAGGACGGCGATTACGAGATTCCATTGCTCGGAACGGTCGCGGCCGGGCAGCCTATCGAGGCAATTCTTGCTCATGAAACCGTTCAGGCCCCGAAGAACATGTTGGGCCGTGACCGCATGTTTGCGTTGCGCGTGCGCGGCGATTCGATGATTGACGAGAACATTCAGGACAACGACATAATCATCGTGTCGTCACAGCAAACCGCCGAGAATGGCCAGCTGGTTGTAGCGTTGATTGATGGCAACTACGCCACCGTGAAAAAGTTTTATCGCGAGCCCGACTTTATTCGTTTAGAGCCGGCGAACCCGCAGTTCAAACCAATATTCATCAAGACTCCAGAGCGCATTCAAATTCAGGGTGTAGTTCGTGGCTTGATTCGCAGCTACAACAATTCTTCCCACGCTGTCTGATGCTGAGCCAGATTTTAGAAGAATGAAAGCCGCACCAGCAGTCTGCATTTCTCCTGCCGAATCGGATGTGATCTTTCTCGGCTTTGCACTTAGCGACTGCGTGGTTGAGATTGATAGACAAGCGGCGAGGTATCTACGCGCCGTTCATCGCACCGCTCTTGAGCTGGCTATTCCGAATCGCTTTGGAATCGAGGTAGGTGGATTTTGGCTGATGCCCGAACAGCTCGCGCAATTGAGAAAGTTGCCGGACTGCTATTCACAACTGGAAGCGCCTCTAGTCGAGCGCGCTATTGAAACGTACCTTGCCGCGCAACTCTCTCAAGCAGTTTAGAGTACAAACTTTAGTTTGATTCTTCCCAAGGAGGGCAACCTAAAGGTTGGACTCTGAACTTCTTGAACTTTCCGCTTCCAACACTATCGCAGCAAGCGCATTGAACTTTAACTTTCAGGAAGCAACTCCGCTTCTTTCTTTCTGCGGTGAATCACAAGCATCGCAATACCGCTCATGATTAAGGCGCCGCCCGCCAAAGTGCGCCAATTCATCTCTTCGTGAAGCACTAACATTCCCAAAAGCACCGCCGTCACCGGCGTCACCAACGCAATCAGCATTGACTTGGTCACATCAATCCGCCGCACCAGCCAGTAATACAAAATAAATGCGATCACAGAACCAACGATCGCCAGGTAGAACAACGATATGATTGCGAGGTCGGTCCAGTGAAAATTCATTGGATTACCATCAGTCGCGAATCCAATAATCGCCAGTGGGATCAAACCAAAAAACATCTGGCCGCCGGCGATCACGGTTGGCTCAATGTTTTTCGCGTACGCTTTGACCAGGACATTTGAATAAGCCACACAGATCGAGCTAATCACCAGAGCCACGCTGCCGGCCAACGCCTTTGGTCCAGCGAATGTTAGTTGATTCGAAAAAATAACGCCGACGCCGGCGATGCCCAGTATGACGCCAGCGAACTTCAACGGAGTCATTCGCTCCGCGGGTAAATGAATGTGAGCAATGACCAATCCAAACGCTGGTATGGTGGCTTGCAGCAAGGCGGCAAGCCCGGAAGAAATGTATTGCTCGCCCCAAAATATCAAGCCGTAGTTGAGAGCAAAGGCGAGCACGCCGGTACCAGCGAGCATCCACCAGTCTTTAGAAGAACGGGGTAACGAAAGTCGTCTGACAAGAATAATGGCGGCAAGAATAATAACTGCGATGAGGAAACGAATCGCGGCAAAGCTGATAGGAGGAAGGTCTCTTAAGCCGATCTTGATGAATAACCAGGTCGAACCCCAGATGCAGCACAAGAGAAGCCAGACCAAACGCGATTTCATAAGTTCCAGTGCTCCATAGGAGCGAGATGTTTACTGCAACGTTAGATTCCAAGTAATCATACAGGAGCGGCAAGTCAGACTTCGAAGTCTGACTTGCCGCTCCTGTAGCAGTTTCTCTGAGTTGTCAGTGCTATAAACATTGCGTTCCTAACGGAACGCATCCTGGCTCTCGAGCGCAGGTTACCCCTGCGGCATTGTAAGCTTGATAATCGCGAATGCTGCGCCTTGCGGATCCTGAAGCATCGCAAAGCGGCCAGTGTTAGGAATGTCCATCGGCGGCGCGATCGTTCTGGCACCCAGCTCGTTCGCCTGCTTCACCTTCGCATCGCAATCGTCGACGGCAAAGTAAACCAGCCAGTGTGGTGGAATGTTTCCCATTTCGGGCGAGGGAGTATACATCCCGCCGGCAGGCCGATCGTTGTTCTTGAAAGTCGTGTATGTCATCGGCCCCATCTGCTGAACATTCGTAGTCCAACCAAAAAGTCCCGAATAAAAGTCACCGGCCTTGGTGGTATCGGGCGTTGCGAGCTCATTCCAGCAAAATGAGTTTGGCGCATTGACGATTCCCGCGCCCTTATGCGTGCCGGCTTGCCAGATAGCAAAGACTGCGCCTGTCGGATCCTGGACCACCGCCATACGACCCACGTCCATCACAGCAAACGGTTCCTTCATCAAGGTCCCCCCAAGTTCCTTTGCCTTTGCGGCGCTTTCATCCGCATTGGCAACTGACGCATAGGACAGCCAATTTGGAGGAATGCCTTGCGACGTCATCTCCTCGGGCATCTTGTAAAGCGCGCCGACATCTCTGCCGTCCAGCTTGAGCATCGTGTAAACCATGCCCGGCCCAATCGGGCTATCCGTGAAGGTCCAACCAAACAGTTCGGTATAAAACTTCTTCGCTGCCTCGCCATCGGTAGTTCCCAGTTCCACCCAGCAAAATGTGCCGGGAGCGTAAGTAGGGGTTTCCTGCATTCGTGCTTCAGTCATGATCAATCTCCTCAGGAATAGGCGCAAAACTCGTAGGGAGACGAGGACCATTTTGCGCGGCCTAAAATCCGATCTGAACGTGTGATGGAGATAATAACGTACTTAGGCAGGACTGCAAAAACGGAAAACGCTACCTCCAGCAAGCTGAAAGTAGCGCAATCCGTTTCCTAATAATCGCCGAAGCTTTTAAAAGGATGGCAGCTTCGCATGTACACACTAGGCTGCCGATTTGTATCCCGATGACCAACTGGCGGTCAGTTCGATCCTCGGTCAGCACACGAACTGCTTTCACAGTTCTCGCATCCTTTCGAACGCGGTGCCTTTAGGTTTTTGTTCTGGTGGCTTTTCCTCCACCTCTGGTTACGACCAGCAACGTCGGTCCAACTTGCGTCGAACCATTCGCCCCCTTCAGCGGGTCCTGTCTAAAGGGTACCACTCGTTTTTATCCGAATGGCTCGAGAAAACCTCTCAGCCTTCTCTAGCAAAGCCTTTCGGCTTCAACCCAGGGCGTCAATAGGATTAACAGTCCGCCTGTCTTTCCCCTCTTCCGTGTGTCACCACATCGGTTGCCGATCCCTTTGTTGGTCTCGAAGGCCGTGACCCTCGCGACGGGGAGAGTTATACGCGAAGGCAGTTTTAAGATCAATTTTTTATGTGTTTTATTTTTTGAAGGACGAAATTTTCTCAGTCCAGGGTTAAATCAATTCGAGAATTTGTTGACTCTGATAGCGAAATTGCCTAAAAACTGGCTTTCCATGATTCTCAGAAGGATGGATGATCAATTATGAAAAACTTTTTCGTTTTGTTATTGCTGATCTTACCTGCCGCAAGCGCTGGATCTATCGTTCAAGCCCAAACACCGCAGGAAAAAGAAGCTTCGCGCATAGCGACCAGAGAAAGGCTGCGAACTCTCCTGCAAAATTCGGGTCCGAAAAAAGGAATCGGAATCACTTTTCGGCTGAGCGACAAAAATCCGTTTAATTTTGTCGGCATGTTGCAGGAAGGCTTGACTAATGCAGACAGTTACGAAGTTGTTATTGGAGTTTCGAAGGACGAAACGATTGGCTTTCGAATTTACCCTCACTATCGAGGCTCTTACATCAACATCTATAAAGCGAGGGATTCGTTAGCGCTGATGCGACAATTGTTGCTTCTCAGCGACAAGAATTTTCTTTTTTGGGGACGAGACGACTCGGGTGATGTATTTGCCGGGTACACTTTCACCCTGGAATCGGGTTTTCCTGACCGCGCCATCGAGGTGGTGCTCTACAGCATTCGACCACTCGACAAATTTGTCGGCGACATGCGGCCAACCATTGACAGCGTCTCAAACTAGCACATAAATCATTGAGCAACGGGTCGCGATTTAGCATGTAACCGGAGGAAGTGCTGCAGTCTGGTCAACCATGGTTTTTGATCTCAGTAATAGCTGCTTGAATTAGTTTCTGGATGGCGGCCAGCTCCACCTCATCCTTGTACTTATTTCGCGGCCAGAAAAATCCCTTCAAGCCATCTTTTTTGCGACGCGGAACAATGTGCACGTGAAAATGCGGAACGCTCTGGCTGATGCGATTGTTGATGGCCACGAAAGAACCTTCCGCTTCGAGCGCCAACTCGACCGCGCGCGCCAGTAATTGCACGTTCTTAAAGAACGGCCCGATGAATTCCGGCGGAAGATCGCTTAGCGTTTCGAAGTGATTTTTGGGAACAAGTAAACAATGACCAGGAAAAAGCGGCCGGTGATCGAGAAAGGCCAATGAAATATCATCCTGGAAGACGATCGACGCGCCTACTTCACCAGTGACAATTCCGCAGAAGAGACAGGGCATTGTTATTGAATTCCACGAACGAGAATTAGCATGGGTAAATCAGGGTGCTTTCGGAAGGTTGCGCTTTTGGGGGAGGTCAGTCGCCTGCCAAATGGAACCGTCATCGTAATGAACTTCAGTAATGGCGATTTCCATATGGAACTCCGCACCGGGTTTGTAAGCCAGCACAGCAATATCATCGACATACCCGACTACAAGGTCTACCTGTTGCCGCTCAAAACCCGCCAACTCAAGAGACATTAGATCTGTTTGCCGCGCTTCCACCAATTCATCCCAGTCACTGAATTTGAATATGAAAAAGCTGAATTTGACTGCTGCAACTTTTTTTGGCGTGTAATTCTCTATCATGGAAACGTGAAGCCTAAACTTTTCTCGTGGACCTAGCTTTCCTCCGCCGCCGCCTAAAACTCGAACGGGCAGAGTTTCGTATCCAATCCGGTAAGAATTGTATGGAGCAAGGGTTCGTAATGAGAATCTCGTCGGTTGGCTTTCCGGGTTTTGCGCCAGGACCGGATGCGAAGTTAATGTGGTTAGACTCGTGAGGATCAGGATCAATCCGAAAAACAAAATTTTCATAGTGCCACCTATCATGAGGGTTTTACTGCTTTTTGAAAAGACTCGACACCAAGAGTATTCAGCACCTCCGCCTTCCTAACCCAACCTCGGCGCGCGATGCCGACTCCATACTTAAGATTATTGAGCGCGCCCGTTGAGTGTGCATCGACAGAAATAGTGAATTTGATTTTTCGCTTGCGCGCCTCACGCAGCCAGCGCGGTTCCATGTCGAGCCGCCAGGGATCGCCGTTGACTTCGATGGCCGCGCGCGACTCGGCAATTGTGTCCAGGATTTTTTCCACGTCGCATTCAAGTGGCGGGCGGCGTTGAATCAAACGGCCCAGCGCGTGGCCCCAAATCTTAAATACCGGCTGACGCATTGCGGTTACAATTCGCTTCGTCATCTTTGCTGAATCCATCTTGTAACGGGAATGAATGCTGGCAACGATCACGTCAAACTGTTCGAGAATCTTGTCCGGATAATCCAGATGGCCGTCGGCGACGATGTCTGATTCCGTTCCGCGCAGTATCTTCACCTTAACTCTTTCCTGTACCTCTGCGATTTCATCCCATTGCCGCTTTAGCCGATCAACTGTCACACCGCCCGCATAAAAGGCGGTCGGCGAATGATCGGTGATGGTGATGTACTTCATGCCCATTGCTTCAGCGGCACGCGCCATCTCTTCAACCGAATGCTTGCCGTCGGAATAGGTGGTGTGGCAATGGACCATCCCCTGAATGTCGTCGAGCGCGATCAAGTCCTCCGGCAACTTTCCGACTAGCGCCGCCTCGATTTCGCCTTCGTCTTCACGCAACTCGGGCGGAATGAATTGCATGCCCCAGCGTCGATAAAGTTCTGCTTCGGTTTTTGGGGCGGACGGTCGAACGGTCGCGCGCGTATTAGATTTGCCGCGCTTGCTTTTAGCACTTCTGTTATTGGCGATCTCCTGCAACTTGGCGAGATGCGCTTGCGAACCTGTTTCAGTTAACAAGGCCAAAGCGAATTCCGGCGGGCTCACGGCAACCAATGAGCCTCTGGCCCCCTCCGCCAGCCTGACGATGCAGCTTGTTTTCGTCTGCGCTTCGACCTGTACGATTAGCGGAAAACGCAAAAAGTATTCTATTAAACTGGCGGGTAGTTTCGTCTTGGCGACGAGGCGAATCGTGCCGACTGTTTCTTTCCAGCGTCTTAGCGAACCTGCGATTTCAATTTCGAGCTTATCGCGGAAGGTGGCGAGGTAGTCGCTAATTTGCTCGGCCGTTGCCAACGCGCGATGAAGATGAAGTCGCTGCTCTTTCTTTTGGCGCTGATGATGGTTTGACAACGTCTCAATAAGTTTTTCTTCAGTCTTGGAGCCAAAGCCTTTAAGCGTCTTGATCTTGCCAGCTTCCGCCGCCGCCTTGAGTTCAGCAACAGAAGTGATTCCTAAAGCTTGATGAAGCGCTGCGATTTTGGCGATCGATAGGCCAGGTATTCCTGATAGTTCGATAATGCCCGGCGGAAATTCTTTCTTTAGACCACGCAGCACCGATGACTCGCCGGTGAGGTAGAGCTGTTTGATTTGCGAAGCAAGCGCATCGCCAATCCCGCGCAAGGACGTCAAACGATCTGCATTAATAACCGCGCCCAGGTCTTCGCTCAGGCCGGCAATAACTCGCGCGCCGGTTTGATAAGCGCGTGCCTTAAAGCGATCTTTGCCGCCTTTCAACTCAAGCAGCGCGGCAATCTCCTGCAGCGCGGCCGCAATCGCAAATTTATCGAACCTGATCTTCGGCTTCATGACTCTTATCAATACAAGATTTGTTTCAAGATTCAGTTACACCGACTCAGGACTGGGGAGTTGACAATAAAGTCATGCCTCTAACACTTAACTATTTCGGTTCTTCTTGCGCGGCTTTGCCGCCTTCCGTTCGGAAAGGCTCTGCCTTTTCCGGCAGTTCCTTTTTTCAAAGGAGGCTATGCCTCATGTTCCGCATCTCTAAAGACTCGCCAGTTTATTACCTCACTTCGGTGGCGCATAATCGGTTGCCCGTATTCCAAACCGTAAGGCTGAAGGATTTGATTTGCAAAGCGTTCGAAGAAGCCCGCAAATCTGCCAAGCTTATGATCTTCGCTTACGTGATAATGCCAGATCATCTGCACGCATTAATTGGATCAGATAAAGAACCTTCCGAAGTCCTGCGGTACGTCAACGGAATTTCAGGCCGTCGCATCATCAATTTCTTAAAAGAGGGAGGCTATGAATCGTCTTTGCGGAAGCTACGCCATGCAACAGGACTGCGAAAGCACAAATACTCACTTTGGAACCATTATCCGAATTTGAAACTAATAACGACCGAGAATGGTTTAATGGAAAAGGCCAATTACATACACCAGAATCCTGTGCGAGCAGGCTTGGTAGAGCGCGCGGAAGATTATCGCTGGTCAAGCATTCGCTGCTGGCAGCGGAAACCGCTAGACGACGAGCCACTGTTAGTCGACATTGATCAAATTAAATGGCACAAATCCTGAGGCGTAGCCTCGGTATGGGAGTAATGAACGGAAAGGCAGAGCCTTTCCGAACGGACGGCGGCAAAGCCGCGGAGACACAAAAAGCCTTCCCTTAATCAAGTCAACTGAGCTAGACAGTTGGACTGTACAAAGATTGCACAAAGAAGATTTGCGTTTGCCTTTATAATCCTTTTAACCTGGAATCATTTGGGGAGATCATGCCGATCGCGTCAATCAATCCAGCTACAGGCGAAACACTGAAAACATTTGAGCCTTTGACAAGGGCCCAGATCGACGAAAAATTGCAGCGCGCGAGCGATACCTTCCGAGTCTACCGCGAAAGTTCATTCGCCGAACGCGCTGCAATGATGCTGCGTGCCGCGGAAATACTCGAAGCTGACAAACACGAACTTGCGCGCATCATGACCCTCGAAATGGGCAAGCCAATCAAAGGCGGCGTCGGAGAAGCGGAAAAATGCGCCTGGGTTTGTCGCTATTACGCCGAAACAGCGCAGCAGCATTTGGCCGACCAGTTGGTTGAAACCGACGCTGGCAAGAGCTATGTTAAATTTCAGCCCCTTGGGCCAGTGCTGGCAGTCATGCCGTGGAATTTTCCGTTCTGGCAGGTCTTTCGGTTCGCGGCCCCTGCTTTGATGGCCGGCAATGTTGGGTTGCTTAAGCACGCTTCGAATGTGCCGCAGTGCGCGCTGGCCATCGAAGATATTTTTCGTCGCGCCGGTTTTCCGGAAGGCGCGTTCCAAACTTTGCTTGTTGGCTCAGATGTAGTTGAGACAATTCTGAAAGATCGCCACGTCGCCGCCGCAACACTCACAGGCAGCGAACCGGCAGGTCGCAGCGTCGCCAGCATCGCCGGCGGCCAAGTCAAGAAAACGGTGCTGGAACTCGGCGGCAGCGATCCGTTCATCGTTATGCCTTCCGCTAATTTCGAAGAGGCTGTGACTATGGCAGTGAAAGCGCGCACGATAAATAATGGTCAATCATGCATCGCCGCCAAACGTTTTATTGTCTCAAAAGAAATTTATGGTGAATTTGAGGAACGCTTCGTTGCCGAAATGAAAGCGTTGACGGTGGGCGATCCGCTGAACGAGGACACTGCAATTGGACCGCTCGCCACCGAGCAAATCCTGAAAGACGTTGACGAGCAGGTGAAAACATCAGTTGCAGCGGGCGCAATTCTTTTGACGGGCGGGAAAAAGTTGGAACGCACTGGGAACTTCTATCAACCCACTGTTCTCGCTAATATTCCCAAAGACTCGCCTGCATATTCCGAAGAAATTTTCGGACCGGTAGCGCTGTTATTTAGCGTTGACAACATCGACGAAGCAATTGAGCTAGCCAACGCAACTACTTTCGGTCTCGGCGCTGCTGCCTGGACCAATGACGAAATCGAACGCAACCGGTTCATAGACAACCTGGAAGCCGGGTGCGTCTTTATTAATGGGATGGTCGCCTCCGATCCGCGCCTGCCGTTTGGAGGCATAAAAAACTCCGGCTACGGCCGAGAGCTCGGCGAATTCGGCATCCGCGAGTTTGTCAACATCAAAACTATTTGGATCAAATAATGTAGTCCATCTATGATGGCAATCAACGAAGAACATCGGCGAAGGGCAGTGTCTCGGTTTGAAATCTTCTCTG
>WNFR01007436.1_pt1 | contig 11132 bp, 11 predicted proteins | sample 5400221 | NCBI WGS metagenome assembly WNFR01 (sample SAMN13153357, study PRJNA577476) | soil metagenome | isolation source: 40 cm soil under Madrone tree | place: USA:California | collected 2016-06-14 | reverse complement strand
CAAAGTGCCGGCATCCAGTTGCTGTTGGATCTCTTTCAAACCGAGCGGCTGAGGTTGAGTTAGCGCGGCGTACTGCGGGCTGTTTCTGCGAATCGCCGTCTCCACTTGTTGATATTCTTCTTCGAGTGCGCTGATTTCTTTGTCTAACGTGGCGATCTGAGCCTGACTGCCTTTTTGAGCCATGAGCTGGATCTGGCGTTGCGCCTTGGCGTTCAATACCTGGCTAAGTTCCCGTTCCTTGTCGATCAGGTTTGCAGCTACTCCTTGCCGGATATCGACGTGCGATTCGTTCAGGGTTTCCAGCAAGCTGCGGGCGCGAGCGCGTTCGCTTGTTTGCAGCGCCAGAGCATCGTAACCTTTGGTTGGTTCAAGTGAGTGCATTCCCATCAGCAGGTCGATGTAGAACTGGTAAGGCTCCTGTTTTGAGGCCAGGTAAGAAGCGCGCAAAAGTTCGCTGCCCGCATGAGAGCGCACATCCTCGAATAGTGAAAGCGCGGCTTCAATGTGCTGACGAGCTTCGACAAGTTTGCCAAGACTACGCTCCGTGCGAGCCAGGCCGTAAAGTGCAATCGCTTCGTTGTTCCGGTCACCAATCCGTCGAAAAAGAGAGAGGGCCTGATTGTAGTACTCTATGCCTTTCTGCGACTGGCCCAAGAGAGTGTGTACATAACCAAGATTGCTGAGTGTGCGCGCTTCACCCCTGAGGTCACCTACGGCCTTTCCAAGTTCGACCGCCTGTTGATGATAGTTCAGTGCCTTTTCTTGCTCGCCCAACGAAGAATAGGCCAAGCCGATGTAATCGAGCGTAGTCGCCTCACCTAAACGATCTCCGGCAGCTTTGCGGAGCGGCAACGCCTGGCGGTAAAACTCCAACGCCCGTGATGCCTCGCCCGAAAGTGTATAAGCCTGACCGATACTGGTTAGTGTTGAAGCTTCTCCCGGTTTGTCCCCAATAGCTCGCCGGATTGAAAGGGCCTGCTGGTAATAATCCAGGCTCTTTTCTCTCTCCCCCAAACTAGAGTAGGCTACCCCAATGTTATTGAGTGTAATGGCCTCTCTGCGCTTTCCTCCAATCGTTTGAAAGATTGAAAGAGCTTGACGGTAATATTCAAGCGCCTTTTGCCAATCGGAAACGTCACTATATATTAGGCCGATGTTACTGAGTATCGCACCTTCTGTAATTGGGTCTCCTCCCTTTGGAAGCAGGAAGAGTGCCTGACGATAATATTCAAGAGCTTTTGGCTTGTTCCCAAGCACATCGTGCATTCCACCGATGCTATTAAGCGTGCTGCTTTCAAGAATCCTATCTTTGAGATCGCGAAAGAGTGGTAGCGCTTGCTCGTTGTATTCCAGTGATTTTTGAAATTCGCCCAGTCCTGCATAAACGGAGCTAATTACGGTGAGCGTGAGAGCTTGCCTGTAATGATCCCCCGCGGTTTGAAAAAACGCCAATGCCTGTTTGTATTTCTCTATCGCAGCGCGGCCGGATATTGCCGTCCGCTGTAACCGCAATTTATTGGCTTCCCAAAAAGTTCTGTCGGCGGCTACGTAATCTCTATCTGTGGTTGTTGCCTCTCTCAGGGCCACAACTCTAATCTCGTAGCGCCCAGTGGAAGCATCTTTATTGGGCGCACTCACCTCGATCCTATAGTCTCCCGAGGTTTCAGCTATTGTAACGACTGGTTCCGGTCCATGATTTGAGTTCGGGCTGTCAACCTTTAGAAGCGACTGCCCCCCTGGTCCAATCAATGTTACTATGACATCTATTCCCCTTTGATCGACTATCGCATACAAAAACTGTCCTGCCGTCATTTGTATCCGAAACGAATGCGTCTCACCGCCTTTCAAAACTCTCTCTATGGGAAAGCCTGGCGCAATTGTGCCGGCCTCCTGCTGAACATTGTCGTTAGCTAATAATGTGGTGTGAAAGCCAGTCCTTGCAGGCAGGCTGCTCGCCCGCTCAAACGAAATGTTCCCGATTAAGAGTAATGCGATAATTAGGAGCATCTAATCCAACTATCAACTGAAACTTGCAGTGGCCTCCACCCCTTCTGAAATGGCAGAGGCCACCGCAGCAATGCCGAGCAGTGTAGCCTCAATCAGACGCAATTGAGATCTTGGGTTACTTAAACCCGCTATGTGGCTCCCTGGGTACGCGCATAGGGCTCGTCTTCCGTCGCCTCTCCTTGCCACGTCGCATTATCGTCGGCAGTAATCCCCGGATGTGCAGGCCAGTTGACATTTCCGTTCGGAAGGCCATTGGCGTTCTGAACGCCTGTGAAACGGTAAGTAAACGCGTTTCCATTCGCACCTAACGGAAAGTCACCATTTGCCTGACCACTGACCTGGAAGGTAAACCCTATGGCACCGTTTGGATTGCTAGTCCAAACGACCCCGGTGCAGGCAGTCGCGGTCCCATCCTCCGGGGTGAAAGTGGCCGTCTTAGGGTTAACTGAGGCGTCGACCACCAGCGTCCCACTCGCAATTTCAGTTCCACCGTCATCTTTAACTATAATATCCATTTCGCACCTCTTTCTTTAGTGGTTGGTTGCCTTACACAGCCTTATTCGCACAAGGCTGCGCATGAGTTGATGGATACAAGTAAATCGAGGTAGCCAGATCCGTTTGCGGACCGGCACTACTTCCATTTCTTAGACCGAAATTCAAACTCAAACTCCCTCAAGCAAGATCTGAAAAGAGGTCTTGAATTCCGATGAATCATTAAGTCTTCCAATCACTCTGGCAGCGTTGGAGGAAGCCTGCAAGAATTCGTGACGGCGGTCACGCCTTGATCTCAAGGCATCCGGGAAATTTCGAGAGGCCGTGCGTCAACAAGAAATCAACTTGATCTCGGCATCCTGATAATTAACGCGGGAACTGCTCTGAAAAACCACCATGTAAGAGGTGGAAATACGAAAATCTATGTTCAGGCAGCGGATTTTGACCGTGGAAAAAAGATTAGTTTCAGAAGCCTGGACGAGCTTTAAGCGCTTTGAATGGCGGTATGATATTCCCGCGACAGATGAAGGTCAACCGATTTTCGTTAGTGATGATGCTGTCATCGTCAACTCGTCCCGAACTCCGACCGAATCCACGTGATGGCGTGTGAGTCAGGTCTATAAACATCTCACTCCTACCGGAGTGAAAACGCAATCGAGCTATGAACTTTCAAGCTTCCTGCATATCGATTCCAGAAGACGCACAGGCTCGAGCGGAATTCAACTAGAGCTTCACCACTCAGAATTATTCCGCTCCTCCGAACGGCGCCGGTTGGGTTAATGCTCCTCCATCTATAAACATGTCACCCCCTAACCGAGGTGAAACCCGTTATCTATGAAACAAAAGGGGTGGTACAGCGTTGAAAAAAGGAAGATGAAGAATTATCAAGCATGGATTAATGGAATGATCTGGAGTGGCATTCAAACTGAGCGGGGACAGGGTCCGCCTTCCCAACCTGAGAGGCGACTGAGGTTGAGAGGTTGGATTTGCTCACGAGTGGCTTTCAACCAATCTATTCGCGCTCAACCACTCTGTTCGCGATAGAGATTGTCGAAGCGCATGCTGGAGGGGGTGAACCTCAGGTCTACGCTTCCGGTAGGACCATTTCGCTGCTTGGCTACAATTAACTCCGCAACGTTCTTTTGCTCTTCCGGCAAACTGTCTCGTTCTTCGGGTGTCTGATACTGTTCCGGTCGATAGATGAAGGCGACCACATCAGCATCTTGCTCCAACGCTCCCGACTCACGCAGGTCTGCCAACTGCGGACGATGATCTGAACGCGATTCAGGCGCGCGTGACAACTGCGACAAGGCTACAAGAGGTACATTCAACTCTTTAGCCAGCCCTTTCAACTCACGCGAAATCTGCGACACCTCTTGCTGGCGCGATTCAAAACGCTTCGCCGAACCGGACATCAACTGTAAATAGTCGACGACAATTAAATCGATACGCTTTTGCTCAGCCGCCAGCCGGCGGGACTTCGCGCGCATCTCGAGCACGGTGAGACCGGGCGTGTCGTCAAGAAAGATTTTGGCATCTGCCAGCGTGCCGAGAGACTTGGCAATCTGGGCCCACTCCAACCGCGATAGAAAGCCGTTTCGGAAACGCTGGGCATCGATGTTTCCCTGCGAACAAAGCATGCGCATCACGAGGGCTTCCTTCGACATTTCCAGCGAAAACATTCCCACCACGGCGCCCGCCTGAATCGCCGCGTTCTCCGCAAGCATTAAAGCGAAGCTCGTTTTCCCCATCGAAGGCCGGGCTGCAACAATGATCAGGTCATTGCGCTGGAGACCCGACGTCATCTTGTCGAGATCGGCAAAGCCCGTGGTCAAACCGGTTAAGACTGCGGCACGACCCTCCATCTCCTGCACTTTTTCAAGCAACTGCTCAGCAATCGGCTTGACGTGGGTGAACCCCTGACGGATCCGCTCGTCAGCAAGTTCGAAGATTGCGTGCTCGGCGTGATCGAGGATTAGCTCCGGCTCGTCCTCTTCCTGGAGAGCTTCCTGAGTAATTTTGTTGGCCGCCTTAATCAACTGGCGCAACATCGACTTGCCGCGCACCACTTTGGCGTAGTGAGTGATGTTGGTTGAATGCGGCAGGCCATAAGTCAGATTGCTAATGAAACTGATTCCGCCAACCGATTCCAGAGCATTCTCTTTCTTTAGTTCTTCACCAATCAAGATTGGATTAATTTCAGAGCCGCGCTCGAATAATCCAATCATGGCGACAAAGATCCTGCGGTGAGAAGGCACATAGAAGTCTTCCGGTCTCAGCTGCTCGATGGCCTGGCTAATCAAGCCATTGTCGAGCAAAACTGCGCCCAGTATTGCGCGTTCAGCTTCCGAGCTGTTTGGCAACGCTCGTTCGAATGATTGATCGCGAATAGGATCAGGACTGGCCATAATCTATCCAGTTTTTACTCTGCTCGGTCTGTCGCTTCTTCTTCATTATTAGCCTGCGCAGTGCGGGCCATCTCAGCTTCCTGTTCGGGTGTTAAGTGGCCTACGATCACCTCACCCTCGGGAATTACTTTGACTTTTAACTCGATCGTCACTTCCCGATGCAGTCTGATGGGCACAGTAAACTCGCCCAAACGTTTCAGCGGCTCACGCAGATGGATGCGGTGACGGTCGATTTCATAGCCGCGCTCTTTTAGTGCTTCGGCCAGATCCATCGAGGTAACAGAGCCATAAAGTGCGCCCTGCTCACCGGACTTCCGTTTGAATTCCAAAACGACTGAGCTCATCAGCTCTGATTGGGCTTCGGCGGTCGAACGCTCCTTGGCTTCTTTCTTGAGCAGCGCCGCTCGCTCCTGCTCAATTCCCTTCACATTGCCCGTGGTTGCTTCCACGGCCAGCTTCCGCGGCAGCAGATAGTTACGCGCGTATCCGGCTCTAACTCTGACAATCTCGCCGCGTGCGCCGAGATCATCTACATCTTCACGTAGCAGTACTCTAGTGTGTGCCATTTCTTGCCAGCTCCTTTCCCTTAGTCGGTAGTGTACGGAAGCAACGCGATATTCCGCGCACGCTTGATCGCTTCAGCAAGCATGCGCTGATGCGACGCACAACTGCCGGAGATTCGTCTCGGCAAAATCTTGCCACGTTCGGGAAGATAGTTTTGCAGTAACCTGACATCTTTGAAGTCGATCAGATCTACCTTGTCGATGCAAAAACGACAGACTCGCCGGCGATGCATACGGCGACCACCACCGCGCCCTCCCATGCCCCGTCTATCCTGATCATCGTCATTGTCGTAACCGCGCTGGCGGTCTTCATAGTTGCTTGACATAGTTTTCCTCTTAAATCATCAATCGTAGACTCAACTACTCGCTATTGTTGTCGGCAAAGTCCATCCCACCACCGCGGCGGGATTGTCCGCCTTGCGACTGAGGACGCTTTGCTGCTTTGCGGGCCCGGCGAGCCTTCAGCTTTTCCGCGCGCCGGCGATCTTCATCGACTCGCACGGTGAGGTAACGCAGTACGCGATCGTTCACGCGCATACGGCGCTCGAGCTCGGCAATTTCGCGCCCTGAACCTTCGATCTCCAGCAGCACAAAAGTGCCTTCCTTCTTGTGCAGGATCTCATAGGCCAGCTGGCGTTTTCCCAGGGTTTCGGCCTTGGTTACCACGCCACCCTGGTCAACAACGATCTGCTTGAACCCCTCCGTCAGGCGCGCAACCTCGTCGTCGACTGTTGGGTCAACGATGAACACCACCTCATACTGTCTCTTAGTTTCCAAAATCAACCTCCGTACATTTTCGATTGTCCGATATGCTTTAGCTTGTCGTCACCTTCGAAAAAGATCTCTTCCGCCAGTCAACGACAAGCTAAAGCATATCGGACATTGACAATCAGTTATGTTCCGTCATTGCCTTGAGTACGCCATTCCTGATCATGGCTCGCAGTGCTTCAACCCCGCGCTCGATCGTTTTATCTACAGTCGGTCGCTCGGTTTTCGGAAACGCATCGAGCACGAATCGCTTCGCATCTGAAACGGGATGTTCGGGCTGAATGCCAATCCGCAACCGAACAAACTCATTTGTACCTATCGCGGCGATAATCGACTTAAGCCCGTTATGGCCTCCTGCCGATCCGCGTTCGCGAATCCGGATCTTTCCCAATGGCAAGGCCAGATCGTCAGATATCACTATCAACTGGTCCCCGGGCTCATCGCACTTGTGTTTCGCCAGCAAACAGGAGACTGCCTGTCCACTCAAGTTCATAAACGTTTGCGGCTTGACCAGCTTCACTGCGCTGCCTTCAAGTTCGCCGCGACCTACCAACGAACTGCATTCGCGACGGCATACGGCGATCCCGGCATCACTTGCCAGCCTGTCAATCAACATGAAACCCAGGTTGTGTCGAGACCATTCGTACTCTTTGCCCGGATTACCGAGCCCGACAATAAGACGCATGGTGATTGCCGATTTGCGATTGCCGATTGTCCGATATGCTTCAGCTTGCCGTCGACCGGCGGATGAACTCTTTTTCGATAGTCACGACAAGCTAAAGCATATCGGACAATCGCAAATGTACTCATGCCTTCTTACTCGGCTCCTCAAGGACTTCATCTTCCTTCTTACCCTTGCCGATAACTTCGGGCTCAGCAGGCTCTTCGCCTTCAAGGACAGGCGCGACCACAACTTCTTCCTTAACAATTCCGACCGTGGCAATCACGACGTCAGGAGGATTGAGGATCTCAATGTTTGCACCTATCGGGATGTCCGAAACGTGGAGGACGTCGTGGACGTCAAGATTTGAAACGTCAATATTGATGACATCGGGAATCTCTCGCGGTTCGCAGCGGATCTCAATCTCGCGAATGATCTGTTCGAGCACTCCCTGATGCTCACGAACACCAAACGGTTCACCTGTGAGATGCAGCGGCACCGTGACCTCAATCTTCTGGCCCTTGACGAGGCGCGTGAGATCGGCATGAATCAGGCGACCCCGCACCGGATCAATTTGTCGATCATGAAACATGACTTCGCTTGTGCCGAGACCCTCGACATCGATGGTAAAGATCGTGTTTCGCCCTGCTTCTGAACGCAGGATAGCTGCCAGATCGCGTAAAGGAGCAACGGCGGCGATCGTTTCTCCACCACCCCCATAAACTGTAACCGGGACCAATCCCTCGCGCCGGACACGCCGGGCATCATTTTTTCCACGACCCTCACGTTGTTTTGCCTGGATCGTAAATTCTTTTTTCTCCGCCATGATTTCTCCTTACATACTTTCAGCGATCAACCGAAGGGATTTTTGATTTTAAATTTTTGATTTTAGATTGAAAGGTCATTCGCACTGGAGCAGTGATAACGCCGCTTCCAGATCCAATCTAAAATCAAAAATCTAAAATCAAAAATCACTTCAGCTGATCGCTGATGGGCTTCGTTTAAGCCATCAGTGTTTGCCCTTCACTTATACGAAGAGCGAGGAAACGCTGGTCTCCTCATGGATCGACTTGATCGCTTTCGCCAGAAGCGGCGCGATACTAAGTACCTTTATTTTCTCAAGCTCGCACGCGTGATCGCGTAACGGAATCGTATTCGTAACTATGATCTGTTCAATGTCTGACTCGGCCAGATGCTCAACCGCTCTACCTGAAAACACAGGATGCGTGAAACACGCATCAATTCGCTCAGCGCCTGCCTCTTTCAGCGCACGCGCCACTTTGGTCAGCGAACCACCCGTGTCACACATGTCATCGACAATCAAACAACTGCGGCCGCGCACGTCACCAACAACATTCATAACCTCGGCGACGTTGGCCTTCTCGCGTCGCTTGTCGCAAAGTGCCAGTTCCGCATCAAGTCGCTTCGCATAAGCACGCGCTCGTTCCGCCCCTCCAGTATCGGGAGCGACAACGGTTAGATTCGGCAACGGATGGTCTTGATAATAGCCAATAAACACCGGTGCCGCATACAAGTGGTCCACAGGAATATCAAAGAACCCTTGAATCTGCGCCGCATGCAGATCCATTGCCAGCAAACGATCAGTACCCGCGACAGTAATCAGGTTGGCGACCAATTTCGCCGAGATCGGAACACGCGGGCGATCTTTCTTGTCGGAGCGCCCATACCCGTAGTACGGGATCACGGCCGTGATTCGTTCGGCTGATGAGCGACGAAAGGCGTCGAGCATCACCAGTAATTCCATCAAGTGTGCATCGGTGGGCGGAGACGTCGGTTGCACGATAAACACATCACCGCCGCGAACGTTTTCGTCGATTTGAAAGTTAAACTCTCCATCGGAAAAACGTTCAGGATAAGCCCGGCCCATGTCACAACTCAGTTGGCGGCAAATTTCTTCCGCCAACTTGGGATTCGCGTTTCCGGAAAAGACCTTGATGCCTCCGGTTGTGCTCATAGCGTCAGTTACGAGTGATCAGCAGCAGTAAGCAACAAGCTAAGAGAACTCCCCATCCCACTCATCACGGCATTATTGGCTGGGGCGGGTGGATTCGAACCAACGAATGCCGGTTCCAAAGACCGGTGCCTTACCACTTGGCTACGCCCCAGTATCAGATAGCATGTTAAAAGAGCGTAAGAGCGGAGTGCTACATGGACCTAGCGCTCGAAAATAATCGTTGCGCGAAAGCGTGTCACACGAAAAGATATGCCACCCAACTTCGCCTCGAAAAGTTTTGAGGGCCTTTTGCCGCGCCTCGTCACTATTAAAGATACCAAACACGCTCGAGCCACTTCCAGCCAGCAAAGCGCCCCGCGCACCCGACTCAAGCAACGCGTTCTTCGCCCGCTTGATTTCAGGTTCTATCTCAAAGATCACAGCTTCGAAATCGTTGTGCAGTGGCCATTGATCGCAATCAGTAGAAATCGACCCCGCGAAGGAATTAGCAAGAATAGAGACCGGCTCAAAACTTGTCAAGGAAGCAGCATCCAGAGCCTTATAGGCTTCCCGAGTGGCAACGCTTGCGTTTGGGAACACAATTATTAACGGTCGCTCGGAGATGTCAGCTAAAGCATTAACCTCAGTGCCGGTCCCACGGCCTAGCGCTCGTCCCCCGGCAAAGAAGAAAGGAACGTCGGCGCCAAGGTCACTTCCGATTCTCATAAGCTCGGGGATCGCAACTTCAAGTTGCCATAGATGACGCAATCCCAGCAGAGCAACTGCTGCGTTTGATGAAGCTCCACCCAGGCCAGCCTTTGCCGGAATCCGCTTTATCAAATCTATCCTGGCCCCGAGTTTAAGATGCAAATGTTCTCTTAAAGCGAACGCGGCCTGGAGAATCAGATTTGCTTTGTCTACTGGCAGGTTCTTGTCGTTACAGGTAAGAACTATCTGATCATCAGCGCGGGCGGAAAACGTCAACTCGTCATGCAGAGAAACGGTCTGCAAAACGGTGCTCACTTCGTGGTAAGCATCCGGCCGTTTGCCGAGTACTCGCAAGCTCCAGTTGATTTTTGCGAAAGACGGGAGCGTGAATTCAGAAGGTTTCACTTGATAGCGGCCGAAGCTTTTCTGGAAAGCGTCAGCCGCCCGCTTCGACGGGAAATGATGAGGCCGCTAACGCGTGATAAAAACTTGTGTCAGGAAGACAGCACCGTCGGCAGAAACAAAAGTGCCGATCGCCGACCCTTGAAAACCAGTGTACAGAATATTCGCGCGATGGCCAGGAGACGACATCCATCTTTCAACGGCAAACGCGCCCGGATCATCGTAGCCCTGATTATACGCAATGTTTTCGCCGAGCAACGAGAAGTGCAGGATGCCTGCAGCCCGAGCCCGATCTCGGAGACGCAAGCCTTCAGGAGTGATGTGTGCAAAGTAGCCTCGCCGGGCCATGTTCTCCGAATTGATTCTCGCCATTCGGCAAAGATCTGCATCCCAGACGAAGGGCGGCAAACCATTTTCTATACGTACTTGGTTCGTCTTCTCAAAAGCACGTCGTTCAATGACACTCGCGTCTCCAAAGGATGGGGAGGCTGTAGGCTCAGAAGTTGTGGGCGAATCCGCAGGGCTCGTGACATTGTGAGGTCTCGAGTACGCCACCCTCGTCACTAACCGAGCAACTGGCTGCGATTCCACATTTTGTGCGGAGGCCGTGTGACACAAAACCACAGAGACGATGAAGAGTAGAACCCCCCAGCTAAATGGACGGTAGACAGTTGAGCCAAAGCCTAATATTGATTGCTTGATATTTTGACGGTTCATGAGAATTCCCGCTTTGCCTGGTTGCAAAGCCCTGGGCCTTGAGGATGGCTGTTATTGGTAACCTGCCGGGCCGGCAAGGCCCGGATAACAGTCACTTGGAAGATTAGCAGAATGGCGTCAGCGAGATCAACAAGTTTTATAAAAAGCCAGACAATGTAAGGCAAATCCAAACCGATTTGCGCGAATACGCAACTGATGCCACGGCCTTGCGCCGTGGAGTTTCACGCTCGCCGCTACAAAAATCCTGCCCAACTCTCGAAGATGCCACGGCCTTGCGCCGTGGAGTCTCACGCTCGCCGCTACAAAAATCCTACCCAACTCTCGAAGATGCCACGGCCTTGCACCGTGGAGTTTCACGCTCGCCGCTAGAAAAATCCTGCCCAACTCTCGAAGATGCCACGGCCTTGCGCCGTGGAGTCTCACGCTCGCCGCTACAAAAGAGCTCCACCACT
>WNFR01014349.1_pt1 | contig 11133 bp, 9 predicted proteins | sample 5400221 | NCBI WGS metagenome assembly WNFR01 (sample SAMN13153357, study PRJNA577476) | soil metagenome | isolation source: 40 cm soil under Madrone tree | place: USA:California | collected 2016-06-14 | reverse complement strand
CGAGCTCGATGATCAAGTCCGGGCCAAAGCGCGCGTCCACTTTGCACTTGCTGGGCGGCAGCTCGATATTGGCGAGGCCGTTCTTGCCGTGCCAGAACTCGGCGGTGATGAGTTTTTGGAAGAGCGGATGTTGTGCGCCGGCAGCAACGGGAATGTCGCAGCGGTTGGCGAGCGAAACCATGCGGAGGGCGTTCTCCAGGCCTTGCTTGGCGGTGGTGTTGCCCGGGACGACGGTGATGGCGCGGACATCCAGCTCCGGCGAATGGAGCGCCAGCATGAGGGCCATGGCGTCATCGGTACCGGGGTCGGTGTCAAAAATGATTTTCTTGCCGGAGGCGGCGGCAGGCGAAATAAGAATCACGGAGAGAAAAAGCAGGAGGAAGAGGAATCCGGAGTTGCAGGCTGCAGCGGACAAACTGCCTACAGATGTGTGACTTCGAGTGGAGCGAGGATGAGAAAACGACCGAGCCTCTTTGGCCGATTCCCTATCGGCCACACCGCTCCATGAACAGCATGCTGCTCTTCGGTCCAGAAACAACCCCCGGTTAGAATTGGGCGTAGGCTAGCGTTCACTTTACGGAAGTGTCAAGATAAAAGTAGGATTAGAAAATGCGGCGTGGTGGAAAACTTTTTCGCTGGATTGGGGGAAGTCCGGAATTGGGAAATGGTAGCGTCTGGATTGCAGCCGGCAACTCCGCCCGAGAGAGATGCTGCTATTTTCTGTGATGCTCCGGAATGAAATACGGCCAAGAAAAATGATCGCGATAGCCGTGACGATTGCACTGGCTGCTGCATTTCTCTTCAAACCTGCAGGAATGCGGCACGGGGCGCAGGCCGGCCGTCGGCGATTACGACAATGACGGGTGGCTCGATTGCTCGTCAGCAAACTCCGTTGGATGTCGGCTATAATCACGCTCCGTGAAAAGCATTCTCGATTCAATTCGAGTAATAGAGATGACCGAAGCGTTGGCCGGACCGTACTGCGCAATGCTGCTGGGGGATTTCGGCGCCGACGTCATCAAAGTGGAGCGGCCGGGAATCGGCGACCAGTCGCGAGGCTGGGGCCCGCCGTTCGTGGGGAGCGAATCCGCGTACTATCTGGCGGCGAATCGCAACAAACGTTCGATCACGCTGAATTACGATAATCCTAGCGGAGCAGGAGCGCTGCAGAAACTTCTCGCGACCGCGGACGTTTTCATCACCAATCAGCCTTCCCTTGCTTCGCTGAAGAAACGCAGCATCGACTACGAATCTCTCAGCGCAAAACATCCGCGTCTCATCTACTGCAGTATCACCGGCTACGGTTTCACCGGCCCCAGGGCGGGCCGTCCCGGGTATGACATTCTGGCGCAGGCAGAATCCGGGATGATGAGCTTCACCGGCGAACCCCGCGGCGGCCCGATGCGCTATCCCATCGCGATCGCGGACATGACCTGCGGGATGTACTCCACGATGGGGATTCTTGCGGCGCTTTTTGCGCGCGAGAAGACGGGACGAGGAGAGTTCCTGGACATGGCGCTTTTCGATTCGCAATTAACGTGGCTCGCCAACGTGGGAAGCAGCTACTTGAACGCCGGCGTATCGCCAACACGCTGGGGAAATGCTCACCCAAACATCGTGCCGTACGAGGTCTATCGCGGCAGCGACGATCGATATTTTGTCGTCGGAATAGGCACGGAAGCGCTGTGGAAGGGATTCGTTCAGGCGGTGGAAGTCCAGGATGACATCGGTCGCGATGAACGATTCCGGACCAATGCGCTACGAATCAAGAACCGTGAAATCCTGGTCCCGCTGCTCCAGACCCTGTTTCAGCAAACCCCGGCGCGGACGTGGCTGGGAAAGCTCGCAGAGGCGGACATTCCGGCCGCGCCCATCCATACGGTGCCTGAAGCATTGAACGATGCGCAAACACGCGCGCGGAGTTTGATCGTCCAGATTGAGCATCCAGCCATGGGCGCCGCGAAAAGCATCGCGAATCCCGTACGATTTTCGAATACGCCGGTGAGCTACCGGCTGCCGCCGCCCTTGCTCGGCGAACATACCGGTGAAATTCTGAAGAACTTGGGCTACACGGCCGAAGAAGTGAACTCCATGGAGAGCGGCTCAGCAACCTGAAGTCGCAGCCGATGCCCCTGCACAACTTTCTGAAATTCAGGTTGCTAGGATCCGGCGTAGAGCTGAAAGGGCGCCCAGTAAAAGGGCTTTCTGAAAACGGAATTGGAATTGGCGGAATGGAGGAGTGAGAGTTTGGCCGCACGCAGCGCGGTGGCAGGATCTTTGCCGTTTCTTATTTCACGGTAGAGCCCATCCATTAGCTCTGGGGTAGCGGGGGCGTCGGCCACTTCCCATAGCGCGCCGATGACGTTGTGGGCTCCCGCGCGCAGAAAAGCCCACGAAAGGCCGACAAGTCCTTCTCCCGAGTACGCGCGTGATCCCGACCCGTAGCAGGCAGAGATGGTAACCAGTTCCGCGCGCAAGTGGCGCGTGACAATGTCTCTCGCATACAACTTGTACGAGTCCCCTTCCGAGCTAAGGATTACCGCGGATTCCAACGGGCGAGTGCGGCTGGCCGTCCCGTGCGTCACGAAATGCACGTAGGAAAAGCGTTCCGGACTGCTGCTAAGGTACGCGCTAGGCGTCGCCCGCACACCTTCTAATACCGCCCGCTGGGGCTCCGGGAAGTACTGCTCGATTTTCTTCATTTCTTCTGGCGCCTGGGACAGAGGCGGAAATGCAGTGTTTGCCTGTTTCGTATTTCCAACGAGCAACAGGTTCTTTCCCTTTGCCGCGGGCTGGTTGGAGGAAGATGCGAGAAGCGTGAGCGAGTTCGCCGTGGACAGCGTAGCGTCTTCAATCCAGTAGTGGGGCTTTGGCTCCGACGCGATCAGTGTCTCGAAGTTCAATCCGTAGAGGCTGCCATCCGGTAGCAGGATCACGCGCGAGTTTGCCGGGATCAACTTTTGAGCCGGCGCGATCAGCACTGCATAGAGCTTCTCGCCGGTCAGCCTGTCCTCCGTCGCGAGAACATCTTTGGATTCAACAATCGCACGCCTGTAGGCCTGAACAAGCCGATCGATTTCCGAAGCCGGAGGCAGTGTGAATGATGTCGTCCTAGCTGGCGTGATCACCCACAGGTACGATTGCTTCTCACCCAGCCAGTAAAACAGCAGCGTCGCGTGCAGCTGCTGCGCCAATTGCTGGGGCGGTGCTTTCGGCCTGATCCGCGAACTCGCTTTCGCATCCGAGGACAACCCTTCCGCAAGCGTCCGCGCGCGGCTCAGTTCGGCAACCTTCAGCGCGTCATCAGGACGCCCGCGACGGATAAGGAAGCCGACGTAATCATCGTAGAACTCGATAGCGCTCGAAAGAAATGTCAGACGGAATTCATCCCGGCTCACCGAAGTTCGGGCCGCTTCCACGGTTGCGATCGATTTGCGGTACGCGATCTCCGCGTTCCCCGGGAGATCTTCGTCATCAAAGACTTTTGCCAAGCGTGCTTCTGCCTCCCATTTCAGAGAGGCCTCAGCGGACTTGTCTTCTATAACCTGGACCAATAGTTTCTTGGCGCGCGCGTAATTTCGATTGGCTGCTTCGATGCGACCGCCGATCAACTGTGAGTTTACGGTGAGGGGGTGATCTTGGGCTGCCTCGAGGTAGGAAGCGACTTGATCCAAATTCTGCTGCGCCAGGTCCGGCCTTCCCCGCGCGAGGTCCAGTAGCGCCAAATTCGCGAAACATTGCGCCACGCCCGCTTGATCCTTGAGATCACGCGCGTGAGAGAGCGCTTTGCGGTACATCTTCTCGGCGTCCTCCTCCTCATGGCGTGCGTGATGGACGTTGCCGGCGTTCACCAGCCAGTATGCGGTATCGCCGTCAATCCCGAGCTGCGAGGATGCTTCCTCCGCCTTTCCAAAGAGCTCCAAGGCCCTGTCCGCATCACCCATTTCGAAGTAATTCCAGGCTTGGTTCCCGGAAATCCGAGCTATCGAAGAGAACGCGCTGATGGACTCCGCGAGCCGGAGCCCGGCCGAATTCCAATCAATGGCCTGGTCGTAATGTCCAAGTCTTGTTGAGACCAACCCGAGGCTGCCGAGCGCAGCGGCTTCCAGGAAAGAGTTCTTCCGGTCCCGGGCGATCTCCAGAGCAGTGCGGTAGAAAGACTGGGCAGCGGGGGCGTCATCCCGCAAAAAGGCGAGAGTCCCCTTCCGCAGGGCAACGTCACCCAGTAGCTCAGGGTGAGCGGAACGGGCGAGGGTGTCAGCAACTGCGAGATAATTCTCGGCGTCCAGCAAACGCCCGAGGAATGCGCAGGCTGATGCCTGCGTCATTCTCTGGCTGATCTGAATTTCACTTCGCTCGAGTGTGGCGGGAACCTCTGCCTGCAAGAGCGTAAGCGATTCCTCATACCGGGCCTTGAACATCAGGATCTCCGCTTTGAGTGTCCTGAATCGCCAGTGCTCTTCCGTCTTTTCTGAGGGAAATTTCTGAAATCCGGCAGTCGCAGATTCAAGCGCGGCGCTGAACTGGCCGCGCTTCATCTTGATCCAGGCATCTTGATAGACCACCTGAGGATCGAATTGCGATTCCTTTTTGTGTGCCCGGCAGCCTGAAGTAAGGCTCAGAAGCAAGATGCAGATTAGCCCGGCCAGGGCCGGCCATTGCCAACGGACTGCGCAAAGACACCGCTGCCTGCTATCGGAGAACCGAGTTCCAAGCGAAGCATGGTAAGAGTCCGTTTGCATTCGTCGATGATCGCTTCCGCCAAGTAGACGCGGCCAAAGTGCGGTATGACAAAGGCGTGCGCCTGGGTCGTAACGTCGGGGGCATCCGTCGCCATCTTTTTCACGAGCGAGCAAAGGATGACCTCGTGACCGTCCTCCATCTGGATTGGATTCCCCGTCTGGAACGGATCCTCCGCCATTCTCCGGAATTCTCCCTTCCTTTCCAACTCATTCCTGACGGCCGCAAAAGTCTTGTATTTCGCGAAAAAATCGTGATTGAGAGTGATGTCTGCCTTGCAGCCGCCAATATGCAGGTTCTCGAATTTACTCCCCAGAAATGAGAAGTGCGACTCAGGCGCACCACCCACATGGTATGAGGAGATTCTTGAGACTACACGGTCCGCGGTCACAACGTCGAGAATATTCAGGTTTTCGATAGTGGCGGTCACGAGGGTTGTATATGTAACTTTTTCCTCGTCCTTGCCTCTCTCTCTTTGCTCGCTGCCGGCTACATGCGTGTAGCCGGCCGTGAATTTGACGTATTCATTGAACTTGAAATTCTCAACCCGCGAGCTGCCAAACCCTCCAATCGTGGGCAGCGCCGTCGGTGCTTGCACTTCGATTAAATGCTGCACCGGCCGGGTAAAGTGGCCGCTAAATGCGTGAGCACTCGCGTTGTAATGAAAAGTTCGATGGACTTCCGAGAAGTTTGCGGCGTATTTCTTGGAAGATTTCTTGCTGGCAGCCATCGGGGACACCTCGGGGCTAGGATGAGGCCCAATCCTTATTCATTTAGGGACGGAATTCAACTGTAAAAGGCAGCCGGCCCGCGTCATTCTGCGGATTGATCTTGCCACTGGCGTTAGGGTCGCCATAGAAGGCCAGAACGTACTTGCCGGGATGGAGCATTCCCGCCGGAATGGGAAGATGCGCCTCCTGGTTGGCGTTCGCGCCCGCGATCTTCGATCGCAAGAGCACGCGTCCTTCTGTGTCTTCGAGTTGAGCGATGTAGTTGTCAAAGCCGTGCGTTGGAACAAAGTCAAAATTCAAGAAAAATGCCTCATCAGGGCGGATCGAGAGCGTGCGGCTCTCCTCACCGGCTGTGTTGACTCCGCGCAGAGCATGCGAACTGAATAGAATTTGCGACGCGACGCTGTCGGGGCGCGCCGGCGGCTTCGGAATGATGACAAAACTCTGATAGCCGATGACCAACAGAAGGGCTGCAAAGGCAGGCACTGCAATCACCGGTCGGAACCAATTCAACCATCCACCCTGAGCCGGAGCAGCTTTCTTCTCCGCCAACTTCTCAGTTTCGGCACGCAGGACTTCCCGGCTGACATCCACAAAGGCCGCAATGGCCTTCACATCTACGGCACATTCTGCGCAATCAAAGAAATGCTCTTCATATTCATCGCGCAGGTTCGGGGGAAACTCTCCCAGGACGTATTTTTCTGCAGCCTGTAGTCGCACTGCTTCCTTATGATCCATTTGTGCCATCCGGTAGATAGTGCAGGAGATAGCAAAATCGTTTCACTGGATTCCTCAATGGACCGCCGGCCGCGCAATCCGCATCTGGTCCTTTACATACAAAGCCTTGAACTTATCTTTGGCCCTGTGGAGCAAGACCCTTAGGTAGTTGCGATCCACTCCGAATTCGCGGCATACGGCATCTTTGTCCTTTTCTTCCAGGAAGATAGCCCGCAGCAACTTCCGGTCCTTTGGGGGCATTTCCTCGAGGATTTGGCGCACGCGCTCCGCAACTTGCTTGGTGACGAGCATACCCTCCAGGTCCAAAACTTTGTCCGGAATGTCCATGTGCACATCCTCCATCTGCTGGCTCTTTGCGGAAGACCGATAATATTCCAGTAAGACGTTGTTACAAATGGAGTTAACGAACGCGCCAAAGCGCTCTGGCTGCCGCACACCGCCTTCGCGCCGCAAGCCTGCGATGACCCGGATGAACGTCTCCTGGCGCAAGTCCTCCACCTTGTCCGATGCCAGCGCCCGGGCCCGCAACTTGATCCGCAGAAGTTGTTCAAAATAAGCAACAAAGTGGTGTTCCGTCGAGCGGTCTCCATCCCGCAGACGTTCCACATAGTCTTTGTCAAACGCAAAAAATTCCAAGGGGACCCTCGAGTCTTGGACGAGGAGTATAACTTCGCCCTCCGGGGCAATCCATCAAGATTCTTGCCTGAGTGCCGAAACGGAACGAGCCCGTGCTGCACTATCTTCCAGGACGCCCGTTTATTCGGGAATCCTTGATCCGTGGGGAACCTACCCCGGTCCCCACGTGCCCCAGTGGGCGCATTCGGGCCTGCCCTGAACAGGCACGGATGCGCCTCCCCTCTTTCCAGGGCGGGCCAACACTTTGGAGGATTTGTGCCAAGTACGGTAAGACATTCGAGTCCCGCGAACGAAGTCGCGTTTTCATTTGCAAATTGCTCGGCGATGCAGTCCTGTTCGCCCAAGGTTTCCGCAACGGGCAATTCCCAGGTGACAGCCCTAAGCATTGAGTTTGTAGCTAAGCCGCACGAAGCGCATCGCGCGCAATTGGCCATTCCTTCGGCACTCGCTGGCGCGCTAAAGGAAGTTACCGGTTTTGCCGGATGCCTCGTGATGGTTTCCGATCAGGAAGCGCGGCTCCTCACCGTAGTCACGCTCTGGTCGGGCGATGAACGCCAGAAACTTCCGAATGAAAATCTGCGCTGGGTGCGTGCCCTGCTGGCGCCGTATCTGGATCGTTGCCTGCGCGTGCAAATCCTCAGCGCGCACTTGCCTCCGCTGGCAGCAACTTTGCCTGCGCCGGATGTCGCTGACGATTCTTCCGTCGAGGATTGTCTCTCGTCGGAAAAGAAACCGCTTCATTTCCTGTTCTCTTGCTATGAGAACCTCGAGCGCTTGGACCCCCGGGGCCGCAGCTTCAGCTCTCAGCCCGTCGACCTGGCTTCTATGCGAGCTTTCATCGAAGAGTGTTCCCGCAAGGCGCTCGACATCAGTCTCCATTCCGAGAATCTTGATAATCTCGAACGCGGCCGCCTTCTGGACATCTTGCTCTGGGCCGGCGAACTCTTCCTTCTCTTGCGAGCGCCGCGGCTCACCTTCCACGAATCTCCTGTATCCCCTGAAGGCCAGGCTCTGTCGCGGGCAACTTCTTAGCTGTTGCTGGACCGCACCGCACCGCGGGCGAGCGCAAGAATGCGATTCGCCCATTCCGCTTTGACGATGGAGCTGGCTACAGGACGTCAAGAGAGCCTATATTTTCTTCTGTGTGAGCGCCCCTTATACGATGACTGAGGAGTACGCCTGCTGAAGCGGGAAGGCTCGGGCGGAGCACGCATGTTCTGGCGCAGCCCCAAGCCATTCTGCAAGTCGCGGACAGAACAAAGCGAGGCTGAAGGGAGAATCAAGATGAGAATCGGAATGGTTGCGGTCCTGTTAGCGTTTACCACGCTCAATGCCCAGGCGAAAGACGCGCCGGCTTACGAAAAGGGCGTTCTGGTTCAAATGGAATCTTCGTCCTGCGGGTATTCCGAAAAAGACGGCAAGACAATCGCCGGCCAAATCTTTGGCACGGATGGCCAGCACAAAAACACCAAACAGGTCTTGTGTCAGGAATACCTGTTGCAGGCCGACCGGATCATTTACCGGATTACGCCGAAAGACGACAAGCACCCTGTTCTCCTTCCAGTTGGCGAAACGGCTCAATTCCGGATTCACAAAGACAAGCTGCTGCTTCGGGTTCCGGAAGCCGACGGCAAGGAGCGTGAGTATCTCGTTCTATCGATGACTCCTCGATCCGATGTAAATGCGGCGAATCGGCCGGCAAATCGAGTAGGAGCTCAATAGCCACAAGGCGCGGTAGATCGATAAGCTCAGCAACGTCCGCGAATTTCTTTCAATGAGCGTTGTTTTGCCAAGGTGCGGGTTTGCCGGAAGGAGTCCCCGCGAATTCCGGCATTTCCGCATTGGTTTCGTCTTGAGCATTCAAGCTGCAAATTCCGTATGTATGCCATTTTGTTCGCACCGTAGCGTTCCCCCAAGAAAATTCAAGTAAACTCCGCTGTGCATTGAGGAATTACCTTTTCGTGCGCGGCCGGAGACGTTTACCTTGTCGCTCCCCGCATCCTGCCTCAACATGATTCAAGGCGGGGGATGGGCCACAGAGGCCCGGCGCATGGTGCCTATTCTGGAAGTTCAGGATCTTCACGTTTCTTATCGCTCGTCCGGCGAAGCATCCTACGCTGCACTAGCCGGCGTGAATTTTCATCTCATGCCCAATGAGATTCTTGGCGTCCTTGGAGAATCCGGTTCAGGCAAGAGCACCCTTGCCACTTCGCTCCTGAAACTCCTTCCCTCAAATGGAAACATCTCGAGGGGTTCGATACTTTTTGAGGGCAAGGACCTTCTTTGCGCACCGGCTGGCGAACTGGAACAGATTCGCGGCAAGCGCATCTCGCTTGTCTATCAAGAGCCATCCGTCGCGCTCCATCCGGCATTACGCGCGAGCGAACAGGTTTTCCAGGTGCTAGCCGCGCACGAATCGGCAGGCAAGAGCGCCCTGCGCCAGAAAACGCGGCAAGTCCTCGCTTCTCTTTTTCCAAAAGAGGCAGATCGAATCTCCAACTCCTATCCCCATCAGCTGAGCGGAGGGCAACGACAGCGCGTCCTGATCGCGCAAGCGATTGCTTGTGGACCATCTCTGTTGATCGCCGACGAGCCGACAGCCTCGCTTGATTCCACAACTCAAAAGGAAATTCTCGGCGTTATGCGAACGCTCCGCGATGAGCTGGGTCTGGCGATGATTTTCATCACGCATAACCCTGCTTTGCTCGCCGGCTTCGCCGACCGCGTGCTGGTTCTTTACGGTGGCCGCGTTGCCGAATTGGGTCTGGCGAGAACAGTGCTCTCTTCACCTAAACATCCATACACACGAGCGCTGTTTCAATCGATGCCGCAGATTCTCGAGAACACCCGTGACACGCGCAAGACGAAACTGCCGGTGATCGCCGGCGATTCCTCGGCCGCTCAACTGCCGCTTGAAGGCTGCGTATTCGAGCCGCGATGCCCGGATCGAATGGAAGATTGCCGGGAGCGCGAGCCTGCGGTAGTGAATCTCGGCGAATCTCATACAGTATCTTGCTTCAAGTATGGAGGTTGAAACGCCGCAAAGCAGCCAAAATATGCAGCCATTGTTGAGAGTTGAAAAGCTTGTGAAGTGCTACGAACGGCAGAATGTCTTCGGTTCGCGCGAAAAGTTGCTTGCGCTCGACGGCGTGTCGTTCGCGGTTGCCCAAGAAACGACACTTGCGGTCGTCGGGGAATCTGGTTCCGGGAAGAGCACGCTCGGGTTTTGCATTTCTTGCCTGGAAATTCCGACGTCAGGAAGCATTTGGTTTGAAGGAAGAGACATCGTTGTCCTTGCAGAAAGCGAAAGGCGAAAGCTACGTCCGCAGATTCAGCTTATTTTTCAGGACCCATCCAATTCGCTGAATCCAAGATGGAGTGTGGAAGAGATACTGCTTGAGCCGCTGAATTTAAAAGGCAAGCTCAAACGCGAGGAAACGAAGCAGCGCGCCGTTGCCCTGATGACCCAGGTTGGTCTCTCCTCAGACATGTTTCAGAGATCGCCTGCCCAGTTGAGCGGCGGCCAACGCCAGAGGCTGGCCATTGCCAGGGCGCTGGCGCTCGAACCAAGAGTCCTGATTCTGGATGAAGCGCTATCGGCGCTAGATTGTTCGGTGCAGGCGCAGATCGCGAATCTCTTGATAGAACTACAGCGCACTCTCGGGATGACCTATCTTTTCATCACGCATGACTTGGCGATGGCTGCGCATCTTGCCGACGAGATTGCCGTCATGAATCGCGGCCGGGTTGTGGAGCAGGGCCCTGCCCAAAACATCCTGCGGCATCCCAAGGAGGAAATCACCCGGCACCTCCTGGCGGCGATTCCATCCCTCGACAATGCGGAGCGGCCGCCTTTGGAGTCCTGATGCGCTTCTTTTTCCGGCGGCTGAGGCACGCATGCTTTTTGTTATTCGGTGTTTCCATTCTTGCCTTTCTCTTCACGACTCTTGCTCCTGGAAATTACTTCGACGAGATGCGCTTGAATCCCCAAATCGCTCCGGAGACGATGGCCGCGTTGCGCGCCCAATACCAACTCGACCGGCCGCTGCCCGTACGGTATGTGTCCTGGATGAATTCTGTTCTTCACGGCCAGATGGGATTTTCGTTTGCGTACAATAGCCCCGTCGCGCCGATTCTTTTCGTGCGTGCGCGCAACACTCTGCTCCTCACCATTACGGCCACGTTGATCGCCTGGGGCATCGCTCTGCCGCTTGGAGTTTGGAGCGCCGAGCGATTTGGGCGCTTACCGGACCGCCTGCTCTCATGGGCAACGGCAGCGCTCCTGGTC
>WNFR01007435.1_pt1 | contig 11133 bp, 13 predicted proteins | sample 5400221 | NCBI WGS metagenome assembly WNFR01 (sample SAMN13153357, study PRJNA577476) | soil metagenome | isolation source: 40 cm soil under Madrone tree | place: USA:California | collected 2016-06-14 | reverse complement strand
TGACGATCCAACATAGACCTCAACGTGTGCCCGTCAAACGCGGAGACGGAGCGCACTCACTCTCGTGACTTCCAGCCCGGATTGACCATGCAATTCGTACAGCGAGGTGGCGGCCACCGTTGGCCAATCCGCTCCATCCTCGGCCAGTCCTTCGTGTCCAACATCTCGCCGGTGACGACGACCACGCGCCTGAAGCTGACGGCGCTAGTGCCAGACTGATTGGAGATCAGCCAACGAACGCGAAGACCTCAATAGTGGTTGAGTCTCCCGTTTGACTGCGCTCGCCGATGAGTTGGATGAATCGCACGTGGTCAACGGAGTCATCGGGATAGAGCGCCAGCTGTCCAAACGTAGATTTGTCTCTTCGGATCTGGCGACCACAGAATGCGTCGATGACGGGTTTCGGGACGTTTTCAACGTCGAATGGTCGGCGCCCGGCTTTTCGTACGGAGATTCGGAACGCCCACCAGCTCACATGAGCGGGGATGGATGCAATATGTTCCGAAGCCGCCGTGCGCAAACGCTCGCGCCGCTCTAAGTCCGTCTTACCGGGCCGCATGTCTGCCCAGGTGTGCGCCCATGGAACTTGAAGCGCAAGAACGCGGACGAACTTTGCGGAGTCGTCGAGATCCCACATAGTAGGAGTCGGGTGCCAGCCTAACGGGATGCGCCTAAGGTGCGGCGTCAAGTTGGAATGATCACAAATGGAATTCTACGATAGACGCCGGGCGCCGTCAGCTTCAGGCCGCGCCTCTTGCCGCTTTATGGTGGCCACTGCTTCGCGCAATCGTTCAACTACGTTTCCTTCCACTTTTCAAGATCGTTTTCTCTTACCTCTGGAAGCCTCAGTTTCTTGAAGCTCTTTTGAATATTCAGACGGTTCGCCGCAGCGTCTTTTCGGTAGATATGCCGAAAAAGGCCTTCCAGTTCACGCACCTCATCGTCTCGGATGTTGTCCCAGACCTGGAAGGCGGAAAAATAGTCCCAGAGATCGCGCTTTCGTTTTGAGTTGCTATGGGAGATTAGGCGCCGCCGGAGACCCCCTCGTCTACCACGCGCAGTCGCCATCCCCACATACATGACGTTGAATTTCTCATTCTCATCCTTCCGGCGGGGGGCTTGGCGTTGATACAGAACGTAAAAGCCACGGAGGCCAGACGGCATAGTCTTAATGAGCTCCTTGGGAACTATCCCAGTGCAGCGTCGGATCAAACGCAGCGCGCTTTCAGGCATCGGTCCTCTTGAAATGGGATGACAGCAAGGGCGGACCGTTGCGTCTCTCGCCCGACCCATTTACGCTCAAACTATGGTAAAGCGAAAGTCTGATCTCGAACCCGAGCACCGCGATTTGTTGAACTGGGCCTTCAACTTAAATGCTCGCGTCCCTTTGAATTGGCAGATTGTAGCCCAGCCGCTGTGGCGTTCTGCTGCGTTTCTGTATGATCGGAGCCGAAAGGCGCGACAGCTGCACGCGGAACTGTTCTACCAGGACGAGGCGGGTCTTCCAACCGCCAGACCCAGCCCACTGACACCGCAAGAGGATGACTTACTGCCTGATGTTGGGATGTGTCGCGTCGCCTTCATGCTTTTGGGGATGGCGATTGAGTGTCTCTCCAAAGGCACCTTGATTGGCCGTAACCCTTCATGGGCGTTTGCTGGAGAGTTGAATGAACGCTTGACCACGCATGACCTTGAGCGGTTGGTAGCGGACTGCGGGGTTTTGGTGGAGGGTGAAGATCTGGTGGCGTTGCGGCTCCTGACCGAGCATGTCGTGTGGGCGGGTCGCTATCACATCCCAAAGGATGCTGAGCGGATCGCACGTCTCACGACGAAGCAGAAACTGCAGGCACAGACTCCTGAATACCAGGACTTTGTATTCAGCTTCGGCAACCAACTCTTCGAGCAACTCTATCAGTTGTGCGACGACGGGCACCTGGCGGAGAAAAGCGCCGAACGCATGGCGCTGGCGCAAGCGGAAAGCGCATCGATCGAGTCTCCTCCGCCCGGTGAAACGAGGCCGAGTAACTTCTTTAATCTTGCGCGACCACGGGTGTGCCCGTTCTGCTCCAAGCCTGCGGTCTTTCGTATAGTGGAGGCAGCGGCACTTCCGTCTGGCGCCAGCGGTGTCACAGTGAGGTTGGGCGCAACGGAACACCAACCCCCGGTGTGTGAGGAGTGGCTTCGCGCAGAGCACACGGATGCCTTCGGCCTCGCGGTGCACGTTCTGACGGGTCGCCCGAAACTGCCTCCGGTGATAATCCGGCGAGTCACGAAAGAACCAGCGCCAGATATTCCATAGGCGTCGCCTTCAATCGATGAGGCCGCCGAGTGAGCGATGAGCAGCGGTTGAGTCTCGCGCGGCAACATCTAGGCCAATCCGCTTTGGAGACCGCTGCTCTACGTTCTGCGGCGCGGACCGATCGCCGACGCCACAGCTCACGAGCGCCGCTTGCGCGGTGACGGTTTCGGTGACGGTTTCGGGGGCACTTTTCGCCTCTCGGCCGCGCCACTGGCGGAGACTCCGCTTCTGTTTTGACCTCAGTTGCACTGTCTGAGGTAGGCTCGCCCGGCTCGCTCAGGCTACGGGTCGGGGGTTCGAGTCCCTCCTCGGGAGCTCCGTAGATCCACTTGTTCACGTGCACGCGCATCGTACGGTGGCCTCGAGTTGCGAAAAGCGGCGGAAGCCGAAGCGTCACGCGGAAACGCGAACCTTCGCCCGAGACACCAACGCCTCCGAGCCAGTGATGAACGTGTTCACGTAAGAGCTGTCCGTCATTTTGGGCGATCGCCCCTCACGTCTCCGTAGACTGCACAACCAGGCCATCGTTGAACTTGATGCTGGCATGACTCCCATTGCAGAACGGCTTGTTAACCGACGCGCCGCAGCGGCACAGCGTCACCCGATTGCGGGTTTCATACCGCGTGCCGTCCGCCGACTCTATCGTAATGCCTCCCCGGACCCAGAGGGGGCCGCTGCACCCCAGCGCCGGATCCTCGACCACGCCGATCGAGGGAGGCAGCGGCTCTTCCAGGTCCTTGTGGGTCTTCTTGTCATGCAGGACCAACCGCCCTGCCGGGCAGTGCATCGCTTCGCGGATGACGAGCTCACCCACTCCTGGGTCGTCGGTCGCTTCGATCAACGACCAGATCTTGCCGCCGGGGTCGCAGAAACGGGCGAAGGCACAAAGCTCTTCAGCGTCACTGAGGGTCATGGTCGGCCCGTCATACGTCTCGGACTGCCGGGCGACGGGAACCCGGCTTGCCGTTTCTTCACCGTCGAAGCCGATGGCCGCATGGGTCCCGTCGCAGAACGGCTTGGTCTTCGACCGCCCGCACCGGCAGAGTTTGTACGTCGCGGTCGACGGAAACGATTTGCCCTTCACCCAATCCCAGGAGAGCCCTTCCTCGTTGGGCGTGATGACCTGGACCGCAAGGGGCACCGACCCCGAGACGATGTACGGACCGTCTTCTGCAATCACGATCTTCTGGACCCGGGAAATTGGCGCATCTTTCATGGATGGTCCTTGATAGCTAGTTCGACGCTGCCCTCAACGAGGCTGCCAGGCGCGGCCCGTTTATCCTGCCGACACGACCAGCACCATCTCCGAGTCTTGGTATGCCCTAATCACAATCACGGTCTCGTTCTTGATGACGAGACCTTCGCGTGCGAGTACCGGTACCCCGCTGACCTCGAGTTTGCCAGTCGCAGCGATCAGGTAGCCGGAATCTCCCCTATCAAACGTGTACGTCGCTTCCGTGTCCGCCAAAAGCATTACGCCCCTCACCTCTGCGTCGGCTCGAATCGGCAAGGCGCCCTCCACATTCCGGCCACTCGCCAGCGCGACGATCCTGCCGGCCCGATCGGCCTTCGGAAACGGCTTATTCCCCCAATTCGGTACGCCCCCTGACACCTTGGGTGTGAGCCAGATCTGAAAGAGGCGAGCTGGCGAGTCTTCGTCGTTGCGCTCGGAGTGGCGGATCCCGGTGCCGGCACTCATCGCCTGCACGTCTCCGGCGTGGATTGCTCCAACGTTTCCCTGGTCGTCGCGGTGCGTGATGGTTCCGTCGTGGACGTAGGTGACAATCTCAATGTTTGCGTGATGATGAAGCGGGAAGCCGGCGTGCGGCTTTATCTCGTCATCGTTGAGGACGATGAGATTCCCCACCGGCTTGTGAGCCGGATTGCCATACGGCCCGATGGCGAAATGATGTCTGGCCCTGAGCCACCCGGCGTCTGCGCGAGCGATTTCGTCACGTGACCTCAGCTGAAGCACCACAGCCTCCTGTCAGAATCGATAAGTCACCCAGGGCGACACGTAGCTCATCGTCGGAGTGGCATCGACCGACCGCTCCTCGAACCGTCCGTTGAAGGCGTAGATGCAGTTGACGTGCGCCGATAGATGGCGCGCCAGCTGCCAGTCGAACTGCACGGTCGGACGGCTTCCCTCGTACCGGTCAGTCACGGCGTTGTTCGGGACGATCACCTGTCCGGAGATGCTGTAGAGCGCGTCGTAAACGCTCTGTCGCCAGTAGAACCCCCATCCGGCGGAGACGCGCACCTGGCGCGCGGGCGCGAACGTAACCGTCGGCTCGAACCGGATCGAGTTGCTCGGACCGAGCAGCTGCGCGCGGCCGGAATAGGTGCCGCTCTGAAACAGCGCGTTGAATGTCTCGAGGTTCGGGTCCGCGGGATTCTGGTCGCCGCTCGCCACGTCGAGGACGAGACCGACACGCGGCGACCAGACCGCATCGGCGAGCAGATGCGAGCCTTCGAGCACGAATCGCCACGCGCGAATGGCGCCCGAGCCGAAGCGGCCGGCTTGGAACATCGCTTCGGCGTCGTACGCCCACACATCTCGGTGCCAGACACGCGCGCCGAAGGTGTGGCGCGTTTCCTTCGCGGTGCCTTGCTCGAAATGTGCCGCGTTGCGGGCGAGACGCAGGTAGTACAGGTCGAGCCCCACCCTCTGCCGCGACGGCGCTATCACGCGACTGCCGTACAGGCCCCACACGTCGAAGCTGCGGTGCGACGCGTCGTCGAAGACACCGGGCGTGGTGTCCACCGGCCGCGCTGCCCAGCCGTCGAGCCGCCAGAGACCGGCGTGCGCGATCACGCGGACGCCGTCGAAGCTGAGAGGAACGTTCGGCCCCTCGCGCAGCGCGTACATGCGTCCCGACCCGAGCGCGATCTCCTGGCGGCCGGCGCGAAGGACGGCGGGGGACGCCCCTGCCGCGCCCACCGTCAGGTCAACGAAGGCTTGGTGCAGATCGAGCCTGTCCTCGTCGATTACCGGCCGCGGTCCGCCGACGCGACCGTTCTCGATGCTCGAGTTGAGTTCGGTCCAGACGCGCAGGTGCGATCCGACGCGCACGTCGGTGTGTAGCAGATAGCGCTGCAGGAGATACCCGTTTGGATCCGGCGGCGTCAGACCGAAGTTCGGATTGCCGAAGCGTTCATACGTGACGCGTCCCTCTCCGCCGAGCGACAGTGAAGTGGTGCCGTCAACGGAGAGCGGCACGAACTTCAGCAGGTCCCACGGGTCAGTGTGGTGGACCCACTGAAGCCAACGCCAGTCCTCCTCGTAAGTTGGCAACGGATAGCGGTACCGGTCCGTCGGCGGCGAGCCGGTTCCCTGAGCGAGGGCTGTGATTGGCATCGCGACCATTGCGACAATCAACACGAGCCGACAGATCGCGCGGTTCAAGTCCCGTGGCGGGAGAGGCGGCCTTCTCAGAGGCCCCTCCAGCCTCACGACGGGTTAAGACCCGTCAGGTTTGTGCCCCATTCCAGGATCGGCGAGTTCCATTCAACCTCTGCCTTTTCGAGAAATTGCCTGACGTTTGCGAGGTAGGCTTTCCGATAGGGCTTTGGTCCCTGGATCGCGTCGAACTCTGCGCGCGTTCCTTTCCATAGCTCATAGAACACGAATTCATTTGGCCGCTCTGGAGTCTCGTGAATGATCGCCATGATGAATTCAGGTTCCTTCGCACATCGATCAAGCATGCCCTTCATCTCGGCAAAAGCCTCCTTGTTCTGACCGGGCTTCACATGGTAGCGGAGGCTCAGTGATGTCGTTGCCCTTGCTGTCATAGTCCCTCTACGCAGTCTCGATTTGTGGGGTCTCCAGCAACTGCCTCTCCCACAGGAGGGCAGCACCAGTGGCACCGGCATGGTCGATCAGTACCTGCGCCACCCCTTTGAGGTGCTCTGTGCGCGCCCAATCACGCTGAAGTTCTCCGGCCAATCCAATCCACGTGATCGGTTGGGCTCCCGCAGCCACCAGGCGGCGGATTGCCATGTCGTGCGCTTCCGGGGTTACGCCGCCCGACGCGTCGGTGACGACATATACGTCATAGCCGTCCCCCATCGCGTGGATGGCGGGCATGGCAAGACACATCTCCGTCCAGAGTGCGGCGATGACGAGTTTCTTCCGGCCCGTCTGCTTCACCGCCTCAACGACACGGCGGTCTTCCCAGGCGTTTATGAATGTGCGGTTAATCGGCTTCTGATCCGGAAAGACAGCCTGGAGCTGGTGGAAAAGTGAGCCGCCGCGTTCCTCATTGACGGTGGTGAGAATCGTCGGAATGCCAAACGCCTTCGCGGTCTTCGCGAGCCCTGTGACGTTGTGGATGACGATTGTGGGATCGTGACTGTTGACGTTTGCCAACTGGAACGGTTGGTGGTCGATCAGGAGAAAGACGCAATTCTCCGGTGTCAGCAGAGCGTCCAAGCCGATCTTCGCGAACGTTGGCATCACGTAATCCTCTCGTTCCCACCGTCAACGCATCCGAGCGAAGTTCTTTACCCCATCCGGCTGGTGAACTGGTTCATGTCGAAATAGTCGCGCCAGGCCTTGATCTTGCCGTCACTGACCTCGAAGGTCCCCATGACTGGCAGCTCGAACGACTTGTTCGGGAGCTTGAAGCGGTCCACCCGCTCGGTCATCACGACCGGACCATTGGCTGCGATGTGGATGACGCCGAACGCGATGCCCTCGATGCCTGGCGCACCAGGGCGGATGAACGAGGCGATGTTGTTCGCGATGGCCTTCCTGCCGATGACCGGCGTCAGCGGGATATTGTGGTAGACGGCGTCGTCGGTGAAAAACGCGGCCAGCTCGGCGACCCCGGCATTGTCGCCCCACGCCGCGCAGAACCTGCGCACTACCTCGATCGGGCTCTCCATCTGGTTCCTCCTGTGGCCGATCTTGCTGGCGCCCTGAAGGACACTCATTGGCACCAGCCCCGTGGAGAGTAAGCCGGCACCGCCGGTTGCGGCCGCAAGCATGAACTCGCGGCGCGAGGTGATGGGTAGCGCTACTTCTGCCTGGCTTTCTAAATGGTCTTTCACGAGTTGCTCCCAATCTTTCGTTTCAAGTTGGTGCGCGTTGGAGCAGCAGCGCGGGGGTTCGGACGACAGCCGGATCGCTAAGCTCGCCGTGACCTGAAGGCCTTTCGCAGTTCCTCGGTGAACAGCTTTGGCTGCTCGAACGCGGCGAAATGGCCGCCTTGGTCGAGTTCATTCCAATAAAACAGGTTCGGCCACAGTGCTTCAGCCCACGCCTTCGGCGGGCAGAATATCTCGTGCGGAAAAACCGACGCCGCCATCGGCAGTTCGATCCTGCCTAAGGAAGGGAGTCCTCCAAATCCGGCCCGGGTGTTCTCCCAGTAGATGCGGGCCGACGATGCCGCGGTGTCGGTGAACCAGTAGAGGCTGATGTTGTCGAGCATCGCATCGACCGCGAGCGCGTCTTCAGGATTGCCGTGATTGTCGGTCCACGCCTGAAACTTCTCGTAGATCCACAGCGCCTGACCCGCTGCCGAATCCGCAAGCGGATAGCCTATGGTCTGCGGACGTGTTGCCTGTTCGCGAAAATAGCCGCTCTGGTCGTTGGCGAACGACGACGCCCCGTCGATAGCTTTGCGCTCAGCCGGCGTCGGGCTGTCCGGCAGCTTATCGGGAAAGACGAACTGCCAATTCACATGGGCCGCGATCAGGCCCTGGGGCCGCTGTTTCGCCAGCGCGTGCGTCACGCCCGCCCCCCAATCGCCGCCCTGCGCCACCCAGCGATCGTAGCCCAGGCGCTGCATCAGCGGCGCCCAGGCCCGGGCGATCCTGTTCACGTCCCAGCCCGTCTCCACCGGCTTGTCGGAGAAGGCAAAGCCAGGGAGCGACGGCACGACAGCATGGAACGCGTCTTCTGCCCGTCCGCCGTAGCGGGTGGGATCGGTGAGCGGCCCGATGACCTCCATGAACTCCACGATCGATCCCGGCCATCCGTGCGTGAGAATGATCGGCAGCGCGTTCTGGTGAGGGGAGCGCACGTGGATGAAGTGAATGCCGAGCCCGTCGATCTGGGTGCGGTATTGTGGGAAGGCGTTGAGGCGAGCCTCGAACCGGCGCCAGTCGTACCTGTCGCGCCAATAGGCGATCAGCGCCTCAGCCTTCTGGAGTGGTACGCCCTGCGACCAGTCACCGACGGTTTCCCGCTCCGGCCACCGAGTGGACGCGAGCCGACGCTTCAGATCGTCGAGCGCCTCTTGCGGAACTCGGATCTTGAATGGAACAACGTCCTTCGTCGTAGTGGGGAGCACGAGTTGCGCAGCGTTCTTCGCGGTCGCCTGCGCAGTCAACGACCCAAGGCTCGGTGGGAATATGCCGGCAATACCGGTTGCAGCGGCCGCACCGATGAACTTGCGGCGCGAGATAAGGGCCGGTACCCCAGTTCCTTCTTCGAGGTCGCTCTGCATGAGTGGCTCCGGATTGCGGATCACGGTTCGCGAAGCTTAAAGACGAGTACTGTGCCGCCCTGGGGAACCACCGTCGTGGTGCCCTGTATCTTGTCGATTCCGCTTTGGACGCCGCGCGCGTCAAGGTCCCAGCCGGTAGCGACGGCAACATACTGTTCCCCATCGACCTCGAATGACGTCGGGACGCCGATTGCTCCAGAAGGCAGCGGGAAGCTCCATAGTTGATCGCCGGTGCGCGCGTCGAATGCTCGGAACTGCCGGTCTGGTGTTCCACCCGCGAAGACCAGATCCCCGCCCGTCACTAGCAACGGCGCCCACAACACCGTTTTGAAGTTGTGCTGCCAGACACGCTTGCCAGTGTTCAAGTCCCAGGCTTGAAGCTCGCCGAAATGATCCGCACCAGTTCTGATGCGAACAGACCCGAAGATGTTTTCCGCTTTATATCCGACGTAGAATCCAGTGGCGTCGGAGTCCGGCACTTCACCCTTCGGGAGGTAGGCGCAGACGTTGTTGGTCGCGGGGACGTAAAGGAGCTTGGTCTGCGGGCTCCATGCCTCCGGTGGCCAGTCTTTACCGCCGCCAATGCTCGGGCAGAATTCCGCGCCCTGCGTGGCACCAGGACGCTTCGATTCATCGATGACAGGTCTCCCCGTTTTCGAGTCAATCGACTTGAACACGTTGTTGTTCGAGAACGGGAAGCCATGGAGAAACTTCAGCTGTCCCTGATCGCGATCCAGGATATAGAGGTATCCATTGCGTCCAGCGTGTGTCGCCGTCTTGACTACCCTTCCGTCGATCTCCGTGTCGATCAGCAGCGGCGCCGAAACCTCATCCCAGTCAAACGAATCGTGCGGCGTGTACTGGTGATAGCTCTTCAATTTTCCAGTGTCGATGTCGAGCGCCAACGTGGCGTCTGTGTACAGGTTGTCGCCCGGACGATCGTCCGCGACCCACGGCCCCGGATTTCCGGTCCCCCAGTAGGTGGTGTTCGATGCCGGATCAAAGACGCCGGTGATCCAGGTCGAGCCACCTCCGCGCTTGTATGTATCGCCTTTCCAGGTTTCCCCGCCTGGCTCACCAGGCGCGGGCACCGTGTACGTGCGCCAGATTCGCTTGCCGGTCTCGGCGTCGAACGCGTTCACCGAGCCTCGAACGCCAAATTCTCCTCCGGAATACCCGACAACGATCTTGCCGCGCACGGCGAGCGGCGCGAGTGTCGAATAACACCCGGTCTTGTAATCGTCGATCGCGACTTCCCAGTCCTCTTTGCCGGTAGCGGCATCGAGAGCGACGAGTTTGCAGTCGGTCGTGGCCATGTAAACGCGGTCACCATAGAGCGCCACGCCGCGATTGGTCGGGTGCAACTGGAAGAGACTGTCGGGATACTTCTTCACGTACCGCCAGAGCTGAGTACCCGTTTTGGCATCCAGTGCGATCACGTTATTGCCGGGTGTCGTGATGAACATCCGCCCGTGGTTCACGATTGGTGTCGTTTCATGGGCCCCGCTCCGATCCGTATTCAACGACCAGGCGAGTGATAGTCTCCCGATGTTTCTCCGGGTGATTTGCTTCAGAGGGCTGAAGCCCGAGCCATCGTACGTACGCCGATACATCAGCCAATCGCCCGCGTCCGGATGCTCGAGCCGAGCATCCGTGACGGTAGCGTAGGCGACAGACGCTGGCTGTGGTTGCTGAGCGTGAAGCGCCACGGCGGATAGCGCGCCAAAGAGTCCTGTGCATAGAAGGCGATTGGGCTTCATTGTGTCTGTCCTTTGCTTAAGGAGATTGCGTAGATCCGAAACGGCAGACTGGGTGGCTGGCTGTTGTGAGTGCGGTCGAAGAAAAATCCTAATTGCCCCTCACTGACCCAGGCGGTCGAGTCCACGCGCGTAAGCGATGTCGGCTGTCGGAATCCACCGTGTATTGACGCGGTTTTAAACTCGTCGCCTTCGATATCCACGCGATCCAGGCTTCCGGCGCCTTCGACAAGCAGGAAGCTCATCTCGCCAAACGGGCGAAGGGCATCCGGGAAGGTGAGAGACGGCCCGTGAAGCTTGGTCACACGGCCAGCCTTTCCGCTTTTGACATCGATGCGAAAGAGCTCGCCTGCTACGTACGTCGTCACGTAGAGATTGCCGTCGCTGCCAAAGGCAATACCATCAAGCCCCGCGGCTCCTTCACGAGGAGGCAAAAATTGCTGGCTCGAGGAGAATACCTCGAAGGCCGTGGCGCCCGGGGAGAGAAGTAGAACAGTAGGGTTCGCGCTGTCGGTGATGTACACGGAGCCTTTGCTGTCCACCGTGATGTCATTGCAGTAGGCGTGAGGGCCGGGCAACGAGACGCTGCGTTTTCCAACGCCCGTCTTCAGGTCAAAACCCTTCA
>WNFR01007434.1_pt1 | contig 11133 bp, 5 predicted proteins | sample 5400221 | NCBI WGS metagenome assembly WNFR01 (sample SAMN13153357, study PRJNA577476) | soil metagenome | isolation source: 40 cm soil under Madrone tree | place: USA:California | collected 2016-06-14 | reverse complement strand
TTGAGTTGTAAGAAGCTGGCTGGGTGTACAATGCGCGTACCCCAGCCCATGGAGGCGACTGTGATTACGATTCGGGGATGGGTGTGCGCGAGTGCTGGCGTTGTGGTGATTGCGGCGTTGAGTTTGAGTGTTGGCGCGTTTGGGCAGAGTAAACCGGGGCCGGTTGACCCGGGGGTGCGGGGTGGAACATCGGGGGCCGGCGGACCGCTGAAGGGGCTTACGGCGGACGAGACGGCGTACTTTCAGGATGGGCAGACCAGGTTCGCGGAAGTGGACGGCGTGACGAAGGGCGCGAACAACGGGCTGGGCCCGCGTTTCAATTCCAACCAATGCATGTCTTGCCACGCGCAACCAGAGGAGGGCGGATCGAGCCCGGCGCAAAATCCGTTGATCGCGGTCGCTACTTTTAATGGGGCGAAGAACAAAGTGCCGTGGTTCATCACGGCGAAGGGGCCGGTGCGCGAGGCGCGGTTTAAGAGAAGCGCCAACGGAACAGCCGACGGTGAGGTGCACAACCTTTTTGTGATCACCGGTCGAGCCGACGCGGTTGGTTGCAATATTGCGCAGCCGGACTTTCTGCCGGCGGGGAATCCGATTACGGCGAAGGGCGGGAATCCGAACATTATTTTCCGTATACCGACGCCTGTATTTGGGGCGGGGCTGATCGAATCCATTCCGGATTCGGCGATCCTTGCGAACATGAAGGCGAACGCGACGGTGAAATCGGCGATGGGAATTTACGGGCACGCAAACGCTCACTTGAGCGGGAACGTGAATCGCAACGCGAACGATGGGACGATTTCGCGATTTGGGTGGAAGGCGCAGAACAAGTCGCTGCTGCTGTTTTCAAGCGAGGCGTACAACGTGGAGATGGGAGTGACGAACCAGCTGTTCACGCAGGAGCGCGATGAGACGCCGGGGTGCCTGTTCAACGCGACGCCGGAGGATACGCTGCACTTCACGGTTGCTGCCGGGACCAGCGGTGGGTCGAGCGCGGCGGTGCTTTCGGATATTGAGGGGTTTTCGAATTTTATGCGGATGTTGGCGCCGCCGGCTCCTGCGGCTGCGACACCGTCGAGCGAGAAGGGGCGGGCGACGTTTGCGAAGATTGGATGCGCGCATTGCCATACGCCATCGCTTACAACGGGGCCGATGATTGCCAGCGGGTCCTCGACCAGTCCTAGTGCGGCGCTTTCGAATCAGACGGCGAATCTTTATTCGGACCTTTTGGTGCACCACATGGGCAAGGGACTGGCGGACGGGATCACCCAGGGTGGCGCGGGGCCGGATGAGTTTCGGACGGCGCCGTTGTGGGGCGTTGGGCAACGGGTGTTCTTTTTGCATGATGGAAGGACTAGCAATCTGGTGGAAGCGATTCGGCAGCATTGGAGCAAGGGGAGTGAGGCGAATCGGGTGATTGAGCATTTTAATAGATTGAGTGTGGAAGAGAAGCAGGAGGTGATTGATTTTTTGAGATCGCTTTGAGGAGAAGAGGGTTGCGAGTTGTGATGGTCTCGGTGAGCGGGGTAGGACTTTACGTGTTGCCGCGGTCCCTCCACTCCATGGCCGACGTTCGCGCGGCGCGAACGTAAGAAAAAATCGGCCATTCCGGTCGGGATGACGGAAAGAACAAGAGCGGACCTACCCTGTGCAAAGTGCGCGAAGGGTAGGCCGCGCGGGGATTGTTATTTGGATTTGTAGGCGAACGAGAGTTTGGTTTCTTCGTTCAGGACTAGGGGACGAAGGAAACGGTAGGAGGCGCCGGCGCGGGGGATGTCGACGGCGACCGGCAGGACGCCTGCTACGCGCTGCTGGAGGTTGTAGACGTTAGAGGATGGAGGCGGTGGCGGTAGGGCGGGCGCGTTTTTGTTTTTCTTTTCCTTGCGGCCGCCAATTTGCGCGCTTTCCGTGTTAAGGGTTATGGCATCTGCCGACACCTCGATGGATTGATTGACGGCGCCGACGTTGAGGCCGATCTGATAGGCGTGGGGATTGGAGGCGTCGTAGGAGATTGTGGAACGCATGGTTTGAAATCCCGGCGAGTGGGCGCTGAGTTGATAGGTGCCCGAGGGGACGTTCGGGAGGAGCCAGCGGCCGTCGGAGTTGGTGGAGGCGCTCCAGTTCGCGTTGGTGGAAAGGTTTTTCACTTCGACGATAGCGGAGGAGATGAGGGCGCCGGCAGGATCGATCACAACTCCGCCGAGTTGGTTGGAAGCGAGGGCGAAGCCGGACGAGAGCGTCATTAGGCCGGTGTAATTGCGGCCGTTCAGGGGGAGATTTACTCCATTCGCGCCGGCCTGGAAAAGGCCGCCGACCGTTCCTGCGCCAGAGCCGCTGCCGAATCCGCCGCCTTCCCCTGTACCAAAGTTCTGCAGTTTGGCGTAAAGCTCCAACCTCGAGGGCCAGAAATTTGCGGATAGCGCGTCGCCGCCGAAATCCTTCACTTTGTATTGTTCGGGCAAGAAAACTTCCCATTCGAGGATGCTGATGGGGATATCCATTTTCGGAAGGGAGAGGCCTGCGTCGCCTTTTTTGGCGAAGGGCGAGCCGGAATGGAGAAAGACGAAGGAGACTGTGTAGGCGCCGGCGGGACGGAAGCCGGTGCGGAGAAGCGGCACGCGGCTGCCGTCGGCTCCCTGGACGGGTTTCACTTTTTCGCCGGCGACTTCGGCGGTGAGGATGTTGACGCCCGCGGGAAGATCCACTTTCAGGAAGGGCTGAGCCTGATTTTTCACCGTGAGTTTAATTTCGGTGAGCGATTTACCTTCGGAGGTGACGAGCGTGGTGACGACGGCGCGTTCGGCGACGGCGGCGAGGACGCTGGCGTCGGGGAAGCGGGTCCAATCGAGAGCGAGGGTGGGGGATTCGTCGGGCTGGCGGTGATAACGGAACGCGGCTTCGAGCGAATAGCGGGAGAGCGCGCGGAGATAGGGATTGATTTCCTTGATGTCCAGGCGCTTGAGGCCACCGGATTCGTGGGCGGCGAGTTCGAGAGTGCCCTGGCCTTCGACGAGGACTTCGCCGGTCTCGCGTTGCGCGTCTTTGAAGGCGAGCAACGGAGCGGCGGCTTTGGCGTCGGAGAGCGGGCGTTCCATGGCGATCAGGAATTCATGCACGGAATGGCCGCGGCCTGCTACGTGGAGCAGCAGGGCGCCGTTCTGGATTTCACTGGATTCGAGCGAGGCTCCGTTGACGGAAGTGACTTCGAAGCCCTCGGGAATGGCGACGGAAAATTGATCGGCGTCGCCCTGGACGACGGTGATGTTGGCAAGCGCGGCGATTTGCAGATCGGATTCGCTGACAGAGACGAGAGTTTTAACGTCGGAGAGGAAGCGGACTTCGCGAGGCGTTACGGGAGCGACGACTTCGCGGGTTGCCCACCAGATAGTCGCGACCTGGCCGGGGACGAGCGTGGCTTCGATTTCCGTGTTGCCTTTGACGGAAGCGCGATGGGTGATGATGCCGTGGTTGAGCTGGACGTTGGCGCGATCGCCGGGAACGGTGAGCGAGAGGCGAACGCTGCCGGCGGAGGGAACGGGCAGAAGGAAAGAGGCGCGGCCGGTTTCGATGGAGAGCGGAAGACCGGCGTCGAGGTTGACGGAAAATTCGGATTCGCCGGGGAGTACGGCGACGTGGGTGCCGTTGTCGAGGAGAAGAGGGAGAGGACGCGAGCCCTGGCGCGCGTCGAGGACAGTCATGCCGGTGGTGAGCGGAACTTTCGCGGAGTTGGCGCCGAGGGTTTCGCCTTCGAGCTGGACAGAGCCAAGGACGTCGTCATTGGAGACACGGAATTTGAGATCGGCGCGCTTGAGGATGTAGGGAAGCGGCGGAAGCTCGGATTGTTTTCCGGGACGATTGGCGAGCGCGAGGAGACGGTTGTACTCATCGAGAGAAAGGGTGACATTGCCGGTGGGGGGGCAGCGGCGATTCGAGGCTCCTTTGAGCGAACACGGGAATCGCAAAAGCAAAAGAGAGAGCGATGAAGAGCAGACGAAGTTTCACTTGCCACCTGCCTTTTTGTCCTGCTGATAGTTGAATTCAGCGGACGGAGATTGATTTTCACTGGTGAGTTCGGAAACGAGAAAGAGAGAAGGGCCGTACGCGGGGAAATCGACGCGGACGGGAAGAATGCCGGTGGCGCGTGCGCCGCGTTCGGTGGAGTGAAATTTATCCACGAGAGATTGCGATTGCGCGGAGAGTTGCTTGTCGTCTTTTGTTTTGTCGGTTCGTAGCTCGCTCCTGCCCATTGATTCAAGCATTGTCGCGCCGCCGGTAACGCCGGGAGAGGCTGCAGGCGGCGAGAGTGGCGTGTCCACGGCTGGTTCTGCGACGGACGCGACGAGGACGGAGGAGATGGGATTGACATAGGACTCGGCGTGGAACGAGCCGGGTTCGGAAGAGAGACGGAAGAGGGGCGGGAAGAATATCTGGAGGCCGGTGCGCGAGACGGGGAGGTCCAGCGCGGGAAGAGAAAGTTTCATGTGGCCCTTGTCGGCCCAGGAAGCACCGGGGAGAAGATAGACGATTTCGAGCGCGAACTCGGAGGCGTCTTCGCTGGCGCGGGTTTTCGCGAGGGGAAGAAGCAGGCTGCCGTCGGGCGCGGAGCCGGGGCGGACGGGTTTGCCGGAGAGAGAAGCGCTCCAGAGCGTTGCGCCGGGCGGCAGCGTGACTTTGACGAAGTTGCGCTGGTTGTTGCGAACGGCGTAGCGCGATTCGACGAGGGATTTTCCGTCTTTGGTAAGCAGGACGCGATAGCGGGCTTCCTCGATGTTGGCCATGAGCACGGCCTGTTGGGCGTAGCGCGCAACGGCGATGTGTAGCGAACGCTGGGATTTTGCGTCCCCGGGGCGGGTACGAAAAGCGATGAGCGCGGGCGACTGGCGGTTGGTGACAGGTTCGCCGAGATCGCTGGCGTCGGCGCGCTCGAGGCCCTGCGTTTTCACGGAGTCTTCCTTGATCTCGCCGGCGCCGAGGACGTCCACGGCTATGCCGCCGGTGTCTCGCTCGGTACCGGTGAGGCGGAGAAGAGGAATATCCATTTGGCCGTCGCGGGGCATGGCGGCTTCGCCGGTGATGACGAAGCTGGCGGATTGCTCGACGGGTTCGAGGAAAGTGATGAGGAGCTCGCCGGGTTTCATTTCCCAGTCGGCGACGAGGGCGCCTTGCACCTGGTTTATGGTGACGTGTTCGGGAAGCTGGATGCGCGCTTCTTTTGCGGCGCCCTGGGTGATTTCGAGATTGACGTTGGCGGCGAGGGAAGTGGAATCTTCGCCGAGGTCGACGAACTGGGTGAGCGTGCCGCGCATGCGAAGGGGAAGTGTGGAGTGGTGGTCTTCGGTTTTGCGGCGCCAGGCGAAAGTCATGGGCTCGGCGCCTTTGCCGTAGGCGGTCCACTTGTTGCCGCCGTTGGGGAGGCCGGCGGTGTCGGAGAAGAGGCCGCCGTAGAGAGAGAGGTCGACTCCGGCGCGAGGAATTTCGAGCGCGACTTTGGTGACGCCGGAGAAGGTGGAAGGAATGGAGAGGCGCTCTTCGCCTGCGGAAGAAGAAATGGGCAGGGCGATTTCGAGGGTGATTACGGAGCGGCCGGGATGAGAAAGAAGCGCGGAAAGTTGCGTGGCATCTTTTCCGGCGGCGGGCGGAGCGAGGGAAAGAGATTTGCCGTCGAGCTTGGCTTCGCGGACGAAGAGGCCTGCGGGGATGGGAACGCGGACCCAGCCGTTTTTGAGGACGTCAACGGTGAGGGTGGCGCGGCCGGAGGCGAGATCGGTGTCAACGCGGAGGTCGTAGTCAACGCGGGTGAGCGTGGCGTCGACGGGCGGCGGTTCTGGTTCGCGCTCGGTGGGATACGCTTTCACGCGGAGGGCGCGGTATTCGGGGACAGAGATGACTACCCAACCTGGGGAGTGGTTTGCATCTTGCGCTTGCAGCGGCCCGGCGGGACAGAGGGAGAGTAGGCCAAGGCTTGCGAGCAGCAGGCGGAACGTGCGGAACGACACAACGAGACAGTGGTGCGCGGGAGTTGGCATAGGTTTTACCTCACTTAGAAGGAGAACGTACTGACAGAGATTTCTTGCAGGGGAAAATGGTTGCCTGAAGGAGTAATTATTGGAGAAGGAACGGTGGGCAACCCACTCACATCTCGATTTAGGAGTTGGCAGCTTGCTGGCGGGTTGTGCCACCCGGCATCCCACAGAGATCGAGGGCAGCCAGCGAGTCGAGAATTCCGAGGCAGCATTATTTCAACTGGCCGGAGGCCAGGATTTCGCTCAGGCGCTCGCGCAACAGGGTTACGCTGCGGAAAGTTTTGGAATAGGTTTGACCCTGAGCATTTGTCCAAAAAACGGTTGCGCTATTTGTCATGGCGTCCAGGCACAGGCGCTGATACTTGCCCGTAGACTCATCCGGAGTCGCTTTTCTGAACCACAGGACTGAGCCGTCCCTGGATTCTTCCGCTGCAACGAACCCGTTGTCGCGAGCAGCAGCTTGAAATGTTTGAAGTTCCTGCATCATATTTCCAGTCTATGCTCGTTGCCACGTGAAGGGCGCGCCGCCAAGCATGCTTATGAATAGAAATGCTTAATTCTCCGTCTACTGTCTGGCCATAAATAAATTCGTTGTTCATGCTTCCGGAAGAAGTCCCAGCGCGCGCGGCTTGGGCACGCTATCGGATGGGAAGCAGCGGCAATAGAAATTCCTGGAGTCTCTCGCTCTCTGGAACGGAGAGCTGGTCCAGCTGAATTCCCATCACGTTGCCATCCAGAACGCGGACGACAGAGCCAGCAGCGAGAACCGGCTTCATGCGCGGGGCTAGTTCGAGACTGACGCGCACGGGGGTACCCCTCGCGAAGGTGCGGCCGGCCTTAACCAGCATGCCGCACAAACTGACGTCGATTGTTTCGCCCTCCACTATGTCCGCCCCGGAATTGAGTTTCACCTTCGATTGAAGGGCGACGCGCCGGGTGCGGCGGCGGCCATAGTCGATCGTCCCCTGGGTGGCCCGGATCAGCTTCAACAAGCGTTCTTTGTCGATCGGTTTATAGAGGAAGAAATTTGCGCCGGCTTCAAACCCTACCGACATGGCGCTGGGACGCTGATCGTCGCTGATGAGGATAATGGGTGTGGTCCGATTCCATCGGGAAAGACGCAAATGGCGCGAAAGCTCCATCCCGTCGGGAGCGGGCATATGCAAGTCGAAGAAGGCCATGTCAAATTTTTCCTGATTGAGAAGATCAATCGCCTGCGAACTGCTTGTAAGCGCCAGCGGCTCCATGCCCGCGGAAGTCAAAACCTTGCCGACCATCTGGCAAACTGCTTCCTCATCATCCACGATCAAGACTTGTTTCTGCATGGCGTCATTCTCCGTTCGTCGTTAGTTGACATGGCCTGGCGGCCGAAGTTCGGATCCCGCTAACGCGGAATTCACGCCTCACTTCGACCAGATGCACAGCGCACTCCAAAGGCGATGGCTTCGATTCTCTGGCGTGATGAATAGCTTCGAGAGAATCAAGCAGCGAGTCCGGGACCTACTTCGTAACAGTCAAACTGAACGCCAACGCCGAGTTTTCCCCGCGGGGAATCAATTGGCTCGTTCCGGACTACGTGGCCAGAGCAGACCCACATGGCCGCCGGCGCGCCGGTAACCACTTCCGGCATCTTCAGCTCGATTTCCAATACCGTTCCAACCGGCATAAGGGAATTTGTTGCGAAGAGGATGCCGTTCTCGGACAAATTCTCTGATTCGCCCAGCTCCTCCAGGAGCGAGGATTTCCAAAAGCGAATACGGATGGGCATCCTGAAATTGTTACGGACCGTCTGACGGCGGTCAGTTAGAACTACTTTCATGTGGTGCTCCTGGCGCAGTGAGAGGGGGTGACGCGGAATGAGAAACACGAAAGGGCAAACTTACACTGGACCTGCGGTCCGTAAATAGCAAGCCTATTGGGCTGGTACAGGTGGGAAAGAGTCATCTATTAGGACAAATTAATCTGAAATCGGGTTGCCTCCTTCCCTTGCTCGGGCTGGATGACAGCCGGGGGCTTGTTGAGCTGTTTCATTTTGGGTCCTGGCTGGAGTCTCCGCGTGCCGCCGACCGGGAGGTGTTTAGTACCCGGATCGTCGGATGAACCGTTACGAACCGCTTCTGTGACGCCTCAGAAACCGATGGCGATGGCTGCGCCAATTCCATCGGGTGTCACTGGCGGCTCGCTGGACGGAATTTACTCGGGACAGAGAAGATGGTGAACGAGCAGAGAAATCGGACTGCGGTTAGGAGGTGCGGGAGAGGAGGGAGGCGATTTCGATGATGGGGTTGGGGAGTTGGCGCATGGCGCGGACGAAGGCCTGGACGAGATGTGGATCGAATTGGGTGCCGGCGCAGCGCTCGAGTTCAGAGAGGGCTTGATCGGCGGTGCGGCCTTTTTTGTAGCTGCGGTCGCTGGTGATGGTGTCGTAGGAATCGGCGATGGTGATGATGCGGGCGCCGAGAGGGATATTTTCGCCGGAAAGAGCTTCGGGGTAGCCGGAGCCATCGAAAAATTCGTGATGGTGCAAAACCATTTCGCGGATGCGGGCGAGTGGAACGAGCGGCTCGAGAAGTTTTCCGCCGAAGGTGACGTGAGTCTTCATGGTGTCCCACTCTTCGAGGTTGAGCGGGCCGCTTTTGTTGAGAATGATTTCGGGGATGCCGACTTTGCCGACGTCGTGGAGCACAGCGCCGAGGCGAATTTCCTCAACTTCAAGATCGCTCATGCCGAGGGCTTCGGCAAGAAGCGCGGCGTAGGCGGAAACTTTTTGCGAGTGGCCCTGGGTGTATTGATCCTTGGCGTCAATCGCATAGGCGAGCGAAGTGACGGTATCCAGAATGGATTGCGGGAGGGCTCGCGGGCCATCGGGCGGCGGCTCCTGGGTGATTTCGGTGGAGGGCAGGGAATCGGTGAACTGGCGGAGGCGGAGATAGATTTCTTCGAAGGCTTCGGGGCCGGTGGTAAAGAGGCGCTTGAGAGTGACGCCGAGATAGGCTTCGAGAACGTCGCGTTTCCAGCGGCGCGCTTCGTTGGGGTCGACGTGATCGGCGGTGGAGACGGTGTTGCCGCCCTGATGCTTCGAGAGATACATGGAAGCGTCGGCGACCTGGATGAGTTCCTGCGGCGAAGCGCCGTGGAGCGGATAACAAGCGATGCCGAAACTGGCGCTGATATTTTTTTCGCGAAGAAGCGGATCGGCGGCGACCCAGCCGCGGAGTTTGGAGGAAAGCTGGCGGGCCTGTTCCATGGTGGTTTCGGGCATTAGGATGACGAACTCGTCGCCGCCGTAACGGGCGACGACATCGGAGCGGCGGCAATTGGTTTCGAGAATCTGGCCGACGCGCTGGAGAACGAGGTCGCCTTCAAGGTGGCCGTAGAAATCGTTGACGAATTTGAAGCGGTCGAGGTCCATGAGTACGAGCGCGAACGAGCGGCTGGCGCGGGAAGAGCGTTTCCATTCGGACGAGAGCGCTTCCATGAAAAAGCGGTGAGTCTTGACGCCGGTGAGGCCGTCGGTGATGGCCTGCTCTTGCGCTTTCTGGAAAGTCAAAGCGTTGTGGAGCGCGCCGGAGATGAGGTCGGCGAGAGTGCGGAGAAGGAGCGTTTCTTCTTCGGAGAAGTCGCCCGGCTGGAGTGTTTCCACGTAGAGGACGCCGTGAAGATGGTCGGCGTAGAAAATCGGAAGGCCCATGGCGGCGGCGGAGTCAGGGAGAACGGGCTTCGCCCCAGTTTGATTGTTGGGGAACGAGCGGTAGATTGCGGTTTTTCCGGTGCGAGCCACCTGGCCGATGAGGCCGGTATCGAGAGGCAGGCGTTGAGCGAGCGCGCCGCGGCGTGCTCCGCTTTCCGCCTGGATGACAAGTTCGCGCGTGGTGTAATCGAGCAAGGCGATGCCGATGTGGTCGTAGCTGAGTCCGTTTTCTAGCTGCTCTGTGATTTTGGTGAGGACTTCGTCGGGATTGAGGGTGGCGATGGCGTCGCGGGAGATGAGGTTGAGCAAGCTGAGGTGGCGGGCCTTGGTTCGCTCATTCTGGAAGAGGCGCGCGTTTTCAATGGCGATGCTGGCTTCGCTGGCGAGAACGCGGAGGAGCTCGAGATGCCCTTCGTCGTATGCCCGATCGTGGTCGGAGTAGATGCAGAGCGCTCCAATGGCCTGGTCATAGGCGACGAGCGGGACTCCGCAGAAGGAGCCGGAAGTGAGAATGGGTTCAACGCCCAGCTTGCGGGTTTCAATCGTGAAATTTTCACGAATGAGGACCGGTTGGCGAGTGCGGATGATGTATTCGGTGAGGTGATTGCCGGCAGGACGCGAGTGCATGGGCTTGCGCTCACCGCCAATCATTTCGAGATCGAAATTGATGGTGTCGCGGACCGGGTCCGGGGAAGCAATATAAAGATTTTCGACGTCGAAGAGGCGGCGCAGCTCTTCCCAAATTTTGATGAGGAGATCTTCCTTGTTGAGAGTGGAGCTGAGGGCGCGGCCAATTTCGTTGAGGACATGGAGTTCCTCGGAGCGGCGGGAGGTTTGCTGGACGAGGTAGCTATTTTCGACGGCCATGCCGATCTGGTGGCCGAGGGCGAGAAGAAGGCGGAGTTCAGGGGGAGTGAAGCGGCGATTGTCGGGCGTGCCGAGGAGAAGCAGGCCGAAGGCTTGTTCCTTGGCCTGGAGGCTGATGACGACGACGCTGCGGAGGCCGTGCTTCAGGGCGAGTTCGCGGAAGCGGCGGAGAGGCTCGTCGTTTTCGAGAGAGGTGAGATTGTCGTCGCGCAAATCGCGGAAACCGAGGAGGCCGCCGAGGCGGGAGACGAGGCCGACGAGATAGTCGTCGAGGCCTTCTTCCTGGGCGGCGTTGCAAAAGGCGTCGGGAATGCCGGCGGAGACGACGGAAGTGGGGCCCGAGGTGTCGCCGTGATGAAGGAAGAGCGCGCCGGAAGGAAGGCGAACGACGCCGAGGACGCGGTCGAGAGCTTGGGCAAGCATGCGCTGAATTTCGCCCCCAACGAAACTGGAAGTGGCGAGATTGAGATTGGAGAGCGCGAGCATGTTGCGCTCGACGCGGCGCTTTTCTTCCTCGTAGATGGCCATGACGAGGAGCATGCAGACGAAGGC
>WNFR01007432.1_pt1 | contig 11134 bp, 11 predicted proteins | sample 5400221 | NCBI WGS metagenome assembly WNFR01 (sample SAMN13153357, study PRJNA577476) | soil metagenome | isolation source: 40 cm soil under Madrone tree | place: USA:California | collected 2016-06-14 | reverse complement strand
TTCTGCCGAGAGCGGCGTCATCTCGATCTTCGATGAACGCGGGAAGAGTCTGGTCAAAATCGGAGAAGGCTTTTTCGCGGCCAACGCTCATAGTGTCGCCGTCGACAGTCGGACCCATAGAGTCTATTTTCCGTTGCAGGATGTTGGCGGGAAACCGGTTCTGAGAATCGCACTGCCCACCGATAGATAACTATGACGAGAGCCTGGCGTTTCGAGAGGCAGTTGAAACGCTTCCGGGCGCGCGTGATGTTTGCGCTCAGCATGACTCTCTTCTCCCTAGCTACCCAAGCACAGCAGCCCTCGACAAGCATCAATCCTCAAACAACCTCTTCACCTTCGCCCACGCCGCTATCGCAGGACAGCAAAGGACCACGACGAATCCACGCGATACGTGCTACGGAGACCATCAAGACTGACGGACTTCTCGATGGACCCGCCTGGTCGTTGGCCCAACCGGCTACTGATTTTCTCCAACAGCAGCCAAACGAGGGCGCGCCTGCTTCAGAACGGACGGAAGTGCGCGTGCTCTTTGATGACAAGAATATATACATCGGCATTCGCGCCTTCGATTCCGACGCGGCGCACATCAATGCGCGCGAACTGGTGCGGGACGCCGACTTCTCCAACGACGATACTGTTTCGATTGTGCTCGACACCTATCACGATCGACGCAATGGGTTTCGATTCGTAGTCAACCCGCTCGGTACGCAACAGGATGCGCTGATCACTGATGAGGGGCGCGACATCAATATCACCTGGAATGGTGCGTGGGTTTCTGCCGGCCGGATTGATGACAAGGGCTTCACAGTCGAGATTGAAATTCCTCTGACCACGCTTCGCTTCAAAGAAGGGATTGAGTCGTGGGGTTTCAATGTTTCCCGTATCATTCGTCGCAAGAACGAAGAGAATTTGTGGACGAGCTGGCAGCGTTCATTTGGTGTCGAACGCGTTTCTCAAGCAGGCGAACTCGCTGGAGTTGAAGAGATTCGCCGTCGTCGGCTGCGCGAGATCAAACCTTACGCGGCCGGTGAATGGCGCGAAGGCGTACCGCTAATCGGCAAGAACGGATTAGATGCTGGTTTGCGCGGCAATATAGGAATCGAAGTCGCCAAGCTTGGGATCACGCCGTCGCTCACCGCTGAGTTTACCGTCAATCCCGACTTTGGTCAGGCGGAAGTAGACGATCAAATCGTCAACCTCTCGCGATTCTCCGTCTTCTTCCCTGAGAAGCGTGACTTTTTTCTTGAGAACTCGGGAATTTTTCTCTTTGGCAGGCAGGGAGAGAATCAGGCCTTCTTCACGCGGCGCATTGGTCTGACAGATCGAAGCCAGCCCGTGCCGATCGACTACGGCGTGAAAGTCACCGGCAAAGTTGGTCCCTACAACATCGGATTCCTGCAGGTGCAGACACGCAAGTTGGGCGAGGCCTCGACGGGTCTCGGCATTCCTCGTCAACAGTTCTCTGTTCTACGTGTGAAGCGTGACATTCTCAAGCGATCGTATATCGGAGCCATCCTCGTGAATCGTCAGGGCGCCACCAGCATAGGCGGCGAAACCTACAATCGAGTTGGCGGTGCGGACGCGGAGTTCAATCTCACCGACCATTACAAGGTGAAGGCATTCTGGATGGGCTCAGCGACACCCGGAGTTCGTTCGGGCGCAGGCTCATCACGTCTTGAATCAATCTTTGAAAACGATCTCTATCGCTTCATCACCGTGTATGAGGACGTCGGGGCGAAGTTCAATCCCGAAGTCGGCTTCATCGAGCGCAACGCCATTCATCAATACTTTAGTCAGTTTGCTTACAAGCCACGGCCGAAGTTTATTCCGCACGTCCAGCAGATGGAGTTTGAGACGCAGATCGAATACTACACGGATCGCATGGGGAAACTTGCCACATGGCAGACGGAACTCTCGTGGGATACTGTCTTCAAGAACTCATCAGAATTATTCTTCCGTCCAATCGAAGCTGTGAACGATGTCTTGACCGAGCCATTTCAGATTAGACCAGGAATTATCATTCCAGTCGGCACTTATGAATTTAACCGCCCGCAGATCTCGTTCACGAGTGACCTCAGCAAGCGCATCGTCTTCCACGGGAGAGAAAAATGGGGAGATTTTTATTCGGGTAAGAGATACGAGACTTCGGGCGGGATAACGTGGCGACCCAACTCACATCTGCTCGTCGATCTCGCAGAGAGTTACAATAAAGTGCGTTTGCGCGCAGGAAACTTTTCCACCAGTCTGTTCTCAGGAAGATTGAACTACAACTTCTCGCGTAAGCTACTTACGTCCGCGCTAATCCAACTCAACTCTGCGGCTCGCCTCTCAGTCATTAACCTGCGGCTTCGTTACATCTATCGGCCTAACAGTGATTTCTTCATCATCTATAATCAGAGCACAGGAGCAGGCCTTGAAAGGCCCTCATACAGTCTCCAGATCAAACTGACTCGCGATTTTACGTTCTGACTAGAAAGAGAATTGTCTGAACGGAAAGCTTGAAAGAATTGACTGAACTCAGTGCTAAACAGCTATGAATTACATCCCAAAATTCATTCGGTCGGCTAAGATTTCGGCAGCCATTATTGCCAAACGCCAGTGTTTTAATTGCGGCGAGGCAGGCGCACGGCGAACACGATTTCTCCGTTGTCGGATCGCACGGTTACATCGCCCCCATGGGCCAGGGCAACCTCCCGCACGATATACAATCCGAGCCCGAGGCCAACCCCGCTGTCATCGCCATTACCTTGCCCAACTCCTCGTTTAAGGGGTTCAAACATCTGGTCCAAGATCGCTTTCTCAATGGTCAGCCCACTGTTCTTTACCTCAATGGTAACGCCGACCTCATCGCCGGTCAGCACTACATGGACCGGCGCGTCTGCCGCTCCGTGAATGATTGCATTCACAACCAGGTTGCGGAGAAGTTGCTGCAAGCGTAAACCGTCCCAGAATCCACGGGTATCGCCTATTATCTCCAATTCGATTTGCCGGCTTGGATGCGCTCCTCGCAACTGTTCCAATTCATCAGCGAATAGAGCCGCCAAGTCGACGTCGGCCAAGGCGACATGGATGCCCAAGCCCAATTTCGTTCGATTGAAATCGGTTAACTCATCCAGAAGCGCTCTCATCGAAGCGCCACAGCGGACCAGCCGCGATGCCGCTTCCGATACGCTGTCCCCGGCATTTAGCGCCGTTAGGTGTTGGGCCGTCATCAGGATAGTGTTTAGCGGGCTGCGCATGTCGTGACCCAACGTTCCAAGCAACAAGTTGCGCCACCGATCCACTTGGGCGCTAAAGAGACTGATCGATTCGACGATCCCTTGGTCGATGGCCTCGTTGAAACGAACAACATCATCCAGGCTAATCTCATCAGGCTCGCACGCGTCCATCCACAAGCGAAGTACGCTGGCGCGCAGGGCGCGATACTCAGCTGTCAGTTGGTTAATGTCGAACCCGCTTCGCGCCCGCAGCACGGCGTGGGTTTGTGCCGCGGTCTCCGGGGCTCCTGTAAGTTTCGGTGCTCTGCCCTTGGATTTTTCGGCTTGGGCGTCTTTCGTCTGCGTCGTTGACAGATCTTTCGCAACGGCCTCCAGAATTTGTTTCGCATCGTCGCGCAAGGTCAACGAGGTCATGCCCGCCGCAGCCGGGAGTAAAGGTCGCAGCGAACGCCTCCCATTCCTGCAGAATGGCCTCCATGTTATCGAGGATAAAGTCGGCCAGCCGCATGTATCTTCCTATTGATCGGATTAATTCCTTGACAGGTCGAACCGGCAGGCCGAGGACTGTCGGGCGTCGAAGGTTGAGTTGACCACGTGCTTGCGATTCTCGTCAATGACTGAAGAAAAGGCAAGGAAATGTAATCATAGAGAAGGAGGCAAAAAACACTAATGCCTGTCAAGATCCGGCTCCCCCTCGTCACTTTTGCTTCCACGAGATCAGCGGCACTCCACTTATCGTTAGCAGCGTGCCGACTATCTTCAGCCAGCTCATACTCTCATTTAAGAAGAGCCAGGACAGGAATAGAACTAGCAGGACATAGCTAACCGAAATCCCCGTGGCCATGCCCACGGGAAGCTTAGCCAATGCCAGCACAAAAGAGATCGATCCGAGCGCCATCAAGAGCCCAATTGGAGCACCCAGCGGCAGTGCTTTGGCAGGGACCTTTAGGCTCCCTTGTTTGATCCAAAGCGCAGGCACGGCAGTGACCGCCATTCCAATTGCCATGAGAAAGTTCACTTGATAGGGATTCAATTGTTTCATGCTGAATTTCTCAAGGAATGACGCGACACCTACCATCATGATGTAACCAAGCAGGAAACCAAAACCAGATAGCGGCAGACTCATTTACGCTACTCCTTTCGTTAGTCAGTGGCCGGACAACAACACTACTCTAAGGGATTCGTCGTCATCACAACAGTTCTCGCCTCGCAAATCCTCAATGCTTTCTTTGACTATGATGGCGTCCATCACAATGGCTGAAAACGGAGTTGGCCCACGCGGATCGTTAACTCGCAAGATAGTGCGCTTTAGAGCAAAACCAAACAAAGGGCGGTGAGTGCCGCAACACAGATTTATGAAGGCGTATTTCTGAAAACTAAGGCTCTGCCGGCGCTAACCGACAGAGCCCTTTGAAAACCTAACGCGATTGCTCGCATCGGGCCTTCAGCAAATCCATTGTGAGCCAATCGCTAAACGAAGGGCAAGAACAATGGAAGAACGAGAAATGAAAGCGCTCGAAATTGCCGCGAAGTCCAAACTAACGCGTCGCGGCAAGACTTGGCTTGTGCCCTCTCAATCAGTACGCGGCGCGCAATACACTGTCAAACTCGATCCCGAGGAGCCAGAATGTAGTTGCCCGGACTTTGAATGTCGAAAGCAGCGCTGTAAACATATCTTCGCGGTCGAATACACAGTGGAGCGCGAGCAAACGGCCGACGGCGAGACGGTCTTCACTGAGTCTTTCAAAGTAACACGCAAAACCTACTCGCAAGATTGGAAAGCTTACAACGTCGCTCAGCAAATACGAGAAGGCCGAGCTTCAATCTCTCCTGTATGAACTATGTCGAACAATTCCGGAACCAGAGCAATATCGCGGCCGGCCACGGCTGTCGCTCGCGGACATCATCTTTTCATCTGCATTCAAGATCTACTCTACCCTCTCAGCCAGACGCTTCATGACTGACTTGCGCGAAGCAAAAGGGCGTGGCTACATATCGAAGCTCCCTGCTTACAATTCCCTATTTCGCTACCTTGAAGCCGAGTCTCTCACATCGCATCTGTACCAACTCGTCACAATCAGCAGTCTGCCGTTGAAAGCGATCGAAACAGACTTTGTCGTCGATTCGTCCGGCTTCAGCACCGGCCAGTTCACAGGCTGGCTCGACGTCAAATACGGCAAGCAAGAAGATCGACGAATGTGGCTGAAGGTCCATCTGATGTGTGGTGTCAAGACAAACATCGTCACTTCCGTGGAAATTAGCGATGGATATGCCAACGACTATCATTTTTTCAAAGGGCTGGTCAACAGAACTGGTGAGAATGGATTTAATATGAAGGAGGTATCAGCTGACAAAGCTTACCTGGGAGGAGAAAATCTGCTGGTGACTCTGCGGCAAGGGGCGATCCCGTATATTCCTTTCAAGTCGAACTCGCAAATTCAAACGAACTATGGACCGAAGTCAGAGCTGTGGACCCGGATGTTTCACTTCTACAACTTTCATCGTGAAGAGTTCCTGCAGCATTACCATAAGCGATCGAACGTAGAGACCACTTTCAGCATGATCAAAGCGAAGTTCGGCCAACGTCTCCGGAGTAAAACACTAACCGCGCAGATCAACGAAGCCTTGTGTAAGGTACTTTGTCACAACCTTTGCGTCTTGATTCAATCAGCACACGAATTGGGAGTTGAAGCAGTCTTTACCGATGAGTTGTGGCAATACAACGACCGCTGACCACGGTGAGAAAAACGGGCGAGGCTTCCCATAAGCCCCTACATCACTACGAAGGGCAATCTGATCACGAGTGGCGACGTGGATGGCGCGCGCGTCTATTGGTTCGTCACAAACACAACCCTGCACGGGCGTTCCACCGGCACGCCCGAATTCAGCTTCACCGACCCGGACACGAATCTGACGCCCCCCGGGGCCGGTGACGCCTGCCCGCCACCCATCATCGGGTTGTCCGGCCTCACGTCCGACCAGGCGCGCCCTAGTGCAATGGCGGCGCTGGTGCCGGCGCCGGCATCGCTGGGCCGCACGGTATGTTGCCCCCGTTACATTTAGCGGAGGTTCCGGCGAAAAACCAAGGCAGAACAAAAAAAATTAAAGCGAACACGATCGCTAAGAGAAAGCACACGCCTCCTAGACTGACGCCCAGCTGAAGCCATCGGTCAATTAACTTCTCCTGGATAAGCAGGAGAGCGAGACCGGCAAGGGGCAGCCCGATCATGATCAAGACGCGATGAACCGCGAGAAACTGTAAGAAGTTATTAAACGAGTCCACGGCCGGGATGTTATTTCAGGGCAACCCGCCCTGTCTACATTTTCGGGGCACGACACCTATTCAAACTTCGCGTTTATTCTCCCTGTGCCGATCGCGGCCAGTAGGGTACGGAAAATTCCTTCAAATCGATATTCGCAAGATTGTACGCAGATTGGCAGGCACGGACCCTAAAGGTCAGAGTCAGCACGCGGGACGCCTGCATACCGAGGCGAAAATTGTTGTTGCAATCGTAGATCGCGGTAATCGAAGGAATAGCGTGGGGTGCTATTGGCGGTTGGCTATTGCCCTCCTGTTCAAAATGTCGCGCGCTTTGTCGATAGTTTTCTTAGTCAGGTTGTAGTACCTCATCGTCATTTTCACGTCGCTGTGGCCTAAGAGATTAGCGAGCTCTGGTAACTCCATGCCTTCATTAGCCATTTCAGTAGCGAAGTTGTGACGGACAGAGTAGAACAGGCGTGTACCTTTCGGGACTCCTGCTTCGGCGTATGCCGCAGTCCACAACTTGCGTAAATTGACCTTCGCCTCTTCAAACACAAGAGCATCGTCGTTCTTGTTCTTTCTCTGGAGTTGAAGTTGCAGCAACTCTTTTTTTAACCGGCTAGTCATTTGCACCGACCAGCGCTTTGGTTTGATGCTCCTTCCGTTGCCTTTGTATGCGGTGATTACAATGACTTCTTCTGCAAAGTCAATGTCCCTCCAGCGAAGGTAATCGAGCAAGCTTGACCTCCTCGCTCCAGTATCCATTGCCGCAATGAACACTGGTAGGGTGTGCCGACGTTCGGCAGTATCGAGCGCCTTGATTACTCGCACTGCTTCCTCGTCGGTAAGTTCGCGAGTCTTGATTGGATCCGGAGTTTCATTGCCGTCGTGAATTAGATTTCTTGACACTGCTCTAGTGAACGGAGACCTAAGGAGCCAGCCTTCATCCACCGCAATGTTGAAGAGCCTGGGCCTTAGATAACTCGCGATCTACGGTCGAAAGACTAACCTTTGTTCGGTCCTTTATGGTTCCGGTTAGTCGCGCGACGTGATATTCCGTCAGTGTCTTTTCATTGATCCTTCTTATGTCGGTGTCTCCGAAGAAAGCGACCAGATTATTGAGAGCTGCGTGCGCCGGCACAACGCTTCTAACGCCTTTTATTTTCGTCTCCTGACCGTCGTAAACGGCAGCCACGTAGACGTTGTCTTTGGCGTGTTGAGCAAGCTGTCGGAACGTAATTTTACCGGCAACGAGTTGCAGTGGTCCGTTCTTTAGTAGGTCAACTTCGATCTCCGCCAGTTTCGGTTTAACGGCAGATTTGTTTTCAACGGCACGGAGGATTTCTAGAGGTTTACCATCGCCGATCTTGTAGCGGACGCGAGCATAATACTTGCCGTTGATCTTTCGATGTGTGCGGCTGATGATTTTTACTTCGCCTGTCATTTGACACCTCGTGCTGAGAGTGTGTGTTTAGTAGTTGCGAAACATTTATTACGAACCGCAAGTTTTTTCATCTGTTTTCCCCGTTTCTGCGGCTCTAAGCCACTGTTAGTTTACCCCTTTGGTTTACCCCTTTCTACGTGATTCTCAGGAGACAGGGGCACACTGCCAGACACTTAGAGACACAAAAAGTCAGTGTCTTTCTTGAGCGTTTGCGATTTTATTAGGAATACTGAGGCTGCTCAGGTTGCGTGTGAAGCGAGTGCTCTACCACTGAGCCAAGCGGGCGACAAGTCGTTTAGTATCAATAGTTTACGCGGATTGTTGGACCAGGGGTTAGTCGCAAACGCCGCGAATATCGGCATTTTATGCGATCTCTGCCCGCTTTCACTAGTGGTAGAGGCACTCCCTCAAATTCAGCGTTCCACATTATGAGTTCGCGGCTAGAGTGACCGGGCGCGGTGCGCCCTGAATGCGGACCAGAAGCTGCGGGGCGCAACATACTTTTACTAATCGCGCGCGGGCCAGCCGCACGCTTAGGTCAAATCTGCGGCAATGAGATCTTGGATTCCAAAGGTTCTTTTAAGAGCAATGAATTTCCGGTTCAGGAATCTATACCATCTACTGCGTATCGCTTCCATCGCACGCCCTCACGCGCTGATCGAGGAATCGGCGCTCCATCGGATTGCGCGCCAGAGCGAGTGCTTCCGCAAAGTGCTTGTGGGCAGTCTTGTACTTGCCGCGTCGAAACTCGAGTTCGCCAAGCGTCGCCGGGTAAAACGGATACGATGCCAGGCGATCGAGATTAGTGATGGAACGGATCTCTTTCAGCCCACGCTCCGGACCGTCGCGTTGAGCGACTGCGATAGCGCGATTGAGGGCGACTATCGGGGAAGGACGTATGGTCATCAATGTGTCGTAGAGTGAAACGATGGCGCGCCAGTCTGTGTCCTCCGTGCTCGGGGCGCGTGCATGAATCGACGCGATGGCGGCCTCGACGTGATACTCGCTAAGTTCAGAACCCGTGGCAGAAAGTTCCAGAAACCTAAGTCCTTCGGCGATGCGTTCTTGATCCCATTGCGATCGGTCCTGATCAAGCAATGACAGTAGATCGCCCGATGCGTCGACACGGGCCGGCAGGCGCGCCGCGTCGAGAGACATGAGGGCGGCGAGCGCACATGTCGCAGGCGTCGTTCCAAACGAGTGCTGCAGGATCACTGCGGTGAGATGCATTGCTTCCCGGCACAGTTCAACACGGACTGCCTTCTCGGCGGACGCGCCGTGGTAGCCTTCGTTGAAAAGCAGATAGAGCGCGCGCTGTACGGCTGGAAGACGTGCGGAGAACTCGGCGGGAGCGGTGACGTCGAACAGCCGCTTCGATTTCGCGAGCACTTTCTTCGCTCGCGTGATCCGTTTCTCGATCGTCGCATGAGTGCTGACGAACGCGCTCGCGACTTCATCGACACTGAAGCCACACAGGATGTGTAGCACGAGCCCGACCTGCGCCTCCTCGGACATCCGAGGATGGCAGCAAGAGAACATCATACGCAGCACATCGTCTCGTATCGCGTGCTCTTGAAACTGCTCTTCAATCGTTGGAGCGAGCGTCCATTCACTTTGGAGCAGGCGAGTCAGCTCCGGCGCAAACGTGCGCGCCGTTCGCTCACGCCGCAGTACGTCCAGCGCGCGGTTCTTCGCGGTCGCCATGAGCCACGCGGACGGATTTTCCGGCACCCCGCGGAAACTCCACACCTCCAACGCGCGGCGGAACGCATCCTGGACCACATCCTCGGCGAGCGCGAGGTTGTGGGTTCCGAAGATCCGCGTCAGCGTAGCGACCATGCGCCCCGACTCGCGCCGGAAGAGATGATCGATTGGCTCCATTACATGTCCAGCTTCTGGATCGGACGCACTTCCACAGAACCTCCGACCTCAAGTATAGGGCAGCCTTTCGAGATTTCTGCTGCCTGCGCGAGATCCTTCGCCTCGATCACAATGTAGCCGCCAACGACATCCTTGGCCTCAGCGTAGGGACCGTCGTTGATCACCTTCTGTTTGCCACTGACAACCTTGCCGTTGCCCTCCAACGGATGTCCTGGGTCCTTGAGGTATCCTTTCGCGCCAAGCTCGTTAAACCAAGCGACCCTTTTCTCCATATGCTTTTGCATCTCCTCTGGAGAGGCCGATGTATTCCTTCCCCGAAATAAATATGTAAATTCGCTCATAGTGTTTCCTCCGTTTGATTTTACTTCTGACTCATCGACGCTTCAGGTACGCATCAGCAGACAGGTCTTTTTAGGGCCGCCCGTTCAGAATTATGCAGGATACCCTTTGCCTTCCGTTATCAATTTGAGCAGGCTCTGTTTTGCGTATTGGTCCCATCCTTTTTGACAGACTTCGTAACATTCGACCGTGGGGACCAAGCCGATGTGAGTGAATTGGACCTGCGTCGTATCGCCTTGTTGTGTAATTTCAAAACTCACCTTCGTGTCCTTCCACTCTTTTTTATCGCGAAACCTGTGAAGGTTGCAGTCGAGAACCTGCCAGACGACCTTCTTATCGGGAACCATGTCAATTATTTTGAACGTGACGAAGGTCTCTCCGAACCTGACGGTAAAAACATCGTTCAGTTTTTCGGAGACTTATTCAGCGTCATCATTGTCTTTTCCTCCATTGGTTTCTTTGCTTCTAACTCAGAAACGTTTGAGCGGCACGCCACCGGACACTTTTCTTTCTAATAGTAGATCGGGACGGGAGATCTGTTTAGCGGTTGTTCACCGGAGCTTGATAAGGGTAGATGCCCCGAAATACCGACATCTCTAGTTATTGTTAATTGCCTTACGCGCGGCCATCCGCACCCTATTTCAATATCGCAGCGGCTTCATTCCTTATGGCGACGGTCGCTCTCGCAGCAGTATCCAGTCCCTCGGAGATCCTTAGCAGGCGTCTCGGGACTTGACAATCATCTGCCCTTCAAGTATCTTGATATCAAGCTAATAGAAAGCGGTGGGCAGGCGTTATGGCCGAACTTGAATCATTATCGGGTGGGAGCGGCGTGCATGTGTTCCTCGTACTGTGGAAAGCGGCCCGGGCCGTGCAGGCCTATGCCGAGAAGAGCATCACGGAGCTGGAAATTGGCGGCAGCGATTTCGCCGTGCTCGAAGCCCTGCTGCACAAAGGGCCGCTTCCGGTGAATGAAATCGGGAAGAAAGT
>WNFR01021024.1_pt1 | contig 11135 bp, 8 predicted proteins | sample 5400221 | NCBI WGS metagenome assembly WNFR01 (sample SAMN13153357, study PRJNA577476) | soil metagenome | isolation source: 40 cm soil under Madrone tree | place: USA:California | collected 2016-06-14 | reverse complement strand
ATGGCAACTGAAACGAAGTGCCCATTCGCGGGAACTCCCGCACACACAAACCGGGAGTGGTGGCCGAACCAGCTCGACGTTCAAGTTCTCCATCAGCACTCCACGCTGTCCAATCCGATGGGCGAAGCGTTCGATTACGCCAAGGAGTTCAAGACTCTTGACCTGAATGCCGTGATCAAGGACCTGAATGCCGTGATGACCGACTCGCAGGATTGGTGGCCGGCCGACTTCGGGCACTACGGCGGGCTGTTTATTCGCATGGCGTGGCACAGCGCGGGCACGTACCGCATACACGACGGGCGGGGCGGCGCCGGCGCCGGCCAGCAACGATTCGCTCCGCTGAATAGCTGGCCGGACAACGTGAACCTGGACAAGGCTCGCCGCTTGCTGTGGCCGATCAAGCAGAAGTACGGCCGCAAGATCTCCTGGGCCGACCTGATGATTCTTGCCGGAAACGTCGCTCTGGAGTCCATGGGCTTCAAAACCTTCGGCTTTGGCGGAGGCCGCGCGGACGTGTGGGAGCCCGAAGAAGTCAACTGGGGCCCGGAAGGCAAGTGGCTGGGCGACGAGCGCTACACCGGCGACCGCGAGCTTCAGAAACCCCTAGGTGCCGTGCAAATGGGCCTGATCTACGTAAATCCGGAAGGACCGAACGGCAAGCCGGATCCCATCGCGGCGGCCAGGGATATCCGCGAAACGTTCCGCCGAATGGCGATGAATGACGAAGAAACCGTCGCGCTAATTGCCGGCGGCCACACATTTGGCAAGACGCACGGCGCCGGCGACGCGGCAAACGTGGGCGCGGAGCCCGAAGCGGCCGGCATCGAGGAGCAGGGACTCGGCTGGAAGAGCAAGTTCCGCTCCGGCAAGGGAGGCGACGCGATCGGCAGCGGCCTGGAAGTGATTTGGACCGAGACGCCGACCAAGTGGAGCAACAATTTCTTCGCGAACCTCTTCGGCTACGAATGGGAACTCACGAAGAGCCCGGCCGGTGCGCATCAGTGGACACCGAAGAATGGCGCAGGCGCCGGTAAGATGCCGGATGCGCACGACCTGTCGAAGCGTCACGCGCCATCCATGCTGACCACGGACCTCTCCTTGCGCTTGGACCCTGCTTACGAAAAAATTTCACGGCGCTTCTACGAGCATCCGGATCAATTCGCCGATGCGTTTGCCCGAGCGTGGTTCAAACTGACGCACCGTGACATGGGCCCGATCGTGCGTTATCTCGGCCCGCTCGTTCCGAAGGAGACGCTGCCCTGGCAAGACCCGATTCCCGCGGTGAATCATCCGTTGATCGGGGAGCAGGAAATTGCCGGTCTGAAAGCGAAAATCCTTGCGTCTGGGCTGTCCATTTCCCAACTGGTGTCGACGGCGTGGGCATCGGCGTCGACGTTCCGCGGCTCTGATAAGCGCGGCGGAGCGAACGGCGCGCGCATTCGGCTCGCGCCGCAAAAGGACTGGGCCGTCAACCAGCCGGCTCAGTTGGCGAAGGTGTTGCAGACGCTTGAAGGCATCCAGAAGGAGTTCAACGTGTCTGCATCTAACGGGAAAAAGACTTCGGTTGCTGACTTGATCGTTCTCGGCGGCTGTGCGGCAATCGAGAAGGCCGCGAAAGCCGGCGGGCACGATGTGAAACTCCCTTTCATACCGGGGCGCATGGACGCGTCGCAAGAACAAACCGATGCCGACTCCTTCGCGCCGCTGGAACCAGCGGCAGATGGGTTCCGCAACTATGTCAGCGGCAAGCAGCGCGTGTCGGAGGCGGAGCAGCTGGTGGATCGGGCGCAATTACTGAGGCTTACGGCTCCGGAGATGACGGTTCTCGTAGGCGGCCTACGCGTGCTGGGAGCGAACGCCGGGAACTCCAAACACGGCGTCTTCACCAGGCGGCCGGAAACCCTGACGAACGACTTCTTCGTCAACCTCCTGGACATGGGGACGGTCTGGCAGCCATCCAACGAATCCAACGGCTCCGGAGCGGTCTACGAAGGCCGCGACCGCAAGACGAACGAGGTGAAGTGGAGCGGCACGCGTGTGGACCTGATCTTCGGTTCGCACTCCCAGCTGCGCGCTTTCGCGGAAGTCTATGCGTCCGCGGACTCGAAGGAGAAGTTTGTGAAGGACTTCGCGGTGGCGTGGACCAAAGTGATGAATCACGATCGCTTCGACCTCGCCTGAGATCAGCGGATTGAGCGCTATTTTGGTTGTACATTTTTTTGAGCAGGTGCCAAGATTCAACGGCGGAACATGAACAGATTCTGTAGAATGGCCGCCTATGGCAAGACTCACTTTTCTGGGCGCGGCGGGGAGCGTTACCGGTTCAAAGTATCTGGTCGAAGCGGCGGGCAAGCGTTTGCTGGTGGACTGCGGAATTTTTCAGGGCTCGCAGGAACTGCAGGATCGCAACTACAAGCCGCTTCCGGTCGACCCCAAGACGATTGACTATCTCGTGCTCACGCACGCGCACTTGGACCACACCGGATGGCTGCCGGTGCTCGTGAAATCCGGCTATCGCGGGCCCATCTTCGCGAATCCCGCAACGATTGAACTTACGACCATCCTGCTGAAGGACTCGGCCCACCTGCAACAAGAAGACACGCTGCACGCGCGCATTCATAAGGACAGCCGTCATGCCAATCCCGAGCCGCTCTACACGGCCGAGGATGTGGATCCCACATTGAAGTTGATCAAGACGATGCCCCGCAGCGGCGGCTTCGATATCAGTCCGGAGTTTCGTGTGACGTCTTATGACGCGGGACATATCCTCGGGTCTTCCAGCCTGGAGCTAACAATCACCGAAGGCGGCAAGAAAACTGTCGTGGTGTTCTCCGGCGACATCGGGCGATACGACCAGGTGATTTTGAAGGATCCAACAACACCGCCATCAACGGCGGACGTGCTGATCTGCGAATCGACCTACGGCGATCGAGACCATCCGAACGATGACCCTGCGGAATCGCTCGCACAAATCGTAAACCGCGTGGTGAAGCGCGGCGGGTCGATTGTGATTCCGTCCTTTGCCATCGGGCGAACGCAGACGTTTATGTACTACCTGCGGCAGTTGGAGGACCAGCAAAGGATCCCGCACCTGCCGGTCTACGTGGACAGCCCGATGGCGCTCAGCGCAACGGATTTGTATGTGAAACACCGAGAAGATCACGACCTCGATTTTGCGCGCCTGGAAGGGAGCGACGGAAAAGGCGATCCCCTAAATGTGCATGAATTTCACCTCACACGGTCCGTGGAGGAATCCAAGGCGATCAATAACGTCAAGACGCCCTGCATCATTATTTCGGCGAGCGGGATGGTCAGCGGCGGCCGGGTGCTGCATCACCTCGTACAGCGGCTGCCGGATGCGCGCAATGCGGTCATCCTGGCGGGATTTCAGGCGGAGGGCACGCGCGGCCGCGCTTTACAAGAAGGCGCAAAATCGCTCAAGCTCTACGGCCAGGATGTGCCGGTGGCCGCGGAGATTGCGGCTATGGGGCAATTTTCCGCGCACGCCGGAAAGAGCGAGCTGTTGCGCTGGCTGACGGCCCTGCCTGCTCCTCCCAAGCAGACCTATCTGACCCACGGCGAACCGGTCGCGGCGCAGGCGCTTCAGGCAGCCATCTCTCAAAAGTTCCAGTGGAAGGCTGCAGTGGCCCGATACTTGGATTCCGTGCCTGTGGGTGAATAGTTCCCAGGAGAGCCGCAAAATTATTTTGCTCAGGTCAGGAAACTATTTGCGGCTTCACCTCGTCTATACAGGCAAGACCACTCGCGGGGTAGGGGGCTAACCACCACAGGGCAACCGACCGTCAGTCTCCTACCCCTAAAAAGCCTCGGATCGCTTGAAACTACACAGTTTATCTAGAATTTAGAAGCAAGAAAGCACCGCTGGCAATGCCAGGAGCGGACTTCCCCCTACGCGCCAAGTTCCTGCCTAGCTGACTATTTTGTGGCAAGCGCAATTCTTGTTGTCGGGGTCTCGCGGGACATGGGCGGGATCTGCTCGAGTTCCAAGCCGGCGACAAACATCGGCGTCGGGGCGACTCTGCCCCAGCGGAACAACTCCCAACGAGCACGAATGAATTTGGTCTCTGCACGAAGAGACAGATCGAGGATCAACTTGGTCGAGCCCCGGTAGAACTGCTGCGGCAGCATGAGGAGCGGCTTCTTCGACCAGGTTTCCCCGTCGGCAGAACCCCAAATCGAGACATCGAGCGATTCCTGCTCAATCTGCTCTGTAACAGTGAGACGGCAGAGAAACGTGCGCGTGGCGCTCGCCGAAATGTCGAACGCCGCGCCTTCGCCGTTAGCTTCCATGCGAGTGTTTTCGGGGATCAGTTGCAAGTGATTTGTCATGAACTCCCAACCAACTATTTGGACGGCGATGATTCTATCACAGGAAAAAAGCCCGGTTGAGCGCTTGCTTTGAGAGTCGGCTTGGTGCTCGACCGTTTCGGCTGAGCCGTTCTACACTGCCATACATGCTCAACCGCTCACGGCGAATGGCGCAAGTTGGAATCGTAATCCAGTTCGCCGCGCTGATTCGCTGCCTCGGCGAATACTTCCGCCTGAAGTATTTCGTCGCCGAAAGGTTTTCAATCGCCAGTATCGAGCCATTCATTATTGGGGCAGTGGTGACAGCCATTCTCGTGCTGGTTGGAGTTCTTTTCTATTTTGCTGAGAAATATCGACTATATCCATTCTATTTGTTCTGAGATTCACACTGCTATGAAACACAGCCCTCTTGCCCTCGCATCGCTTTCAACAACCATTCGATTAAGCACGCAGTTTTGATAACCGCTCCTCCGCGGCAGCGAGCGTACTTTCCTTTTTGCAGAATGTGAAACGCACCTGAGAGGCGCCGTCCTGCGCGTTGTTGTAGAAGCTTGATCCGGGTACGACGGCCACCCCGATGGTCTCGACGAGATACTTTGCGAAGCGCACGTCTTTCGTATCCGCCTGAAACCGAACGGGATCGGGATCCGCGAAGCGCGCAATGTCCGTCATGATGTAATACGCGCCGCGTGGCTTGAACACCGTGAAGCCTGCGCTCGTGAGTATTTTCAGCAAACGCTCGCGCTTTGCTGTATACGAACTCGCAAGCTTGTCGTAATAGCTTTGCGGAAAGTGCAGCGCGCTCGCGCCTGCCTGCTGAAGCGGTGCCGCAGCGCCGACGGTCAGGAAATCGTGGACCTTGCGAATCGGTTGCGTCGGCTCCGGCGGCGCCAGCACCCAGCCCACGCGCCATCCCGTGACGCTGTAGGTTTTCGACAAGCCATTGATGACGATGGTGCGATCGCGCATCCCGTCGATTCGCGCCATGGAGATGTGTTCAGCGCCGTCGTACAGGATGTGCTCGTAGATTTCGTCGGTGATGCAATAGGCGTTCCACCGCACGCAAAGGTCGCGGATGAATTCGAGCTCGGCTCGCGTAAACACTTTGCCCGTTGGATTGTTCGGCGTGTTCAGAATGATCGCTTTAGTGTGCGGACCAAAGGCGGACGCAAGTTCTTTTTCGTCGAACGACCAATCGGGAGTTCGGAGCTTGACGAAGCGCGGCTTAGCCCCGCTCAGAATCGCGTCTGGCCCATAGTTTTCGTAAAAAGGCTCGAAGACCACGATTTCATCGCCGGGATTGATAATCGCCATCATGGCGGACATCATTGCCTCGGTCGAGCCGCAGCAGATGGTGATTTCTCGCTCGGGGTCATACTTGACCCCCTGCGCACGCTCAAATTTTTCGACAATGGCATCACGCAGCGGCTTCGCGCCCCAGGTGATAGCGTACTGATTGATGTCATCCGCGATGGCTTTGCGCGCCGCTTCCTTGATTTCCTCTGGCGCGGCAAAATCCGGAAATCCCTGGGACAGGTTGACCGCACCGTGCTTCAACGCCAGCCGCGTCATTTCCCGAATAACCGATTCCGTGAATTGCTCGGCCTTCGCCGAAAGCATTCGGCGCGAGATTTGTGCTATCGAGAGGTCGGGAGCAGTCATTGCACCTTCTTATCTTATATAAGGAGAAATTGTATCAGCAGGGGAGACTGCCGAGGCAAGCTGCATCTTTACACGCAAATATTATTGTAACCGGACAATTCCTCAGCGGGCGTGGCCAGTGGCAGTCTGCGTGGCTACACTCGGCTGCCCATAAATCATGCGGTAGAGTTCGGTGTTGCGCAAGACGACTTGCACGTATTCGCGGGTTTCCGTGAATGGTATGGACTCGACGAGCTCCGGGATCTCCTCGTAGTTGCGCTCGCCTTTCCAGGCGGCGATACGGTCTTCGCCGGCGTTATAAGCCGCGGCCGCGTATTCCAGCGCACCCGTCTGCCGCACGAGGCTGGAAATATAAACCATTCCAAGTTCGATGTTGAAGTCCGGCTCGAAAAGTTTGTTCTTCGTGTAACGGACTTTGAGCTGCCTCGCCAGAAGCTTCCCTGTTTTCGGAAGTACCTGCATTAGGCCGATGGCATTGGCGTGCGAAACGGCGTCCGCCTGAAACGTGGACTCCTGGCGAATGAGGCCGGCGGCAAACATGGGATCGAAATCGTTTTTGGCAGCCTCCCGGCGCAAGGAGGCTTCGTAGGGGAGCGGAAATAGCGCCTTCCATGCGGCGACCGGAACCTCACTGACCTTGCGCGAATCGAAATTCGGCACGATGATGCGCCCGTAAGCCATGCCGGCCCCGTAGTGGCCTTGATCGAAAGCCGCCTGGGCGGCTTCCAGCAGAAACCGCGGCGAAGAGGTTGCGAAGTAAGCGTTCTTCAGTTCCTGTTCCGCGGAGGAATCGAAAGCAATGGCGCGAAGCGCCTGCGCGCGCCCCCAGCGGTCTGCGGCGGCAACTGGGATAGGCTCATCAAAAGAACGAAGCGCCGGCGGCGGCGGGATTTTCTCCAGAACGTCAGGAGGATTCTCTTCGCCGGGGCCGAGTTTCGCGAGGCGCGCCGCCGCGGCATTGCCAAAATATGTTTGCGGGAACCGCTCGGAGGCCTTGCCGTACAAGCTGCGCGCTCGCGCAGCATTCCCGGCGCGCTCGGCGTTGCGTCCAAGCCAATAGAGCGCATCGACGGAATTAGACGACACGGGATACTTCAACAAAAATGTCGTAAGCCGGTCGTCGGCATCCGGATGGCGATCCAGATAAGCGACCCAAGCGATCCGCCATTCGCAGTTGAAAGCGTATTTTCCGTTCGGAAAGGTATCCAGGACGCGCTGGTAGGCCACGACAGCTTTCTCGCGTTCCAGCTCCACCCAATGGTAATTCCCCGCCGCCATCAGCCCATCTTCGTTCCATTTGCTCACCGGATAGCTCTGCGCCAGCGCGTTCAGCGCGTTAAACATCTCCGCTTCCTTTTTTGCGGTCCGGTAGGCCTGAGAAAGTGCGTAGAGTCGTTCGGCGTCCACTTCAAGGTCCGGCGTCTTCACTGCAGCAATCAAAGAAGGCGAGCCCTTCAACTGCACGCGGCATTCCGCGACGCGAAGCTGCGCGCGCTGGCGTGTGGGATTCGCGGGATCTTTGAGCATGGTCAGAAGCTTTTCATACTCAGAGCGCGCTTCCTTCCACTTGTGCGCGTCGTAAAAAGCCTGGGCGCGCTGTTCCTGCATTTCCACGCCGGGATAGACGTATTCTTTTCCGAGCGCGTGCATCACCTGCGACAAAGCGGAACCGGCGGGCTTGGCCTCATCGGCTAGAGGGTATTTGTAGAAGACTGTCTGATAATCCTTCGCGGCGCGGGCAAGCTGATGCGCGGCCTGATAAGCATGACCGCGTTCATAAAGAAGTGTGGACTTGGAGCCCGTGGCGGGATAAGCCTCGAGCGAGTCGATGGCTTCCTGCGCGTGTCCGAGCAGCACGGCAGTTGGTGCAAAGGCTTCCAGCAACGTTTCGCGCATGGCGGTATTCGGATATTCGTGCAAAATCGTTTGCAAAGCCTTATAGGCTTCTGCGTATCTTCCCAACGCACGCTGCGCCTGTGCCGTCCAGTACAACGCATATTCCCTGAGCAGCGTATCGTTTTGCGCTTTGACAAACCAGCCGACAGCCTGCCCCGATTTATTCTTCATGTAGTCGTCGTAGCCAAGCGCAAGCGCGGCACGCGAACCCCAGACGTTCGCGGCGTTCTTGACAGCGAAGGCCGATAGCTTTTCGTACGCTCCGGGCGTCCCGTTGTGGACAGCACGGGCGACTTCGGAGAGTTCTTTTTGCGCCGCCTCGTCTTCCGGTGTATCAGCCGCAACCTGAGGCGCGGAAGTTTCCGGCTTGCATCCGGTCCGGCAAGGCGGAGACTTGGGCTTCTTTGATTTGCGCTGGTGCTTGGACGATTGCGCGGCGGCGTCCAACGCGCCGCCAAACGACAATCCGAAAATCAGCATCCATGCGACGAAAGTCCGTGACATAGAGAAACAGAATAATACGGTCTTCGAGGAATCGCTAAAAAAGTGCGCGGCCTGCGTTCGATTAGTGATGGCGCGCGGGCGTGGCGTAAGGGTAATCGCCGAGAGCGTGGGCATCCCCTTCGGCAAGGATTTCGACCATCCAGCGATAAAAGTAGTCCACCGGGTGGTCCATGATTGGTTTGAAGCGGCGGTCGTATTCTCGATGAGCTTTTTCAATGTCGTCTTTCAATCGGATGCAGAGATCTCTGTTTTGGCGGCCGAGGCGCACCTGCTCCGGTCGGAGCATCTTTATGTCCTGCATCGAAACTTTGGCTACGCGATTTGCGCGGCGGTGCAATTCCTGTTCTTCAGTAGAAAGCCGGTTGACGTCAAATTCATCGCCGAACTCAGATTCAGTGCCGGCAACTCCAGTCGCCGGCTCGATCAGTTCGAGCGGCTCCATCTCGGGATGGAGTTCAAGCTGGGCTATCGGCTCCTCAACGACAGGTGCAGGCCGCGGAGGAGCTGCCGGACGTGCCGGCGCCGCCGGCGCCGCCTTCGGAACTAGCTGCGAAGGCATCGGTCGCTGCGGCGCCGGAGGCGCCTCAGGGGCAACTCTACCGGCCAAATCGGTGACTTGCGCTTCGATCGGCGACCGCGCGCCGGTCTGCATCGATGAAGCCACGAATCTGGAGAGTACTTCCAGCGTAGCCGCAAGCGAAGCTGCCGAAGTTTGCGCACGGAGCAGTGACGGCAGCGCGTTGGTAGGCTTGTTGCTCGCGCAGGCGGAAACCACGTCACTCACCGCATGATGCAGCTCATCCGCGGTCCGCTTGACGTTCTCAAGGTTGTCGCGAAGCGCTCTTACGATTGCTTGTTCCACGACGCTGGGTTCCTGTGCCATACCGTTTCCGGGGTCTTTCGCTCGAAATTCCCCGTCTTGGCATTTTGGAAGCTAGGTGCTTGGGAGTCAACGTCCCAGCCGTACCAGTGTGCCCAATCGTTGCTTAACTCTCCCCGCGCTCCCTCTCCTCCGTCATTCCCTTCTCTACGACTGTCATCCCGAGCGCAGCGAGGGATCTGCTTTTCTTCCCTCCGCCGCTCGTCATTTCGAGCGAAGCCAGAACTCTGCGGACGGGTGGCCCGGACAATAAATCCTAGACGACTTCGGGTGCCCAACACGCCGGGTTTGCGTGTGAGGCTTTTGACTTTGCTTTCTTTCTTGCTCGTCTCCCGTCTGCCGGAACCGTTCAACCCGCCTCCGCTACCGTTCAACCCTCAATTTCGACTATTCACTGCAAAACACTTAACAACTTCAGTAAGGCGTGCTATTCTCTCCCGTGTATATCGAATCCCATCCCTGCCGATCACCCCGTTCCTCCAGAGTTCCGTACACTCTTCCAAGTTCCGTATCCCGTAAGTCCTGCAGTTGCCACTCTTACGAAGACTGCCGGGGGGTGTACCAACAATTCCCATTCTGGAACTCTCTCCTATCTCTCGTCAGCCTGCCCTTCAACTACTCCGATCGTGCTGCCAGTCGTTTCTTTCGCTCCGTGCACGGCGCCTGCCCCGACCGGGTCGGGACCACCTACGACTCTCTTAAGTCCTTTAACTGCAACACTTATGGATCTCCCCGCAAGTGTTGCAAACAAAAGACTTACGTCCTGGCTAAGCCCTTTAGATGCAATACTTACAAAAAACAGGGGGGTACCCCCAGCGACTGTTGCTGCGGGCGCTTGATGTCAATGAAACGGCCATTTGCCGTCAGCGCCGGTACGCTCGATGTCAGTAAAAAGGCCCTCCTATCTCCAGCCCTGCGCTCAAGCCAATGCTCCCGCCGGCAGCTTCCCGTCGGCTGCCAGCTTCTGAAACAAAGCCCTCGTTACGGACGCACCGGCGTCCAAGCTCATCCAGAAGGCCAGGGCTGTCGCATCAGAGTAGACCACGTTCACCTTATATCCCGACGCGCGGTGGACGAGTACGATGCTCAGAATTGCCGTGCCCTTCGACGAGCGCTCGGGCTCAAAGTTCAAGGAGACCGAGGCTAGCTCAAGCTGATTAATGGTGATTGGATTGGTGAGCTCACCCACGGTCACTGGCATTGTCAGCGTGTATATCATCCTAGCTCCACGACTTGAAATGTTCGTGCAGTCCCCGATGCAGTCAGTAGCTCGCTGGCGTTCGACACTTTCCAACGTACATCAAAGGTATGGCTCGCTGCGCTTGGCGAATCAATGTAAGTAAGCGCCACAATTTCCGCGTGACTGCCACCGACAGCGGCTGTTCCAATCACGTAATCTTGGCTGATCTGCACCCCGTCTCGGAAGAAACCGAATATTCCTACATCGTTAATCTCGGCAAGGGTTAACGATGTTGAAAACGTTAACAGTACCTTGTTACCTTTGGTCGTGATTGTTTGCGTCATTTCGGGAACGACGGCATATGTGGTACTAGAAGTCGTGGGGCCGCTTGTTGTTCCAATCCCATTGCTGATGTTTTTCAACAGCAAATTACCGTTCGCATCCACTGCCGCATTTTTCTGCGTTGTGGAGGCCCACGCAGCGCGTGTGCCATCTGGAACGTTGTCCAGCGACTTGTTTAGATGTATAGCCTCGCCGAAGTCGATGAGAGGCTTCCCCGAGCTAACGCGGCTTGAAAGCGGACGTGCATACGTTGAGCCGTCGGGAATGTTATCCAGGTGCTTGTTCGTGTAGCCCCGCGAAAAATCGACCGCTGGCGCATCGATCACGCCGGTATGATCGATC
>WNFR01020862.1_pt1 | contig 11135 bp, 8 predicted proteins | sample 5400221 | NCBI WGS metagenome assembly WNFR01 (sample SAMN13153357, study PRJNA577476) | soil metagenome | isolation source: 40 cm soil under Madrone tree | place: USA:California | collected 2016-06-14 | reverse complement strand
AGGCCATCGCGACCGGCCGCGAGTTCAACCCCAATGTCGCGGCCGCGATGTTCGGCATCGACACCGCGCTGCTCCAGGTCAAGATCAACGAAGGCGCGTTGCTGCCGACCGTGACCGCGACCGCCAACGTGCAGCAGGCCTGGGAACCCAGCATATCCCAAAACATCGCCGTGCTCCAGCAGTTCAGCGCCTCGCTGCTGGGTCAGGTGACGGTGCCGATCTATCAGGGCGGGGGAGAATACTCGCTCATCCGCCAGGCCAAGGAGACGCTCGGGCAACAGCGGATCAATCTCGACACCGCGCGTGATCTGGTTCAATCGAACGTGGTCCAGGCGTGGGGCCAGCTCGAGGCCGCCAAGGCGCAGATCCAGGCCACGCAGGCCCAGGTCAATGCCGCCGAGATCGCGCTCAACGGCGTGCGCGAGGAAGCGCGCGTCGGCCAGCGCACGACCCTCGACGTGCTCAATGCCCAGCAGGAGCTGGTCAATGCGCGCGTCGCGCTGGTGACCGCCCAGCGCGATCGCGTGGTCGCGTCCTATACGCTGCTGTCGGCCGTCGGTGGGCTCTACGCCGTCGGGCTCGGCCTGAAAGTGCCGGTCTACGACCCGATGACGCATTATCAGCAGGTCCGCGATGCGTGGGCGGGCACGCGCAATCCCGACGGACGGTGATGATTTGCGCAAGGACGCGCCGGTCGCGGCGCCGCACGATTGAAAACCTTCGGCTTTTGAAACGTTAAGCATTTGAGACATTAAGTCCTGGGGAGCGCTCGGAGACTTGCTTGCGTTCGGGTATCGACATGCCATACTTGTGGCGGTGCTCGCTCCGACGGCGCGCGACGCACCATGAGCGGTGCGGAGAGGGACTACCGCAATGACACAGGCGGCAAAAACGCAAGAACCGTCGATGGAGGAAATCCTCGCCTCCATCCGCCGGATCATTGCCGACGACGACGCAACCAAAGCCCCGCCCAAGCCGCCCGAGCCCGCGAAGGCAGCGCCCGCCCCGCCGCCCGCAGCTGCGCGAGCGGCGCCGCCCGCGCCGCGTCCGGCTGCCGCCGCACCGGCACCCGCGCCGCCGCCGCCGGCGGAGACCAACGGGCAAGACGATATCGACGCGATGTTCGCCGCCGTCGACACCAAGCCGGAGGAGCCGGCCCCGGCCGATATCCTCGAGCTGACCGAGGCGATGGAAGCGCCGGCCGCGCCGCCGGAGCCGCCTCCGGCCTTGCGCCGGATCGATGCCACGCCGGATGTGGTCTACAACGAGGCCCCGCCGGCTCCCGAACGGGTCCCGACCGTCGAGGCCGCCCGCCGCCAGTTCCGTGAGCAGACCGGACCGGAGCGCTCGCTCTTGTCGTCGTCGACCACCGCGGCGGTCGATTCAGCCTTCAACTCGCTCGCCCATACGGTGCTGGTGCAGAACTCGCGGACGCTCGACGACCTGGTGCGCGAGATGCTCCGGCCGATGCTCAAGGCGTGGCTCGACGACAATCTGCCCAATATGGTGGAGCGCCTGGTTCGGGCCGAGATCGAACGGGTGTCGCGCGGACGCGGCGGGTAAGCCGCCTGCGCGGCTGCGGACCCCTGCAAAATTATCGACCGCCTCTCAACATGACTCTTGGCAAGTTTTTGAGACTGGCGTAGGAGAAAATCCACAGTCAGAACTGCGCGCCGATCTCAGGCTTGGCCGAGGTCGGCTTTTTTATGCCCGGCCCGCCTGAATCCCGTCTGCCTGGGCCGGGAGGAACGCGCCGGTTTCCTGTTGGGAGCGCGCCATGCGCCACGCTGTCGCCAATGCGGGAAGGCCGTCGTGTCGCGCCAGGGGTGCGGTCCAGGGCATGCGGCCTGCAGATTCCCTGTTGTTTACAGGGAAGCATGAAAGCGCCATGCCTCGCGCCCTACGTCGTAGCCCGGATGGAGCCCTCGGGTCTTGCCTTCGGCAAGCCCAAGGACAGGCTCCGCGAAATCCGGGGCGGCGCATCAATTATCGAAAGGCTGTAATGAGGGGAGACGTCGATCCCGGATTACGCTGCGCTCCATCCGGGCTACGCTCGCTATGCGACCAGCCCCCTGGTGTCCCACCCTGGCGGTGCGCGCCGGCGGTTCGGTCGGAGGTATTCGGACTGTAGATTCGTTGTTGTTTACAACAAATCGGCCCTGGCGGTCCGGGTCTGGCGCCCGCAGCGCGGCCCGCAGAGCGCGCTTCAACGCCGTTTGAGCCGGCCCGAAAACCACAGCGCGAGGGTCGGCAGCAGGATCGCGGCCGCCACGAAGACCGTCGGGGCGCCGGTCCGGTCGACCACCGGCGCGAAACCCGCCACCCCGGCGGTCTGCCCGAGATAGAGCGCCGCCGAGAACACCCCGACCGCCGTTCCGCGCGCCTCCGGCGACATCTGGGTCGCGTTGGTCTGCAGGGTGTTGTGGAGCATGTAGAAACCGAGCCCGATCATGGTCACCGCGATGGGGGCGATCCACCAGACCGGCGCGAGCGCCAGCATCAGATAGGCGGCGCCCAGGATGAAGCCGCCGTTCATCGCAAGGCCGGGCTGGCCGAGCCAGCCGACCAGCTGGCGGACCGTCCCGGCATAGATCAGGCCGCCGAGCCCGAAGAAGCCCACCATGAGGCCCACCATGGTGAAGCTCAGACCGAAACGCAGATGCAGGTCGGCGCCCACGAACGCGAAGGCGCCGAACATGAAGGCGAACTCCAGGAAGGAAACCACCAGGATGAAACGCGCGAACGGATTGGCGAGCACGGTGCGGTAGTCGGCCGCGAATCCGCGCGAACGCTCGCCTCTCGGGCCGGCCGGGCGCGTCGTCGGATTGGTGGCGAGCTCGCGGAACAGGGCCAGCGCCGCAACCGCGAAGATCGCCGCATGGATGAAGAAGGCCGCGCGCCAGCCGAGCCAGTCGCCGACGATCCCGCCGGCCGCCTGGCCGAACAGCTGCCCGCTGATCTGGCCCGTCAGATAGCGCCCGAGGACCTGCTGGCGCCGCTCATAGGGCACCACGTCGCCGATGAAGGCCATGCCGAGCGGGATGATCCACGAGGCGGTGGCGCCGGCCGCGATGCGGGCCAGGGTCAGCGTGGTCAGGCTGCCGGCCAGCCCGCAGGCCGCGACCGTGAGCGCGGAGAGGGCGCACATCACCGTGATGGTGGCGTATTTGCCGAAGCGGTCGCCGATCGGCCCGATGACGAACTGCATCGAGCCGTGCATCAACGTATAGGCGGATACGATGATCGAGGCGGCCCCGACCGTGACGGCGAGATCGGCGGCGATCTGCGGCAGCAGCGAATCGGCCGACCGCACCATCGACTGGCTGGCAAATCCCGCCACCGCCAGCAGCACGATGGCGCGGGTCTGGGACGGCACGGGCAGCGAGGGGGAGGGGGCGAGCACAGGCGCTCCGCTTCGGAGGTCGGGCGCCCTATATAGCCGAGCACAAGGCGGCTCGCCCCATGTCGTTGCACCGGCGACCCATGCCGGCCGCGCATGCGGGGCCGGCGACATTGACAGGCAAAGCGCTGCGGGGCTTTGTGTCGCGCACACCAAGGCGATCGAGAGCACGATGATCGACAACAGATACCAGCCGGCCGATATCGAGGCGCGCATCGGCGCCGCGTGGGAGGACGCGCAGGCATTTCGCGCCGGCCGGCCCGACCGGCTGGCGGCCGCCCCCTATTGCATCGTAATTCCGCCGCCGAATGTCACCGGCTCGCTCCATATGGGACACGCCCTCAACAACACGCTGCAGGACGTGCTGTGCCGCTTCGAGCGGATGCGCGGCCGCGACGTGCTGTGGCAGCCCGGCACCGACCATGCCGGCATCGCGACCCAGATGGTGGTCGAGCGCCAGATGATGGAGCGCCAGGAAGGCAGCCGGCGCGACATCGGACGCGAGAAATTTCTGGAAAAAGTGTGGGCCTGGAAGGCCGAGTCCGGCGGCATCATCACGCGCCAGCTGCGGCGGCTGGGGGCGTCGTGCGACTGGTCGCGCGAGCGCTTCACCATGGACGAAGGCCTGTCGCGGGCGGTGCGCAAGGTGTTCGTCGACCTCTACAAGGCCGACCTCATCTACAAGGACAAGCGGCTGGTCAATTGGGACCCGAAGCTGTTGACCGCGATCTCCGATCTCGAGGTGCAGCAGGTGGAGGTCAAGGGCCATCTCTGGCACATCAAATATCCGGTCGAGGGCGGCGATGAGTTCATCACCGTAGCGACCACGCGGCCCGAGACCATGCTGGGCGACGTCGCGGTCGCGGTGCATCCGGAGAACGAGCGGCTCAGGCACCTGATCGGCAAGACCGCGATCCTGCCGCTGGTCGGCCGGCGCATTCCGATCATCGGCGACGACTACGCCGACCCCGAAAAGGGGACCGGCGCCGTCAAGATCACGCCGGCGCACGACTTCAACGATTTCGACGTCGGCAAGCGGCACGACCTGCCGCTTGTGAGCGTGCTCGATGCCGAAGCGCGCCTCGATCTCAAGGACAACGAGGCGTTCCTGGCGGGCGTGCCGGCCTCGTCCGAGCTCGACGAGACGCTGCGGCTTCACGGCCTCGATCGTTTCGCGGCGCGCAAGAAAATCGTGGAACGGCTGGAGGCCATGGGGCTTCTCGACAAGATCGAGCCGCATACGCACACGGTTCCCCACGGCGACCGCTCCGGCGTGGTGATCGAGCCTTTCCTCACCGACCAGTGGTACGTCGACGCCAAGACGCTCGCCCAGCCGGCGATGGCCGCGGTGCGCGCGGGCGCCACCACCTTCGTGCCGAAAAATTGGGAAAAGACCTATTTCGAGTGGATGGAGAATATCCAGCCGTGGTGCATCTCGCGCCAGCTCTGGTGGGGGCACCAGATTCCGGCCTGGTACGGGCCGGACGGCAAGGTCTTCGTCGCCGAAACCGAAGACGACGCGCTCGCCGACGCGCTCGCCTTCTACACCGTGAACGGCACGATCAGCGAAGCGGAAGGCGAAAAGATCGCCGCCGATGCGTCGCGCCGCAGCCAGTTCCTGGTGCGCGACGAGGACGTGCTCGACACCTGGTTCTCCTCGGCGCTGTGGCCGTTCTCGACGCTCGGCTGGCCCGACGATACGCCGGAGCTCAAGCGCTACTATCCGACCGATGTGCTGGTCACCGGCTTCGACATCATCTTCTTCTGGGTCGCCCGCATGATGATGATGGGCCTCCACGTCATGAAGGAGATACCGTTCCCGACCGTCTACATCCATGCGCTCGTCCGCGACGAGAAGGGCGCCAAGATGTCGAAGTCGAAGGGCAACGTCATCGACCCGCTGCATCTGATCGACGACTTCGGCGCCGACGCGTTGCGCTTCACGCTCGCCGCAATGGCGGCGCAGGGCCGCGACATCAAGCTGTCGACCCAGCGCGTCGAGGGCTACCGCAATTTCGCGACCAAGTTCTGGAACGCCTGCCGCTTCGCCGAGATGAACGATTGCGTGACGGTCGAAGACTTCAACCCGGGAGCCGCGAAGGAAAATATAAACCGTTGGATCGCGCATGAGACTTCAAATGCAGCACTCGGCGTCACTGAGGCGATTGTCAGCTACAGGTTCAATGACGCCGCCACGGCTGCCTATCGTTTTGTCTGGAACATCTATTGCGACTGGTACCTCGAGCTGGCCAAGCCGGTGCTGCTGGGACCGGACGGCGACGCTAAAATCGAGACGCGTGCCATGGTGGCTTGGGTCCGCGACGAGGTTCTAAAGCTGCTTCATCCCTTCATGCCCTTTGTGACCGAGGAATTGTGGGCAGTAACAGCTCAGCCGAAGCGCAAGAATTTGCTCGCGCTCACCGAATGGCCGACAGGCCCGGGGTATTTTGACGCCAAAGCGGAAGCCGAGATCGGATGGGTTATCGATGTCATTTCCACCATTCGCTCTGTTCGAGCGGAGATGAACGTCAATGTGCCACTTCCGCTGGTCTTGGCCGGAGTATCGGATCAGGTTTGGTCTAGATCGCAGCGCTGGTCGGAATTCTTGAAACGAATGGCTAGAATTTCCGAAATCACCAAGGCACCCGCATATAAGCCTGGAACAGTGCAGATCGTGGTTCGCGGGGAGACAATCGGCCTGGCGCTGGCGGGATTGATCGATATTTCAGCCGAGCGCGCGCGCCTCGAGAAAGAGCTAGCAAAGGCCGCGACGGACATCGCCCGTGTCGACGCCAAGCTCGGCAACGCCAATTTTGTGGCGCGCGCGCCGGAGGAGGTGGTCGAAGAGGAAAAGGAAAAGCGCGAGGAGGCGCTGGCGCGCCAGCAGAAGATCACCTGGTCACGCACAACGGCTATCATTCCGGCGTCTTGCTGCCGCGCGCCGCGGTCGCCGAGCTCGCCGGCCGGCGCGGCCATGGCGCGCTCATCGCGGTGACGACGCGCTTTGCGGCGTATCGCTGGCTCGAGATCGGGTGGGGCGAGGAGGAGTTCTATCGCAACGTGCCGGCACCAGGCTCGCTGACGCCGGGCCTCGCGCTGCGCGCGCTGTTTCGGCCCGGAAACACCTCGGTGTTGCATGTCGTGGGCGCGTTCGATCCGCGCATCGCGTTTCCGCGGGCGCGAATGGCCGCGCTCGATCTGTCGGAGGTGGGCTTCGACCGGTTGGTCGCCAAGGTCGATGCCACATTTACGCGCGGCGATGACGGACGTCCGCAAGACCTGGGTCCCGGCCTCTATGGGCCGAGCTTGTTTTACCGCGCCATCGGCGACTTTCATTTCCTGCATGTCTGCAACCACTGGGTCGCCGATGTCCTCGATGCGGCCGGCGTGCCGACCTCGCCGGTACTCGCAATCCTGCCGCAAGGCTTGTTCCTTGACCTGTCGGTGCGCACCGGCCTTACTCCGCTGCCGTAACCGCAATAAACCCGAAGATCAGGATTCCGATGCCCGACCTGCGGCTCACGCTCGCCTGCTGGGACTACGATCGCAGCCGTCCGCTGATCGACGGGCGCGTCAAGCCCGAGGGCATCGATCTCGACATCAAGGTGTTGCGGCCGCGCGAGACCTTTCCGCGCATGCTCGACAAACAGGAATTCGACGTCTCCGAGATGTCGCTCGCCTCCTATGCGAGCCTCAAGGGCAAGGGCGCCTGCCCGTTCGTGGCGATCCCGGTCGCGCTGTCGAAGATTTTTCGGCACGGCTGCATCTATGTGCGGCCGGGCGCCGGGATCCGAACGCCGCAGGACCTCAAGGGCAAGCGCGTCGGCACCACCCAATACGGCTCGACCGGGCTCGTCTTCATCAAGGGCATGCTGGCGCACGACCACGGGGTCGCGGCGGAGGACATTCATTGGATCATCGGCGGGCTCGACGCGCCGACGCAGCCGCCGCTGCTGCCCCTGAGCCTTCCGGCGACCATCAAGATCGATTTCCTCCCCGAGGGGAAAACCCTCGAAGCCATGATGGCGGCGGGCGAGCTCGACGCCCTGTTCTCGCTCCATATCCCGGAGAGCTTCCTGCGCGGCGCCCCGCACGTCCGGCGGCTGTTCGCCGACCACAAGGCGGTCGAGCAGGACTATTACCGGCGCACCAGGATTTTTCCGATCATGCACACGGTCGTGATCCGCGAGGACGTCTATCGCAAGGACCCCTGGGTGGCGCAGAGCCTCTATGACGCATTTTGCGCGGCGCGCGACATCGCGCTGCAGGGCCTCTACGATACCGATGCGCTGCACCTGTCGCTGCCCTTCCTGATCGATCATGTCGAGGAGACCTGGCGGGTGTTCGGCAAGGATTTCTGGTCCTACGGCCTGGAGCCGAACCGTCCGACCCTCGCGGCCCTCGGGGATTACGTCCACGAGCAGCACCTCTCGCCCCGCAGGGTTGCGCCCGAAGAGCTTTTCGCGCCCGGCGTGGTATGATGGGGGCTGCGCCGCGCGCTGCGCGCGGCGCCGGAGGGAGCCCATGCCGCCGGAAGCCGAAGTGTCCGAGGAAGCCCGCAACGTCGCCATCCTGAAGGAGGCCTATCGGCGCTGGTCGGAGAGCCGCGGCGGCAGCGCCGATTACTGGGTCTCGATCTGCGACGAAAATCTCAACTTCGGCTCGATCGCCGAGCCGTTGGCGGGCGTCGATTACATGACGAGCTACCGCCGGCGCGACGATGTCGGGCAGTATTTCGAGGGGCTCGCGCGCGACTGGGAGATGATCGAATACCGGGTCGATCATTTCGTCGCCCAGGGCGACCGCGTGGTGGCGCTCGGTTATTGCAGCTGGCGGGCGAAAAAGTCCGGCGCCGTGGTGTCGACCCCGAAAGCGGACTCCTGGCAGTTCAAGGACGGCAAGGCGATTGCCTATTACGAGTTTTTCGACACCGCCCAGGTGGCGAAAGCCGTCGCCGCCTGAGGCCGGCGCGCGCACTTACCTGAACGGCTTGCTCACGAAGCGCGAGCCTTTGAGGCCATAACGCCAGGGCTGGTCCACCGCCTTGGTGATGCCGATGCGCGACCCGACCGCGACCTCGACCGGCTCGGTCGGCCGGCGCAGCTCGAATGGCGGGGCATCCAGCGCGAGGCCGTTATGGGCATGCGTGATCCCGAGCGCCTCGCACAGGCGGCCGGGACCGGCGCACAGCAGCCGGACGTCCTTGGTGCCGCGCCGGCGGGACATTTTCGCCAACCCCGCCATGGGCTCGATCGCCCGGATCAGCACGGCGCTCGCGCTGCCTTTGGGCTCGCATACGAAATTGACGCACCAATGGATGCCGTAGGAGCGGTACACATAGGCGAAGCCGGGCGGGCCGAACATGATGGCATTGCGTGCGGTCTGCCCGCCAAAGCTGTGCGCGGCCGGGTCGGTGTGGTGATAGGCCTCGACCTCGACGATGCGCCCGCCGACGCCGTCGAAGCCGAACCAGGCGCCGATCAGGTCGGGCGCGACGGCGTGAACGCTGCGCGCAAAAAAATTCCGGCGGATCATGGCCATCGTTGTGTCGACATGGTTATTTTTTGCGGAGCGGAGGCGGGCATGGCGCGGCGGCGGGGTCTCGTCTGTGGCTTTGCGGCAACATATTTACAACATTTGGAGATAGCCTCCCGCCGGGCGAAGCGCGCCGCTATTCCGCCACACGCCTCACCGAATTCGAGGCGCCACGGCGGCGCGGGACTGTCGTTAATTCTGTGTGACCCGCTCAGCGCGGTGGCGGGGGTAGGACGCGTTCGATGGATGCCAAGACCGAACTGAAGAGCAGGCTTCCGAGCCGGCACGTGACGGAAGGCCCGGAGCGGGCGCCCCACCGCTCCTATTATTACGCCATGGGGCTGACGACGGCCCAGATTCATCAGCCTTTTGTGGGCGTGGCGAGCTGCTGGAACGAGGCGGCGCCCTGCAACATCTCGTTGATGCGGCAGGCGCAAGTGGTGAAGAAGGGCGTGGCGGCGGCCGGCGGCACCCCGCGCGAATTCTGCACCATCACGGTCACCGACGGCATCGCGATGGGCCATGAGGGCATGAAGAGCTCGCTGCCGTCGCGCGAGGTGATCGCGGACTCGGTCGAGCTGACCATGCGCGGCCACGCCTATGACGCCCTGGTCGGGCTGGCCGGATGCGACAAGTCGTTGCCCGGCATGATGATGGCGATGTGCCGGCTCAACGTCCCCGCGATTTTCATCTATGGGGGCTCGATCCTGCCGGGCACCTTCAAGGGCAAGCCGGTCACCATCCAGGACGTGTTCGAGGCGGTCGGCAAGCATTCGGTCGGCGAGATGTCGAGCGCCGATCTCGACACCCTCGAGCAGGTCGCCTGCCCGTCGGCCGGCGCGTGCGGCGCACAATTCACCGCCAACACCATGGCGACGGTCTCGGAAGCGATCGGCCTGGCGTTGCCCTATTCGGCCGGCGCCCCGGCGCCTTACGAAATTCGCGATAAATTCTGCATGGTTGCGGGCGAGCAGGTGCTCGACCTCATCAAGCTCGGCATCCGTCCGCGCGACATCGTCACCCGCAAGGCGCTCGAGAACGCGGCGGCCGTGGTGGCGGCCTCCGGCGGCTCGACCAATGCGGCGTTGCATCTGCCGGCGATCGCGCATGAATGCGGAATCAAATTCGACCTGTTCGACGTCGCCGAGGTCTTCAAAAGAACACCTTATATCGCGGATTTGAAACCCGGCGGCCGCTATGTCGCCAAAGACTTGTTCGAAGCTGGTGGGGTGCCGCTTCTGATGAAAACTCTGCTGGATCACGGGTTCATGCACGGAGATTGCATCACGGTCACCGGGCGGACCATGGCCGAGAACCTCAAGCGGGTGAAATGGAATAAAGAGCAGGACGTCATACGCCCTGCCAACAAGCCCCTGCTCGCGACCGGAGGCGTCGTCGGCCTCAAGGGAAATCTCGCTCCCGAGGGCGCAATCGTCAAAGTCGCCGGTATGGAGCACGTGCAGTTCTCCGGGCCGGCGCGCTGTTTCGACGGCGAGGAAGCGTGTTTTGAAGCCGTGAAGACACGTAAGTACAAGGAAGGCGACGTGCTGGTCATCCGCTACGAGGGCCCCAAGGGCGGTCCCGGATGGGCGGCAAGGTCGCGCTCATCACCGACGGCCGGTTTTCTGGCGCGACGCGCGGCTTTTGCATCGGCCATGTCGGGCCGGAGGCGGCGATCGGCGGACCGATTGCGCTGCTGCGCGACGGCGACATCATCGAGATCGACGCCGACAAAGGCACGCTCAACGTCAAGCTCGCCAAGGCCGAGCTCGACAAGCGCCGCGAGGGCTGGAAGCCGAGAAAGCCCGACTTCACTTCAGGATATCTGTGGAAATATGCCGAGCAGGTCGGCGCCGCGCGTGGCGGTGCGGTGACCCATCCGGGCGGCGCGGCAGAGACCAGGACCTATGCGGATATCTGATCGCCTCATCCCGGTGGCGCTGCTCAGCATCGGCGTCGTCTCCGCCTTCGCGTTCGACGGGTCGGGCGGGCGCGACGGCATGTCGCCGGCCGTGAGCGTCGACGTGGTGCCGCGGTCAGCGCTGTCGGTGCCGGCGGTAGCGGTTCCGGCGGTAGCGGTTCCGACCGTGGCAGTTCCGACCGTGGCGGTTCCGAATGCGCCGATGTCCGGGACGTTGCGCGGGCCGGAGCTCAAGCACGCTCTGACGCCGGTCGAGGCCTTCCGTTCGGGCGCCCAGGC
>WNFR01019784.1_pt1 | contig 11135 bp, 7 predicted proteins | sample 5400221 | NCBI WGS metagenome assembly WNFR01 (sample SAMN13153357, study PRJNA577476) | soil metagenome | isolation source: 40 cm soil under Madrone tree | place: USA:California | collected 2016-06-14 | reverse complement strand
CGCCGCGGCCTCCGCTTCCTTCGCGTCTTTCTCTCCATCCTTCTTCCCGTTCTTCGTATCCTCTTCGTCTTCGGGAATCAGAAACTTTGCCGGCTTCGAAAGCACCATCGCCAGGTGCGCGGAGATCGCTTCTCCTTCGCGGTCCGGGTCGCCCGCCAGATACACGGCGTCCGCTGTCGCCGCGCTCTTCCCCTTTACCGGGTATCACCTGCAGCGTGGGCTCGAAAATCTTGGCGTCGTCCAGATAGATCGCTTTCAGCGGCGGCTTCGGCGCAGCGGACTTGCCTCCGCGCTTCCTCTTCTTCTTTTTCTTCTGTGCGTTGATTTCCTTTTCGCTGATGGGCAGGCGAATCCCTATCGTCTTCGTCGGCAAATCCATCACGTGGCCGATCGAAGCCTTCACCGTGTAATTCTTCCCGAGATATTTATTGATCGTCTTCGCCTTTGCCGGCGACTCGACGATTACCAATGAACGTCCCATGAGTTCCTTTTTAACCTGTGAGGCTGCGTTTGGAAGGCCTACCGGGGTGGTCTGTGTCCTTCTCGCTACCTTATATATACCCTGCTCGGGGCTTTCTTACGCTTGCAAATGATGCTTGCAATCCGCCTTTGGGTGCATCCTTCTTCCAATGGCGCGCTAACTCCCGCGTTTACAACAGCACTTTGCTGAACTGCTTTCCGGGAATCTGCCGCACCATCCCTTTCATCTCTAAGTCAAACAGCGTAGCCAGAACTTCGCTCGAATTCAACCCGCTGGTTTCCACAATGTCGTCAATCGGCCGCGGTTCTTCCACGTTCAATAGCTCGTAAATTGTTTTTTGTGAACCACTTAGCCCGTCTCCGGCCAGCAGATTCCGCTGCGCGGACTCCACCTCTTCCGCCCGGACCAAAACCGCCCTAATCGGCGTCGGCAGCTCTTCGATCACGTCTTCTGCGCTGGTCACCAGTTTCGCCCCTTGCTTGATCAGCTGGTTCGGCGCGAAGCTCATCTCCTGCGTTACGTTCCCCGGCACACCAAAAACCTCCCTTCCAAACTCCATTGCCAGCCGCGCTGTGATCAACGAACCGCTATACTGCTTCCCCTCCACAATCACCACCCCCAGCGGCATTCCCGCGATAATCCGGTTGCGCACCGGAAAATTCTCAGGCGCCGGATGCGTCCCCATTGACAACTCGCTCAGGATCGCACCGCGCTCCAGCACTTTCTCGTACAGCTTCTTATTCTCTTTCGGGTAGCAGACATCGATTCCCGTCCCGATCACGCCGATCGCCCGGCCACCCACTGCCATCGTCCCCTGATGCGCCAGTGCATCCACGCCGCGCGCCAGTCCGCTCACAATCACCAGTCCGCGCTTTGCCAGCTCCCGCGCCAACCGCTCCGCCATCTGCGTGCCGTACGCCGTCGGCCGCCGCGTTCCAACGATACTGATCGTCGGCTCATTCAGGATCTGCGCGTCGCCCCGCACATATAGCATCACCGGCGGATCGTAAATCTGCAGCAACGATTGCGGATACTCGGGCTCCGTCCAGTTCACCAGCTTCGCGCCCACCACGCGCAGCGCCGCCACCTCTTTTTCCGCCCGCCAGAAATTCTGCTTCTTGAAAATCGCTTGCGCCGCCGGGGCCGGTAAGTTACACGCCTCCAGCGCCGTCAGGCTCGCCCGGAACACGCCCTCCGGCGACCCGAATTCACGCAGCAATCGCGCGGACAGCCGGGCCGCTACGCCCGGCGTCATCGTCATCGCCAGCCAAGAGAGGGAAGCTTCCAGCTCCATCGCCCCTCGAGCCTATGAGCATACTAACCACCTTGTCAAGTATCCGTTCTGTATTCGGCTTGTTCCCGTAGCCGCGAAACCCTCTAATCTCATGACTCCCAAGCACGTAGAATTTGAGTTACCATCGGGATGCATTCCCGGGGTCATTTCCGAATGAGCAATCGTGTGTGGTGCAGCTTTTTTCTGCTCTTATACGGTGTTCCGTTACAACTCCTGGCTCAGGGCCCTCCGGCTACCCCGGCGCCTCCGCAGGCCGCAGCTCCCCTGAAGGGGCCCTCCTACGACAAAGAACCGTATGTCTTTGAATTGATAGAGAACAAAGTCCGCTTTGACGCGGACGGCAAGGGTCAGCGCGAACTGTCGGTCCGCGTCAAGGTCCAATCGGAATCCGCGGTCCGGGAACTCGGCCTGTTGATCTATCCATACGACTCGTCGTTTGAGTCTCTCGATGTGGTCTATGCCAGAGTTACGAAACCGGATGGCGCGATTGTGAATACGCCGCCCTCTGACGTGCAGGAACTCGACTCCGCCGTCAGCCGCCAAGCCCCGATGTATACCGACCAGCGTGAAAAGCACATAGCCATTAAGTCCCTTTCCGTTGGTGACGTTCTCGAATTCAAACTACGCTGGACGGTTCACGACCCCATCGCTCCGGGCCACTTCTGGTACGACACCGCTTATTTTCACAACGGGATTTGCCTGAAGCAGGTGGTGGAGTTTTCGGTTCCCCGCGACGTGCCGGTCAATCTCAGTTATACGAAGCCACAACCTTCCATCCGCGAAGAAGGCAACTCGCGTGTGTACACCTTCGGGGCCTTCAACCTGGGAAAAATGGAAAAATCCAAGATTCCCGATTGGGAAAGGGATTTTCATGGCGGCCCTCCGCCCGAACTCCGCATCTCTTCCTTTCCATCGTGGGAGAGTATCGGCGCCTGGTACAACTCCCTGCAACAATCGAAAATTGCCGTCACACCGGAAATCCTCGCGCGGGCCGAGGAACTTACCAAAGGAAAGACCACCGAAGACGAGAAGATACGCGCCATTTATGACTTTGTCTCCACCCGTTTCCGCTACATTGGCGTGGACCTGGGATCAGGCCGCTATTCCCCACACAGCGCTTCTGACGTTCTGGCCAACCGCTACGGAGACTGCAAGGACAAACACACTCTCTTTGCCTCCCTGCTTCAGGCTGTGGGGATTGCCGCCTACCCGGCGTTAGTCAGTTCGAAATTTCGGCTCGACCCCGCGTTTCCGTCGCCCGACGTTTTTGATCATGTTATAACAGCTATCCCTCGCGGTCGCTCCTTTCTCTTTCTCGATACCACTCCCGAAGTGGCTCCCTTTGGCTTGCTCGTCGCAACTCTGCGCGACCGCCAGGCGCTGGTTATGCCGGCGAACGCACCGGCTCATCTGGATGTGACTCCCGCGGATCCGCCTCTTATGAATTCGGAGACAGTTCGCATGGACGGGTCGCTGGATTCCTCCGGCACTCTGGACGCGAGATTCTCCCTCGAAGAACGCGGCGACGGAGAACTCGCCTTGCGGACCGCTTACCGGGCGACCCCGCAAAACAATTGGCAGGAACTCACTCAGAAGATTGCGGGCGGAATGGGATACGCCGGCACTGTTAGCGATGTCTCCGTCACGCAACCCGAGGACACCGCCAAAACTTTTGCGATCGCTTTTCACTACCACCGTAGGGATTTTCCCGATTGGAAAAACCGGCGCATCGTCCTGGGCGTACCCTTCCTGTTCCTGCCCGAGCTTACCGAGGAACAAAAGGCGTCGAAGGACGACCTGCCGTTAGGGTCGTTGCAGGACATCACCTACACGTCCACCATCGCACTTCCGCAGGGCTTCACCGCCGTCTTGCCGGAGGGTCAGGAACGCGAAAATGATTTCGCGTCGTTCACTGCAAAATATTCCGCCGGTCCCCCCAACGTTGTCCATGGCACGCTGCACCTGAAAGTATTCAAGCGGGCAATTCCCGGCGAACAGCGTTCTGTTTTCGATGATTTTGCGAAAATCGTGCGGGAAGCTCCCAACCGCTATGTTTTTGTCAAAGGCAACTTTCCCGCGGGCGCCAGTGCCAGCCAGGACACTGGCCCGCCACTGCTGGGCCGTCCAACAAATTCCGGGCAGATGATTGCGCGACTCGAGCAACTTGGGGAAGCGAATCCGGAGAATGAGGAGATCCGAGCGATGCTCGTGCAGGCCTATATCGCCGGAAAGCAACCGGAAAAAGCACTCGCTTTCCTCGATAAGGCAAAGGCGAAAAATCCGGCCACCGCGCCTGATCTTAGTTATTTGTACGGCAAGACCTACCTGGCTATGAAGGATTCCGAGAAGGCTTTCACGTATTTCCAGGAGGCACTTGAGGACAATCTCGACCCAACTTTGTTAAATGAGGTCGCTTGGGATCTCGGGGAAGCCGGCGTGCATCCAAAAGAAGCCCTTGATTACTCGAAGCGCTCGGTCAGCAGCATTGCTCGGAAAACCATGGACATCTCGCCGGATAACGCCGAGGCATCCGATTTTCAACTTATGCCCTATTTGGCCGCCGATTGGGACACGCTGGGCTGGCTGTATTTTCACGCTCAGGATTTTCACACGGCAAAGAAATATCTCGAAGCCGCGTGGCAACTCTCGCAAGCACCGCTCATCGGAGAACATCTCGTTGAGGTGCTGCAAAAACTCGGCGAATCCCGCGCGGCGGCGTCCGTCTGCGCCCGGGCCCTCGCGGGCGTGCCCTCCAACTCCCCATCGGACCTTCCTAAACTGCTCGCTACCGAGTGGGAGTCCCTGAAGATATTCCTGAAACTTCCCCAGGATGGCTCAAGCGTTCGGGCCGCAACCTCTCAGGGAGCCATGTGGCTTTCCGAGATGCGCACACTGAACATTCCGTTTCACACCAAGCTCCAGGGGAATTCGCGCACCGCGCAATTTGTGGTTTCCTTTACGAACAATTCCAAGGTCGACGATGTGACTTATGTTTCCGGGGCCGATGAACTGCGCAACGCCACCGCCGACATCGCCGCCGCAAAATATCCGCAGTCCTTCCCGGACGAGACGCCTGTCCGCATTATCCGAAGGGCCACGCTCAGTTGTTCCATTTACATGAAGCAGTGCGTTCTGATCCTTCTTCCGGTTTCGGATGCAGCCGTACCCTTTTAGCGGCTGCCCGGTGCTAACCCTCCAAAACAAAAACCTCCGGCGCGCTTCCTGCGCGCCGGAGGTTTTTTGTGACTTTTCTGCTCGTCTTACTTCGACACCCCCGGGAAATCAAACACGTCAAACAAATCCCCAATCGCCGGCGTGTTCGTCGGCGCGTACAGGTTCTCGCCGTCCGCATTCGGATTGGGCAGGTTGTCCCGGCTGCGTCCGCTCACCGTCGGCAGATTCCAGTTCCGCTCAATGAACTTCAGCACCGAAACGTGGTCGGCGTATTGATGAGAAATATGTCCGGCCTTCGTGTACTTGGACACCACGATCAGCGGAATGCGCGTCCCGTCTCCGAAAAAGTCCAGCGGCTGCACATATCCGGAATCGTAGTAGCCTCCGCCTTCATCCACGGTCACGATGATCGCCGTGCTTTCCCACAGCTTCTTGTTCGACTCCACCGCATCCACGATCTTCTTCACGAACCCTTCGTACAGGTCCCACTTCGAAGAAGCCGGGTGTCCATCCACCCAGCCGCTCGGCTTTACGAAGGAAACCGCCGGCAAATCGCCGCTCGCGATGTCCGCGTACAGGTCGGTTGTGTCCTTGATATGCGCGGTGCGCACCGCATCGTTGGCCATAATCTGCGTCTGGTAGTGGAATCCGTTGCAGATGTTGCAATATTGGTCGCTGTTCGGCCCTACCGTGCCGTAGTTCAGCTGATATTTGTCACCAAGGTAGGCGTTCCACTGGTCGTTGTACGACTTCCACGACACTTGGTTTTCCAGCAGCACATCGCCGATGCTCCGCTGGCTTGTCGGCGGAATCGTAAACGGCGTGTTGTTCGGGTTCGTGTCCGTGTACGCATTGCTGCCGTCCCCGAAATATCCCGGGTTGTAGTTGTTCAGCAGATAGTAGTGTCCCCCGTCGCACTTCGGCGAGATCGGCCGAGGCAGGGAATTCAAGTAGTTCACAACCTGCGCCACGCCCGGCTGCGAAGTGTCCGAGCAGTTCGTATAGCTGCCGCCGCCATAGACGCCTGTTGAGGCCCCATTGTTTCCGAATCCTCCATATCCATCCTGGATCCAGAAATTATTGGTTCCGGCCACCGGATTGGGATTTTCGATCTCGTCCACCGGCCCGCCCGCCCAGATCGTTTCGTTGTGCGGAGGAACCGCCGGATTTCCATTTCCATCGCTGAACCAGATCGCATCGCCGAAGAACAGCATGATGCTGTCGAGTCCCGTGCCGCCCATCGCCGGCTGGTGATAGTTGTCGCTCATCGCGAAATGGTCCGCTAGGAACTTTGTGTACGCCGCATCTCCCTGCGCCATGTTGTAAAAGCTCATCGCCGTCGCGCCCTCGCCCGTCGTCGGCACACCCGGGGCATAATCCGTGCTGAAGTTCGCGGGCTGCGGCTTACCGTTGTTGTTCGATCCCACCGTCACTTCCGTCCACGTAAACAGGTCCGCCACGCAGCCGCTCGGATGCGCCTTTGATACGTGCGAGGCGTCGCAATCCTCCTGCTGCCACATTTGGTAGAACCGGTGCACCGGGCTTGCCGCGTAGGAATCATCTACAAGCGCGTTCGCCTTCCTATTGTTCGTCAGCTGAAACGGCCCCGGCGGCAGCGTCGAATAGGGAGCCGTCGCGTTCACTCCGTTAATCCGCGTGTCCGGCACCTTTCCGCTCAACCCCGTTCCCCCGCTCGTCAGGAAGGTGTAATAGTCCTGTGGTTGTTCTTGCAAACGTCCGTCGGCCCACCGTTCAGCGGGGCGGGCAGCGTCGAGTACAGCGTCTTCTTCTTCGGCGCCAACTGGAAAGTCGCGCTGTCCGTCGCGTCCGCGGCATACTGCTGCGCAAACGCGAAATTCTCTCCCGGCGTTCCGTCTTCGTTGACAATCTTCTTCGACAAGAGATTGTCCACACTCTCCCCTTTCTTCGGCTGGTACGTCGCGAAGAGGTGATCGAACGACCGGTTCTCTCCCACGATCACGATCACGTGCTGGATCGGCGTGCGCGCCTGCTTTTGGCTCGCGGCGTCTGGTTCTTTTGCTTGCGCGCTGCCCGCCAGGCTCATCTGCAGCATCATCACCGACGCAAGGCCCACTCGGGCGCCATGCCTCACTTGGGACGCAAATCTTTTTGCTGACATGCGGACTACCTCCTCATTTCTTTTTTCGGTCTGGGAGGTCCACACTGACTGCTCTCAGTTTCTCTCTTGTTCTTTCTTCGTGAATTCCGCGTAACACTTTTTCCTCAGGTCTTTACCTGAAGTTTTCTTCGCGCCTTCGCCCTTTTCTTGTGCTAGCATTCCCAAAGTTTTCCCTTCCCTTTCTTCGGCCGAAGATCCGCATGGAGGAATTCATGAGCAAACTATTGCGCCTGTCACTCGTTGTTCTTTCTGCTGTAATCCTGATCGCCGCTCTTCGCGCGCAGGCACCCGAAGGCCCGCCCAAGCCCGGTTCCGATCACGAAAAGCTCGCCTACTTCGTGGGAAAGTGGACTTCCGAAGGAGAGGCAAAGGCCACACCGTTTGGTCTTGGCGGAAAATATTCCGCGGTCGAAACCTGCGAGTGGTTTGCCGGCAAGTTCGCAGTCGTCTGCAAGACCGAAGGCACCATGATGGGCGGCCAACTGAAAGGCATGAGTGTCTTGAGCTACGACACCTATCAGAAGTCTTATATTTATTTTGAAACTAACAACTGGGGCGAAAACGTCTATTCTCGCGGCGCTGTCAACGGTGATACCTGGACATGGAACAACGATTCCCCGATGGGCGGCAAAACGGTCCACGGCCGCTTCACCATGAAGCAGACCTCACCCGATGCGGCCACCTACAAATTTGAAATGGCCACCGGCTCCGATCCCATGACCCTCGTCATAGAAGGCAAACAAACTCGCCAAAAATAATCCCTCCGCTTGCCCCAAGTAACTGCTGTGAATCGCCTCTTGAATTGGCAATTAGTCTCCAAAAAAAAACGGAAACGCAGCCGCAAGGGGTCAGCGGCTGCGCTTCCTTCTTCGCGCCTCCTTTGTGCTATCAGAATCCCAATCCAGAGTCGTCGCTGCCGCACGCCGTAATCTCATCCGGCGGCACGCTCGGCCCTGTCGTTGATGGATTTGGTTTGTGCAGCTGGATGTTGCCGCCCGCCAGGTAGCGCGTGGAAACAACCATCGCACTTTCGCCAGTCCTCGGATTGGTCAGTTTCAAGCCAAACCGGTCCACGCCAATTCCCGGCTCGCCATTATCTTCCGTCCGCGCACGAAACTTGATGCCGGTGTCATTCGGCGGCGGCAAGTTGGTGTTCGCGGTTCCGCAAATATCGCGCACGTTCGATCCGGCCGCCGGCTCAAAGTATCCGTCAATGCTCGTGCTGCTCACGTGCAAGCCGGCGAAGAATCCGGACGTGTCGTGGTCCACAAAATTCACGTGTCCGAAGTACCCGCCGTTTTTGCATCCGCCCACCAACCCTAAGTTCGCGTGGTTCCCGCTATCCGTGATCACGAATCCTCCGCCCGTCGTGAAGTCGCACGGCGCGGGCATTATGTGGCCTTTTGCGGGTTCGCTCCGGAAGGTCAACAGGCCCACCAGCAACGCGGTCGTCAGGAATCCCAAGACAATCAAGTGCACTTTTCCTTTTTCTGATTTGCTCATTTTTCGCTCTCCATGTGCGTTTACGCCACCGGAAGGTGGGTTAGGAAATTCCCGCAGTCGCCGACGCGATCACCACGTCGGCCACTCCGGCCACGGTGACGTGCACGGCATTCACGACCGCCGCGCCTGTCGCTGAAATCGTCTGCTCGTTGATGGTCACCAGCCCGCCGGGAATCGCGACGGTCTGATTCGGCGCTCCAGTCACGTTGATGGGCAGCCCGCCAATCGCCAGATTGCTGATGGTCGAGCTGCCGCTGCCTGCGGCACCCAGCGCCTGTGAAGCCTGCGCCATCACCAGGTCCGCCGTTATCCCAATCCCGGCAACCGTCATGTTCAGGTTCGAAAGCGAAGCCTCCGACGCAACCTGATCCGCCCAACTGATCGCGGACGCGCTCAGCGTTTCGCCGGTAACTCCCGTGGGAAGGCTCCCAACAACCATCGAAGCGTCCCGCGAGTCATTCACTCCCGAGAGGGTGCCGGTAGAGCCGAGCGCCGTGGTCATCCCGAGAGTCGTCGTGCTGATTGCGCTCGCGCTTCCCGTCACCGACGACGCCGTGGTCGATGGCGGAGTGAGCGTGGGAATCGGAACCGGCGTTGGAATCGGGGGCGGCGTTGGTAAAATCCCGCCCAGCTGCGCAACGCTGGCCGCGGGCGACATCAAAACAGCCGCCGCCAATGCGATTGCCAGCCAACAACGTTTGAGAGATACAGTTCTTTGCATGCAAGCCTCCATACTAGATTGAGAATCAGACCCTGCGCACACACCAAACGCGCAGAACGAAGAGAAGCGCTCGCCGCGAGATGGTTTTCCTGCTCGAGGACAACGCGGCGCATTCCTCCATGCGTCACGCAAAAACTACGCAGCAAGCCGCCCACGAACAATCAGGTTGAATTGGTAATTTACGGCGAAAAAAAACTTTAGGCGGGATTCAAGTAACAACCTTCAGGACATTTATGTACAAGCGGGAGCGAGGGAAAATTCTCCCTCGCTCCAATTCATTTCGCTCAACGCGCTCTTCTCTTCGTTGCCGCTTACTCGCCGTTTCTCAAAATCTGCTTGTCCTCGGCGGAAAACTGGCGATAGCGGCCGGTTTCGATTTCGCGCTCTCGGGCAAACGGCGGCATCTCGCGCAACCGTTCGACGGCGCGCCGCATTTCCGGACGAAGCGGCGCATCCGATTGAGCGGCCGCGCCGCCACCGTTAGCGGCGCGCGCAGCATTGGGCCGCGCCACGCGGTAACTGGCCGGCGTCGCCATCATCGGGTCAACCGAGAGGACCCGCGGACGCGGCGCAAAGTTCTCTGCGGTTCCCTTTCTGAAGTTCACGTTGCCGGCGCCTGCAGGCGCCGGCGGGTTCGCCGGTGCTGGCTGCGCGTTGGGATCCGCTGGCGGACGATTGCCGTTCCCATTGTTATATTGTGGCCTCCGGTTGGGCGCAGGTCCATAGTTAGGATTCGGCCCATAGTTGGGGGCCCGCCTGTTGTTGTAATTCCGGCCGTCGTTGTAGTCGGAGGGATCCGGTGGATAGTCGCCTATGTAGTCTTCCGAAGAGCCATCGGACGGGTAGGAATAGTAAGAATAAGGGTAATACGGGCTGTAGCCGTAGTAGCCATAAGGATATCCCCAGCCATATCCCCAATACGGCCAGCCCCAGCCAAATCCCCAGCCCCAACCCCATCCTCGTCCGCCCCAACCGCGGCCCCAACCTCTGCCGCCCCAGCCAAAGCCCCGGCCACCATTAAATCCCCTGCCACCATTAAAGCCCCGGCCGCCATTGAAGCCGCCCCGGAATCCACCGCCAAACGAATGTCCGCCATTAAATCCAGAGTGACCGCCGGAGAATCCTCCTCCTCCGTGAAAGCCGCCTCCCCCGCCATGAAACCCGCCCCCAGCGCCGCCTCCGTGGAAGCCTCCGCCTCCCCCGCCGTGCCCTCCTCCATGCTGAGCAAGCGCCGGTTGCGGCAGCCAACTGAGCGCAAACATCGCCGCGATGCCAATAACGACTCGAACTAAAATGCTCCTCTTCATATGAATACCCTCGGTTCCAGGACCTACACTCCTTTAGATGACGCCCGCGTCATTTTGGATTCCAAGCCGTCATTCTACATCCGCGCGGTCGTAGGGGCACACCAATCCCAAGCGCCGGAGGTACGACAGATTCTGCCGGATGCCAAAGCGCTCAGAATATGGAGACAAGAAAAGTGTGGAAGAGAACCCCGCGGCGGGGCTCCCGCCGCGGGACAGACCTTCGTCTTATGGTGCGAGTTGGTGAAGCAGTTGCCCCAGTTTTGTGCGCACGGTTTGAAGCGCGTTCGGGTCGTGGCTCCAATTGCTCCAGCTTCCCGCAATCGGAAGAACAGTGCTATCCACCACGCTGAGTTGCCCCAGGTTCTTGAGGATCTGTGCGTATTCGTAATCCTGAATACCGTCGCGGATGGCCTTCAAGCGAATGCCTGGTGCGGATTCGGTCGACCCGATCGGTGCCGGCGGATACAGGAAGATTCCGTCGCCCGGCCGGCCCAATCCGCCGCCGCATGCGGTTG
>WNFR01007430.1_pt1 | contig 11135 bp, 16 predicted proteins | sample 5400221 | NCBI WGS metagenome assembly WNFR01 (sample SAMN13153357, study PRJNA577476) | soil metagenome | isolation source: 40 cm soil under Madrone tree | place: USA:California | collected 2016-06-14 | reverse complement strand
TGGAGTTGCCAGAGGTTTTCCTGCCTGTTCCATGCGGATGGTGAAAGATGGGAACGCCCCAGGTCCGTCTTGGCGCAAGCGACCGAGGACCCTCTTGACCGGCGCTCTGTGTACAGCGTGGAAGCTCAGAATGGAAAGGAATGCGAAGACGAGGAGCTCAGGTGAGCGGCGCGGCTAAGAATTCACAAGAAATCGTGATTCGCTAATTGACGAACCTTCGCCACGCAACCTGCCTGGTAGACAGATGCCGAATTATAGAAGAGAGTCCGACTCCCGACCTTGCCGACACCAGCTCAAGCGTCCGCCGGATCTTGTGACAGACGTTGAGGGCGTTTCCTACCTGCTGTTCGAGTGCATCCTTTGCGGATGTGGAATCAGCTTGAGGCTCGACGCTCAGGGAGAAATTGACGGTGAGTTCGTAATCCCGCCGGACCGGAAGTGCGCGTAGACCGTTGCTTGCGGTCGCAAGGCCAAGGAAAGCTTTAACCTCGCTGCTCCCACAGTCCCGTCCAACCCGATCCAACTCTTGGTAAAGGGTCATGATCCGGCACTGGCTTAGGGGATATTCGAGAAGCGGTCGGTCCCTTCAGGTCCAGCAATTTCTTTCCTTCAGTCTCGATCCAGCGGACTCACAAACGTTTGGGAAATCCGGCTGGAATGAAAAAAGCCTGTCGTCGGTTGGCCTCGGGAGGGGATCTCCTGACGGACCTGAGGCGGGGCATGTATGGCTACGAGATGTTGACGAGAGCTTGGTGATCTGCTGTACGCTTCCTTGATCCTGGGGATGGTTGAAAGCGCTCAAGACTGAGGGGCTCGAGTCCACATTTTCGACTGGCCCGGATGCTGCGCCCGGACCGCGGTGGCAGGGAAGCCTCCGTAGGAGTAGGATTGGCGGAACAGACCCAAAACAGCGTGATCGACAGCCACTTCCAGAATCTCAATTTCTCGCAAGGAGGCAACATGTCGAGGAAATTCTCAATTGCACTACTCCCGTTGGCTTTCGCGGCAGGGCTGATGGCGGTTGGTCAGATGTCCCACGCGCTGCAAACTGCTCCCGCCCCTCAGGAGCATGGCGCAATGGGCGGATCCACGATGGGGTCGATGACCCCAGAGAACCGCTTGAAAATGCTCACCGAAAAGCTCAATCTCACCGAGGATCAGCAGGCCAAGCTGAAGCCCATCCTCGAGGATCAATCGAAGCAAATGAAGGCCCTCCACGAGGACACTTCTCTAGCCCCGGCGGATAAGCAAGCGAAGATGAAGGAACTCCACGAGTCGTCCATTGAGAAGATGAACGCCATCCTGACACCCGACCAACAGACTAAATGGAAGCAGATGAGGCAAGAAATGATGGAGAAGCACAAAGAGGTGAAGGATAAGGGTCAGATGGATCACCAGTAGCGCGCTCGATGCGAACGTGGAAGAACAGTTCAAGGCGGCCAGCCGGGCCGCCTTGATGTTTTTTGGGGGAACACTTCAACCTGCCGTGCGAAGGTGCGCGCGATAATTGTCCCTTGCTCTTTCACCAACCAGAGAGCCAGGGATTAGGAGTTTCCAGCCCTGGCCCGCTCCAATTTAGTGGGCGTTGGTCCTCAGTAACGTTGACGGCGACATCGCGGCACGCCACTATCCCTCTGTGAGGTAATCCCAACACCAGGCTTTTCTGGGTCTGCCACTTCGTCGGTTTGGCCACTCCACACTCGGACGGCAGATCATGAGTGAATCAGATCCGATCCAACAACGCTGTGCTTGCGAAAATCTAGCCTGCCGTGCTGGTCACGGCACCCAATATGCTTGGGATAATGGACCTTTTTGTTCGTCCGGCAGCATCTGCCAAAACCTCGGCAAGATAGAAACGCCCTACGGATGGCTTTGCGAAGCCTGCGTGGCCTATATACCCCCAAAATATCTCGCCAATGCAACCGGATCCCGCACACCGGAACACGAAGGGCGCTAACCTGTCTTAACTGTGGCTTGGCGTCTTGCCGCTTTGGGGCCTCGGTTTCCCAGTGCTCTCTTTCGTTGGTACGATTCCCTCCACACGCAAGACTTTCCGCGAGTGATTGGCCGTACCATGTCGCATTACCGCATCCTCAAAGAGCAGAAAACGTTCCTATTCTAATGTTTGGAACTGAAGGGCCGTTGACGCGTTCGCGACGGTGGAGAGGGAGCAGTGTCAATTCGGCCCTACATCGATCAATGATTACTCGACCATACTCTGCCCGACCTAGGGACTCAAGACCGCGTTGAACGAAACACAACCCGGGTGGATGGCAGAGAACTTATTTGGAGTCTCGTTAGAAGTGGCACTGATGGGCAATGCGCAAGTATGAATTGCGAGCACCGATTAACTGCCCAGGCCTCTATAACCCACGCAGCAATTGTGAAAGGCTACGGTCAAAACACCTGGCAAGAACCTGCAACGTGCGGAGCCCTGGCTCACTCTTCGCCATCTCAAGATCGTGTAAGAAGCTCTTGCTTAGCCCAGAATAGACCGACATCTGCATGAGCGACAGACCACGAGATTCTCTCAGGGCACGAAGGCGAAGCCCGAATCGCACTCCAATGTCCGTCGATTTCGCCCTTGCCATTCCTCACATCATGGCCGTAAACTCGAAGATGCCCGTACCGATATACAGGTACGAACACCGTCCCGACATTAACGCTGGGACGCGCGGACTCATGTGCGGATCACGAGGTTGGGCGTTTTGGGGCATGAGCGCAAATGGGAAAGCAGGTCTGAAAAAGTAAGACTGAGTCCCCCCTCCGGAGGGCAGAGTTTGTAAGTAACTGAGCCTAAACCGTTTCCTTTTGCAGCGACGTGTGCGAAGTGTGTCGTTGTGTTGTGGCCATTTCGGCCCAGTAGTTAAGGATGCCGACGCTTTAAAACTCCAGGATTTGAGCAGGGAAGTGTCAACCCTCCACAACGCCAGTTGAACGTAATCTAGAGGCTCCCAGTGTTATGGACGCTTCGACTGTATTCCGGCTGACCGACTTAGCAATCGTCAAAGAGCGCGAGGAGAAAACTACCTCTGTCGCCGGGCAAGCGGTTGAGTCGGAGATCTCCGACGAAGCGTTAATGATCCGTATCTGCGAAGGCAGCAGGGAAGCGCTGGCTATCCTGTTCCGTCGCTACGCCCGTCTGGTGAGGACTGTAGCGATGCGCATTCTGCGCGACGAGTCCGAAGCTGACGACTTGCTGCAAGATGTATTTCTCTTTGTGCATCGCAATTGCTCCATCTTTGATTCGTCCAAGGCCGCCGTCCGCTCCTGGATCGTTCAGATGACCTACCACCGTGCGATCGACCGCAGACGCTACCTCAATTCCCGGCACTTCTACACGCGGCTAGACCTGGATGGCATCGCGGGTCTACAGGACCCACGCTTGGAGATCAGGGAAGACGGCGCTCCCTTGGGTTCGACCATGCAAGAGCTTCTGGACGCCCTAACCGAAGACCAGCGCAATACTTTGCGCCTGCATTTCTTTGAGGGCTACACCTTCGCCGAGATTGCCCTGAAGCTCGATCAACCTTTGGGAAACATCCGAAATCATTACTATCGGGGCTTGGACAAGCTGCGGAAGCAGCTGTTTCCAGCGAAATTGCCGGGCCGTAACGGATGCGGTAGAAAGTGACTCTCGAACCGAGAACCGGGGCAGTGTCGCAGTCACCCCATGACGAGTTCCTCGCGCTCTGTGCCATCTCAACCTCGGGCGAGCTGAGCAGGGAAGAGCAGCAGCGGCTACAGGAGCATCTGGCTGTTTGTTCCCCTTGCCGGGAAACCATAAAGCAGTACGAGGCAGTGGTTCGCACGATTCTTCCTACCTTGGCGTTGGCTCCAGGGAGTCTCGAATCCGATCTGTCATGGTCGCCGGAGCAAGCGGAAGCGGCCTTCTTTGAGCGGCTGACGTTCGACGAAGAATTAGGCGCGGATCGAGGGGGCATGAACGGGGATACTGCCTCGGTGAATCTGGGCAGAGTCCCCCTCTCAGCCAGCCGGGCGACCTGGCGTAATGGCTGGACGCTTCATGCTGCCGGCGTTCTATTCTCCATCGCACTGGGAGTATCCGCCTACCAGGTCGGCAGCGGGCGGGGACCTGCTGCGGCCACGCCCTCAACCAGCCAACAGAATCGAGCAGTTCTTGAACCGCAAGTTAGCGATGCTGGGCACGAACACGAGGTTCTACGCTCTGAAGTGGCGAGGCGGGATCAGGTCATTACTGACTTCCGGCACAAGCTTGAGCAGCAATCAGCCGAAATCGGACGAATGAAAGTCACCCAAAATCAACTGGAGACCAAACTGCAAAATGGAGAGGTCGGCAGACAGGATCTCGTTCAGCAGCGATCTGACTTGAACCAAAGGCTGGAGGCGGCCAAAGCCCAAACTCAAGGACTGCCGGAAAGGCTGGATTCGCTCGAGCAGCAGTCTTCCCAGGACAAGCGGCGGGCCACTGCGCTCGAAGCCAGAGTTACGGATCTGACTCGTTTGCTGCACGACCGTGAGGCTGCCCTGGATCAACAGCAGGAACTGCTGGCGCATGATCGCGACATCCGCGAACTGATGGGCGCCCGCGATCTTTACATCGCGGAAGTGTACGACGTTGCTCGGGACGGGCAAACGAAAAAGCCATACGGGCGGGTGTTTTACACCAAAGGAAAATCGCTGATCTTCTACGCCTACGATCTCGACCAGCAGACCCACGCAAAAAGCAGCACCTTCCAGGCCTGGGGGAGACGCGGATCAGACCGACAGCAAGCCCTCAACCTCGGTGTTTTCTATGAAGACAGCGCTGCGCGGAAGCGCTGGGTATTGCGCTTCGACGATCCCAAGACGCTGGCACAGATCGACTCCGTTTTCGTCACCATCGAGCCCAGCGGCGGCAGCCAAAAACCCACTGGCAAGTCCTTCCTGTTCGCCTACCTGCGCATCGATCCCAATCACCCCTGATGTCTGGAAACACGAAACAGAACCACGAGCACCCCCACAACTCTCCGGGCTTCGCTTCGGCTGTCTCTTGGCCGCTCCAACAGTGCAATATTGCGATTGGTCTCGGCTGGTATTCCCAGGACGGTACCGAGGTGACGGCGCAGTGGGGAAGGTTCACCTATCGGAGTTCGAGATCAGGGACGGATTTGCGTCCAGCTTCGTAAGAGGGCCCGGCCACCTTGCATGCCCGATGAGAATGTGGAACGGTTGGTTTCCCCTCCAGCGGTGCCGTCCCTCGGGGCTCTGGTTCTTCGTGCTCTACTCGGCGACTTCTACTGGCTGCCTCTCTTGCATCGCGATCACCACCACCCGCGGCCGCGCTATCAATTTTGTGTGACATAAAACCTCGTTACACACGAATCCAATTGAATAGAATCAGCGCCAGCGTGCTCGCGCCAACGATGATCCAGAGAGCGAGCCCCTGGAGAAGCGGACGGAGACCAACACGCTGGAGCGTTTCCTTGTTCAACCCTGTGCCGATCAGGAACAGCGTCACCGTGAGGCCAATCTTGCCCAAGTGACTGAGGACACCGAAAGTTGGGTTGAAAGCCGGCAGCAAGGTGTTGAGCAGAGCAGCAAAACAGAATAGCAGAATGAACCACGGCCACTGGATGCGCGCCTTGCTCTTCAGAGTGATGGCCGTTACGAGGGACAGAGGAACGATCCACAGAGCACGCGCCAGCTTGATCGTGGTCCCGACGGCGAGCGCCGTTGGACCGTACTTGGCGGTCGCACCGACGACGGAGCTGGTGTCGTGAATGGCGAGCGCCGACCAGAGGCCAAATTGTGCCTGCGTCATGTGAAACACATATCCAATGAGAGGGAAGAGAAACAGCGCGACCGAGTTGAGGATGAAAACCGCTCCCAAGGAAACGGCCATCTCTTCTTCGCTGGCGTCTGCAATCGGTCCGACGGCCGCGATGGCGCTGCCGCCGCAAATGGCTGTACCCGCGCTGATCAGGAATGCAGATTTCCTGCCGACATGAAGCAGATAACCCAGTCCGAGGCCTAGCAGCATCGCCACAGTGATGCTTACAGCCGTATAGAAAAAGCCGGAACGCCCGGCGTGAAGAACTTCATGCAGGTTCATGCCAAAGCCGAGGGCAACGACGGAGGCTTGCAGAAGAAATTTCGCCAAGCGTTTGCTTTCCACGTGAAACGGGTGCGCTGCACTGAATCCGTAGACGAGACCGCCCAGGAGCGCGATGGGTGGCGACACCAGACCGCTCGCCGCCAGGATCAGCGCCACGAAAAATATGTTCTTGCTCACGGAAAGAGTGTGCCGTGAACGAAGGACCAGCGTCCAAGCAGTAGTTCTGATTGGCGATTAGTGGACCTTATCGGCTGGAACTGCCCGGACGAGATGGTTTTCGCGGAGTGTTTGCGAGAAGCTGGGCACGGCCGAGCGCGAACGTGCGGAATGCGCCCGCCGGACCCTGCGGTTCGGGCCCGGTGCGAGAAATGAGGGAGAAATGGCGGGCGATTCTGAGACCCGAGACCTCGGCAACCTTCAGCGCGCCCAGTTCTAGCTCTTTGGAGATCGCCCAACGCGAAACAAAGCCGATGCCGAGTCCGGCTTCCACCGCGGACTTGATCGCTTCGGTGGAATCGAGGTCCATCACTCTCTTGAAAGATTTGAGCCTGAAGCCAGCCCTGTCAAGAGCCATCTCGACGACCCGCCGAGAGCCTGAACCGTGTTCGCGCATAAGAAGATTTGAGGCCACGAGATGATCGCGGGACATGCGATCGGCCTCGAAGGCCGGTGAGGTGATCAAGACCAACTCGTCCTGCATGAAGGGCTCGGTGCGAATCCCGCGGTCGCGGGCTGGGCCTTCAATGAGGCCGACGGATAGCTTGTCGTCAAGGAGAAGTTGCACGATCTCGCTGGTGTTGCCGCTATGCAGTGAAAACTGGACGCGCGGATGCTCATCGAGGAAGGCTCCAAGTACGCGCGGGAGAACGTATTGCGCGATCGTGGTAGAAACTCCGAGGGAAAACTCTCCGGAGACCTTTCCATCCTCCGCGCCAAGTTCTTGTTCCGCCTCGGAAACGAGGGTGGCTATTTTCTTCGCGTAGCCGAGCAGGAGGGATCCTTGCGGAGTAAGCGAGACGCGATTGGCGGCGCGATTGAAGAGGCGAATGCCGAGATCGTCTTCGAGCCCTTTGATCTGAAGCGTGATGGCGGGTTGAGTGAGGAAGAGGTGTTCCGCCGCCTTGCGAAAATTCAGATGTTCAGCAACAGTGCGAAACACCTTCAGGCGAAAGTTTTCCAACTGGGCCACGGGATGATTATCCACTGGAACGGCCAGACAAGGGAGCCTGTCATCGTTCCGCCCGAATCAAACGCACCCCTGAAAAAGGCTGGTCGTCGGCGGCTCGACTTTGTCTCTGGCCGCTATTATTCATGATGATAGCGATCTTTGTTCAACCGCTTGTTGAGTGCGCATCAGCCTCGAATCGTGGGTTGGAAGGCGGCGTCGCCTTTGATTTGGTCCGGAGTGATCTTGCGTAGAATGAATGAGTTCGCTCCAAGAGCGTTATCGCAGCGTGCAGCCTTGAAACCGGTTCTACACTCCTCGCCTTTGAGGAAGTGAGAACCTGAACCTCGCGGATCACTGCATGATTTTGAGAGTCATCATCGTCATCGCCGTTTTGGTTGCGCTGGTTCTCATCCTCGCCGCCATAAAACCAAAGACTTTCCGTATCCAGCGGTCCATAAGTATTGACGCTCCACCCGAAAGGGTGTTTACGCTCATCGACAACCTTCACTATTGGGCTCGGTGGGCACCTCAGGACCGAGATGATCCATGCATGAGGACAACCTACAGCGGGCCGGCAAGCGGCAAGGGTGGGTTTCAGAGTGGACTGGCTCGGGGAGCTCGGGCAGGGGACGCATGCTGATAACGGACTCGCTGCCGTCAACGAGGATTTCCATCCAAGTGGATTGGGAAAAACCGTTTGTCGCCCGCAACCTGAATGATTTCGTTCTGGAGGGTGCAGGAACGTCGACAAAAGTGACTTGGACCATGCAGGGTCCAAATCTCTACGTCATGAGGATTATGGGTATCTTCGTGAACATGGATCGCACCATGGGGAAGCATTTCGAAACTGGTCTTGCCAATCTAAAGGCAGTAGCCGAGCATGAACCGAGCGATGAACTGAGGGAGCGCTCGCCCTAACAAATGATCGTGAACAAAAAAGACGGTCTCTACAATTGCGAACTCAATGACCGCGTCCTTTTGGCGTAACGCCGCTCACAACCCGCTGTGACGCTCTTGCCGTGGCCTATTCCATTGCTCCATAGGCCAGTGTCCAGAAGTCGGTGAATACCTTCGGCGCCTCGGGCGAATCCATCATGCGCTGCGTGAAGAGGATGCCGATCATTCCCATTGCAGGGTCGGTGTATGCCGTTGTGCCGAAGCCGCCGTCCCAACCGAATCGGCCGGGAGTGTGGAAGATTTCGTTCCGCCGAATGTCTACTGCCATCCCGAGGCCCCAACTGGAATGCGTACCGAAGAAGATCTCAGATCCTGCGCGCTGCTCAGGCGTGAGTTGATCGGAAGTCATCAGTTCCACTGTGGCGCGGGAAAGAACTTGCCCGCGACCGTGCCGCCCTTTGTTCAACATCATGCGGCAGAAAGCGAAGTAGTCTCGATCGTCGAGACGAGCCCGCCTCCGCCCGCCTCGAGCGGCGGCTCAGACCGCCAGGCGCTGTTGGCCACGTCGTCAAAAAAGTCCAGCTTGTTCGTCTGACGATTGAAGAAGTAGAACGCGGGCAGGCGGTCGATTTTCTCGGGAGGCAGGTGGAAAGCGGTGTCTTTCATGCCCAGGGGATCGAAAATACGCTCGCGCATGAACGTGCCCAGGGATTGGCCTGACACGCGTGCGGTGGTGGGGCGAAGATCCGCCGTATCACACCCCTGTCTTCGTTCTCACCAGACACGCGCCCAGTTCCTTGGCTATGAGTGGCGGGACAACGTTCCACTTCGTCACCGATGGCATCGACAATGCGCTCACGCGCGCGGCTGAGGCTTCTGAAGGAAAAGATATCCGGCTGGGCGGCGGGGTCGCCACAATCCGAGCATACCTTCGTGCCGGACTCGTCGATGAAATGCACTTGGCCTACGCACCCGTTCTGCTCGGCTCCAGCGAATGCCTCTTGGCGGGGATGAACCTGCTGGCGCTCGGATATCACATCAATGCACACATCACTACTGCCAACTCCCTGCATGTGCTGATCGGGAAGAAGAGTCTGTGAGCACGTCAGTCCTCTTTTGAAGTGAATCTGTTCTGAACCGGAAGCGCCGCGAGCCTATCCGAATATAGGGGCGGAGGAGCCGAAAGCTCTTTTGCCAGAAGTTCTCCTCAGCATCTGAGTCATCGTAGGTCCTGCCCCAGGCCGGGCAGTCAACTATCAAAGGGCAGGACATGCTCAGACTTCGCCGGTTTTCCCTTTCCCCAAGATGCATGCGTACACCCACTGTTCTGCACTCTGCAGTCTTGCAGTCCACAAGGAGGTAGAGATGCATAGAGCGCGAATTGCTACTTGTTCGTTCGACTGCTGACATCGAAGCCGTAGCCTGCGAGCAGGTCAGCGACAGCCGTACTTTTGACGTACGCGAGGAACCGTTGTGCAATTTCTTTGTTCTTCGATGAACTCAGGATCACGCAGGCCTGTTCAATGGGCGGGTACTCATTCGCTGGGACCTCGGTGTAGCGCCCCTTGTCTTTCATGTTTGGAGACAAGGCCAGTGAAAGAGCCACGATTCCAATATCAGCTGAGCCCGAGACGATGAATGAAGCGGTTTGCGAGATATTCTCGCCCAGAACGAACTTGTCCTTTGCATTGTCGTAGACACCTTCCTTTTGCATTGCTGAGACAGCGGCCTGCCCATACGGAGCGTGTAGCGGATTGGCGATGGCTATTTTCTTTACGCTCGGGTCGAGAAGAGCCTTCAGGCCGGAATTCAGATTTATTTTGCATTCCTTGGGAACCCAGACCACGATTTTGCCCCGGGCGTATTGGTAGTAGCTCCCGTTTTCGGCTAGCCCGGCAGCCTCCAGCTTTTTCGGGTAATCGAGATTTGCCGAGAAGAACATGTCGAAGGGAGCGCCTTGCTGGATCTGCTGAAAGAAGTTTCCCGACGAGCCGAAAATGACCGTAACCTTTTTGCCTGTCTCCCGCTCAAAGCGCACGGCCAGGTCCTGCATCGCAGACTGCAGGTCCGCTGCAGCTGCCACGGTTATTTCTTGCGCCGCGCACAGCTTGCAAATCAATGCAATCCCAAGGATTGCGAGTATGGTAGATGTTCGAAGATTCATACGGTGGCTCCTGCCGTTCTATAATGACCACATGCCTATCTCAGCGCGAAACAAACTGCGCGGAACCATTGAAGAAATTCAGCTCGGCGATGTCATGGCCCATGTGGTGGTTCGTGTCGGGGACAACCTGATCGAAAGTGCCATCACGCGTCGCAGCGCCGACGAGCTGAAGCTTAAGAAAGGTGACGTGGTCACCGCGGTTGTGAAAGCCACCGAGGTGATGATTCAGAAGGATTGATCCTGTTCACTGGACATCGACAATCTTCAACTTCGTTACCTGCCTGACCCATCGGGCCATTCTTTTTTCATCCGGGATCACAATTCGGTACGGCCCCTCCTTCTCACCGAGCGGTTTCCCATCCCGCAAGAAAGCCAGCAATGTCTGTTTATCCGTGAATGCCGGGTCCAACTCGGGCAGCGCAATGACAGCCCGATAGCCATCCGCTGCTTCCACGAGCAGGCAATTGGAGAGCCGCTTGCCTTTCATCGATTCTCCAAAGCCGACACCAGCCTTTTCCAGCGCGCTTTTCAGCGGCACACCTTCAAAGATTACGGGCCCAGAGGAATGCTCCGACGCAGTCACTTTGACATGAGGCAAGGCTTCAAGCTCTGAGCGGCTCAGAAGGACCTGTTTCCCGGAATCAGTTTGAATCGTCAATTGCTGACACTGCAGGCTCGTGCTGCTGAAGACCAGCGCGAACAGCAATGCTGAGAACCAAAAGAGTTTTTTCATGTCACACTCGAAGGATCATGACTTCTGTCGACTTGATGAGGGCGGCTGCAGTCTGACCAGCCTTGAGACTCATTTCGCGCGCCGATTGCTGAGT
>WNFR01040532.1_pt1 | contig 11137 bp, 9 predicted proteins | sample 5400221 | NCBI WGS metagenome assembly WNFR01 (sample SAMN13153357, study PRJNA577476) | soil metagenome | isolation source: 40 cm soil under Madrone tree | place: USA:California | collected 2016-06-14 | reverse complement strand
CACAAAATTCTTATCATCGGCTCTGGCCCCATTGTGATCGGGCAGGCCTGCGAGTTTGATTACTCAGGCACACAGGCGTGCAAGGCGCTGCGCCAGGAAGGCTACGAAGTCGTCCTGGTGAATTCGAACCCGGCCACCATCATGACTGATCCTGAGATGGCCGATCGCACTTACATCGAGCCGCTGACGGTTGAATCAGTCTCAGCAATCATCAGACGCGAGCGGCCCGACGCCCTGTTACCAACAGTCGGAGGACAGACGGCGCTGAATCTCGCGATCGACCTGGCCGATGCGGGAGTGCTCGAAGAATGCGGAGTTGAAATGATCGGCGCTAAGCGCGAAGCGATCAAGATTGCCGAGGATCGTCTGCTGTTCAAGCAGGCGATGGACGAGATTGGCCTGCCGATGCCCGAGGGCGGATTTGCGAAGACCTGGGCCGAAGCTGAAGTACTGGTCGAGACGACCGGTTATCCCGCCATTATTCGCCCATCGTTTACCTTGGGCGGCACCGGAGCCGGCACGGCTTTTAACCCGGAAGAATTCGAAGAGATCGTGCGCAACGGCCTGGCGGCATCGCCGATTCACGAAGTACTGATCGAAGAATCGATCCTGGGATGGAAAGAATTCGAGCTTGAGGTGATGCGCGACCGCGCCGACAACGTCGTGATCATCTGTTCGATCGAAAACTTTGATCCGATGGGCGTGCACACCGGCGACTCGATCACAGTCGCCCCGGCCCAGACCCTCACCGATCGCGAATATCAGAAACTGCGCGACATGGCGATAACTATTATTCGCAAAGTCGGCGTGGAAACCGGCGGCTCGAACATTCAGTTCGCGGTCAACCCGGACAATGGCGACATTCGCATCATCGAAATGAACCCGCGCGTGTCTCGTTCATCGGCACTGGCTTCGAAGGCTACGGGATTTCCGATCGCCAAGATTGCCGCCAAGCTCGCCGTCGGTTACACCCTCGACGAAATCCCCAACGACATTACCAGGAAGACGCCCGCATCATTCGAGCCGACGATTGACTATGTGGTCACCAAGATCCCCAAATGGAACTTTGAAAAATTTCGCGACGCCGAAGACGTTTTGGGCACACAGATGAAATCCGTCGGTGAAGTAATGGCCATCGGCCGTACCTTCAAAGAGTCGCTATTCAAGGGTCTGCGCTCGCTGGAAGCGGTCAAGCCCCTGCGCCTGGAAGATGTTTCAAAAGATGAGCTGCAGAGAAAACTGGCGCGACCCAACTCGCAAAGGTTCTCGTACATCACCTATGCGCTGGAGCATGGATGGTCGATTGACGAGATTTATCGGCTGTCGCGTATCGATCGATGGTTCCTCGATCAGCTTAAGCAGGTAATGGAAATCCAGGAGCAGGTTGAGTCAATACCACCTGCGTTAGCGGGTGGATCAAGCTCTGATCAGCCGAACACACCGAAGCTCGAAAACATTCCGCTCGATTTGCTGCGCGCTTTTAAAGAAGCCGCGCTGTCCGATCGCCGCCTGGCTTATCTGACCCAACGTACCGAAGACGAAGTCCGCGCCTATCGCAAGACGTCGGGTCTGATTCCTGTCTACAAGCGCGTGGACACTTGCGGCGCAGAGTTCGAATCCTACACGCCATATCTTTATTCAACTTACGAAGAAGAAGACGAAGCCCAGCCCACCGATCAAAAAAAGATCATGATTCTCGGCTCTGGGCCTAACCGCATCGGCCAGGGGATCGAGTTCGATTACTGCTGTTGTCACGCGTCTTTCGCGCTGCATGAAGCCGGCTGGGAAACGATCATGGTCAACTGCAATCCGGAAACGGTTTCGACTGACTATGATACTTCCGATCGGCTGTACTTCGAACCGCTCACCTTCGAAGACGTGATGAACATCGTCGACGTCGAAAAGCCGACAGGTGTGATTGTTCAGTTCGGCGGCCAAACGCCTTTGAATCTGGCCATGCGTCTGCATGAAGCGGGCGTCCCGATCATTGGCACTTCACCCGACTCGATAGACCTGGCGGAAGATCGAAAGCGTTTCGGCGCGTTGCTAAGCGAGTTGGGTATTCCGCAACCCGAGAACGGCACCGCCACATCGATTGAAGCGGCGAGAGAAATTGCGGCACGCATAGGTTATCCGGTGTTGGTGCGGCCCAGTTATGTGCTCGGCGGCCGCGCGATGGCGATCGTATACGACGAGGAAACTCTCGACGATTACATGCGCGCCGCGGTCGACTTCTCTCACGATCGCCCGGTGCTGATCGATAAGTTCCTCGAGCAGGCCGCGGAATTCGACGTCGACGCTTTGGCGGATGAGAGCGCGTGCGTCATCGCCGGGATTCAGGAGCACATTGAGGAAGCGGGAATTCACTCGGGCGATTCTTCCTGCGTGCTGCCGCCGGTGCGGATCGCCGCGGAACACCTCGAGACAATGCGGCACTACACGCGCAAACTTGCGGAAGCTTTGACCGTGAATGGCCTGATGAATATTCAGTTCGCGATCAAGGACGATCGCGTCTATGTGCTCGAAGTCAATCCGCGCGCGTCCCGCACTGTGCCTTTTGTTTCCAAAGCCACGGGTATTCCGCTTGCCCGCGTGGCGGCCCTGGTGATGGCCGGAAAAAAACTGAAAGAATTCGGTCTTCCGGATGAACTCACCGTGGATCGTTTCTACATCAAGTCGCCGGTCTTTCCGTTCCGAAAATTTCCCGGCGTCGATCCAGTCTTGAGTCCCGAAATGCACTCGACCGGAGAAGTTATGGGTATCGGTGAAAGTTTTGGCGAAGCCTATGCAAAGGCAATGACAAGCGCAGGTATTAAGTTGCCTGAATGCGGCACGGCCTTCATCAGCGTCAACGAAACCGACAAGGGTCAGGCGGCGCTGATCGCGCGCAGGCTGTCGCGTCTGGGATTCGATTTGATGGCGACCTTCGGCACCGCCGCACGGCTGCGCGAAGTCGGTTTGGAAGTCGCCACAGTTTTCAAAGTCAACGAAGGGCGTCCAAACGTTGCCGATCACATCAAACAAGGTGAGGTGGCTCTGGTAATCAACACGCCTCTGGGCCGGTCTTCGCATTACGATGAACAAGCGATTCGCCGCGCGGCGCTGCAATACAACGTTCCGTGCGTGACGACGATGACCGGCGCGCAGGCTCTGGTTGAAGCGCTCACTTCGCGCGCGAATGTGAAAGAGATTGAGGTGTACGCGTTGCAGGATCTGCATGCGGTCGGCGCCTCAGCGAATTGAGGTTCATTTGTTGTTGGCATAGCGTTCCGGGTCTTGGGCTTTGCCCATTGATGTGCGGAAAGGCTCTGCCTTTCCGTTAAGCTATTTTGAGACTAGGAGGCTGCGCCTCCGTCCGTCTGAGCATGAGGCATAGCCTCACTTGGAAATCGAGGCTGCGGAAAGGCTAAGCCTTTCCGCACATCAGGCGGCCGAGCCGCAAACGAGCATTCTCTTGGAAATTAACAGCCGCGAAACAATCGCAAGAATTCTCGATGAATGCCGCATCATCGCGGTCGTTGGCTTATCTTCTCAAACCTGGCGGCCATCAAATAGTGTGGCGGCATACATGAAACGCGCGGGCTATCGAGTCGTCGCCGTCAATCCCAATGAAACCGAAGTGTTTGGCGAGCAGTCTTTCGCGTCCCTCGCTAAAGTTCCCGACAAAATAGATCTTGTCGATGTCTTCAGACGATCTGAAGAGGCCGGCACGGCGGTCGATCAGGCAATCGCGATTGGCGCCAGGGCGGTCTGGTTGCAGGAGGGCGTGATTGATCGCCCGGCCGCGCAGCGCGCTCTTGATGCGGGCTTACTGGTCGTGATGGATCGTTGCTGGCTGAAAGAGCACGCGCGACGCGGAGTTTAGCAGCCGGACTTGTCCGCCCCTTGACGCATCCCAGGGGCAGACTGAAAAGCTGCGATCCACGAAACTGCACTAAACAACGCTAAGCGATTTCCTGGTTCAATTGTTTCGTGTGATTTCGTCGATCGCTTTTGCTACTCTTAACCGGCTCTGTTAACTTTTTCAGCGACTGTCTAACCTTTCTTTTATGTCGATACACATTCGCGCCGTAGTAATCACCTCCAGCGACGCCTGTGCAGTTGGCGAGCGCGAAGATACGTCTGGCGAGACGTTAGTCCAACTCTTAATTGAACTCGGAGCGGAAATCGTCGCCAAAGAGATCGTCAACGACGATCTCGAACCGCTCGCCCACAAGCTGCGCGCTTACGCTGATCTCAAACACGTGAATCTGATCGTGACTACCGGCGGCACCGGCTTTGGCCCGCGCGACAACACGCTGCAGACGCTGAAAGAAACGCCGATGGCCATGATCTCGCGCGGCGTCTGCGGTATTCGATCAGGCGCCCTAATCGTCAATCTTCCCGGCTCGCCGAAAGCGGTGCGCGAAAGCTTCGATGTTATTCGCCCCGTGCTGGCACATGCCATCGCTTTGCTCGAGGGCAAAACGGCTCATTAAACGATTAACCAGGGGTACAGCTCATATTTGGTGATCCTTCGTGTGATCTAGTGGATCGCTTGCTGTGTGCAAATGCCCGATCTACAAAATCACCACGAAACCTATCCGGTCCCAATTCTCGCAGTGCCTCTGTCCTCTGTGGTGGACGCTCTTATAATTTCATGATTGACAGGCGCAGGATGATCGTAAAGAATGCGGCAGCGTCGAAGCTTAAAGTAAGTTTGTTTCTGAACTACCTCAACCTCGCTTGGATTCAGAGTCCCGAGACCTGTCTACGAAGGAGTCAACCATGCGAACCTGTCCTCACGACTTGCAACGATCAGTTTGGTCGTCTGAGTTTTCACTTAGAGTCATTCGAACTATCTTTCCGTGCTTGCTTCTCCTGGCTTTGTCGGTTGGAGGTTTGGCCCAACAACCAAACGATTCTTCTTCATCGATTTCAACCGGCGGCGGAAACCCATCACCCAGCGAAGGAATCCAAAAGCATTCGAACGAGTTCGGCGTTTGGGGCGGCCTTTCATTTAACTCGCCAACCCTAATCGGTAAAACCCCGGACGCGCGGTTCAGTAACATCGGCTTGCGCTATGGCCGAGTGCTCGCGGCCAGCAAGACCGTCGCCTTTGAATGGACCATCGACGTCATTCCCGTCGCGGTCCTTTCAAACAACCGATTCAATGTGGTGCCTGCCGGAACAGGTTTCGTGGTGACCCAAACTCGCAAGAGCGTCTACGCCTGGGGCGCGGCGCCCATCGGTCTGAAATTCAACTTCCGCCGCAACCGGCGCGTGCAACCCTTCGGCCAGACCACCGGAGGCTTCCTCTACTTCAACGAACAAGCGCCGGTCGCCGGCGCCGCCCGCTTCAACTTCACCTTCGATTTCAGTGGCGGCGTCCAGATCGTCAACACCAACCGCCGCGCGTTTATGATCGGCTACAAGTACCAACACATCTCGAACGCTAATCGAGCGAACGCCAATCCCGGCGTGGATGTGCAGATGATCTTTGCGGGGTTTTCGGTGTTTAAGTGAGCCTCTGCTTTACATCACGGTCGTTGACTTAACTGTGAGACTATTTCGACAGACAAGAATAGGAGTCACAAATGCCCAGCAAACAGAAAAAGGCTAAGAAGTCACCGGCGAAGTCCAAGAGAGTCCCTCCAAAGATTACGCCTGAAAACAGGGCGGCACAGAGAATCACTCGCTGGAATCATAAACGACTTGAAGAGACTGCCGGACCATTCGACTCAGGAACGCCATTGCTGAACCTCTCGAAACTTGGGCTAAAGGCTTTTCCCGAAGCCGTGCGAGATCTTTACGAACTCGAAGTTCTGGACCTGCTGGGTAATAGAATAACGCATGTTCCATTGTGGATCCGCGAACTAGTTGCACTTAAAGCGATCCGACTAAGCGAGAACCCAATGAAGAGACTTCCGCGTGAAATTGGTTATCTGCCTAAACTGACAGTGCTAACTGCCGAGAGGATGAACCTAACGGAGCTTCCAGACACGCTAAACCGATTGCAATTAAAAGAACTTGACCTGGGCGGAAACCCGGAATTAAGACTACCCGAAAGCATTTTACGTCGCCCTCCAAAGGATATTATTTCGAGTCGCGCGACGAAAAGGGTCGCCCTCTGCTCGAACTTAAACTGATTTTGGTAGGGCGCGGTAAGGCCGGAAAGACAACTTTGGTTAAGCAACTTGCCGGCGAGCAGCCAGACGAAAATGAATCAGAAACCCATTCCATTGCGATTCGCGAACTGATGCTGGATTGTCCGCGCGGACAGGTACGCACGCGAGCTTGGGATTTCGGAGGTCAAGAGATCCTTCATTCGACCCACCAGTTCTTCCTCACCGAACGGAGTCTTTACATAATCGTACTCGAACCACGTACAGGTTTGGCGCAACGTGACGCAGAGTACTGGCTTAAATTGATCGAGACTCAGGGCGGAGGCTCACCAGCGATTGTTGTGATGAATTGGAGCCGAGGAAACAAATGGAATGTTGATGAAGTAAAACTAGCCCGGAAGTTTCCCTTCATCGTCGACTTTCTTCCGACTGACGCCCTGCATGGGGATGGAATCGATAAACTCCTTGGCACAATGCATCAAGCGGTTTAAGGGCAAATGAGCGACGTCTGGCTTCCGTTTCCGCTTCGTTGGCGAGAAATCAAAGATGACGTAGCGGGAATGAGCGACAACTTCCTCACCTATAACCAGTACACGGAACTCTGCGCTAACCACGGTGAAAACGATCCTGAAGCGCAGGCTGATTTGGCCGGCATTCTTCACGCTCTCGGCTTGGCACTCTACTTTGGCAAGGACCCGCGCCTCCACGACACCCGAGTGCTCAACCCCAGCTGGGTTACTGGCGGTGTCTATGCCGTCATTCGCGCTCCGTCCGTCAAACAAAACGATGGACAGCTTGCAGTAAGTGACATGCCGCAGGTCCTTCGTGAAGCTCAGCAGGCGAAAGTGATCACGGCCGCGGATTATCCTACAGAGACTCATACTTTCATTCTTGAACTAATGCGTGCCTTTCAACTTTGCTATGCCAGCGAGGAAGAGAGAGGAAAGCCGACTCGTTATCTCGTGCCCGAGTTGTTACCCGAGTTTGAACCGAGAATGGAGGAACCATGGGAAACAGCACCGGTGCGTCTGCGTTATCGCTACGAAGTGCTGCTGCCCGGATTGCTCCCGCGTTTCATTGTGCGCACTCACGCACTTAGCGATGGAGCACCTCATTGGCGGCACGGCGTCGTTTTGCGCCATGCGGAGGCCGCAGCGCTGATTCGCGAGGAGACGGATCGACCTGAGCTACAAGCATTCATACTCGGCGGCAATAATGATACTCGTCGAATGCTGGTAGCAATGGTGCGTCGAGAGTTGGAATCACTCCACACCGAGATGAAGATGCAACCAGTGGAAGAGTTGGAACTAACCGGGGAGGGCGAACAGTGGATCAGTGTGAAGGCGCTACGCGAGATCGAAGAACCCGAAACGCCGAAGCAGAAACTTCCCGTGCAACCAGATGGAACCGCCGAAGTCGATGTGCCGCGAGAACTGAATAAGCTTCTGCCCGCAGAGGCGCGAGCAATCGATCGTGATCCGAAGACAGCTCCAATGCCAGTGAGGGTCTTCGTTAGTTATGCGCACGACGACGAGCGGCAACTCAAACGACTCGATGCAATGCTTGATGTACTTGAGCAGCTTCACGGGCTAACGTCGTGGGTCGATAAACGCCTAATCGCTGGCGGGGAGTGGGACGCTGAGATCCGCCGCCGACTTGAGGAGATGGACGTCTTTCTGTTCATCGCAAGCCAGACGTCATTGGTGCGGCCTTACATCAAGGACCCAGAGTTGAGTCGTGCCCGCGAACGACGTGACTCAGGCGAAATCGAGATCGTGGCCGTCAAACTTGAGCCGTGCGCCGTCGACGAAGATCCGTTTCTCGGAAAGCTGCAAAGGCTAGCTTCAAAGTACCCGAGCGTCGCGGAGGCCCCTCTCAAGTCGATCGCATGGGAGCAAGTCCGCAAGGATTTATTGCCCGTTATCAAAAAGGTTAGAGCGAAGAAGGAAAAGAATGCGGCGCGCTGAAGCTCCTCGTTTGGAGTCAACGTGAAGCCGTATCCATGGACGAGTGCGCAGGAAGATCTCGCCGCGGGCGCGAAAGCTGATCGAGCAGTGTGGTTACTGGCGGCGGAAGGAAGAGCTCGAAGACGCGGAAGAGGCGGCGAAGAATTGGTAGCGGCAGCGGCATAGCGCGTATCTGCAGAGCGCGTCTCCTCGTCCCGTTAGGGACGAGATGTTTATAGACCCGCGCGTCAAAATATTTCTTGAATTGGGACATGTCGCTCCTACGGAGCTGAACCATCTTATAGAGCGTGGGTGCTATAAACATCTGGCTCCTACGGAGCCAAACAACCGTCGCGACTTATGCGTTGATAACGCTCTCACTCACTATCAATGATCACGCCCTCCCTCACGGTCGGGCTACTGCCCCGGTCTTAAAGCTCCAGCATCGACTACGCAGCTCTTCATTGACATTGATCTCATGCGGCACTTAATATTTTCTTGTTCCGGATATTCGTAGACAATTTGAGTTGAGATCGATTGTGTTCCAGGCAACGACGATGTTTTTGCTTCAAGCCGCCACAACCACGACCGCACACAATATCGGAGGACCGAGCACGGCGTATCTGCCGGTGATGGTCTTCTTCGTTTTTGCGGTCGCGTTTCCGGTGATGCCTTTGATCCTGGGACGTTTCCTGCGGCCTTGGAAGTATGGGAAAGACAAGATGCGGCCGTACGAGTGCGGCATCGACCCGGAGACCGGCGCGCACGATCGGTTCACGGTGCGGTCGAGACGATCTTTCTGTTGCCCTGGGCGATTATCTTTATGGGCAAGGATTTTTCATTCACTCTGTTCGCGCTCATCGAGATGTTTGTCTTCATCGGCATCCTGATCGTCGGGTACTATTACGCGTGGCGCAAAGGCGCCCTTGAATGGGCCTGAGGAAATTCGAATTGTGAATTGCGGATTGCGAATTCTTAAGAACAACCCGCTTTTCAAATTCGCAATCCGAAATCCGAACTTCGCAATTCTAAAATGGCTGAACACAACGAAGGCTTTGTCTTAACCACGGTCGATGCGATCACGAATTTCGTGCGTCGGACGGTAGCGGCGAAGGCAATCGATCTCGGTGCGCCGGTCGTGAACTGGGCGCGCAAGTCGGCTTTGTGGCCGATGACTTTCGGTTTGGCCTGCTGTGCGATAGAGATGATGGCGACCGGCGCCGGGCGTTTTGATATAGACAGGTTTGGCGCTGGGGTTTTTCGGCCCAGTCCCAGACAAAGCGATCTGATCATCATTGCCGGCACGGTGACTTTGAAGATGGGTCCGGTCGTGCGGCGCGTGTACGATCAAATGCCTGAGCCAAAGTGGGTGATTTCGATGGGCGCCTGCGCGTCGACCGGGGGACCTTTCGATTCCTACTCGACTATGCAAGGCGTCGATCGAACGATTCCCGTGGACGTTTACATTCCCGGTTGTCCGCCGCGACCCGAAGCTCTGCTTTACGGATTAATGCGCTTGCAGGACATCATCATGCGCGAAGCACCTTCGTCGTATATCTTTGATTCCGACGGCACCGTGCACCGCCAGCGATCGTTTGACGGCGAAGATGAGCTGCAGATTGCGCAAGCGAATGAGGCGGCCCGGATTGCGTTGACCGCCAGGTAAGCCCGGCAACTCTCGCCCCCTTTTTATAACCGTCCTGGCAACAGGAGGAGTCTGATGAAAACCAATCACGCAACCAAGCTCTTGATAGTTCTTTCAATTCTTATCGCCATGCCCGTCATGACGAGCGCGCAAAGGCGAAGGCCGCGACTGCGCCGGGTACCGCCGCGACCAACAACACCTGTCGCGCCGGCGCTCGTTCCCGTCGGCACGAATCTTAAAATTCGCCTAAACGATACTCTTTCGAGTAGAGAGTCGCGCGCCGGCGACAGGTTTGCGGCGACCGTAATCGATCCGGTTCGCTTTAGCGAGGCGATTGTGCACGGACACATCCGCTCGATCATCAAATCCGGAAAAGTCACCGGGCGGACGACGATGAACCTGGCATTCGACTCAATCGATTTACCTGATTCCGCTCCTACGGAGCTTCCGGCAAAACAAAAGCACGCTGTCCTGCATGGCTATGTGACCAAGGTCTATGGTCTTGAAGGGAGCGCGGACAATGAGGGCGGCGTGCAATCAAAGAGCCGCGGCAACCAGGCCCTCAAGCGCAGCGGCATCGGCGCCACCGCGGGTGCGATCATTGGCGGCATCGCCGGCGGCGGCAAGGGCGCGGCCATCGGATTGATTCTGGGCGGCGCCGGTGGAGCAGGTTCGCTGGCAATCAATGGCAGCAAAGAGCTGAAGCTGGATTCAGGCACTGAGATGTTGGTCCACGTCACCCGCTAACCCTGTCGATAACAAGAGTCAGGAAACTTTTTCGCAACGTTAAGCGGCTTTGCCTCCCTGGCAAAGCCTTTTTTTTGCTCGCGCGGAAGAAAAGCAATCTTACCTGCGTCTAAATAGACGATGCTCGAGCAAACGGCCATCCAAGCGGAGCAGCGAGTGCAAAGTTCGCCAGATTCGATTAACACCGGCGTCATTCACGCCTGTCAGGAGGGCGACCGGGAAGCCTTTCGCTTGCTGTTCGAGGCGTACAAGGATCGTGTGTTTTCCATCGCCTGCTATTCGCTCGGCGACAAAACTGCCGCGGACGATATAACGCAGCAGATCTTTGTGAAGCTGTTTACACGCATCGGCCAGTTCCGTGGCGATTCTGAGTTCACCACCTGGTTGTATCGACTGGTCATTAATGCATGCCTCGATGAGCGCAGGAGACAACGACGCTTATTGCCGGTCGCGGAGTTTCTGCCCATGAGCAAAGCTGCTTATCGAAAATCGCCAGAGCCCGGATACGAGCGTCGCGAAATTGCCGGCTCAGTAAGAGAAGCGATCGGCGGACTAAAGCCAAAAATGCGTCTGCCGATCTTGCTGAAGTACATTGAAGGACTTTCGTACGAAGAGATTGCCGCGGTGCTGGGCTGTTCAAAAGGCACAGTGGCTTCGCGTTTGAATCGCGCGCATAAGGCGTTGGCAAAAAAGCT
>WNFR01007424.1_pt1 | contig 11137 bp, 6 predicted proteins | sample 5400221 | NCBI WGS metagenome assembly WNFR01 (sample SAMN13153357, study PRJNA577476) | soil metagenome | isolation source: 40 cm soil under Madrone tree | place: USA:California | collected 2016-06-14 | reverse complement strand
TGCGGGTTGAGCAGGATCTTGATGTTCACCTCGACGTCGGAAGTGTTGACGCCGGCGGAATTGTCGATGAAGTCGGTGTTGAGGCGACCTTTGGCGAGCGCGTACTCGACGCGTCCGCGCTGCGTCAGGCCCAGGTTGCCGCCTTCGCCGACCACCCTGGCCCGCAGCTCGCGGCCGTTGATGCGCACCGCGTCGTTGGTGCGGTCGCCGACCTCGGCGTTTCTCTCGTCACTCGCCTTCACGTAAGTGCCGATGCCGCCGTTCCACAGCAGATCAACCGGCAGCCGCAGGATGGCGCGGATGACTTCATTCGGCGGGGCGCTGGCGCTCTCCAGGCCCAGCAGCGCGCGCGCTTCCGCAGGCAGCGCGATCGATTTCGCCGCACGCGGGAAGATGCCCCCGCCGCGGGAGAGCTTCTTGCGGTCGTAATCGTCCCAGCTCGAGCGCGACAGCGCGAACAGGCGGGCGCGCTCGGCGAGACTCACCGCGGGTTGCGGGTCCGGATCGATAAAGATATGACGGTGATCGAAGGCGGCCTGCAACCGGATGTGCCGCGATAGCAGCATGCCGTTGCCGAACACGTCTCCCGACATGTCACCGATGCCGGCGACGCTGAAGTCCTTCTTCTGCGTGTCGATATCCATCTCGCGGAAGTGCCGCTTGACGCACTCCCAGGCGCCGCGCGCGGTGATGGCCATTTTCTTGTGGTCATAGCCCGCGGAGCCGCCGGAGGCGAACGCGTCCCCGAGCCAGAAGCCGTATTCGGCCGCGATGGCGTTGGCGATGTCGGAGAACGTGGCGGTGCCCTTGTCGGCTGCGACCACCAGATAAGCGTCATCGCCGTCACGGCGCACGACCTGCGCCGGCGGCGCGATGCGGCCGGCGACGATGTTGTCGGTGAGGTCGAGGAGGCCGCGGATGAAGGTCTGGTAACAGGCCACCACCTCCGCCTGCACCTCCTCGCGCGTGCCGGCCGGCAGGCGCTTGGCGACGAAGCCGCCCTTGGCGCCGACCGGAACGATGAGCGTGTTCTTGACGTTCTGCGCCTTCATGAGGCCCAGAACCTCGGTGCGGAAGTCCTCGCGCCGGTCCGACCAGCGCAGGCCGCCGCGCGCGACATAGCCCATGCGCAGGTGCACGCCCTCGACGCGCGGGCTGTAGACGAAGATCTCGAACTTCGGACGCGGCAGCGGCAGGTCCGGAACCTTCGCCGGGTCGAACTTGAAGGACAGGTAGCTCTTTGGCCGGCCGTCCGCGCCCGGCTGATAGAAGTTGGTGCGCAGCGTCGCCTCCACCACGCTCAGGTAGGCGCGCAGGATGCGGTCGTCATCGAGGCTGGTGACCGCGTCGAGTCCCGAGCGGATCTGCGCGAGGAGGTTCGTGGCGTTGCGCTCGCCGCCGCGGTGGCTGCGGGAGGCCGCGGGCTCGAAGCGCGTCTGGAACAGGCGCACCAGGTTTCTGGCGATGCCGGCATTGGCCCCGAGAGTGCGCTCCATGTACGCCTGGCTGAACGGCACGCCGGTCTGCAGCAGGTAGCGGCAGTAGGCGCGCAGCACCACGATCTGACGCGCGCTCAGCTCGGCGCCGAGCAGCAGACGGTTGAAGCCGTCGTTCTCCAGCGCGCCGCTCCAGGCGGCCGCGAAGGCCTCGCGGAAGTTATCCTGGATGCGCGCGATGTCCACGATGAGCCCGTCGCGCTGCTCGAGCTCGAAGTCCTGGATCCAGGCCGCGCCGCCCTCGGGCCACGCGAGCTCGTAGGGGCGCTCGGAGATCACGCGCAGCCCGAAGTTCTCGAGCATCGGCAGCACATCCGAGATCGGCACCGGGTCGCCGAGCTTGACGATCTTCAGATGCACCCGTTGCAGCTTCTGACCCGCGGGGCGATGCAGGTTGAGCTGCAGCGCGTTCGGCTGCTGGCGCAGCGCCTCGAGATCGGCGAGATCCCCGAGCACCTCGCCTGGGACCACATCCTCCTGGTAGGCGAGCGGGAACGCGTGGCCGTAGCGGCCCGCGAGCGCCAGTCCGGCCGCTTCGCCGCGGCGCTCGGTCAGCAGCTCCCGCAGCCGGTCGGCCCACGTCAGGGCCGCTTCCGCGATGCGGCGCTCGATCTCGGGGAAGTCGGGATGATGGCGCTGGCCCGGGTCGGTGCGCACCACGACGTGCAGGCGCGCGTGGCTCGCGCCAGAGATCTGTGCGTGGCTCTCGACGCTGGTGCCGGCGAAGCCTGTGCGCGCGATCTGCTCGATGCGCTGGCGCACCTCGGTGTTGTAGCGGTCGCGCGGCACATACACCAGGCAGGAGTAGAAGCGGTGATACGGGTCGCGCCGCACCAGCAGGCGCACCGTGCGGCGCTCGTACAGGTTGACCACCCCGCGCACGATGGGGACGAGATCCGCGATCCCGGCCTGAAAGAGCTCATCGCGCGGATAGGTCTCCAGCACGTTGAGCACCGCCTTGCCGTCGTGGCCGCCCGGGTCGAGGCCGAAGTGCTCGATGACGCGCTCGACTTTCTTGCGCAGCACCGGGATATCCCGCGGGCTGCCGTGATAAGCGGTCGAGGTCCACAAGCCGAGGAAGCGGTGCTCGCCGTCGACCCGACCACGACGATCGAAGGTTTTGACGCCGACGTAATCGAGCAGCTCGCCGCGGTGCACGGTCGCGGTCGAGTTCGCCTTGGTCACGATCAGCAGCTCCGGCTCGCGTGCGCGCGCGCGCACATCGCCGCGCAGGGTCGTGACGCTCGGGCGCCGACCCTGCCGGCGGGCGCTGCTGAGGATGCCGAGACCGGAGCGCGGGTCGGGCACCAGGCGGTCCTCGGACCGGCCGCGCTCGAGCCGGTAGCGACGGTAGCCGAGGAACACGAAGTGCCGGCCTTCCATCCAGTCGAGCAGGTGGCCCGCCTCGCTCACGTCGGCCGCCGGCAGCGGCGGGGGGTCGGTTTCGAGCCGGGTGATGATCTCACGCACCCGCTTGCGCATCGCCGTCCAGTCCGTGACCGCGAGGCGCACGTCGGCCAGTGTCACTTCCAGATCGCGCTGCAGCCGTTCGATCTGCGCCGGGTCACTGACGCGGTCGATTTCGTAGAGTTGCCACGACTCGGGGTGTGCGGCTTGGGCGCCGTTGGCGCCGATGTCAATGAGGTGCCCGCGGCGGTCGCGACGCGCCTGCAGCACCGGGTGCACGATCAGGTGCACGGCGAGCTGCGCGCGGCTGAAGGCCATGCCGAGGGAGTCCACGAGGAACGGCATGTCGTCGGTGACCGTGAGCACCAGGGTATGAGCTGACTCGAAGCCGTTCCGATGCGCATCGGGGTTGAACACCCGCACCAGCGAACGGCCCGGCGCGCGCCGCGCCGCGAACGCGAGGTGCGCGAGCGCCGCCTTGGCGAGCTGGCGCGGCGTGCGCTCGGCGAGGTCCTCGTCTGCGACGCCGTGGAAGTAGGCGCGCAGGAAGCGCTGCGGCAGCTCGTTGCGCCCGCCGCTGCCGGACGCGGCGCGCGCGATGCGCTCGATCAGCGCGACGCGCGCGGCGGGGATGCTGCGGAGCAGCCGGTTTTCTTCGACAGCAACTGGCGCGTGCATGCCCAATCATCCTGCTCGGGAAAGCGGTGGTGTCGTGTGCACGTGGCGCATATTCTGCTGGTAAACGGCGCGCGATTATACTTGACATCCTGACGCGGCCTGAAGGCCGGTGAATCCCTCGACCGGCGTTCGATGTCCCGAACGGGCAAGGATATATCGGATGAGCGACGTGCATGACAATCCCATGGGCACAGATGGTTTCGAGTTCGTCGAATACACCGCGCCCGATCCGCAGCTGCTGCGCACGCTGTTCGAGCGGCTGGGGTTCCCGGTGGTCGCGCGCCATCGCTCCAAGAACGTCACGCTACACCGCCAGGGTGAGATCAACTTCATCATCAACGCCGAACCGCAGTCCCTGGCGCAGGCTTTCGCGCGCCAGCATGGTCCATCGGCGTGCGCCATGGCGTTTCGGGTGCGCGACGCGGCCGCAGCGTTCCGCCGCGCCCTGGAGCTGGGCGCCAAGCCCGGACCGCAGAGCGCCGGTCCGATGGAGCTCAACATCCCCTGCATCGAGGGCATCGGCGGCTCACTCATCTACCTGGTCGACCTGTACGGCGAACGCTCGATCTATGACGTGGATTTTCGCCCCGTGGCAGGAGGCGCGGCAGGAGACGCGCCGGCCGAAGCAGCAGGGCTCACCCTGATCGACCATCTGACGCACAACGTCGGCCGCGGGCGCATGGATGTATGGGCCGGCTTCTACCAGAAGCTGTTCAACTTCCGCGAGATCCGCTATTTCGACATCGAGGGTAAGCACACGGGGCTCCTGTCGCGCGCCATGACCAGTCCGTGCGGCAAGATCCGCATCCCGATCAACGAGTCGCAGGACGACAAGAGCCAGATCGAGGAATACCTGCGCGAGTATCACGGCGAAGGCATCCAGCACATTGCCCTCGCCACCGGGGACATCTACCGCACGGTGGACGTGTTGCGACGGCACGGGGTTGCGTTTCAGGACACGCCCGACACGTATTATGAGAACCTCGCCGCCCGCGTGCCCGGCCATCGGGAATCCCTGGCTGAGCTGCGCACCCGCCGCATCCTGATCGATGGCAATCCCGAGAAGGGCGAGGGCTTGCTGCTGCAGATCTTTACGCAGAACGTCATCGGTCCGATCTTCTTCGAGATCATCCAGAGGAAGGGCAACGAGGGCTTCGGCGAGGGCAACTTCCGCGCCCTGTTCGAATCCATCGAGCAGGACCAGATCCGGCGCGGCGTGATCTAGTTGGATTTGGCTGCAAGGGCCTGCGGCCCTTGCAGCAGGCCAACCCGTCGACTTCGTTCGCGCCCGCCGGCAAAAGGCGCGGCTTTTGCCGGCTAGAAAGATTGCGTTCGCCCGTCCCCTTGCAGCAGGCCCACTGCGCAACTACGGCCGGTGCTCGCGGGCGAGGTACTCCTCGCTTTGCATCTCGGTGAGCCGGCTCGCGGTGCGCGGGAACAGCCCCCGCAGCCGCCCCGGCCGGGGGCGCCGCTCACGCGCTTCAGGACTGCAGGTCGGGCAGATCGCGGAAATGCGCGAGCGCGCCGGGATTGGCGAGTGCATCCCGGTTCCTGACCGGCAGCCCGTGGATCACGTTGCGCACCGCCAGCTCGGTGACCTTGCCGGACAGAGTCCGCGGGATATCGGGCACGGCGATGATTTTCGCCGGTACGTGCCTTGGAGTGGTGTGCGTGCGGATGGTGGTGCGGATCTGCCTCTGCAGGGCTTCGTCGAGTTCGACCCCGTCTTGCAGGCGCACGAACAGCACGATACGCACATCGCCCTGCCAGTCCTGACCCACTGCCAGCGCCTCGAGAATCTGCGGCAGGCTCTCGACCGCGGAATAGATTTCCGCAGTGCCGATGCGCACACCGCCCGGATTCAGCACCGCATCCGAGCGGCCGTAGATCACTACTCCATCATGCTCGGTAAGCGCCGCGTAGTCGCCGTGGTACCAGACGCCCGGGAAGCGCTCAAAGTAGGCGGCGCGGTACTTGGCTCCCGTGGGATCGTTCCAGAACCCGACCGGCATCGAGGGGAACGGCGCCGTGCACACGAGTTCGCCGCGTTCGCCGCGCACCGGCCGGCCGGCGTCGTCGAAGATCTCGACCGCCATACCGAGTCCGCGGCACTGGAGCTCGCCGCGATACACCGGCCGCGTGGGACATCCGAGTGCGAAGCACGACGCGATGTCGGTGCCGCCGGAGATCGAAGCGAGCTGCAGGTCGGCCTTGATGGCGCCATAGACGTAGTCGAAGCCCTCCGGCAGGAGCGGGGAGCCGGTGGACAGCACGGTGCGCAGCGCCGTCAGATCCACCGCCTGCGCCGGAACGAAGGCGCTCTTCTGCAGCGCCGAGAGGTACTTGGCGCTCGTGCCGAAGATCGTGATGCGCTCTTCCTGCGCCATGTCCCACAGCACCCCGGGGTGCGGATGGAAGGGACTGCCGTCGTAGAGCACCAGCGTCGCTCCGGTGGCGAGCGCGCTCATGAGCCAGTTCCACATCATCCAGCCACAGGTAGTGAAGTAGAACAGGCGGTCGCTGCGCTTCAGGTCGGTGTGCAGCACGTGCTCCTTCTGATGCTGCAGCAGCGTCCCGCCGGCGCCATGCACGATGCACTTAGGCACGCCGGTCGTGCCGGACGAATACAGGATGTACAGCGGATGGTCGAAGGGTAGCTGTGCGAACTCGGCGGCGCGGCCGCTCGCGCCGAACTCCTGCCACAGGCTGGCGCGGCGGCCCGCGGCCCGCAGCGCTGCGAGCTGCGGGCGCGGATCGACATACGGGATCACCACCACGTGCTCGACCGCCGCAAGCGTCGCCAGCACCTCTGATATGGGCTGCAGCGAATCGAGCTGCTTGCCGGCGTAGAAGTAGCCGTCGGCGGTGAACAGGACCTTAGGTTGAATCTGCCCGAAGCGATCGAGCACGCCGCGCACGCCGAAGTCCGGCGAGCACGATGACCAGGTGGCGCCGACACTCGCCGTGGCGAGCATCGCGATGGCCGCCTCCGGCAGGTTCGGCAGGAAGCCGGCGACGCGGTCACCGGCCCCCACGCCCGCAGAGCGCAGTCCATCGGCCACCCGTGCCACCTGCGTCGTCAGTTCCCGGTACGAGAGTGTGCCCCGCGTGCCCCGCTCGTTGCGGAACACCAGGGCCGGCTGATCGTCGTCGAACCTCAGCAGGTTGGCGGCGAAGTTCAGCCGGGCGCCGGGAAAGAAACGCGCCCCTGGCATGCGCCCGGCGTCCTCGATGACCGGTCCGGCGCCCCATTGCGCGCGCACATCGGCGAAGCGCGCCAGCTCGCTCCAGAAGTGTTCGGGCTCAGCCAGCGACCAGGCATACAGTTCCCCGAATTCGCGCAGCTGCGTGCCGCGGCGCGCATTCACGCAGCTCATGAAGCGTGTCAGGTTCGCATCCGCGATGCGCGTGCGGGAGGGTCGCCACAGTTCAGACATGGATTGATCCAAGCTACAACGACTGGTAGTTGGGCCCTGAGCCCCCTTCCGGCGTAGTCCAGGTGATGATCTGGTACGGGTCCTTGATGTCGCACGCCTTGCAGTGCACGCAGTTGGCGGCGTTGATCTGCAGCCGGCGCCCGCCGTGGCCGTCATCCACCATCTCGTAGACACTTGCCGGGCAGAAGCGCTCGCACGGATTGCCGAATTCCCGGGCGCAGCGTTGCGCGCAGATGCCGGTGTCGGCCACCTTCAGGTGCACCGGCTGGTTCTCGTCGTGTGCATTGCCGGCGAAGAACACGAACGACACCCGATCACGCGGCGGCAGCGTGCGCTCGACCCAGTGACGCTGCGGCGACACGAATTCCTCGAGCGTGTGCAGAGCCGACCAGTCGGCGGTGTTCTTGAGCGTCCAGGGCGATTTGCCGCAGGTGAGCGTTTCCCAGGCGGAGTTGACCAGCCCGAGCCACATGCCGCGCTTGAACGCGGGCTTGAAGTTGCGCACCCGCTTGAGCTCGCGCCCGCCCTGGGAGGCGCGCCACCTGGCGTCGAAGCCGCTGCCGGCGCCGGTTTGCGCAATGTGCTCGCCGGCGAGCGCACCGCTGCGGATCGCCTGATGCACGCCCTTGATCTTGGCGAAGTTCAGCGTCCCGCCCGCATCGCCGATAAGGATCGCGCCCGGCATCTCCAGTGTCGGCGTCGACTGCCAGCCGCCGGCCGCCACGGCGCGCGCACCCGCCGAGACGATCTCCCCGCCCTCGAGCAGTGCTTTCACGCTGGGGTGATTCTTGTACTGCTGGAACGCCTCGAACAGCTGCAGGCGCGGATCCTGGTAGTCGAGGCCGACGATATAACCGACGTACACGCGGTCGTGGTCGAGGTGATAGAGGAAGCTGCCGGCGTAGGTGTGCGAGTCCGCCGGCCACCCCAGCGCATGCTCGATACGCCCCGGGCGCACGCGCCCGGCGGGCAGCTGCCACAGCTCCTTGAACCCCAAGGCAAAGGTCTGCGGGCAGTGCCCGCGGCTGAGATCGAATTTCGCAATGAGCTGCTTGGAAACCGAGCCGCGGGCGCCTTCCGCGAGCACCGTGAGGGCGGCGTGGATCTCAACGCCGGCGGTGAAGTTGGGGCCGGGCTTGCCGTCACGGTCCAGCCCCATGTCGCCGATGCGAACGCCCTTGACACCACCGCGCTCGTCGAACAGGGCCTCCGCGGCTGCAAAACCCGGGAAGACCTCGACGCCGGCACTCTCGGCCTTGTGCGCGAGCCACGGCGTGAGCTGCCCGAGCGAGACGATGTAGTTGCCGTGGTTGTTGAACGGCGTCGAGTACGTCATCGAGCGCGGCAGCAGCCTCAGCAGGAAATCGGGAACCGGCTTGAACGAGCCGGTGCGGGTGAGGATGCGGAAGTCATCCGCCGCCGCCGGCACCTTCATGCCGGGGTACTCGCGGCTCCATTCCGGCAGCAGCTGCTCCAGCGGTCCGGGCTCGAGCACCGCGCCCGACAGCGAGTGGGCGCCGACCGCCGAGGCTTTCTCCAGAACGCACACGCTGGCGGTGGGTTTGAGCTGCTTCAGGCGGATCGCACACGCCAGGCCCGCAGGGCCCGCGCCCACTATGACGACGTCATACTGCATGACGTCACGTTCGATCGCGCCCGCTGCGCTGCTGGCCTCAGTCACTGCCTGCCTCCTTGGCGCCGCTGCCGCCGAAAGCGTGCGGCGATTATTTCGGCTGCATGCGGATCGCGCCATCCAGGCGGATCGTTGCGCCATTCAACATCGTGATCTCGAACACGCTGGCGACGAGCTGCGCAAACTCTTCCGGCCTGCCGAGCCGCGCCGGGAACGGGACCTGGGCCGCGAGCGAGTCCTGCACCTCCTTGGGCATGCCGTCCATCATCGGGGTATGGAAGATGCCGGGGGCGATCGACACGCAGCGGATGCCGAAGCGCGCCAGCTCGCGCGCCAGCGGCAGCGTCATGCCGGCGACCGCCGCCTTGGTGGCGGAGTAGGCGACCTGGCCGATCTGGCCTTCGAAGGCGGCGACCGAGGAGGTGTGAATCAGCAGGCCGCGTTCGCCGTCGGGCCCGGGCGTGTTGTGTTGCATGAGCGCGGCGGCGGCCTTGTCGCACAGGAAGGTGCCGATCAGATTGATGTGAATCACCTTGGTGAAGAACTCGCCCGCCATCGGGCCGTTCTTGCCCAGCACCCGCCCGGCGCCGACCACGCCGGCGCAGTTCACCAGCAGGTTGAGGCCTGCCAGCCGCGTGTGCGCGCTATCCATGGCCGCGTTGACCTCGGCCTCGGAGGTGACGTCGCAGCGCACGAAAGTCGCGCCCAGCGCCGCGGCCGCCGCCCGCCCCGGTCCTTCCTGCACATCGAGGATGACCGCCTTGCCGCCGTGTTCGCTGATATGGCGCACGACCGCGTTGCCGAGACCTGAGGCGCCGCCGGTGACGACCGCGCGCGCGTCCTGAATTTTCATGCAGCCCCCTGAAGCGGCGTGGTTAGCCGATGATTTCCACCGCCGCGGCGACCGCTTCGCCGCCGCCGATGCACAGCGAGGCGATCCCGCGTTTGGCGCCGCGATGCCGCAAGGCATGAATGAGCGTCGTCAGGATGCGCGCACCGGTGGCCCCGATCGGATGACCGAGCGCGCACGCGCCGCCGTTGATGTTCACCCGCGCATGATCAATGTCGACGTCGTGCATGGCCGCCATGGTGACCACGGCGAACGCCTCGTTGATCTCGTACAGGTCCGCATCGTTCGGTTTCCAGCCCAGCTGCGTGAGCACCTTCTTGATGGCTCCGCCGGGTGCGGTCGTGAACCACTCCGGCTCCTGCGCGTGGCTGGCGTAAGCCAGCACCCGGGCGAGAGGCTTCGCACCGCGCTCGCGCGCCGCCGCAGCGCTCATGAGCACCAGCGCTGCGGCGCCATCGGCGATGGACGAGGAACTGGCGGCGGTGACGGTGCCGTCCTTGCCGAACGCGGGCTTCAGTGCCGAGATCTTGCTGACATCACAGGTACCCGGTGTCTCATCGCGCGCCACCAGGGTCTCGCGCTGGCGGCTCTTGACGGTGAGCGCCGTGACCTCGGCGTCGAAAGCCCCGGACGCCACTGCGCGCAGCGCGCGCTGCACCGACTCGGTGGCAAAGGCGTCCTGCTGCGCGCGGCTGAAGTGGTAGCGGGCGGCGGTCGCGTCCGCGAAACAGCCCATGAGCTTGCCGTCCCAGGGACTCTGCAGGCCGTCGTAGAACATGTGATCGAGGATCTCGCCGTGGCCCATGCGGTAACCACTGCGCGCCTTCGGCAGCAGATAGGGCGCGTTACTCATGGACTCGAGCCCGCCGGCGAGCACCACCTGCGCCGAGCCGGCGCGAATCTGGTCCGCAGCCAGCATCACGGCCTTCAGCCCCGAGCCACACATCTTGTTGACCGTGGTGCACGGCACGCCGACCGGCACGCCGGCGCCGACCGCGGCCTGGCGCGCAGGCGCCTGGCCGAGTCCGGCCGGCAGCACGCATCCCATGATCACCTCCTGAAGCTCGGCCGCGTCGATGCCGGCGGCGGCGATGGCGGCCTTCGCCGCCGCGCTGCCGAGCTGCACCGCCGTGAGGGGTGTGAGTACGCCCTGGAACGCGCCGATCGGAGTGCGTTGGGCGGAGACGACGACTACATCCTGATTGGACATGTTGGAGCCTCGGGTTGAGCGGGTTGTTCAGCGGCCCACAGCTTGCGCGGCGCGGCGTACCCGGCGGCGCGTGCCGCGGCGGGCCGCGAGCGGGGCGGCGCCGGCCCGCGGCCGCAGCCCGCCTTCGAATACGGCGACGAACGCCGCGGCGATCTGCGCACCGGTGAGGCTCTGGTCCTCACGATACCAGTGCGCAATCCAGTTGAGCGCGCCGGCGAGCGCAAACGCGGTCATTTTCGGATCGCACGGCTGGATGGAGCCGTCCTGCACACCCTCGCGGATCAGCCGCCGGATGCCGTGATCGATCTCGGATTTCAGTGCCTTGATGTGGCGGCTCATCGCCGGCGACAGGTCCTGGTCCTCGGCGCGCACCATGCACCAGCCGAATTCGGATGCCACCGCCTCGCCGTAATGGCGCAGCACGGC
>WNFR01021490.1_pt1 | contig 11138 bp, 7 predicted proteins | sample 5400221 | NCBI WGS metagenome assembly WNFR01 (sample SAMN13153357, study PRJNA577476) | soil metagenome | isolation source: 40 cm soil under Madrone tree | place: USA:California | collected 2016-06-14 | reverse complement strand
GCTTCTATGCGCCCGCGCAGCTCACGCAGGACGCGCGCCGGCTCGGTGAGCTGCGCGGGCGCATAGAAGCAATCGGCTGGCTGTTGAGCAGCGCGGCGCAGAAAGCCGCGGGATGGTGGCACTTGAGCCACGAAGACACATAAACCAGCAGCGCGAAGCTCGCGGCGTGCGACTCCGGGAACCCGTATTCACCGAAGCCCAGTATCTGGCGGTAGAGCGCATCGGCGAATTCGGCGCTGTAGCCGTGGCGTTGCATGCCCTCCTTGAGCTTGCCCTCGAAGTGCTCCAGCCCGCCGCGCTTTTTCCACGCCGCCATCGACCGGCGCAGCCGATCGGCTTCGCCGGGGGTAAAGCCGGCGGCGACCATGGCGAGCTGCATCACCTGCTCCTGGAAGATCGGTACGCCGAGCGTGCGCCCGAGCACCTCTTCGACCGCCGCGCTCGGATACGTGACGGGTTCCTCGCCGCGCCGCCGGCGCAGGTACGGGTGCACCATGCCGCCCTGGATCGGACCGGGACGCACGATGGCGACCTCGATCACCAGGTCGTAATAGTTTTCGGGCTTGAGGCGCGGCAGCATGCTCATCTGGGCGCGCGACTCGATCTGGAACACGCCGACGGTGTCCGCTTTCTGGATCATCGCGTACACCGCCGGATCCTCGGCCGGCAGGTCGTGCATCTTGCGGCCGATGAAATCGAGCGCGCGGCGGATCACGGAGAGCATGCCGAGGCCGAGCACATCCACTTTCAGCAGGCCGAGCGCCTCGAGGTCGTCCTTGTCCCACTGGATGACCGTGCGGTCCGGCATCGCCGCGTTCTCGATCGGCACGAGCTCGGCGAGCGGCCCGCGCGAGATGACGAAGCCGCCCGGGTGCTGCGACAGGTGGCGCGGGAAGCCGCGCAGCATCTGCGCGCACTGCATCCAGATATTGGCCGCCGGGATCGGGTGATCCCAGAATGCAAAACTCTTCGCGGTCCGGTCGACTTCATCGGCGGGGATGCCCAGCGCTTTGCCAACTTCGCGCACGGCGCTTTTCGGCCGGTAGCAAATCACCGTGGCGGCAATGGCGGCGCGCGCGCGACCGTACTTCTCGTAGACGTACTGGATGACCTCCTCGCGCCGCTGGTGCTCGAAATCGACGTCGATGTCCGGAGGCTCATTGCGCTCGCGCGAGACAAAGCGCTCGAACAGCATGTTCATGCGCGCCGGATCGACTTCGGTGATGCCGAGCGCGTAGCACACCACGGAGTTCGCCGCCGAGCCGCGTCCCTGGCACAGGATGCCGCGCGAGCGGGCGTAGCGTACGAGGTCTTCCACCGTCAGGAAAAACGGCTCGTAGCCGAGCTCGCCGATCAGCACGAGCTCATGGTCGGCGAGCTCGCGCACCTTCGCCGGCACGCCGCCGGGAAAGCGCCACGCCAGTCCGTCGGCGGTGAGCTTGGCGAGCCAGCTCCTCGGCGTATACCCCGACGGCACGAGCTCGGCCGGGTACTCGTAGCGCAGCTCGTCGAGCGAAAAGTGGCAGCGCTCGGCGATCGCCACGCTCTCGGCAAGCAATTCCGATGGGTAAAGCTGCGCAAGCCGCATGCGCAGGCGGAGGCTGCGCTCGGCGTTTGGCAGCAGCGCCTGCCCGCATTGCGCCACCGGTTTGCCAAGGCGGATGGCGGTGAGGACGTCGTGCAAGCGCTTGCGCGAGCGGACGTGCATGTTCACGTCGCCCGCCGCGACCAGCGGCAGTCCATATTGACGGCCGAGCTCGCGCAAGTGACTGAGCTTCGCGCGGTCGTTAGGCCCGCAGTGCAGCTCCGCGGCGAGCCATGCACGGCCGGGAAAGCGCTCCGCGAGCCATGGCGCCGTGCTCGTATCGTCGCCGGGCACCCACAGCGCGAGCGCGCCGCTCGGCGCAACCGCCTCCACGTCGCTGAATGCGAGCGAATAGGTGCCTTTCTTGCTCCGCCGGCGACCGGTGGTGATCAGCGCCGAAATGGCGCCATAGGATCGCCGATCGGTCGCTAGCAGCACCAGCTTGTGTTGCTCAACGCTGATTTCGGTGCCCTGGACGAGCGCCAGCCCGCATTCCTTGGCGGCGAAATGAGCGCGCACGGCGCCGGCGAGCGAGCATTCGTCGGTCAGCGCGAGCCCCCGGTAGCCCAAGTGGATGTACCACGCTCCTGCTTCACGATAGACCCAGGCGACCGAGCGGCCGAGCTCGGCGATGAAGTAGTCGCGGCGCGTCTCGTCGCCATCCCACCAGCCGCAGGCGATGCGCTCGGGACCGGCGATGAGCGCGAGCTCGGTTTCGGCCGCAGTGTCTGAAATACGACGGGGCTGGCCAAGCAGCCACGCCGGCCGGGGCCCGGGCTGCACGAAATCGTGCGCGTCCCAGTCGCCCGGCTCGACGCGCCGCCAGGCGTATTCGGGCCGATGGTCCGGAAACGGCGTCACGCCGTAGACGGCATCGCGGCCAAGCCGCGCCTGCAGCCGCTCGACGAGCTCGGCCCACTGCTCGGCCTCCGCGGCGCGGTCGCCAAAGAGGCCGCGGCTTGGCGCGCCGAGCGGCGTGAAATCACCCGCGTCGAGCGTGATGGCCTCGACCGGCTGCGCCAGGGTGAGAGTCGCAAGCTTCTCGCGCAGCAGTGCAGACAATCGTTCGGCGTCGCGTGCGGGCGAAGCGAGTTGCACCAGCACGGCGCTGCGCGAACGGTCGCGATGCACGAGCGTGAGCGTGAATGCGCGCACCCCGACCTGCCGCGCAGCGAGTAGGCCCGAAAGCTGCGCGAGCTGCCGGCGTGCAGCGAACAGCAATGCTTCGGCATGGTCCACTTCCGCCGGCAGCTCGAGCGAGGCGCTGAAGCGCTCCGGCGGCACGAAGAACTCGCGCGGCTCGGGCAAGCGCCCGAGCGCCCGATCGAGCTGGGCAATGAGCTCCGGCCCGCAACGCTCGGCGAGGCCAGCGCGCGGCAGCGCGAGCAGCTCGCCGAGCGTCGCGATGCCGATGGCACTGAAAAACGTGGTGTCGACGCGCAGCACCTCCAGAGGTAATTCATCGAGCGGCAGACCACCGCCCCGCGCGCGCCACAGTGCCGCGCGCGCGCTCGGCGCCGTGGCGCGCGATGCGCAGACTCCCAGCTCGGCGCAGCCGTGCTCCAGCGCGGCGAGCAGCGCATCCGGGCTGCCGAAGTAGCGCAGGCTGCCTTCGACTTCCAGCAGCAGCGCGTCCGGCGGCTCGAGCGCGACCTTAGGCGTGAACTGGCAGGCCCAGGCGGCGAGCGGCGCGAGCATCGTCGCCGGCAAGCCGGGGAAGTGAAGCGCGGCCCAGAACATGGAACGGTCTTTCGAGCGGGAGCCGCAGCGGCGCGGCGAGCGGCGCGCCGCGCCGCTTGATGATGTGCACGGCAAGCGCCGCCCCCGCGGGCTCGAGCGCAAGGCGCAGGCAGGCCGGCGAGGATTCCGAGCGGGCGGTGAGCGGACGGAAAATGAATGCGACCGCGCGGCTCGTCTGCGCGGCGACTGCAAGGCGCTGGAGCTCGGCGTAGCGTGCTTTCGGCAGCCAGGCAGCGACCCCATGGCAGCTCCCCGCGCGCAGCGCCTGCTCCGCCGCCCACAGCGCATCGCGCCGGCCGCCAAGCTGCACGATCAGCAGATTCGCGAGATCGACGCCGCCGGCAGCCAGGGCGGGCGCATAGGGCACGTGCGGCGGCGCGACCCAGATTACGCGCTTACCGGCGCTCGTGAGGCGGGCGAACGCCGGCAGAACGAGCGCGAGCTCGCCGCTGCCCGTCTCGTCCCCCAGGACTTCGGTCAACGCCTGGGACGGCCAGCCACCGCCCGGAATCTCGGCATCGAGCGCGGCAAAGCCGCACGGCAGCGCCTGAGCGCTTTGGGCGAGCGCGCCGCCACGCCAGACCGGATGCCGCTGAAGGATCTCCTCGAGGGCGCTCATACTGTATTTTCATACAGTACTTGGCGCCTGACAAGCGCCTAGCGCCCGGTCTTCAGCCGGCGCAGCTGCGCCTGATAGGCGGACACGAAGTCGCGCCCGAACACCTTGTCGAAGTCTGCCTGCGCCTCTTGCGAAAGCTGTTGCTGGTAAGCGACGAACGCATCCCAGTACTTCGCCTTGCGGCCGCCCAGTGCGAAACCGCCTGTGGATTTCTCGAATAGCTTCTCGAGCTCCTGCGGATCCAGGCGCCTGAGCGCCCCGAGGATCGCTCCGCGCATGCCCGCGATAACGGCGACCTCGTGCGCGCGCAAGTCCTCGCAGGCGTCGCCGATCGAGCGGAGCGGATCGAGAAAGCCGTCGGTGCGCTCGCCGGGGTCGAGCAGGAACTGCATCGCTTCGTGCGCATCGGCCATCAGCTTGAGCGGATTGTGGTCGCGCGCCGCCACCATGGTGCGCTCATGCGCCTCGAAAGCCTTGCGCATCTCGGCTCGCGCGATGACCAGCATCATCAGTCCGTCGATCGCCGCCCGCAGCACCGCACCGCAGTCGCGCAGCAGGCGCTCCGATTCGGCGGCCGAGAGCTCCTTGTGCGGCATGCCCGCGCCTTCGAGCAACACGCGCAACGCTGCGTTCATTGACGCCGGCGCCGCCGCCGGCTTCGCTGCCGAGGACGGGGTTTTCTCCGGCGCCGGCGCCGGCGGCTTCAGCCCCGGACCTGTGTACGTCGGCTCGGCGCCGACGAAGGTCGGCTCTTCCAGGACGCCCTCCTCCGGCGGCGTAGCAGCACCACCGCCATCGCTGTCCTCGGTAAACATGCTGATGAGCGACTTGTTCGCGGCGTCGGCGGGTACCGGACGCGGTTTGACGGGGAAGAGCACCTGCACCTCGAACTCGCCCATCTCGAAGCTGTCGCCGGACTCGAGCGTCAGGCGAGTCCCGCGGCCGTAGCGCCGCCCCTTCACGAGCACCGGGTTCACCTTCGAGAGCACCGACATCCAATAAGTGCCGTCGTCTTCCTCCGCGAGCTCGACGTGCACGCGCGAGATGTGCTTCAGCGGATCATCGAGGACGATGCTGCAGGTGGCGTCGCGGCCAATCGTGACGGGCAGCGCGTCGAACTCGCGCGTCTGGAAGAGCGTCGGGCGTCCCGCCTGTCTGGTGAAGATCTTGACGGTTACCGGCATGGCGTAATCCGCATCGCAGCCGTACTCGGTTGCGCGAGCGTCTACAGCCGGTTCTTCGGCGCGGGCACGTCGCAGGTGCCGAGCGTGCGCGCGAAGTTGTACCACTTCAGCGCCTCGGCGTAGTCGCGCGACACGCCGATCAGGCCCTTGTCATAGATATCGCCGAGCCGCTTGGCGGCATCGCAGCTGCCCCCGCGCGCCGCACTGATGTAAGCCTTGACCGCTTCCTTGCCCTTGCCCTCGCCTTCCAGGCCCTGCGCAACCTGCAAGGAGGCTGCGCCGCCCGACGCGCCGCCGCTGGGCTGCTGTTGCTGGCGCTGCCTGTCGCGCTCGAGCGCCGCGAGCCGGTCGCGTTCGGCTTGCTCTGCCGCCTTCGCCTCCGCCGCTTCGCGCTTCGCCTTCTCCGTTTCGGCGAGCAGCTTCTGCCGCTCGGCATCGCGCTCCACCCTGGCCTTCGTCTCCTCCGCCTTCGCGAGCTTGACGTCGTCGGCTCTCTTCAGATCGGACTTCGCCCTGGCGTCCGCCGCGAGCTTCTCCTTCTCCGCCGTCTTCGCCGCTTCTGCCTGTCGCTTCAGCTCGGCATCGCGTCGTGCGAGCTCCGCAGCCGCCTCCTTCTGCCGCGCGAGGTCGCCCGATTTCTTGGCCTCGGCTTCCGCGGCGCGCGCCTTCTCGAGCGCGATGCGCGCCTGCTCTTCCTTCTGCTTCGCTTGCGCGAGCTCCTCGGCCTTCTTCTTCGCGTCCTCGAGCTGCTTCTGCATGGACGCGAGCTGTTGCTTGGTGCGCTCGTCGCTACCGCCCACGAAGTAGAGCGCAACGACCCCGATCGCGACCGCGACCAGGGCGACGAGCACGGCGACCTTGATTTGTTGCTTCCTGCCGCCGGGAGCGGATTCCGCTGCGGCGACGCGCTTCTTCAGTTCGGCCTCGCGGCGCGCAAACTCTTCGCGCGCCTTCTTTTCCGCCTCGGCGCGTTTCGCCTTCTCCTCGGCTTCGCGCTTCACGCGCGCCTCTGCCTCGGCCTTGGCGCGGGCTTCGGCCTCCGCCTTGGCTTTCGCTTCGGCTTCGGCGCGCGCCCTGGCTTCAGCCTGGCGCTTCGCTTCGGCCTCGGCTTCGCGTTTCTTGAACTCGGCTTCGCGCCGCGCGAGCTCGGCGGCGGCCTCCTGCTTCGCCTTCTCCGCCTCCTTGCGCGCGTGCTCGGCTGCCTCCTGCCGCGCCTTCTCCGCCGCCTCGCGCTTCGCCTCGGCTTCCGCTTCGCGCTTCTTGTACTCGGCGTCCTTGCGCGCCATCTCCGCTTCGAGGCGCGCCTTCTCCGCCTCGAGCTTCGCCTTCGCCTCGGCCTCGCGCCGCGCCGCCTCCTCGAGCTCCTTGCGTTCCTGCTCCTTCGCCTTGGCCGATGATTCCTCGAGCGGCACACCGCGCAGCTTCGCAATCTTGCGCTTCGCGAGCGCCGCGTATATGCCGTTCGGGAACTGCTGCACGTAGAGCTCGAAGTCGTCCGGGTCGTTGCCATCCTTGATGGCGCGCCAGAACTCGAGCTCGACTTCCTGGCTGCTGCCCTGCGTGCCCGTGGCGCTGACCCCGCTGCGCGCGGAGTCCTGCGCCGGCGCCTTGGCGACGGCCGGCGCCGGCTTCAGCGAGGAAAACTCGTTCGCCAGCACGCCGGCAACCGTCACGTCGGAATCGTCTTCGTCAGACTTGCCCTCGAGCGCGCGTTTCAGCGCCACCGAAAGGTCGCGCGCCGACTGGAAGCGCTGGTCGGGGTTCTTGGCGAGCGCGCGATTCACCACTGCGTCGAAGAGCGCCGTGACCGCGTTGTTGAGCGACGAGGGCAGCGGCGGCTCTTCCTGGATGATCTTCTTCGCGATGGTCCAGGCGCCCGAGCCGGTGAAGGGCTTCTCGCCGGTGAGGAACTGGTAGAGGATGATGCCGGCTGAGAAAACGTCGGTGCGCTTGTCGACGTTGCCGCCGGTGATCTGCTCGGGGGACATGTAGGCCGGCGTTCCCACCATGGTGCCCGCCTGCGTGCGCTCCACCGACGTCTTGTCGGAGTCCTGCACGCGCGCGACGCCGAAGTCGGTGAGCTTGGTGCGCGCCTGCGCATCGAGCATCACGTTGGCAGGCTTGATGTCGCGGTGGATGATGCCGGCGTTGTGCGCGAAGTCGACCGCGTCGCAGAGCTCGCACATGATGCGCACCGCTTCCTTCAGGTCGAAGCGGTCGTTCGCGTCGAAGAAAGTCTTGAGCTCCTTGCCCCTGATGAACTCCATGACGAGGTAGGCAATGTCGCCTTCCTCGCCGAAGTCGTAGACCTGCACGATGTTGGGATGGTTGAGCCGCGCGACGGCCTGCGCCTCGCGGACGAAGCGCATGGAGTAATCCTTGGCCGTGTCCTCGTCGAGGTGGCTCTTGAGGATGGTCTTGATCGCCACGCGGCGGCCCAGACGCGGGTCCACGCCTTCGTAGACGACACCCATCGCGCCCTTGCCGATCGTGCGCTCGATGTTGTATCGGCCAAGCGTTTTCAGTTCAGGAGCCGGCGCAGACATGGCTCAAGACCTTGGTGCATCCCCTTGTTGTGTATTGCCTAATTATCTTTGCGGCGCCGACGGCCCACAAGGCAGTGCGTCGGGCAGTTTGACCGTCGGTCCAAGCTGAATTTGCACGCCGGCCGGATTTTTTTCGGCGACCGTCGCGACCGCATCACGCCGCGCGACCCCGAGTTTTCATAGCGAGATCGGTGGAGCCTCAGCGGCACAACGCAGCGCTTGCGTGCTCACGCGCCGCTTCATCGCTCGGCCTTGGGCGTGCCGACGCGACACCTGCGAAAGTCTGCGAAAGTTGTAAGCAACTGTTCTGCGCGGGTCCGCAGCAGCTACGACTGCGCTCTGGACTTGGGCGCCGGTTTGGACTTTCGCTTGGGCACGGCATTCGGGCGCGGCTTGGGCGTCGCCTGGAGCTTCTTCGGAGCCGCCTCAGGCCTTTGCTGCGCTGCGGAATCCGCTCTCTGCGTCCACGCCGACTGAGTCCCGCAGACGAGTGCCGCGCCGAGCGCCCCGGCCGCAAGCAGCCGCGACGCCGGGCGCATGCGCGTCATTCGCAGAAGAACTCGACCACGTCGCTTGCAGCGGCGCGCGACTGGCCGAAGGCGATCCAGCCGTGGCCGCGCAGCGTGAACTCCTCGCGCCGTAGCACGATCTCCTTGTCGCCTTCGATGGTGACGAAAGTGCCATTCGCGCTGTGGTCGGTGAGAATGAACTTGTCGAGGCGTCGCTCGATGGGCTTGTACACCGACTTTTGCGAAGCGAGCGTCGTCATGTCCTCGCTTTGCTGCCAGATCAGCTCGTAGACCTGGATCCCCTGCGCCTTGCCCTTCACCTGGACCGTGGTGATGGCGCGCGTCGCCGCCTTCAGCATCGGCGACATCAGCATCACGGTGTCGCGCGCGGTGATGATCTGCCCTTTCGTCGCCACGCCGGCCAGCCGCGCGGCGAGATTGACCGCGTCGCCGAACACATCCCCCTCGCGCTCGACCACCGGGCCGTGATTGAAGCCGACGCGGATGCCGATCTGGGTATTGCCGACCGGCGGCAGCTCGGAGATCGCGCTCTGCATCTCGATCGCCGCGTCGGCCGCCTGATCGGCGGTCGCGAACGCCGACATCACCTCGTCGCCGATCGTCTTGATGACGCGGCCCTTGGCGTTCACCGTCTTGTCGCGCATGATGCTCACGCACTTCTCGATGGCGGCGTGCGCGACGGCATCGCCCGCCGTCTCGTAGAGCTTGGTGCTGCCGCTCACATCGGCGAACAGCACCGACAGTTCGCTGACCTGCTCCGCCATCTACCCGCCCGCCTCCCTTTCGGGGTTGATTCTACCGGGAAAAAAAATCGAGGCGCTCTCGCGCCCCGAGCCTCCTCTCACCGCCTCCCCTTAATTCTTGCAGGCCCGCGCCTCGCGGCTCTCCTCCATGCAGTCCGGAGTTGAAATGCCCGTTTCGTCGATGCGATGGTCCATCGGCGGCGTCGTGCCGACGTCGCCGGCGAAGCCGTAGTCGATCTGCTTCGCCACCGAGTCGGTCGACTGCGCATCCTTCAGCGCCTGGGAAGAGATCTGGCTCACCGTGGAACTGATCGATCCCACGATCGTGATCACCGTGCCGCACGCCGGTCCGCCGATGCACGCGCCGTTGAAGATGACGTTGGCGTTTGCATTGGTCGTCTGGAAAAGCGCGGGCTGCGGCGCACCCGTCAGGTTCCAGTTGTTCGCAGTGCCAGTCATCGTCAATGTCGACGGAACAGACAGGTTCAAGCCCGTTATGTCGACCGCGCTGTTCAGCGTCGCGCCGCCGCCGCCGGAGGCCAGCGTGCCGGTCACGTTGTTGCCGCCGACGGCAAGGTTGAAGGTGCCTCCCGCCGCGTCGCTGATGTTTTCGAACGAGCTCCAGCTCAGGCCCGCGGTGCTTCCACCGTTTTGCGACGTAAGGTTGTAGGTCGCGCCGCTGCCGGTGATGGTGTCGTTATTGCCGCTGCCTGTAACGCTACTTACCCCGGTTCGCGTACCGCCGATTCCGGTTGTCGACCCGGCGGCGCCCGAAAGGCCGAACATGACCGGGCCCGTGTAGCCCGCATAGTTCATCATGCCGTTCGCACCCGCGCTGAGGTTTCCGCTGATCGACCCGTTGCCGCTACCGTGCATATTGAACGTTCCGGTGCCGAGGTCCAGGAGGTTGCCCATGCCGGCGAACGCACCGGAGAGATTGGTCACGGAGCCCGCATTCGCGCCATTCAGCGTCCATGTCGCGCTCGTCGCGCGCAGCGTCCCCATGCTGAGATCCGTCAGGTTCTCGATCGACGTCCAACTCACCGCGCCGTTGCTTCCGGCGTTGGAACCGGTGATGGTGTACGTCTGGCCAGCGCCCGTGACCGTGTCGCTCCCGGCGCTGCCATTCACCGACGTGATGCCACTCCAGGCGGCCATGCCGGTGCTCGCACCACCGTTCAGGTTGAACGTTGCCGGAGTCGCGTAGCTCGCATAGCTCACGGCGCCACCGGCAGCAGTGAGGTTGCCGCTAACACTTCCGCCCGTTCCCATATTGAACGTGCCGGAACCGGTGTCGGTCAGATTTTCGAACGACGTCCACGTAACTGCCCCATTGCTGCCCTTGTTGGCTACTGCGTTGTCCAGTGAGTATGTCTGGCCGGTTCCCTTGATCGTGTCGCTGTTCGAGCTGCCTCGCCCGCGCCGTGCATGTCGAACGTGCCCGCAGCCAGATCGGTCAGGTTCGCCATCCCCGAGAACGTCCCGGAGAGGTTCGTCACCGTGCCAGCGTCCGAGCCATTCAGCGTCCAGGTGGCGCCCGTCGCCTTCAGCATGCCGGTGTTCGCCGTGTCCTGCAGGTTGCCCATGCCCGAGAACGTGCCCGAGAGGTTCGTCACCGTGCCCGCATCCGGTCCCGTGATCGTCCAAGTCGCGTTCGCCTCTTTCAGCGTCCCGCTGCCCGTGTCTTGCAGCGTGCCCATCCCCGAGAACGAACCCGAGAGGTTGGTCACCGTGCCCGCATCCGGTCCCGTGATCGTCCAGGTCGCGTTCGCTTCCTTCAGCGTGCCCGCCGAGCTGTCACTAATGTTGCCAAACTTCGTCCAGTTCACCGTGCCGCTGCTGCCCGCATCGGCGCCGGTAATCGTGTAGGTCGCACCCGTGCCGGTGATCGTGCCATCAGAGGCGACGCGCCCAATCACCGTGCCAATGCCGCTCCAGGCATTCATGCCTGTGCTCACACCTCCGCCCACATCGAACGACGGCGCCACTGTGTAGCCGGTGTAGTCAACCGTTCCAGCCGCCGTGCTCGTGATCGTGCCCGTCACGCTGCCGTCGCCCGCGCCGTGCATGTCGAACGTGCCCGCAGCCAGATCGGTCAGGTTCGCCATCCCCGAGAACGTCCCGGAGAGGTTCGTCACCGTGCCAGCGTCCGAGCCATTCAGCGTCCAGGTGGCGCCCGTCGCCTTCAGCA
>WNFR01014876.1_pt1 | contig 11138 bp, 8 predicted proteins | sample 5400221 | NCBI WGS metagenome assembly WNFR01 (sample SAMN13153357, study PRJNA577476) | soil metagenome | isolation source: 40 cm soil under Madrone tree | place: USA:California | collected 2016-06-14 | reverse complement strand
ATTCGCGAATTACGCGCACAATGCGCAGAATATGCATTGTGCGCTGGCGCTCGGGAGAGTTCTAGCTAAATTGCTTCGGCATGCGCTTTTCTTGCCGAATGGTTTGCGCAGCAGTCGTTCTCGCTCTCATCCCACTGGTGACTTTGAGCGACATTGGGCGCGAGATTGCCATTTCACAGCACCTGCAAGACGGCGAGGAATTTCAACTCTCGATCCCTAAACTCATCGCCTTTGGCGAAAAGCTCTTCACTGCCCGCTGGACAATTCAAGAAGGCGCTGGACGGCCCCTAGCTAAGGGAACTGCAAACGGCTCTCCTTTGTCTCAATCTTCAACGCTATTAATTTTCCCGCTGAACTTCAATCGTCTATCCGGACCAGACGCAAATTCCTGTTCCGGCTGCCACAACCGCCTTTCACCGGAGGCGGTGGTGATAGAGTCACCGACGTCTTTGTACTCGGGCAACGCTTCGACTTCATCACTTTCGACCACATGGATGCAATTCCCACGATGGCCTCTATAGACGAGCGCGGTCAATTCGTTACGCAGCAAACCTTCGCCAACGAGCGCAAGACAATTGGTATGAACGGCTCGGGTTTCATCGAAATGCTCGCTCGTCAGATGACCGCCGACCTTCAGGCCATCCGTGACTCCCTCGTTCCCGGCACATCTCGTCAATTGCTAACCAAGGGGATTTCTTTTGGTCTGCTCTCCCAGCGCGTCGACGGCTCCTGGGACGTTTCCGGCGTCGCAGGTTTGCCCGCGCCCAGCTTGGCTTCGCAAGACGCAAGCCATCCTCCCAGTCTGGTTCTCATGCCATTTCATCAAGCGGGCGCCGCCATTTCCCTGCGGCAGTTCACCAACAACGCCTTCAATCAGCATCACGGCATGCAGTCCGAAGAACGCTTCGGTCTGGGAGCAGACGAAGACGGCGATGGCTTCGTGAACGAATTGACCCGCGCCGACGTGACCGCCGTGACGATTTACCAGGCGACTCTGCCCGTCCCGGGCCGTGTGGTTTCTCGCGATGCTGAAATCGAAGAGGCCGTCCGCACCGGCGAGCAGCGCTTCTACGATATCGGCTGCGCCAACTGTCACATTCCGACGCTTCCACTGACAAACAAAGGCTGGATTTATTCCGAGCCAAACCCCTACAACCCTTCCGGCAACCTCCGCATCGGCGACGCGCCCATTCTCACCGTCGACCTCACCAGCGACGAACTTCCTGGTCCTCGCCTAAAACCTGACGCACATGGCGTCGTGTGGGTTCCGGCGTTCACCGACCTGAAGCTCCACGACATAACCACCGGGCCGACTGATCCCAACGCAGAACCTCTGGACCAAAACCAGCCCGCTGGTTCGGCCGCTTTCTTCCAAGGAAACACCAAGTTCATTACTCGAAAGCTCTGGGGCACGGCCAATTCCGGCCCCTTTATGCACCACGGCAAGTTCACCACTATGCGCGAAGCTGTACTCGCCCATTCCGGCGAAGCTCTCGCCTCTCGCCAAGCCTTCGAAGCCCTCAGCCCTTACGATCGCGATTGCCTCATCGAATTTCTGAAAACGTTGCAAGTCCTGCCGCCACAAACCAGTAGTCCGGTCGTTGACGAAAACGGCCGGCCCAAAATGCAGTCTCACGGTCCCAACTAGGTTTCTCGTTCGCGCCCGGCACCGGTAATTGGAGGAGATTATGTTCAAGCCATTCGCAAGCTCGGCAGAAAAGAGAATTCGCTCAAATCGAACTCGATTATCCCTAGCGGCCAGCACGGCGATCCTTGCCGCCATCGCATTCACCTTGGCTTCCGTTGCCGCAAATGATGCAGTTAATCCAGGATCGGTTCATGCACGGGCATCTCAGTCGGCGAGCTCTCCCGCTCATGCAAACAAGACCTATACGTTGTACTCTGGGTTTTGGCGCACCGACGGCAGCTTTGTCTCCACCATCCGCATCAAGAATGTCCTGGTCGTCGCGCCCATGGACGTTATCCCTGTGCTCTTCATGGCGGACGGAACCCCCTACATGCTCCGCTCGGTTCACATCGCCGTCTCCGGCGTCGCCACGGTAAGTATCAACGATGGCTTGGCCAGGACGCCCTCTTCAATCGCAAGCCATATCTCGCAATTCGGCAGCGCCGCCCTGATCTATACCTATCCCTCGCCTGGCCACGTCACTGCGCAGATGGTCGCCATCGACGCCTCGCGCAGCCTCAGCTACACCAATCCCTTCGTCGCACCCATGAATATGGCGGGCCACGACTCTAAGCAAACCGTCGAAGGCTTGTGGTGGAAAGAAGATCCGGGCGTGACCGGCTTCGTCACCCTATGTAACACGACTGACCAGCAACAGACGGCAGCTCTGACCGCAATCCATCCCGGCAACAACGCAAACCCGCAGCAAGTCACCCTCGCCCCTCATTCCACTCAAATGCTCAAGCTTGAGGACATCCCGAATCAAGCTTCCAGCCCCGACAACCGCGCGGGTGGAATCCGCGTCGAATATGAAGGATCGCAGGGGGCTATTCTCGTGACCGGTGCCCTGGCCAATGAGAGTGAAGGTTATTCGGCCAATATGCCGTTTTGGCCGCGCGACATGAGCTCCTCTTCTCCCGCTCAAATCACCTATGCGAGCGCAGGCCTTATGCTCGGCAAGCCCGATCCCATGATGATGCCCAGCTTCCCCAAGGAAACTACATTTTCTGCTTACCTGTCTCTCCGCAATACCACCGAAAAGCCTTTGGACGTGGCCTTGCAACTGAACTACATGTCGGCAATGGGCATGCAGGGAAGCGCTCCGGTCAGTCGAAACCTTCCAGCGCAGCACTTGGCGCCATTCGAGGCCAGACGAGTTGACCTGCAAGGGCCACTTAATGCCGCGGGTCTGAAAAATTTCAATGGGTCGATCAACTTGTCCTCATCGTTCACGGGCAAAGGTGGCGACCTCGTCTTGGCCACTGGCAGCGTCGATCAAACCGGAACCTACGTCTTCGAAGTCGAGCCCGAGAGCGTGGATACCTTCCGCAGCAAGAACGCCAATTATTGGGGCGTGGCCCACGGCAATGACACCATGTTCACTCTATGGAACCCCACCAGCACGCCGCAAGACATCCTCGTCACCTTCTACTACGGAGATGGCTCCGGCAAGTACACTGTTCCTGTCTATCTGGACGCTCAGGCTTCCACCATGATTGACATGGCTATGCTCATCGCGGAAATAAAACCCGACGCCGACGGCAACATTATTCCGCCCAGCGTTGAAGAAGGCAGCGCCCAATTCGCCAGTGCCAAGGGCAGGAATGAAAAGATCAGCATCGTAATCGCCTCTGGTATTTACAATGTTTCCACCGCCACCTGTTACTGCAATTGCATCATCTGCTGCAGCATTCCATGGCTCTCGGTTCCACGGCTGTTGATTGCAATGGCTACTCGGTATATCCCAGCTATACTAGTAGCAACGGCGCCGTGATGACCGTGGATGCCGGTAACAATGCCCATGGTGTCTCTGTGGGACAGGCTACTATCTACGCTAACTATAGCTACCAGCAAAATTATACCGGCCAACTGTGCGGAATCTCCTCCTGTCCTACGTCCTGGCAGCAGGCCTCAGCCCTCGCCAACGTCACGCCGACTATTTCCCAAGACAAGCAACTCTGGTATTTCGGCGGTGGCGTGCCCACACCTCCCGGATTCACGCTAGGTTCCACCAATGCAACGCTAACGGCCAATGGCGCAACTTCAGGTACATTTAAGTGGACGTCGAGCGACATAACCAAGCTCCTATTGGAAGGAAATGCCGGGACCGTGACAAAAACGAACTCGAATACCGTTGGGATTATCAGCTCTGGTTACAGCACCACAGCGAACGACGTCACTGTGCAACTCCAATTTACCCCGTCGGGCGGCTCCCAGATGCCGGCGGTGACCTGGCGCCTCAGTATCGACTCGCCGTATAAGTTAGCACCTAACGGAAGCATGCCGCCGGACCGAGGAGTGTCCACGTGTGCCAGCCCGTTTCCATCACCAGGTGGCTCCAACGGCTACGAGAGTATTGTTCCATATAAGATCATCAGCTTTTTTAATGTGCAGATTGCAAACGTCGGAGTCTATGAGTTACTCGGACAACCGGCCAATTATGTAACGAACAACTGGGGCAGCCCCACAGCGCTCGGTATCTTCACTAACGACGGGACATTTGTAGATCAGTTGTGCATCGCGGGCTCATATTCACCTCATCCTTTGATCCCGCAGTCACCGTTGAGCAACAACTTGATCCAGCAAATTCCCCAGAGCTGGCAGGTGGGACCCACGAGCCCCAATAGCGGTCAGGGCATAGCAGTACAGACCGACACACAGAATTGGTTTATCGACCATGCCCGACATACGAATGTAATTTCCCCAGTGAGATGAGGACAAGCCCAATGAGAACGCTCGTTTGGACATTAGCGACCGTACTCGCGGCACCCGCGGTAGCGCAGATAGCCCCTACTCCTGGATCTCAACCCATCAAACCTGCGTTTGATGCAGCTGACCTCGTCTGCTATTGTTTCGTGCGGGCGGTCGCCCCCGAAACAACAACACCCACGAACCAAGAGGGCGGTGCAAGGCGGCGGATGAGGGCAGAAATAGAGGTGCGCGACGTCTACAAATCTGTACTCAACGAACAATCAACCACTGCTGAATTCATGCAGAGCTTCCCCGGGAGCAGGGGAGGGGACGGGCCGACGCTTTGGACGGGCGAATCCGCAATCTTGTTTCTAAAGGCCGTACGACCAGGCAAGTATGAGTTTGCCGAACGCTTTCTCGGGGCGATCCCGTTTAGGTCATTCACTGTGCTAGGCGAGGGGGCGGGGCTCGAAAAACTTCAAGCCGCGCTCGTGGCAGTTTTGCACGGCAATGACGAGGAGGATAAGTTGAGCGCCCTTAGGCTGCTCCACGGATTTGACTTGCTCAGTCGTGACGCGCTCTCGCAGATTGCTCCTCTCGCGAACTCGAAAGACCCTGAGATTGCTTTTTGGGTTCTAGCTCTGCTGCTCAAGTCAAAGACACCCGATTCTGTGACGAGCCTCGCTGCGTACCTCGATTCCTATCATGGCGACGCTCAAGAATGGGCAATGGTTAATCTCGATACAGACTTGGCGCAAATTCGAGACATGAAAGCCCGCCCCGCCCTTGAAGTGCTCACTGCTTCCAAGTTTGTTCCGATCCGTGACGGCGCGATGAGAGCCCTTCGGACAATAAGGGACCCGCATAGTGCACCCGCACTGGTTCGACGACTTGATGACCCAGAATATGATATTCAGTATCTCGCCGTAATTACTCTCGCAGAGGCTTTCGGAAAATACGAAGACTTTGCACCAAACATGGCCCTATTCGAGAAGAGCCCTAGGAAGTACACAGACCTTTGGAAAAAGTGGTGGGCCGACGAGGGAAGCAAGCTTTATCCTCCTGCATCCACTCCCAAGTAAGCAAACAAGCCAGACAACTGCGATCAGTAATTACACTTACTCCGTGGGCTCAAGTTCCAGCAGCGGCGGACCGGCCGGTCTCTCCCGTCGCCTGATCTCACCAACAAACCTGTTGCCAACTGGGGTGATAATCACATCCAATAAGAACCATAAGGCTCCTTCCGTTCCGAGAGTTTCAGTCCTCAACCAAAAGCTTACTCGTTCCGCGAACGGAGCCTTCGCTCTTATCCAATCAACCCTTCGGCTGATTAGATGACGGCGTCGGCTCCTTCGACCGAGTAGACTTGCCGGTTCTGCTCTAGCAGTTTGTTGAAGAACCCGGCTTCGAGACGCTGGGCTCTAAGTTTTTAATGTCTTTGCTACGAAGTGGAAAAGCTATTTGGAGCTTTCTATCTACTCAGCACAGCCGATCGACGCTCCGTTTCAGGCTCTGGCCATCAGGTTTCGCAATCGGCAGAGGTTATAAGCAGCCCCGGTGAAGGTAAACAGCCAACCAACCTTGTCGATCCCTCGCAACTTCACTTTCTTTAGCATCCCGACCATCTTCATCCACCCGAACGACTGCTCCACTCGTTTTCAGCTTCCGCTGACTCACCTCATACCCAGCATGCCGCGTGGTCCGCTCATCCACCGCGCTCCTGCGGTTCGCATTGTTCTGCGCCACATGCGGGGTGATGTTCATCCCACGGAGTTCTCGGACCAATTCCTGCGTGTCATAGTTCTTGTCTCCTCCCAACGTCACGCGCTTTCCCGGCGGGATGGCTTCGGCCATCAACATCGCCGCATCCCGCTCCGCTCTGCCATGGGCCTCGGTCAGAAAGGTCTGCGCCAAAAGCCCGTTGCGGTTCTCCATCAATACATGTCCCAAGTAGCCGAGCTTTGCTTCGCTGCCTTTCGACTCCTTGAACAGCCGGGCATCAGGATCCGTTGTGGATTCATGGGTCTGGTTCTTTCGCTTCTCCCTGCTAACCGCGCTATCCAGATATCTTTGTCTAAGAGTAGAGCCATCGTGGACACCCGCCCGTTTCAGAATTTCCGTCTCACGACCAAGTACGACAACAACGTGGAATTGCGTCAATCAGGTGACATGTCGAGCGCTCCCGACCAAGTCTCAAATTTTCTCCCGCTCCTTTCGTCGTCTTTGAAAAAGGCGAGATACGTCATCACGTGATATGCGGCAAATTCCTGTTCGCTTATGTGAAAGCGCGCGAGCTCGTGCACAGCCCTCCATGTTCCTGAGTTGATGTAGATCTTTGTCTGGTTTCGCGATCCGTTGTGAGTTACATCGAGCGGCACGATCTCATGGTGATGCGTATGCCCGTAGATGATGAATTCCGTGTCTCCACCCTTGAACGACGGTTCGGAAAATGCATTTGGGTAGAATGGGCCGTCCTGCGAGGCGAATTTGGTCGAAATCCACGATGCGACCTCGCTGAGGTTTCCGAAGGAGACTCCATGGGAAAACTTAAGCGCCCATTCGAGTTTCGCGACACTACCAAAGAGCTTCGCTGTCCAAAGTCGGTCGGTAACAAAGGGCAATTGGATGAACTCGTCGGCTAAGCGGTCCCAAATCTCTTTGATCTTCTCGGCAATCGGCTTTGAGCAAGTTCTCCGGACAAGACCGTTTACCCAGACAGGGACAAGCAGGAGGGGACGGACGTTATCGATTTCGCGCAACCCTCTGGCGCATGTCTCAGGCAGATCAGTGCCCAGCGCTTCACCAACCGCGAGCGGAAAGCGGTTCAGGAGCTCTATCACCACAGCGTCACCAATCGAAGATGCGTCACGCGTGTCTTCAAAATTGAGCCTGTCGAATATGTCTCCGTGGCGCGCAAAAACACGATGGGCGCCATATATCGCGGCGAGTTCATCCAACTCCTTGGGATCATGCGGAAAAGGCTTCGCAGGATCATTCGTGAGTCCGAGTGCGTCAACGACCGTGCGCCGAACGTCCGTGTATGCTGGGTCGGCCAAGTGGTAGAACCAATCATGGTTTCCCACGAGGTAGTACATTCGGACTTTTACGGGAACGCGATCCGCTGAACCTGGTTCGTCACGTGAGGTGAACGCTGGCTTCCCAGCTTCAGTCGCCGGAGGCAACGTCACAGCTGAGCCGCGGCTAACACTCTTCAATATGCCAAGCGTCGTGTTATTGCGCTCGAGAATTCCAGAATTAATTTCTGCAATCTTTGCGGTGAAGTTCTGGCTGTGCGGATCGGACCATGGGCGCTCTTCAATTGTGAGCCACTTTGTTGACCGGATGATGTCCAGGATGTCGCCGAGCAAAATTATGTCGACTTCTTCAACCGGGCGATATTTCCCGTCTCGTCGCCACGACGCATCATAGGCCAGGTCTCGCAGGCGCTCCCGAAACGCGCCGAAAGCGCTGGCACGTATCGTTTCCCCTGATGTGCCATCAGTAAGATGAAGATCGCTGATGATGACGAGCACTGTCGTTTCCTAAAAACTTTGAAAACCCACGATGTTCACGGCTACCCAAAAATCCCCACAACTTAAATCCGAGGGCTGCCTTCAAGGCTGTGGTACATTCATTCCACGACCTTGTAGGGTGGCTCAAACTCTGGAAGGCCGAATTGCTTGCCGGCTATCCAGCGCAACACGTACACCTGTATCGGATCTGTAAGTGAATTCGTAATATGGTTCTGGATGACCTCCAATATGGCGTGCGCTCCAAGATCTTTGTAGTAGTCAATGTCCGGTTCGACCCGAATGCAGGTATCTTTGCCGATTCTCTTCGTTTTTTTCTCGTGGAACGTGAGCTGTACATTGGCTTCTCCGAAGCGAATTTCTTTCATACTGGAAGTCGCATCGCCATGAAAAAAAGAAGGGTCGAGCTCCGGAGCGAAGAGTTTCTTCGCCACGGCGCCTTTGATTTCTGAGACGAGATCCGGAACTGCGTACCCGAAGAATCGATCCTCTGCTAACGTACTCCATTCAATTCCTCGGAAATATTCGAGCGGCGTGCCGTTCGCAAGAAAGATTTGAGACATTGCCGTCGCGAGATTGAGAAGACACGCCGTATGCCGAGGGCGGCTTTCGATATTCTCGTTGTAGTCATCTTGTGGATTTCCAGAAACAGATGAAAGGGCCAAAAATTTCGCAATCTGGGAATGCAACGAGGCGACCACGTTCCACGGGTCAAATTGCAATGCCGGTTTCGATGGTATGAGCATGAGGCTCACATCCTGCGGCGTATCTGGAGACACTCTGACGGGGAAGAAACCGGCATCCCGATAGCCGTCAGCGGAAACCAGCACGGTGTAGTTGTCGGCAAAATTGTCAAAGAAATCTACGCTCAGAATGACTTCGCCGTCGTTCAGCGACTTCGTGTTCAGTGTTTTGGTGAAAGATTGCGTTGTTTGGCCGTTGTGCACACGCAGCAACACTTCTTGGCGTTCGGAGAACGGCTGCCGTGCGCCGTCATATAACTTAAGACGTATTTGCGCTCTATCCTGCGGCACCACATTCTCCCGTGATGCTGCTGCGCTCTCTAATTTCGATCACTCCGCCTCGCCGTACACGATCAGTTGGAAAGGATTCTGGGCTACGATGCTGGCGCCGCTACTTTGTTGAGCCGCCTTGTGCAAAGCCTCGGGACTGAGCGACAACAAGACGAGCGCGTCCATTCCGAAGCGTTGGCCGGATCGGCTCGTGAGCTTGGCGACGGCTCTGTCCGTAGGACTGCCGGCCACTGTGACGAGTCGAACGGGTATGGTATCGCCCGCATCACCTTGAACTTCGCCGTCCATACGATGGCCGCCCTCTAACGCCTCAATCGAAGCTTTGATAATCGTGAAATGCAGAAATGTGAAATTACCGATCCGGCCGGAATCGAATGTGATCTCCGCCATTCCATCGTGCTTGGCGACGCTCACTGTTGTTCGAGTGAGAATGCGGATGGCAGTTTCGGGCTTCAGCCCTCCTTCATACTCGGACGGGTCGAAAATGAATGCGGAGAAATCTCGTTTCAAACTGGCCTTCCGCAGAGTAGTTAATGGATGAAACTCGACGGCGTGGTGAGGATTTGAATCGCTCTCATCTCCAACGAGGTGTTCCGGCCAAATGCGGGGCACGCCTTCCGCGTGGACCGTTGTACCGACGAGTGCGTCTGCGTAGGTGAGCCAATCCTTCTTTATAAATTGGGTTTTACCGAAGAACGGTTGCACGCACAAATTCATTGGCTCAAGCACCATTCCCGGCGGGTCACCCTTGAAAGAATCGGACATCCCGCCGAAATGCATTTCGCAATCTTGGTCTAATGCATGAACGCCTGAATGGCCTGTGATTTTTACATCAAGTGGGACAATGATTTTCTCCGACCAGAGTTTCAACGAATCGATGGGAATCGAAAAGACACGATCAGCGGCACCCAAAGCGACTTGGAAGGCGGCGATCGTCAGAGAGGCGAGCAGGAGTCGCGCGATATGAAATCGAAACCAAGGGCCCAAAGCGCGTCGCAGTACCATTAGAGGTGCCTCCAAAGTGTTATCAGCCCAGTTCCGCCGCTACCTCGTGCACGACCTTGTTCCCCAGCCAGTGCGCCACAGCATTTAGTTTGCCTTGAGAGTGTTCTGGAAAAAGGGGCCCAACAAACCGAGACCGGTTGATGCCACCAATACAGCAACGCCGGACAACGCCGACGAATACCAGGAATATCTTGCAAATGGAGTATTAGGCAACGCGAACGCCCAAGCACAATAAGCAACAGTGGCCGCGAGCATCTCCCACACTGGCCACGCTCCGAACGCGAATGGCAGTGGTTTGTTCGCAGCCTTTACTTTCGCGCCGTAGACTAGCCAGACGACAATCGGCGTCGCAACAAGAAAACTCCAGAAGGCAATCCAGTCGGCGGATGTTATCTTGCTCGGTTGCTGGACCGCGGCAAGCACCGCAACATACAGGGTGAGAACCTCGATAGGTATGTAGCCGAAAAGCACGTGCAATGCAGTGTCCATCTGAGCCGAACTTGCTCGGGGCTCGGCTCCGTCCGGTGCTTGTGATTCGGCGGTCGCCGGCGTTCTCGCGGCTTGTGCGATTTCTCGCAGGCTCACCGGTGTCTTATTCAGAGGGAAGAAATCAGGGCGACGAGCTGCTGCAGCATTCGCCAACGCGTTGATGCTCATTTGACTCGACCTCTTCGGCTATCTGCCTATCGAGCGGGCTACACCCTCACTGCTAACAACAGTCCTGCATAAATGCTGGCAAAGAACGTATCTTAGTGGTGGCAACCTCCACGGGAAATTGGCATACTCGTATACTTCTCAATGGCGTTTGTCAAGCCCAAATTTCCGCGCAATGCGAGACTTTAGCGACCGCCAGGCTGTACTGTGACATCTGCAACAAGGACACAATGAAGGCAACCGTCGGCGAGCGAATCAGCTCGAAAACCTATTCCACTTAACATAGACGTACATGACTTCGTTTCTCCATTTTCTGCCCTTGTAATTGGGGCACTGAAAAGCGAGTGGGGACTGCTCCCAAGGCGAGGGTCTGCATTTCGGGAGGGACACAAAAAAACTGTGACTTGAACCATCGTTTGGCCAGTTCGGAAGCATCGGTTGGCCGAAACGTAGCCTTGCGCGAAATTCTTGGCTCCTTCATCGAGATTTGAAATGTGAACATCACTTCGCGCTTTGGGCGGACAAGCAAATGGGATA
>WNFR01007423.1_pt1 | contig 11138 bp, 10 predicted proteins | sample 5400221 | NCBI WGS metagenome assembly WNFR01 (sample SAMN13153357, study PRJNA577476) | soil metagenome | isolation source: 40 cm soil under Madrone tree | place: USA:California | collected 2016-06-14 | reverse complement strand
CTTCACTCCGGGCGGCGCACTCGCGGTGCGGTCGATGAACAGGTCTGCCAGCAGCGTGCCGCCCGGCTCAACACTGTAGGCCTCGAAGTCCCGCACCCCGGTCTCGTACAAGACGCTGTCGTCGATGAAGAACTGTCCGGTGCACTCGCGCGCCGGGCGGTTGAGGATCACGTGGGCGGCGTCCGCCACGATCTCGGGCTTACGCGAGCGGCGCATCATGGCGGCACCGCCCAGAGCGAACTCCACCGCGGCGGTCGCGATCGTGGTACGCGGCCACAGCGCGTTGCAGGCGATGCCGGCGGCGCGGTACTCCTGCGCCAGTCCCAGCATGCACAGCGACATGCCGTACTTCGACAGCGAGTAGGCCAGGTGCCCGGCAAACCATTTCGGCTGCAGGTCGAGCGGCGGCGAGAGGGTCAGCACATGCGGATTCGACGCCTGCTTGAGATACGGTATGCAGGCACGCGAGGTGACGAAGGTGCCGCGGGTGTTGATCTGCTGAATGAGATCGTAGCGGCGCATGTCGATCTGCTCGGTCGTCGCGAGATTGATCGCCGAGGCGTTGTTGACGCAGATGTCGATGCCGCCGAACTTCTGCGCGCACTCGCGCACCGCCGCAGCGACGCTCGCCTCGTCACGCACGTCCACCGCCAGCGGCAACGCCTTGCCGCCGGCACGCTCGATGTCCTCGGCGGCGCTGTAGATGGTCCCCGCGAGCTTCGGATGCGGCGCGGTGGTCTTGGCGGCGATCGCGATATTCGCCCCGTCACGCGCGGCCCGCAGCGCGATGGCCAGCCCGATTCCGCGGCTGGCACCGGTAATAAAGAGTGTCTTGCCTGAAAGACTCACAGCTCCCCTCCCCCTCGGTCAGGTGTCGTCGCGCGCACCTTTCAGCTCGATCCGGTTGCCGTCGGGGTCTTCGACGTAGAACGAGCGCCCCTCGCCCTCGGCGCCGTAGCGCGACGCCGGTGCGATGACTTCAACGCCGTACGCTGCCAGCCATGCGGACAAGTCCCCTTCGCGGAACGGCGCGAGCGCCAGGCAGAAATGATCGACGTTGGGTCCGCCGGGACCGGGCGTCGCCGGCTCCGGCGCCCGACCCAGCGGTCCGTCGAGCGTCACCAGGTCAATGAGACTGCGCCCCGCCCGCAGCTGCGTCAGGCCCAGCTCGGGCTGCTGGCGTTCCACACTGCACCCGAGGACGTCGCGGTAGAAAACCAGGGCGCGCGGCAGGGCGCGCACCCGCAGCACGATGTGATCGATGCCTTTGACAGCAAACGGAGGATCAGCCATTCGACAACTTACGACTTGCCGGAATAGCTGCCGTCCAGGTAGTCGAGAATCTGCTTCGCCTCCTCGTCCGTGAGCGGCGCGCCGAAGCGGTCCTTCATCTTCTGAATGGTCTTTTGCCACGCGGCGCGATTCATGGCCGGCGCGTTGCTCGGTATGTACTCGAGGCTGTGGCAGATGATGCAGCGGCCCGTGGTCAGGTCGCGCCCGGGAGCGTCTTTGAGCTCAATCGACTCCTCGCCGACCGCCGCCCACACCAGCCCACAGGCGCCGGCCAGCGCCAGCGATGTCAGCACCAGGGGTGCCAGCCTGCGAGGACCTTTCATACGACCTCCAGGCTCACGCTCTGCACGATGTTGGCGTGGTAACCGGAAGGATTGGGGGTCAGTTTGTCGGGTTGCTTCGCTCCGCTGCGGCTGCGTGCCCGCACCGCCATTTCCAGAGGACCGGCCTTTGAGGTATCGAGGGCAAAGCGGAACTCGCGCCACGCGAAGCGTCCCAGATCACGCTGCAGAGTGGCGTCGCGCCAGCTCTGTCCGCGGTCAGCGGACACCTCCACACCCTCGATGCCGGCGCCGCTGTCCCACGCCTTGCCGGCGAGCTCCACCCGCTCGCCGCGCCGCAGGTGCGCGCCCGAGACATGGCTGGTGATGAGTGAGTTCACCATCAACTCGGTCACCGGCGTCGTTTCCGCGTTCTCCTGACTGCTGAAGCGGCTGCCGGGAAACGCTCCCGTCGGCACCCGGTAGGCGGCCTTCATCCAGAACCCGTCGAACGCCTTCGGCTCGATTCGAATCTCGGTGAGATGCTTCACCCAGTAGGTTCCGACCCAGCCCGGCACGATCAGCCGCGCGGGAGCGCCGTTCCAGTGCGGCAATGGCTGGCCATTCATCTCGAATGCGATGAGCGTGTTTTCATCGAGCGCCCGCTCGACGGGCAGGCTCTTCAGGAAATCCGGCGTCGCCGGCAGTGTCGGGGAATCCGCACCGTCGAACACGACTTCCAGTGCGTCGGGTGCCACGCCGGCCCGGTGCAGTACATCGCGCAGTCGCACGCCTCGCCACAGCGCGTTGCCCATCGCACCATTGCCCCACTGTACCCCGGGCACTCGCGGCGTGAAGAGTCCGCGCCGATTGCCGGCGCATTGATTGACCGCGGCCACGCTGACGTGCTCGAAGCCGCCTCTGAGCTCTCTCAGGGACACGGTCAGCGGGCGCTGCGCGCTCGCGCCGGCGATCTGCAACCGCCAGCTGGCCGGATCCACCCGCGGAATGACTGCCAGGTGATAGCGCACGAAAAACGCGTCGTTACGCGTGAAAGGCGCCGCAAGATTCGCGAGCGGTGTCTCGAAGTTGGGTGGCCGGAAGGCGCGCCGGATGAGAGGCTTCTTGCCCGGCAGAGCCGTAAGCGCGTCTGCCGTCTCGCCTGCCCACACCCGCTCGAGCAGCCAGCCACCCGCCGTGCCGAGCAGCAGCTCACGCCGTGTCACCATGTCAGCGTCAGGAGCAGGGCTTGCCGTGATCGGGACGGGCGCCGGCCGCCGGAGCCGCTGCTACGCGTGTCGCCGGAGCCGCCGGTGGAGACGCCGCTGCCGCTGGGGCTGCCGCCGCAGCCGTCGTCGCGTCCTTGCACGCCACCGGCTTCGCGCTGCTGTCCTGCGCCGTGGAAACCGCAGGCGCAGCCATCATCGCGGCAACCCATATCGCGCCGCACATCACGGCGTTGAGTTTTGCGATATTCATGTGCAGTTCTCCCCAAGGCAACCGCCCGTTTCAAGGGCGGCAAGAATACCGTAATCCCCGCGGCGGCGGTATCGGGCGCCAGCGCTCATGCAGTAGGATCGGATCCGATGACCGCGCGCAACGCCTGGCTGCTGAGTGTTCTCGCGCTCGCGAGTGCCGTGCCGCACGCCGCTCGGGCTGACTGGATGGAGCGCACGGAAGCGATCATGGGCACGCGCGTGTACGTGCAGCTCTGGGCGGATGATCCGGTCAAGGGTAATGCCGCGATCGAAGCGGTCATGGCGGAAATGCGCCGCATCGATGCGCTCATGAGTCACTACAGGCCCGAAAGCCAGTTGTCGCAGATCAACGCGCACGCCAACAGCGAGCCGGTCCAGGTGGACAAGGAGCTGTTCGATCTCATCAAGCTGTCGACGCACTACTCGCAGATCACCGAAGGCGCGTTCGACATCACCTATGCGAGCGTCGGCTACCTCTACGACTACCGACACCATATCCATCCGACGCAAGAGCAGATCAAGAAGGCACTGCCGGCGGTCAACTGGCGCAACATGTTGCTTGACGAAGAGCATCACACCGTGCGCTTCGAGCATTCCGGCATGCGCATCGACCTGGGTGGCATCGGCAAAGGCTACGCCGTCGATCGTGGTGTGCAAATCCTGAAGACACGCGGAATCCAACACGCGGTCGTGACCGCGGGTGGTGACAGTCGCATCGTCGGTGATCACATGGGACGGCCGTGGCTGGTGGCCATCCGTCATCCGGACAATGCGAAGAAGGTGGTTATGCGCATCCCGCTGTCCGACGCCGCCATGTCGACCTCGGGAGACTACGAACGCTATTTCGACGAGAACGGCGTGCGCTACCACCACATCATCGACCCGCGCACGGGTCACTCGGCCAGCAAGGTGCGCAGCGCCACGATCCTGGCTCCCACGGCCACGCAGACCGACGGGATGTCGAAAACCGCCTTTGTGCTGGGTCCGCAGAAAGCGCTCGAGATCATCAACCGCATGCCCGAGTACGACGCAGTATTCGTCTGCCCCGACGGGCGCGTGTTGTACTCGAACGGGCTGCGGCCACCGGTGCCGCGACCGGCGGACGCGCCGCCGGCCGCAGCTACTGCGACGAGCCCCCGTGTCCCACCTTGAGCAGAGCGTCCACCTCCGCCTCGGCGGCCATCCAGTCCTCGGTTTCATGACCGGGCGCAAAGCCACGCCGCTCGGCGCGCAGGTAAGCACCTTCCGCAATCATCGCGCGCCGCGCTTCGGCGGTCAGCCCAACCCGCACAGGCACTGTGGGTGACCTGCGCGCCCGTGCGCCCGGGCGCGGTGCGTCGGTGCGCACAGGGGGATCGGTGGGGACATCGGTCGAACGACGAGTAGCCATTGGCACCTCCTTGTCAGGGGCGCTCACTGTGCGCGCCTGCGGTCCACGCGCGCAAGCGGCAAGCGGTGTCCGGCCACTCGTCCGGCCGGTGTCCGGGCCTGCTGTGCCGCGATGAGTCTCGCCAACCGAGCGGGCGGTGGCGCGCTGGTCACGGTGTGGTTGCCCTGAGTTACGGGGACTTGCGCAGCGCCGGCTGAGCTTTGCGGTTGGGGCGTTTGCGGCGCGCGGCAGCGCGGCGCGGGGTCGTATCGTCGCCCTCGTGCGCGCCGCCGTTGCCCGCGACGCCGCGGCGCCCGCCCGCGGCAGCGCTGGCCAACACATCCAGACCCTGCAGGTACTTGCGAAAGCTGCGCCCAAGCTCCGGGTGGCTGAGCGCGTATTCGACCGTCGCCTGCAGGTAGCCGAGTTTGCTGCCGCAGTCAAAGCGCTTGCCGCTGAAGCGATAGGCGTACACCGCTTCCTCGCGCAGCAGCGCGGCAATGCCGTCGGTGAGCTGAATCTCGCCACCGGCGCCGGAGCCGAGCTTCTCCAGGTGCTCGAAGATTGCCGGAGCGAGCACATAGCGGCCAACGACGGCAAGGTTCGAGGGCGCCGCGGCGGGCTTGGGCTTCTCCACGATGCTGCGCACGCGGCTGGTCACCGCGCGGTCGGCCTCCACCGCGACGATGCCGTACTTCTCGGTGTCCTGGCGCGGCACCACCTGCACCCCGAGGACGCTGGCGCGCTTGGCCTCGTAGACCTGCGCCATCTGCGCCAGGCAGGCGACGTCGCTGCGAATCAGATCGTCCGCGAGATGCACGAAGAATGGCTCGGCGCCCACGGCGGGCTGCGCGCATAACACCGCATGACCCAGGCCCAACGGCGCCGGCTGCCGGATGTAGATGCACGACGCGTAGGAAGGCAGCACGCTGCGCAGCTGGTTGAGCAGATCACTCTTGCCCTGGTGCTCGAGCATCAGCTCGAGTTCCTGGTCGGAGTCGAAATGATCCTCGATGGCCCGCTTGGAAGCGCCGGTGATGAACACCAGGCGCTGCGCGCCCGCGGCCAGGGCTTCCTCGACCGCGTACTGGATCAGCGGCTTGTCGACCACCGGCAGCATTTCCTTCGGGCTCGCCTTGGTCGCGGGCAGAAAGCGCGTGCCGCGCCCGGCCACTGGAAACACGGCGGTACGGATGGGCGACTGGAAGCTCGTCCTCATCGGGATTCTCTCTCCTTCATCACGGCCGCGGCCTCACGAGGCCCTTACGGCGGCCTGATCGGTGCGCTCGGCCCACTTGAAGACCGCCGGCCGCATGCTGTCCCAGGAGCGGCATTTCGGGCAGCGCCAGTACCAGCCAACGCTGTTGAGCCCGCAATCGTCGCACTGGTAGCGGCCGCCGGCGTCGCCGATGCGGGTCAGCAGCGCGCCGAGCGAGCTCGCCTCGGCAGCCGACTCCACGCCCGCGCCGAACTCCGCGGTAATGCCCGCAAGCGCCGCCACATCCGCGGGCGGCACCGCCGTGGCAAGCAGCCATGCCAGCTGCCGCGGGGTGATCTGACCGCTCTGTCGCAGCCGGCTGCTCAGCTCATTCAACATATCCGCGCGCCCGGTCTGGCGCGCGATGGCGAGAACCGAGGGAATGATCTCGAGCGCGAGGCCCGGCGACATTTCCAGGGCATGCAGGTACAGGAGCAATGCGCCGCCGGCATCGCCCGCCCGTTCGCTGATCCGCGCGGTGAGGATGTCCGCGCGCGGCAACGCCGGCTGATGAGTGCGGGCCTGCCGCAGCAGCGTGCGCGCGCGCTCGCTGTCGCCCTGCACCAGCGCGTATTCGGCGAGCTCGCACAGGTAGTGGGCCGCAATCCGGCCGCGCTCGAGCTGCACGGCGGGGGGCAGCTCGTGAAACACCTTGAGCGCCTTGGCCCAGTCGCCCTGGGTCTCGTAGATGCCCACGAGGGTGTCGAGCGCGGCGTGCCGATATTCGCGCGAGGCCGCGAGCTCCTCGAGGACGCGCTCAGCGCGATCCATGAGTCCCGCGCTCTGATAGTCGAGCGCCAGTTCGAACGCCGCCTTGTCGCGCAATCCGGCGCCGCCGTGATCGCGCAGGCGCGAATGGATGGCGATCGCCCGATCGACTTCCCCGCGGCGCCGGAACAGGCTCCCCAGCGCGAACTGGATCTCGGCGGCATCGCCACCTGCCTCGGCCATGCGGGCGAAGATCTCCGCGGCGTGATCGAAACGGTCGTTGATGAGATGGTCGAGGCCGACGTAGTAGTCGCGCGGCAGGCGCACGGTGCGCGCCGCGCCGTTACGGCGGCCGAGAAAATATGCGGCGAGACCGACGAGTATGAAGGCCAGCGCCAGGAACAGTGGAGGCAGCTCGAACACTTAGCTGACGATATCAGGTCCGCGCCCCGGGTGCGCCTCGCGCGTGAGACGCGCTCGAGCTCAGTCGCGGATCGGCCGGTCGGCGCCGTCGTTCACCCGCTCGCGCAGATCCTTGCCGGGCTTGAAGTGCGGGACGTGCTTGCCCGAGAGCGCGACCGCCTCGCCGGTCTTGGGGTTGCGCCCCTGGCGGGGCGGACGGAAGTGCAGCGAGAAACTGCCGAAGCCGCGGATCTCGATGCGCTCCCCCTGCGAGAGCGCATCGCTCATGATCTCCAGAATCTGCTTCAGTGCGAGCTCGACATCCTTCGCCGGCAGATGCTTCTGCTTGGCGGTAATGATCTCGATGAGTTCCGACTTGGTCATGCGCTCAGCGCTCTCCGGACCCGATGTGCTCCTTCAGCAGGTCCCCGAGGCTCGTGCCCGAAGGCGCCGCCTCCGAGCGGTAGCTCTGCACCGCCTCGGCCTCCTCGTGAGCCTCCTTGGCCTTGATCGACAGCGAGATGGTGCGCGACTTGCGGTCGACGCCGGTGAACTTCGCCTCGAGCTCGTCGCCCACCTTGAGGACCGCGCGGGCATCCTCCACGCGATCGCGGCCGAGCTCGGACGCGCGCAGCTGGCCCTCGACGCCGTTGCCGAGATCGATGACCGCGCCGCGCGCATCGACCTCCTTCACCACACCCTTGACGATCGTGCCCTTGGGGTTGTCGGCGATATAGGCTGAGAACGGGTCCTTCGCCAGCTGTTTGATGCCGAGTGAAATGCGCTCGCGCTCCGGGTCGATCGACAGCACCATGGCCTCGAGCTGCTGGCCCTTCTGGTAGTTGCGCACCGCCTCTTCGCCCGGCTGGTCCCAGGAGATATCCGACAGGTGCACCAGCCCGTCGATGTTGCCCTGCAGCCCGATGAAAATGCCGAAGTCGGTGATCGACTTGATCTGGCCCGCCACCTTGTCGCCCTTGTTGTAGTTCTCGGCGAACTCCTTCCACGGGTTGGCCTGGCACTGCTTGAGACCGAGCGATATGCGACGGCGCTCCTCGTCCACGTCGAGCACCATCACCTCGACTTCCTGGCCGGTGTGCACCACCTTGGCGGGATTGACGTTCTTGTTGGTCCAGTCCATCTCCGAGACGTGCACCAGGCCCTCGACGCCGTCTTCGATCTCCACGAACGCGCCGTAGTCGGCGATGTTGGTGACCTTACCGAACACGCGCGTGCTCGGCGGATAGCGGCGCGCGATGTTCTGCCACGGATCGGCGCCCAGCTGCTTGAGCCCCAGGCTCACGCGCGAGCGCTCGCGGTCGAACTTGAGAATGCGCACCTCGACCTCGTCGCCCACCTTGACGACCTCGGAAGGATGCTTGACGCGCTTCCACGCCATGTCGGTGATGTGCAGCAGGCCGTCGATCCCGCCGAGATCGACGAACGCGCCGTAGTCGGTGAGATTCTTGACGGTGCCGCGCACCACTGCGCCTTCCTGCAGGTTCTCCATGAGCGCGCTGCGCTCGGCGGAAAACTCCTGCTCAACCACGGCGCGGCGCGACACCACCACGTTATTGCGCTTCTGATCGAGCTTGATGACCTTGAACTCGAGCGGCTTGCCTTCCAGATAGGAGGTGTCGCGCACCGGGCGCACGTCCACCAGCGATCCGGGCAGGAACGCCCGCACGTTTTCGATCTCCACGGTGAAGCCGCCCTTGACGCGCCCCGTGATGACGCCGGTCACGATCTCGGACTTGTTGAAGGCCTCTTCGAGGCGCGTCCAGGTGCGCGCGCGCTTGGCCTTCTCGCGCGACAGGCGCGTTTCGCCGGTGCCGTCCTCGACCGAATCGAGAGCGACCTCCACCTCGTCGCCGGCTTTGACCTCCACCTCGCCGCGTTCGTTCTTGAACTGCTCGAGGGGAATCACGGCCTCGGACTTGAGGCCTACATTGACGATCACGACGTCGCTGGTGACGTCGATGACGAGCCCGGTGAGGATCATCCCCGGGCGGATGCGCTGATTGGCGAGACTCTGCTCGAAGAGCTGGGCGAAACTTTCTGTCATACCTTCACTTTGCACGCGCAGTCGCGTGCCTGCGCTGGACCCTCATCCCGCGGCCCAGGGAAAAAGCACCGGGCACCCGCATCCTGCGCGTGCCAACCTCGAATCACCTTCCGTGCGTATCGCGACGAGCGGCTTCAGCGCCACAAGCGACGAGCGGCCCCCAGTTCCAGCACCCGTCCCACGACTGCCTCGACCTCAAGGCCGGTCGAGTCGATCACGCAGGCGTCGGGCGCAGGTCTTAACGGGGCGACCTGACGGGTCTGATCCCTTAGGTCCCGCTCGGCTATCTCGCGCGAAAGGGCGGGAAGGCTAACATCGGACCCCTTGTCTTTCAACTGCTTATGGCGCCGCAGGGCCCTCTCCTCGAGGGTCGCAGTCAGGAATATCTTAAGGTCCGCCTGGGGGAAGACCACGGTGCCCATATCCCGGCCGTCGGCCACCAGTCCGGGGGGTCTGGCGAAGGTCCTTTGGCGCTCGAGCAACGCGGCGCGCACCGCCGGCCAGGCCGCCACCCGTGAAGCCCCCTGGCCCGCGGTTTCGGAGCGGATCGCCCCGGTCACATCCCGCCCATCGAGCCAGACGCGCTCGCTACCGTCCGGGCCCGAACCGAATGCTACCTCCATGCGCGCGGCGAGCTCGGCGTGGCGCTGCGCGTCCTCGCTCGCGGCACCCGCGGCCACGCCGGCGAGTGCCACCAGGCGATACAGCGCGCCGCTGTCGAGCAGATGCCAGCCGGCGTGCTGGGCGACCGCGCGGCTGATGGTGCCCTTGCCCGAACCGCTCGGGCCGTCGATGGTGACGATGGGACTGCCAGACGAGCGGAGCATCCTGATCAGGCTCCGTCAGAGCGCCTCGACGGCCAAGCCGGCCGCGCGGGCCGTGCCTGCAAACCCTGGAAACGAGGTCGCGACATTGGCGACGTCCCGGATCTCGATGGGCGCGCGCGCCCTCAACGCCGCGACCGCGAACGCCATGGCGATGCGGTGATCGCCGCAGCTGTCGATCGTGCCGCCCGTGAGCGCTTCCGCGCCGCGGATCCACAGGCCATCGGGCAGCAGCTGGTGCTCGACGCCGAGCTGGCCCAGTCCCGCGGCCATGGCGGCGAGCCGGTCGCTCTCCTTGACGCGCAGCTCGAGTGCCCCGCGAACCAGGGTCTCGCCGCTGGCGCAGGCGGCGGCGATGAAGAACACGGGAAACTCATCGATCGACCCGGGAATAAGCGCCTCGGGCACCGTGATGCCGTGCAAGGGGCTGCGGTGCACCTCGATGTCGGCGACCGGCTCAGGCGTCGGCCCACCCGGCACGGTGTAAGGGTGCAGGCGGATGTCCGCTCCCATGCGCCGCAGCAGCTCGATGAGACCGATACGCGTCGGGTTCACGCCGATGTTGATGAGGGTCAGAGGACGATCGGCCGCGAGGCACCCCGCCACCAGAAAAAACGCGGCCGAGGAGAAATCCGCGGGCACGCGCACCGCCGTGCCGCGCAGCGGCTGCCCGCCTTCCATGGCGATGGTGCGCCCCTCGTACGCCAGCTGCACCCCGAAGGCGCCGAGCATGCGCTCGGTGTGATCGCGCGAGGGCACCGGCTCCGTCAGCTGCGTGCGCCCGCTGGCGGCGAGTCCTGCCAGCAGGACCGCGGATTTCACCTGCGCGCTCGCCACCGGCAGACTGTAGTGAATGGCCCGCAGATGCGGCGTGCCGCGGATCTCGACCGGCGGCCGGCCCTGGTGGGTCTGGATACGCGCGCCCATCATCTGCAGCGGCACGGCGACGCGCTCCATCGGCCGGCGCATGAGCGACGCATCGCCGACCAGCGTCGAGTCGAATTTCTGCGGCGCCAGCAGGCCCATCATCAGGCGCATGGCGGTGCCGGCATTGCCCATGTCGAGCGGCGCCTGCGGCGCCGCGAGGCCGTGTGCGCCGACGCCGTGCACCAGCACCTGCGTGTCTTGCGGCCGCTCGATGTGCACCCCGAGTCCCTGCAGCGCCCGCGCCGTGGCGAGGCAATCCTCGCCCGCCAGAAAGCCACTGATGTGCGTGTCGCCCTCGGCGAGCGCGCCGAGCATGAGTGCGCGGTGCGACATCGACTTGTCGCCCGGCACCGTGAACGTGCCGCTCACGCTGCCGCCGGGCTTGATGCGATAGCGGGCGCCGCCGGGTTCGCTCATTGCACTGCCCGCGGATAGGAGCCGAGCACGCGAAACAGCGAGGCGCGCTTTTTCAGCGCCGCCAGCGCCTTGGCGACGTGGGGCTCATCGGCGTGGCCCTCGAGGTCCATGAAGAACACGTAATCCCACTTGCGCCG